>VOFC01006389.1_pt1 | contig 14076 bp, 26 predicted proteins | sample 5384161 | NCBI WGS metagenome assembly VOFC01 (sample SAMN12384722, study PRJNA508395) | human gut metagenome | isolation source: healthy gut B | host: Homo sapiens | reverse complement strand
TCTTCAGGAGAAAGGTCACAAACATATGCTTTACCTTTCTTAATTAACTTAATAGCTGCTTCATACATCTGCTCAAAATAATTTGAAGCAAAGAATAATCTGTCTTCCCAATCAGCACCAAGCCACTTAATATCTTTTTAAAATTGATTCCACGAACTCTTCCTTCTCTTTAGTAGGATTAGTATCATCAAATCTCATATTAAACTTTCCATTGTACTTCTTTTTGCTAAACCATAGTTTAAAAAGAATAGATTTAGCATGTCCTATATGAAGATAACCGTTAGGCTCTGGTGGAAATCTAGTCTGCACATGGTCAAATCTTCCTTCCTCTAAATCTTTATCAATTATTAATTCTATAAAATTTTTGATTCAATCTTTTCGTTTTCTAATTCCATTTTAGCCTCCGGGTTAATTATATTTTTTCACAATTATTGAATTATACAATAAATATGCTGTTTTTTCAATATGTTTGCCTGAAATAATAATGTAATGCAAAAGAAGCTTTTACCCAAAGCCAAACTCACTTTAAAGTAAAACCTCTTTTATTAACTTTTTAATTCTCTTTAATTTTAACTTTATACGAATATTACATCTTATAAAAGTTTATCTTTTTTAACTACTAATTTATTTTTCTACTAAAACTTCCATATATCTTACACCCCAGGCAAGAGCTTCACTATGTGAACTGAAATAAAGTCAATTCTGTTTCCTCTAATTGCTCCACCTCTGTCTTCAACTGTGTAAGTGTTTCCATTGAACTTCAACTTTGTTCCAAAAGGAAATCTTGAAGTGTCAGCAGCAATTGTTCTGCCTGCTGTTGCTCTTGTTCCTGATGCCGTAATACCTGTTGTCTTCCCACAGCATGCTGCACATGAGCAATAACCTGTTATTTTAAAAGTTCCAAGACTTTTTATATTTTGATTTAGATTTTGAAGAAGATTTCTTCTTAGCCTTCTTCTTTTAGATTTCTTTCCGTCTTTCTTAGACTTTTTATTGTTTGCATCCTTATTATTGGATTTGTTTTTCATTCTCAAGTTTGTTTGTTTCTTCTGAAGTTTCATTTGCATCATCTTCAGATGCTTTCAAAATAAATGCTGAACCTCAATTGTTTCTTTTTACAATCTCTGTATTAACCTGATCATTATCAAGACCTTTAAGTTTAAGAGAATTAGTAGTATCTTCTGATTGTAAGATTGGTATCACATTTGCTGATTTAAGTACCGGTGTCTGACTAGCTTCTGCTACAGTTTCCACTACCATACTGTCATTCTTCTCAACTGACGTTACAACAGGTGTAATTGTCATTGATGTGATTAGACAAACAGCCTCAGCAATGAGTCTTATTTTTCTCATATCTATACTCCTTTTCTTTCCACTTTTGTGGCTTGCAGTATAAATATACACCAACTGTTACAGAATGTCAAGAGAATGTTACAAATATGTTACATTCATATGTCTTATGCAATATTTTTTTAACCTTTTTGTCGATTTTCTATCCAAATAATTTTTCAAGAATAACATCTAAAACATATTCATGACCACATATTACAATAGTATCTTCATTAACAAGTAAAAAAGCAGTTCTTCTAAGGTTAAATGCTACACCAAGTCTTACTCCCACCTTTCATTTCAGCGCTTCGCAAAACTTTATTAATCTCATATTTTGACATATGTGGAACACTCATATCCTCTTCTCTTTTTTAAACTGTATCATAGGATATCCTCCCCTGATATCCACATATTACTAAATCTTTTAATTTATATCTTTTACTCCAGTATTTTAATTTTTCTTCCATAAATTCTCCAATCTGTCATTTTTAATCGCTTTTATGTAAATATATTACAAAAGCCCCACTTTTTTCAAATGGAGCTTTAAAAATATCAAAAATATAATCTGAATAAAATACTATTTAATGTGTTTCTGAATAAAATTAACAACTAACTTTCTTGTTTCTTCCAAAGCATTTGCTGTTTCAAATTTTCTTTCAGGATGCCACTGCAATGCCAAAACTTTCATCTCATCAGAACCGAAAGCTTCAATTGTCTGATTTTCCCTGTCAATTGCAAGTGGTTTTAAAACAAGATGCCAGCCCATCTATCGGAATAACATCTTTATGGAAATTATTAACCCATATTGTTCTGTCTTCTTCAACAAGATAAACCTCATGGTCTACTGAACGTGGTCTCTCAACCTTTAATTCAGGATGATACAATAATTTTCCTCCAAACAAAACATTCATATACTGCATTCCCCTACAGGTTGCAATAATAGGAATACCTTCCCCAATACAATGTTTTATAAGTTTTTTCTTCCATTACATCTCTGTATGGCTGTAGTTCTTCATTATGAGGTCTGTCATAATATTTCACAGGAAGAGCACCTCCACCGGCTACAATTAATAAATCACACTGACGTTCAAATAGCTTGCCGACGTTTTTAACGTGGTTAGAAGCAGGCTGTGGAATAAAAAACCAAGTAACTCATAGAACCTTATATATGCTGCTTCCAATACATCTGTAGGATCTCCATACTGATTTACACCTTCACGCTGGGTAATAAGTGCTCTTAAATCCTCACATTGTAAACCTTCTTTAATTATACCGTTGGCACAATCAAGTTCCATATAGTTGATTTTGACGCATAATCGTAAATCTTCTCACCACATCCAATTGCTGCGGGAATTTCAAACTCAGCGCAACGTATTGCCATGTGATGCCACACCGCCATACTTTGTAATAAAACCTTTAATTCCCTTTGTAAAAATCCATTCATATCCCGGATCAGCTTTAGGAATCATAACAATCTTGTCCATAAGGTCTTCATCTGTTTCAAGTTCAAGATTAACAACTTCACCTTCAACCTTTTAGAGGTAATAAAGTTAGGACGCGCCTCATTAACAGGAATAACAGAAACACTTGTAATATCAAGAATAACATCAGGCAAAAATAGCATTTAAATATTTATCATAATGCTTTTTATTATTAGCAATAATAGCATTTAACTTTTCCCCCATTTGTTCATTGTTCAAGTAAAAACATTCTTTAAAATCATAAGCTGAAATCCATGATAAATCTTTTTTCTGTCAATGTCAAGGAGTTTACCTAACATCTGTATTAAATCAAGTACTAAACTTAGTGACTTAGTAAATTCAAACTTAAAGAATTCTCTGCCTTCAATTGAAGTTCTTAAAACAGATTAAAAATCTTTAGGTGTAACATCTAAACCTATTGATTTTAAAGCTTCTTCAAGTTTTTCGCTGTTAAGTCCTTCAAATTCTTCTTTAACTTTCTGAACTTTATTATGACCTACTGCCGGTCTGAAAACCATCTGGTTATAACTATCTGTTCTAATATCATAAGTGCCGCTTCTTAAATGTCCGTATTTATTGTTAAATTCATTTCGGCTCATTTTCCCAACTGAGAACTTCTGATAATCCTGTTCAAACTTAGAAGATACAGTTGCAATAGATTTCATAAACTGATCTATTTCATTCTTTGTAAACCATCCTGAATCAACTAATGAACTGCAAAAAGCTCTTGCAATAAATGCCATTCTTGCCTGTCTTGTAAACTGAGGTGTTCCATAAATTCTAATATCTTCCAAAAGTTCAAGAATATCTTCAACTATCTTGTTAACATCCTCTGATTCCATATCGTTTTCAACAATGTGTTTACGGGTTTTTCTAATGTTTAATGTCTTCATTATCACTTTCTGAAATCTGTTTATGATTCTTAATGTTTGTTACCGTAAGTTCTTTTTAATGATTCTAAAATCTGCTGTCTTTCTTTCTTTTGAAAACTGTTATCCAGCAATTCTTTTGTTCTTGTTTTCAGTGTTAAAATCAAAAGTTTGAATAAACAATTTCAAACCAATTTTATCATGTGCTGCTGTATCCTTTTTTCAGCTTCTAGAATTCCACAAGTTTTGTGGCAGTTTTTTCGTCTATCTTGAAGGTGTTAATATCAAAAAAGAATAATCAAGATCTACCGTATGGCTTTAATTCCTATCTGATACATTAACTACTATTGCTGTCTGTATCCCATCTTACCATCAGTACGCTTTTTTATATCTTTATATTCATTTTAAATCTTCTATTTTTCCATAAAAATTCTTAATAGTTCCCCGAACATTCTTAATATTTTCGAGGAAATATAACGGCAAAGGTCTTGCCTGAAAATGATAACTTCATTATTCTTATTTACCGCAAACTCAATATCAGGGAATCTTAAAATATTCTCATTTCATCTATTGCAACAATAAGATTTCTCCACTGCTCTTCAAGCTGTGAAAGTTCAATATTTCTGGCAATCCATAATGTCTTTCCACCCCTACCACTTGTTACTAAATCTGTGGAACCGGTGTCATCATAATAATAAGATAATATGGTCTTTTGTCCCTGAATATCATAGGTAAACAAAACACCACAATATGCCACGTCAACTGCCTGGTGCTGTATTAAAACCTGCTGTTCTGATATATCATCCATATCAGAAAAATAAGATTCCAACACAATATCAATAGCGCTTATTATATTTTGAAGTATCAGATGAATCCACATCCAATACACTTGTATAATAGCCTGCATTAGATTTTTTCAGACAGTCTTCATTGGTTGATGAACTTCTGATAACTATCTTTTCGCCTTTGAAAGTCTTACTGATTTCGTTTGCCATCGCTTTTATTTCATACGATAATCCCGGGCAATAATAGTGGCATAGGCTCAGCTTTAGCCTTAGTAGTGCTTTCTTCCAAAACTTTAAGTGTATTAGCTTTAGTTGAAATCAATTTGATTTTCTTCTTTATCACTAAAATCGTCAAAGTTTTCAATGTAATCCTTATTCATATTTTTTCCTCCTGCGCTATGTTTCTAGCAAAAACATAAATCTTAAGATTAAATCTATAGTACCTTTATAAATCAAATATTATAAAAGGGGGCTAATGTTGATTACAAAAACAACTTTTATTCAGTTGTTGTTTTAACTTTTTTTTTTTTTTGTTATTCTTGAATCTTCTGTAATAACTTCTTTGCTTCATTTACAAATTTTTCATCAAGGATCCATTACATATGCTCTTGAATTTGGAACTGAATATGTTATCTGATCTTCCCTGTTCTGTAACGCTAGCCGAAACAACTTTCAATTAGGTGTTTCGATGGCTGATATTTTACAAGAAACCTAATGTCTTTCTTTAGGCATATTAGTTTGGAAACTCTTGCTTATATTTGCAAAAAATCTCATCATAATTGTTAAGTAACGCTGATGACTGGGCTTTCTTAATAACTGCCTCAATAACTTTCATCTGATCACGTCCTCTTTGTTTATCGCCCTCTGCAAACGCATGTCTTTCTCTTACAAACCACAATGCCTGAATACCACTTAAATTACTGTTTAATCCTTCACTATAGCTATATCCATGTGTTGAGAAAGAATAATCTGACACAACATCAATGCCTCCAAGAGCATCAATAATATCTACAAAGCCTGTAAAGTTTAATCGAATAAAATAATCCAGCTTAATATCATAAAGCATTTCAAGAGTATCCATGCTGAGACATTTATTCCATAATTTCCTGCATGAGTAAAAGCTTGTCCTTACTCCATTATAGAAATGGATAATGGCACATAATTACCCTAGGTGTCGAAAGTAACAATACCTGATGTGTGTCAGATTAATTGACATTATAAATATTAACATCACTTCTACTCTTTTGCTGTTACATCCCCTTCTGTGTCTATACCGCTAATATACACATTAAAGCATTCTTTGTAACATTCTTATCTCCACCATATTCCTTTTTACGGCAGTTTTTACATTGCTACATAAGCCATTTAATCTTGTTGTTAAAGTTTTTATAAATTCATTATTCTTACCATCATTGTATCATCGCTCGCATTTTCTACCAAGATCTTAACATTGCCTGATTAAAAATAACAAGAGTTTTTTCAGTATTCAAAGTTCATCTGCCATTTTAAGTAAATCAATATATTCATTGGCAATAAGCTTATTGTTAGCTTTGCTTATAAACGTTTTAATACTGAATCTGTTTCGTCTTTTACAAGATAGGTTATATCCTTAAATTATAATTTTCAATATCCTTTGAAGTTCTTCTGCCTTATACCTTTTAGAATATATACACTATATTCCTCAGTTTTGAAAGTTTAGAGTTTCTACCACATCATCTTTTTGTCTGATCTGCCTTGTTTAAAACATTTTAATATCCTTATCATAAACCACCTCCCCCAAATTGAAGTTTTCGTAAATAACACTATTGCCATTAATATAGATATAACCATAGAAATAATTGATCTACAAGTATATCATTTTCTCTTAAAAATAAAAAAAGTAAGTAAGTCAATTTCTTCTTCTGCAATGCATATTTTATTGTAAGATTATGAAAATATTTAGCTGTATTATCCGGTGACAAAGACAAATATATAAATTCCTACTTTAATAATGGATTTTGTTCCTATATAAAAAACAATTTTGATTTTTAATGAAGATGCTTACATTTTATGTGGCACTCCTTTTCCAAAATAGTTTGTATTTAAACTGTGATTTATATTTTTTCCAATAAGCACTTTTATTGCTTTTTTAAAAGCCGGGGCAAAACAGTTTTGCCTTATCTTTCAAACGATGTAAAAAATAAGAAAAATATCAACTATTTTGATTTTCTTAAAAATGAAAAAGTTGTCTGGTCCAACGCAATACTAACTGCTGAAGGATTAATTAGCAATATAATAAATAATACCCCTTTTGCACTTGATACAGCTAAAGCTTTGATTATAGGTTTTGGCAGGTGTGGCATAAACACTGCACTTAAATTAAAGGCGTTAAACGTGTGTGTAACTATTTATGACCACACCCAATTCATTTATGCCAGGCCTCTTCTTACGGATTAAATACTTCCACTTTTGATAATCTGATTGAATGTATTAGTGACTTTGACATATAATTAACACTGTTCCTTGTGAAGTTTTGACTGAGAATCTTTTAAGCTTAGTAAAAAAAGACTGTGTTCTTTTTTTGAAGTTGCGTCAAAACCTTATGGAATAAACAATGAACTTGTTAAAAAAATATAGATTATCCCTTGTTACATGCCCCGACTTCCCGGGAAAACTGCTCCTAAAAGTGCCGGGAATTAATTGCAAAAAGTATTATTTTTATTTAGAAAGGACTGGGGAAAATGGCACACAACTTTAAGGATAAAAACATTGGCGTAGGCATTACAGGTTCATACTGTACCTACAAAAAAAGTTTTTGAAGAATTAAGACGGCTTTGCCGATACACAGCTAATCTGTTTACTATTTTTTCAGACAACGCCTCTTCTACTGACAGCCGTTTTTTTGGTAAATGTAAAGATTTTCTGAAACTTTGCTGAAGAAATAAGTGGAAAAACCGCCTATAACCACAATTCCCGATGCAGAACCTATGGGTCCAAAATCTATGCTAGACCTTCTTATTATTGCACCGTGTACAGGAAATACCCTGTCTAAACTTGCCAATGGCATTTCTGACACTCCTGTGCTTATGGCTGCCAAGGCTCATTTAAGAAAACAACCGACCTTTAGTTATTTTTTTAAGTACCAATGATGCATTAGGTATGAATTTGAAAAATATCGGTATTCTACTTAATACCAAAAATATATTTTTGTTCCTTTCGGTCAGGATAATTATTTATCCAAACCTAATTCAATGATTGCTCATGTGGACTTAATTGAAGATACAATTGAAAAGGCCCTTGGGGGCAGGCAGATTCAACCGGTAATTAAAAGTCCACACGTAACAATTTTGTAATTTTTATAAGTATTCTTACAAATATTATTTACCCTAATTAAATTGTAGAATGGAGTTTTTTATGTGCGGAATTGCAGGTTTTTTTTTTCAGACTAAATATAACATTTCAAACGAACAGACTTACTATTTTCTCAAAAAACAAACTAGAAAAAAAAAAAAATGCCATAAAACACAGGGGCCTGATGATGACGATATTTATCTTTCAGGTTTTTCTTAACAACAATGGGTTCTCTGATAAAACAGAGTTTCCAAATAATATTATTGGTGGTTTTGTAGGTTTTGCCCATTCAAGGCTTTCAATCCGTGACATTAAAGGCGGACATCAGCCAATGACACGGGCTTACAAAATCACAAAGCTACAATTGTTTATAATGGCGAAATATACAATACTGATTATTTATGTAAAATGTTATCTTCTTTTTAATATTAGTTTTGAAACAACCGGTGACACAGAAATAATCCTATACTGCTATTTAGTTTTTGGAACAGATATTTTCAAGGAATTAAATGGTATTTTCTCCTTTGTAATCTATGACAATGACACAGCGATTGTTGTTAGAGATCACATTGGGTAAAACCATTGTTCTACTACCATAATAATAGGGAATTTGTTTTTTTCATCTGAGCCTAAAGGAATTTTCGCTTATGGTATTAAACCTATGATAAATTCCGATAGTTGGTGTGAAATAATCGGATTAGGTCCTGCTCATACTCTTGGAAACGGAGTTTTTAAAGATATTAAGGAAGTTCTGCCGGGACATTATCTAACTGTAACAACTGACTACCATCATAATGTTAAAGTTAAAGATTTATGTTATTGGAAACTTAAAGCAAAGCCACATATTGACGACTATAATACTACTGTAGATAAATGCAGCTATCTTATAACTGACAGCATACAAAAAGCAAATGGTTTCAGATATTCCTATTTGTACTTTTTTATCAGGTGGATTAGATTCAAGTCTTGTTTCTGCCATTGTGCAGGATAACCTGCCTGATAAGAATTTAAATACTTACTCTTTTGACTTTGTAGACAATGATATTAATTTTAAGTCTAATGCTTTTCAAATTTCAAAGGGATAAACCTTTCGTGGATATTATGGTTAACCACATAAATAGTAAACATAAATATTTAGAATGCAATAATTCTAATCAAATTGATTGTCTTTTTAAAGCAGTTGATGCAAGAGATATTCCAAATATGGCTGATGTTGAATCATCCATGCTTTATTTCTGTAATCTTGTTTCTAAAGAATGCCGTGTAACTTTAACCGGAGAATGTGCCGATGAAATATTCGGTGGCTATCCGTGGTTTCACAGGAAAGAAATGTATATGCAAAACACATTTCCATGGTCTTACGATTTAAGCCCTAGAATTGTTTTGTTTAAAGATGATTTCATTAATTCACTGCCATTAAAAGAATATGTTGATGACGCTTATGAGACTTCAATTAACCAATGCCCTCATACAGACGGCGAAACCATAACTGAATACAACCGTAGAAAAGATTTCCTGGTTAAACATCCGTTGGTTTATGATGACTCTTTTAAATAGGATGGACAGATGCAGTATGTATTCAGGACTTGAAGCAAGAGTTCCTTTTCGCAGATTACCGCATACTGGAATATGTTTTTTAATGTTCCATGGGAATACAAATGTTATAATAATCAGGTAAAAAGTCTTCTTGTTGAATGTGGGAAAAAATATCTTCCACCTGAAATTCTTTACCGAAAAAAAGCCCATATCCTAAAACCTATGATCCGACTTACGAAAAACTTCTCGGAACTATGGTTATTGAAGAATATAAATCTAATAATAAATTACAGAAATATATTGATTACAACAAACTAATTAAATTTATAAACAGTCCAAAAGACTATGGAAAACCATGGTATGGCCAGCTAATGGCTGGTCCACAAATGCTTGCATATGTGCTACAAATCAGTTATATGTTACGTAAATACAATCTTTAAAATAAGAGGCTTTAGCACTACTGACATAACAATCCTTTTGTTATCATAATTAGTGATAAAGCCTCTTATTTTAATTATTTTAAAACATAATTTTCCAATCGACTGGTTTTATTTATTTGTTCTGAAATTGCTTTATTTACATTGTCCACTTCTTCCTTAAAGTTAGACGCTGACATTCTAAGTGCCCCATGTCCCATTATTATAAGCTGTTCTAAAGCATCTGACGTTGCAACTGTAACCTGAAACTTATTGGCAAGTTTTGTGAGTTGTTTTTGCTATATATACATATCTGCTGTTTCAGCCTCTTTAGTATATACTACATAGATATTATGATATTTCGAAACAGTTTCTGCATGTTTTTTTACATTATAAGCATCAAAAAACAACAATAACTGTATTACCTTTATACCCTGATAATTACACATTATATCTAAAAGTCTGTCTCTTGCTCCATCAATGTTTGTTTTGCAATTTCCTTTAATTCATCCCATGCAAAAACAATATTATAACCATCTACTAAAAGACACTGAGGTAAGACTTTTTTTATGTGTGGCTTTTTGTTTATTTTCACTATACTGTCTTACTTTTTTCTCAGTATACTTCTTTCTTTTTATTGGTCCGAATGTTTTTTCAAAGATTTCTTCTAATTCCTTATCTGTTGCATAGGAATCTCTGTATTTATTGCTTGCGCTTCTTATTACAGGTACATTTTCAATATTATACATTTCACCATTTTTAGAATCTGTTTTCACATGCATATATTGTTCAACCTGATCCCACGGAACAACAAATCCTGCACCATGCGAACAAAAACCGAACCTGTAGGATTTGCAATATCTGCCTCACTGTCATAGGCTTTTTCAGCTATTATTTCCTCACTGTTGTGGCACGGACCATATCCTTTGTAATCAAGAGACAATGTCCCGGTTCCATGAGTATATTCATTAACAGTATTAATGTAATCCCCAATTGTTGCAGCAGGTGCAAAGCCTGTTATTACACTCATTTTTCCTTCTGTTTCAGGCTGATTAATATTGCCACTCATTTGATCAATGTCTGTCATTGCCCTGCCTATATTTTCTGAAGGAATTTTCAAAAGTAAAATTATAATACGGTTCAAGCAATACTGACTCTGCCTTCTTTAATCCCTGCCTTATAGCTCTATATGTAGCCTCTCTAAAAATCTCCACCTTCCGTATGCTTAAGATGAGCCTTTCCTGCTACAAGAGTAAAATGAATGTCTGTTATAGGCGAACCTGTTAAAACACCTTTATGTTCCTTCTCTGCCAAATGTGTCATAATAAGTCTCTGCCAGTTACGACTTAAAAGACTTTCATTTAAATTAGATTCAAATGTAATTCCACTTCCAAGCTGTCCCGGTTCCATTAATAAATGAACTTCCGCATAATGTTTAAGCGGCTCAAAATGTCCTACACCTTCCACTATGTTATTTATAGTTTCTTTGTACAAAATAGAGCCTGTTCCAAACTCAACATCCATATTGAAACGTTCTTTTATAATATGTTTTAGCACCTGAATTTGAATAGGCCCCATAACGTTGGCTATTATTTCTTTAGTTTCTTCATTCCATTTTAAACTTAAAAGTAGGATCCTCTTCTTCTAACTCTTTTAACATTTTATAAGCCTGATTAATATTTACATTTTCAGGTATAATAATCCGGTATGAAAGTACAGGCTGAAGATTGGGACTCTCAGACTGCATTTCAAAGCCAAGTCCCTGTCCCGGATATGTATTATTAAGACCTGAAATTGCACAGATACATCCGGCATCTGCCTCACTAATACTCTTAAACTTTTCTCCTGAATAAACTCTTATGTCATTAATCTTTTCAGACCACTGATTTCCATCTGTAATTCCACTAAGTATATCCTTAACTTTTTATGAAGCCACCTGTTATTTTCATATAAGTTAATCTTATGCCGTTTTCTTTAACTATCTTAAAAACCTTTTGCCCCGAATTCTTCATGATAAACAGGTTCAAAAAGAATATCTGTTAATTCCATCAAGTAACTTATCAATACCTTCATTCTTTAATGCTGAACCAAAATAACATGGGGAAAAGCTTCCTTTCATAAACTAAGTCAGCAATAGTTTCATCTGAAATTTCGCCTGATTCCATATATATTTCAAGTACATCCTCGTCACAAACTGCAATGGCTTCCATATCTTTTTCTTCCACTGAAAGATCAATTACACCATCCCCAAATTTGTTCCTTATATTGGTTAAGGCAAACTCCTTGTTAGTTCCAGGCATATCCATCTTATTTACAAAAATAAATGTTGGAATATTATACTTATTTAATAATTTCCATAACGTTTCAGTATGCCCCTGAACACCTTCACTTCCGCTTACAACCAAAACCGCATAATCCAAAACCTGTAAAGTTCTTTCCATTTCAGCAGAAAAGTCCACATGTCCCGGTGTATCTAATAATGTGATTTTTGTGTCTGCATATTCAAGTTCAGCCTGTTTAGAAAAAATAGTTATTCCTCTTTGTTTTTCTAAATCAAAGTTGTCTAAAAAGCATCTTTATGGTCCACACGTCCTAACTTTTCTTATTTTTCCTGTTGCATATAAAAAAAGCTTCCGATAAAGTAGTTTTACCACTATCAACGTGTGCTAAAATTCCTAAAGTGATTTTTTTCATATTTATATATATCCTCTGTTCTATTTATATCTAAGTTTTTAATTTGATTTTTTGTCTGTATTTCCCAAATTATGATTACAAAGTATTTTTCCCACCTTTGTTGCAAGCGCAAGTGGTTAGGATTTTGGAACACTGTAATCATATTTTACTGTAATATTCTAACTGTTTCAAGAATATATTAATTCGTCGGTCGCGTAAATTTGTTGTCGGAAAATACATGATAGAGAATTCCCCATGTTTGTATCGAAGTACTAGAACACTATCTATGATAATCCAACTGACATTTATTGTCAAAAATATCTTTTGTTCTGCTTGGCTGTATTTTATCTGACTTGCTGACGCAGTCAAGGACACAGCCTCCGGTGCAAAGCATCCTTGACTGCGTCAACAAGTCAGATATACTTTAATCAAGCAGGAACAAGAAGATTTATATCCATCGATTTACGTATATACTTAATTGTTTTTTTGTTTTTAATCCTAATGTTGTATTCATTATCTCTTCATATTTTCCTGAGATTGTTTCTGCTTTTGTTCTCCTGTTAATTTCACTGCTTATTATGTCGCTTGCACTCATAATCAATTCTTCTGCTCCGGCAACCATAGGCAGTTCTGCTTTCTGACTTCTTACAAGTTCCAGCATACTGTTCCTGTTATAATGCCACTCTCTGAGTCTTGCCATTTTTGATGCACCCAGTCTGCTCCAACCCAGAGCAAGTGTACTCATTCGCGATGACAATACATGACTTACATGCCCTTCGGCACTGCATGCACACACGCCATTTCTTCTCCAAAGTCGTCTTTTGGCCGCTGTCCAGTTATTTTTGATATGCTTTGCAGCTTCCTGAATTCTTTTGAGCTGACTCTCTGTTTTGCGCATCCTTCTAATCTTTCTACTATTTCATCGAATTCTTTCTTTGTTCCATCTCTTATGATTTTGCAAAATTACAATGAAAAAATAATAATGAAAAATAACAATGAGTAATAAAACGTATTGGCAAAAAACAAAAGGTACTAAAAATTTTATGAAAATTGTTTGGAAAAGGCTGGAAGTTATGATTAGGTTTGCTACAGAAGAAGATGCAGAAGAGTTACTTAGAATTTATTCATATTATGTTGAAAATACGGCAATAACATTTGAGTATGATACGCCTGCGTTGGATGAATTTAAGTATCGTATTAGAACAATAAAGGCAATGTATCCATATTTGGTTTCAGAGGTTGACGGAAAAATAGTAGGCTACGCCTATGCCAACACATTTAAGGATAGGGCAGCCTTATGATTGGGCAGTTGAAAACAACAATCTATTTAGATAAGGATGCACGGGGAAAAGGCTATGGCAAGGAACTTTACGAAGCTTTGGAGAAAACACTGAAAGCCCAGAACATAACAAATCTTTATGCCTGTATTGGGTATCCTGAAGTAGAAGACCAATATTTAACAAAGAATAGCGTTCAATACCATGAACATTTAGGCTATAGATTTATCGGCACATTCAAAAAATGTGGCTACAAATTTAACAGATGGTACGATATGGTATGGATGGAAAAAAATGATAGGAGAGCACAGCAAGAACCAGAAAAGAAGTGATTCTTTTTTAGAGAGATAGAAAAATTTGTGAATTTTAATTGAATTTTG
>VOFC01006619.1_pt1 | contig 14081 bp, 29 predicted proteins | sample 5384161 | NCBI WGS metagenome assembly VOFC01 (sample SAMN12384722, study PRJNA508395) | human gut metagenome | isolation source: healthy gut B | host: Homo sapiens | reverse complement strand
TGCCTTGATACCTGTGCGCGGCATTGTCTGCGCTCTTACAGTGATAACACCACTTTGCCACACGCTCAATCTTGCCGGAATTTATCGGTCTGTATGGGGCCCTTGCCATCGATGGCTGTCCTAAGGGAGTTCACTACTGTCGAAAGCAATGCGTCTCCTACGGGAACCTCTACCACACGTCCGGTGGTTCTTGACGATATCACCCTCTTCGATATTGCTGGCACTTCCCAACAATACGACACCGACATTATCTTCTTCCAGATTCAGCACCATGCCATACACATCGCCGGGGGAACTGTAACAGCTCACCCTGCATGGCATTTTCTCAGTCCATGTACACGAGCGATACCATCCGCTACCTGAATGACGGTTCCGACATCGGATACATCCAGCTGGGAAGAATATCTTTCGATCTGTTCCTTAATGACGGAACTAATTTCTTCTGGTCTTAAATTCATGGATCTGTCGCACCTTTCTTTCAGCCGGTCATCCCAGCTGAATATTTAATAATTGTTTCTTCATATCTTCCAGTTTGGTCCGGATGCTGCTGTCCACCACCCGGTCACCCACCCGGATCACCATTCCGCCGATCAGCGTCGGATCCACATGGTAATACACATCAAAGGTCTGATAGGAAGTCGTAGCCAGCAGCTTATTTTTCACTGCCTGCTTCTGGTCCTCCGTCAGCTCCACTGCGGTATTTACATATGCGGTTCCCATCTTTTCAGATTCTCTGACCAGTTCGGTAAAATAAGCAAAGATTGCCTTTAATGAGCCGTAACGTTCCTTGGTCACCACGATCTTCAGAAACTCTGTCAGATCATCACTGACTCTGCCACGGAAGACCTGTTCCACCATGGAGAGTTTTTCCTGTTTGGGGATTCCGGGATGTTTCATCAGCTTGTCAAAATCCGGATTGTCTTCCAATATTTTCTCAAGCTGTGCGGTCTCATTCATCAGCTGGATCGCATTTCCATGGTCGACTGCCGCTTCGAAAAGGGCTTCTCCATAGACTTTGGAAACTAATTTTGCCATGTATCCTCACCCATTTCCTTCAGCGTCTCTTCGATCAGGCTGTTCTGTCTGGTGGTGTCTATGGAAGCGCCTACCAGCTTACCTGCCATGACAGATGCCACGGATACGATCTCCTGTTTGATCTCATCGGACATTTTCTGTTTTCCAGTCGGCTTCTCTTCCTGTGCTCTCGCCAGGATTCTGGCTGCCTCTTCCTTGGCCTGTGTGACGATACGCTCCTCGTTCTGAAGAGCCCGTCTTCTGGCATCACTTAAGATGTCCTCAGCCTCTTTGTCGATGTCCTTCAGCTTCGCCTCATACTGTGCCTTCAGTTCTGCGGCCTTTTCCTGATTGTCCTTTGCCTCTTCCAGTTCTCCCCTGATCTTCTCTTTACGATCATTTAAGAACTTTCTGGCCGGATTGAACAGAAAATAGCTGAGTGCCAGGAACAATACGAAGATGGCAATGATCATCAGGCAGGAGTCTGCCAGCAGCTGCCAGTCCAGGTCAAACAGTCTTGACATGGTCTCGCCTTCTGTTAATAGTATCATTTTCATCCGCATTCCTTTCGTTTAATCAGGGAAGTAAGGGCTTTACGAACAGCAGCAGCATAGCGATCAACAGACCGTACAGACCGGTGGTCTCGGCAACTGCCTGTCCCAATAACATGGTAGAAGTGATCTCGGACTTTGCTCCGGGATTACGTCCTACTGCTGCAGCAGCGTGTCCTGCTGCGATACCCTGGCCTACACCGGGTCCGATACCGGCAATAACTGCCAGACCAGCACCGATTGCAGAACAGCCTAAGATAAAGTTTTCATTAAAATCCATAGTAAATCCTCCTATTATTGAGATTCTTATCAGAATCTTTCTAGCATTTTAAGCTTACGCGTCTCCTCTTGCATTGGCAATGTAAGTCATGGTCAGCATACAGAATACGTATGTCTGGATGGCTCCGGAGAACAGGTCAAAGTATACATGCAGTGCTGCGGGCCACGCTGTAGCGATCACACCCAACAGTCCGTAGATCAGTGCCATCATTACCGTTCCGGACAATACGTTTGCAAACAGACGTAAAGACAACGAAATCGGTACAGCGATCTCACTGATCAGGTTGATGGGCAGCCAGATCGGCAGCCAGGGCGGCAGCGGGGAACACATACCTTCCCAGATCTCCTTCGGCTTCTGGTACTTGAATTGGTTATAATGAATCAATAGAAAGTCAGTACGCCGAGGGGCAGTGTCACACCATAATCCGCTGTGGGGGGACGAAGTCCCAGCAGACCGGAAATATTACTCACCAGAATGAAGATGAAGATCGTTCCAATGTAGTTATAAAACTTCGGTGCCGCCTTGCCCATGGGGGTATCCACCATGGCATCCAGCTTCTCCACGATCAGCTCCACCACATTCTGAAAGCCTTCCGGCACTTCTCTGGCTTTGGCCATACAGCGGTTGGCGACAATAGCAAAACCAATGATGATCAACATGACGATCAACACACACATGTGTGGTCGTTATCCATACCTCATGACCGAAAAAGGAATACTTAAACACGCCATGTATCATAAAATCGATATTATCGGCACCGGATAACAAAATTCCATGTTCCATCGTTTCACCTCCTTATTATTTATTCTGTTGTTCTGTCACTTCTCCGTTCTTTTCGGCTCCTTCCGGGTTCTCCGGGGCATTTTCGCCTCCGGCAGTCTCCTCCGGCATCGCCTGGGGAATCGGATCCGTTTCATGAAACATTTTATTACATAATTTATGGGTAAGCGGCTGTAGAAACGCCGTTACTTTCATACATATCACATAGGAGAAAAAGAAGATCAGCGGATTCATCACCTCTGTCTTCATAAGCACCAGTAATATAAAAAATCAGTATCACATAACGCAGGATATATCCGCGGAAGATCATCTTCTGTGCAGTCTTCTCCGGCTGATCCAGCGCCCGGTCCAGGGAACGGTACATATGATATGTTGCTGCAAGCGCAAGCAAGGACACCGAGCCACAGGCTCCCTGCATACATCATTTTATCCTTCGCGATAAAGGCTCCGATGATCTGTGCCAGCACTCCCAGAAACAGGATTCCTAAGTCCATCTCCAAAACGGTTCTATTTATCTTTTTTTTTTTAGTGTGTTTCTCATCGCTGTCATCATAAATTGTCCTGGCCATACGGTATACATTCTGCCCTCCGGCCACTGCTCCCATACAGAAAAGCAGGATCATCCAGAAGTTCGTTCCGAAATGTTTGTCCAGCCAGACGCCTGCCGCCGACATCAGGCAGATCGGTACTAGCATATTGATACCGAATTGCATGATCAGCGCAATCGAACGGAATACGGTTCTGTCATAGGGTTTCTTTTTCTTGACACTGCTTTCTCTCCGTGTTGATTTCTGCTCTAAGCATATATTTTGTTCATTTTTAAATATATTTTGTCCCCACAAGACAAACCTATAGTCATTATAACGAAATCTGAACGCTCTGTCCAGTAAAATCCCCTTGCTGAAATCGTAAAAAAAATATAAATTCCACCTAAAAAAAGATTGACTTGGATACTTTCTCGGAAGTACTATTTGAGTAACTATTTTACAGAAATTATGAATGATCACAGAAAGAGGGATTGCCGCAAATGCAGACCACTGCCAATGATGAAATTAAGATCCGACCGCCACACCGGAAGATGCCGAAGCCCTGGCTGCCATTTACGCCCCTATGTGGAGAACACCTCGATCACTTTTGAATACACGGTTCCTTCCGTGGAGGAATTCGCCGAACGCATCCGGCATACCTCGCCCGTTACCCTTATCTCTGGTGGCCGAGAAAAGCGGTATTCCCATAGGTTATGCTTACGCTTCCCGCTTTCAAAGGACGTGCTGCCTACGACTGGTCCGTGGAGACCTCCATTTATGTCAGTCAAATCTTCGAAGCAGTGGTGTCGGCAGCCTTCTTTATCAGAAGCTGGAGAAATATCTGACAGCGCAGCATATCTGCAATGTATGTGCCTGCATTACTTATCCGAATCCGCCCAGTATTGCTTTTCATGAGAAGCACGGTTACAAGACCGTGGCACATTTTCATGCTTCCGGCTTCAAGCAGGGGAATGGCATGACATGATCTGGATGGAGAAGACATTGTGTCCTCACCCCGTGCCGCCACTGCCTTTTATTCCTTTCCCGGAACTTTGAACGCTATCAAATTGATACAAAGGAGAAATGCTATGAACAACGAACTTCAGATCTACCGGAAACGGCTGATCCCGGAAGAATGTATTCTGTTAAAAGACGATATTATCGTAGAACAGAACGATGATTATATTTTGACAAAATGGAAAACGCTGAATCCCAAGACTACTTTTTTCCCATGGCTGTTCCTGCTATTATCTGAAGGAAGGGTTCAAGATCAGCAAGTTCTACCGTCATGACGGGTCTCTGTTGTACTGGTACTGCGATATTGTAGAATACACCCGCCGTCCGGAGGACAATGCCCTGATCGTTACCGATCTGCTGGCTGACATTATCCTCTATCCCGATGGAAGAATGCATGTTGTTGACCTGGACGAGCTGGCAGAGGCACTGGAAAAGGTCTGATCACGCAGGCACAGATGACTGCCTGCCTGCGCCAGTTAAACAACCTGATCACGATCATCTATCGTGACAAATTCGACAGACTGCAAAGCCCCCTGGAGAAAAAGTGGACTGTAGTTACTGAACTATTCAGAGTAACGCATTCGCAAAACCGCACCTGCAGTGCTTACTTTTGCTCATGTGTTTACTTTACTCTGAATAATTCAGCAAATCTCCGATGCAATGTCCCAGCAAGGTCAGCAGGGTAACGTCTTTATCGGACCATTTACGGTTACGATTGAACACTTCAAAACTGACCATTGTATAAGGAATCCCTTCTTTTCTGGACAGGCATTGAAGGGCTGCCCCAATCTCCTGCTCCTGTGTCACAGCATAGGCTGCCGGGTTTTGGGAGCGAAGTTTTATCATGTTGGATTCTACAAAAATATCATCATCGCCAAACAGCGAAAGATACCCTTCATCTTCAAACCCGAGACGACCGTCCGGAGCTTCTGCCATATAGTTGCCGTTTCTGCAGACAAGTCTGTTTCCTCTGTCTGAGAAAAAACGGTAATACCATCCAGATCAAACAGACTGCGGATCTGTTGCAGGCGCTCTTCACTTTTCACAATAGCGTTCACGCCCGATACACATAATTTTGTGATCATCTCTGTGATAGCTTCCCGTTTTTTCTCCTTGATACTGCATAGGCCATAGCCATGTTCTGCATATCGTCGGTCTCCAGCTTTCCATGCAGACGCTCTTCATATATAATGTGTCGGTTCTTGCCTTTTTCCTTGGCAAGATACAGAGCTTTATCCGCCTTGCGCATCAGATACTCATACTCCGTTCCATCCACCGGATATTCCGACACACCGATAGAAGCCGTCACATGGATCTTCGGATCGAATGCCAGCCTGAGTTCCTTCGCAATGGTCTTAAGCAGGGGGTCTTCAACTGTTCCCTGGTCTCAACCTTCTCTAACAGAATCACATACTCGTCTCCACCGAATCTGCCGATGACACCTCTCTGCCCTACCAGCTCCTGCATGATCTCTGCCACTCCACGGATCACCTGATCTCCGAAGATATGTCCATAGGTGTCGTTAATATGTTTGAACTCGTCAACATCAATGATCACCAGCCAGCGGACCCGACCGTCCTTTCGATTCAGCTGTTCGACGGTATATTCCGTCCACGCCCGCTTATTCAGCAGACCTGTTCCGGCATCCCTGGCTGCCGGAGTCAGATAGTAGGCTTCCTGCTCACGGTTTTGGTCAGAATCTATGATACCGGCCAGCATGTTCCGGTTTTTCGGAATCCGGGAGGCTCTCACCGTCCACATTCTCTCGTCTTCTTCCTGACCGTTGAATTTCATTTTTCAAAGGAATCTTCACCATTACGCAAATGGGCACAAAACGCCTGCAGATGTTCTTCCATTTCGGAAATGTTACTGTCTGTATGTGCTTTCTCCTCCATCCGGATCAGATCCTTCAACGGACCCTCAAACTGATTCATTGCCCGTTCATTGACATATTTATACACTGTGATATGATCGCTGTCGATCAGATATTCAAAGTAATAAACATCTTCCAATGTCATAAAATGACGATACTTTAAAATGCTCTGTTCCAGCTGTACCGTTCTATTCTCCAGATCATGCAGATCCGATAGTGTGATCTGATACAACGGAATTCCGTCCTCTGTCTGTTCACTCTGTTCCATACGCAGATACACATTCCGGGTACTATTCTTGAGATTGCTGAGAACAGTTACTAATTCCAGCGGAGCGAACGAGTCCGCCGCAACAGCCTCTTTCAACAATTCACCATCCTCCGGCAGCACCAGTTCACTCACCGGACGAAAGGAATTTTCCTCGATAAATTCATAGTAATATTCCGATGCCTTGGCTACTGTCAGATCCTTCCTCATAGATCTTCCAATTCATAATTCTGTTGGAATACCCTTCTCGTTCTACGATGTTGATTTTCATAGATTATCACTTTCACCTTAGTAAAATATATGGCCACCGATACTGATGCCGGTCAGTCCTTCCACTGGGGTACGGAAATACACGCAATTACCTACATTCGTCACTCCGGACATTGCCTCATCCGCCGCCTGATAGCAACGGCTCGTGGCCTTGTTAGCAGCCAGAGCCAGTTCCAACCGTCCACTGGCTACCGGTGAGAACTGTTTGTTCTGATAGATCACACCCACCACCGTGTTGGGATAGACCGAACTTCTGACACGGTTGATCACAACGCTGGCTACCGCCAGTTGACCGTCATAAGGTTCGCCTCCCGCTTCACAGTAGATCAGATTTGCTAACAGATACCTGTCTCCCTCTTCGAAAAGAGATATCGGAAATATCCCGCCAGGTGGCATTTGCCGCTTTCTGGGACATAGCAATCTCTTCGGCAAGCTTTTTTCTGAGGGTTTCCAGATTATCCTCTTTTTTCTTGATCTCCGCTTCGTATGCCAGGGCTCTCTGTTCCGCTTCGGAGATGTCTCCGGCATATTTGGCAATATTGTTGGATGTCTGGCTAATCAGACCGGATACCTTGCTTTTTCGGCTTCCGCTTCTAATTTCAGATCATCCAGCTCTGCCTTCTCTGTCTGAAGCCTTGCCTCTTCCTCTTCGATCAGCTGACGGTTTTCTTCCGAATTCCTTCAGCTTTTTCTGGTCATAGGCAGCGATCCGTTCAAAAAATCCGCAGCATTCAACAGTTGGTCGAAGCTCTGGGCACTCAGGATCAGCATTGATGTAACTGGTCTCGTTCCGTTCATACATATCCCGGACGCGGATCACCATACATTCATACTGCCACTCTTCCGTTGCCTTTGCTTCCTCCAGACTGTCCTGGGTATCTGCGATCTCCTGCTCCTTATCCGCGATCTGCTGTTCCAGATCCGCCAGATTATTGCTGACCTCCGTCAATTGACCGTTCAGATTATTCAGTTGTCCCTTGAGGGAATTCTGCTCTCCCTTCAGGTTCTCCAGATTATCATTTTCCTGGTTCAACTGGTTCTGCAGTTCATTTTTCTCCTGCTGTTCCTTCTGAATCTGCTGCCAGGTACTGCTGGTAGCTTCTACTTTGATGTCTTCTGAAGAAAAATGCTCCTGCAAGGATTACCGCTGCAAGCAGTACAGCTGTCTTCTGTAGGCGCCTCAACCGTTCATACTCCTTTAATCTGTCGTTCAGACCCCGATATGTATCGTACGTCCTGTCCTGCTGTATGGAACGCACTCCACTCCCGCCGCATCAAACATCCGCCTGGCTGCCCGGTTGGAGGGTGTTCCCCGATATTTGTCGCTGTCATATACTACGGTATGGATCCCTGCCTGAATGATGGCTTTCGCACACTCATTGCAGGGGAAAAGGGACACAATACAGTTTTGTGCCCTCTAAAGATCCTCCGCGGTAATTCAAAATTGCATTCAGTTCACTATGTGTCACAAAGGGATATTTTGTCAGATTCCTGTCATTGTCGTTCTCCCTCTCCCAGGGGAACTCATCGTCGGAACAACCCTTGGGGAAGCCGTTGTATCCCATAGACAGAATCTTATTGTCCGGGCTGACAATGCAGGCTCCCACCTGGGTATTCGGATCCTTGGACCGCATCCCCCGACAGGTGGGCTACCCCCCATGAAATATTCATCCCAACTGATATAGTCACTGCGCTTGGCACTCATTGGTGTCTCCCTTTATTTGGTACCGAAAATACGGTCTCCTGCATCTCCCAGTCCGGGAACGATATATCCGTGATCATTGAGCTTCTGATCCATTGCTCCGATATAGATATCCACATCGGGATGTGCTTCCTGCATTGCCTTCACACCTTCTGGTGCTGCGATGATGCACAGCAGACGGATGCTCTTGCATCCCTTGTCCTTCAGCAGCTGGATGGCTGCGATGGAAGAGCCGCCGGTTGCCAGCATGGGATCTACGACGAATACTTCACGCTCTGCACAGTCTGCAGGCAGCTTGCAGTAATACTCTATGGGCTTTAAGGTCTCCGGATCACGGTACAGTCCGATATGTCCTACCTTTGCAGCCGGGATCAGGGACAGCATTCCGTCTACCATACCAAGGCCTGCGCGCAGGATGGGTACCAGTGCCAGTTTTTTCCCTTTAACTGCTTTACAGTAGTCTTGCAGATGGGAGTCTCGATCTCTACTTCTTCCAGCTTCAGATCCTTGGTAGCTTCATAGCCGATCAGCATTGCGATCTCGCTGATGTTCTGTCTGAAATCCTTGGTTCCTGTTTCCTTTCTGCGGATGATTCCGATCTTCTGCTCAATTAAGGGATGGTCCATAACTACTACTTTTTGACATATGATTGTCCTCCTGTGTTTTAGTGTTGTTGGTTGTATTTTGCGCCCCAGCTCAGATTTCTTCGATCAGGCTGATTCTGCGGCTGTGTCTCTCTTCTCCGGAAAAGGGTGTGTTCAAAAAGGTCTCAACGATCTCCAGTGCCAGATTCTCTCCTACGATACCTGCTCCCATTGCCAGCATATTGGCATCATTGTGCAGCCTGGTCATTTTGCAGAGAGCGGCTCCGAACACAATGCACAACGGATACCTTTTTACTTTATTAGCGGAAATACTGATGCCAATACCGGTGGTACAGATCACAATGCCCTTTTCGCAGGTACCGGCTGCCACAGCCTTTGCTGCCGCATGCCCGAATACCGGATAATCACAACTTGCCTTGCTGTCACATCCGAAATCCTGAACAGGAATGTTTTTCTCCTCTAAATATTTCTTAACTTTCTCTTTCAGATCATATCCGCCATGATCACTTGCGATTGCTATCATTTTTATTCTCCTTATATTTAAAATGAAATTTAAAGTTTTACAACCTTATGCCCCGCTGCTTTCAACAGTCGGTTCATAATGGCCTGACCAAAGCCCTCCGTGGAAAATCCCTCGGAATAGATCTTTGTCACACCTTCATCATCGAATTCTCTCAGGATCGTATACAGATGTCTGGCGATGCTGTCCTCATCCTTACGGCTGCCGACACTTTTTCACTACATCTGCTATATAACCGGACAGCATTTCTTCGGTTCCGATGATTCCGGTCTTCTCTCCTGCGGTATGGTCTGCTGCCGCAGCCCGGTTAATATACATTCCCTTACCTGCCCCGGGGTTCCCTCTACGATGGTGAGTTCTCCCCTGGGTGCATAATGTCTGTACTTCATTCCGGGGGCCTTGGGTGCCTGTCCGCTGTCTGCCCGCAGGATCGTGGTGTCCGTATCCACTGTTCCCAGCACTATGCTCAGTTTCTCCTGGGTAATGTATCCGGGCCGCAGGATCTGTGGCGGTGTCACCGTCAGGTCAATAATGGTGGATTCCAGGCCAATCCCCACCTCACCGCCATCAATGATGGCATCGATCCGCCCCATCATATCTTCTTCGACATATTTTGCCACTGTGGGACTGGGCTTGCCGGAAGTATTGGCACTGGGTGCCGCAATATATCCCCCCGCTGTACTCGATCAGCTTCTGTGCCGCCGGATGTGATGGCATACGGATGGCTACCGTATCCAGTCCACCTGTGGTCTCGTAAGGCACTGCATCTGACTTCGGCAGGATCATGGTAAGGGGACCCGGCCAGAAAGCATCGGCGATCTTCCGTGCCTCTTCCGGTACCTCCTTTGTAATTTTGTAAATGTCTTCAAACCGGTAAATATGAACGATCAGTGGGTTGTCGGACGGTCTGCCCTTTGCCGCATATATTTTCTGGGAAGACGAAGGATTCAGTGCATCTCCCCCAGCCCGTACACGGTCTCGGTAGGGAAAGCCACCAGTCCTCCCTGCTGCAGGATTGCTCCGCCGCCCGGTTTCTCCTCATCTTCTTCGCTGACGGGGCCCTCTCCGGGACGAATCTTTATGATCTCAGTCTCCATGTTTTTACCTTCTGTGTGTTCTAAAATTGCATTTGGATATAGTATATCATATCCCCAGTCAAATGGAAAGATTATTCCTCTCCGGTCTGCCGGGATGTTGTGTGTACAGAATAAACGGTCCATCCGACCAGCAGCGGAATCACCGCCACGGTCGGCAGTTCATAGCGGATTGCATTGGACATGGGGGATGCCAGGCACACCAACACGTTTATAAAGCCGGGAACCAGCAGTATCAACGCACTGTATCTTTTCTTTTTCACAGGAAAATGCCAGCACTACCAGAATCCAGGTATACAATCCCGGAGTACACAGATACTTGATCAGCGGCAGCCGCATACTGAGGAACCAGATCTGCAGCAGAAACTCCGATGTCTGAATGGGGAATGTATGATGAATTCCCTGTTCCTGCGCATATTCCGGATACTCCAGCTGGATCCAGGCCTCTATGTTCTGTTCCACCGGTGCCAGATAGCCATAGCCCTTGTTGACAAATGCCGCCACATAGCATCCCGGATGCTTGAAAAACATCTGCACCCATATTTTCATGTAGGGCCCCAGGTCTCCGCCTCGATATAATATTTTAATGGGATCCGAAATCCGGGGTTCATAATTTTTCATAGCATCAAAGTTCAGGGTATCATTGATCACCTGTCTCTCATATTCCGTAACCTCATCTTCGTATTCGCAGACATATCTCGCCGTCTGCTGGAACGGTACGCTCAGCCCCTCGGAAGCTGCCGGTTTTCCCACATCGATCAACGCTCTGTATCCCACCACCGTGATCAGTTCATAGATCACCACAGTTGCCAGCAATACCAGGGAATGCCTTCCTGCGTTCTTTGGCCCTTTCAGATAAATTGCCAGCAAAAGCAGTGCCGGAACAATCGCATAGATCCCGTTATTTAAGCAGGCAGGATAATACACTGAATACAATCAGTCCCGCCGCATCTTTCCCACCACATTCCTTCTTTTTCAGTACCGACATCAGATATACTGCCTGTAACACCGTCATTTCCGCATACAGCAGATCTTTCTCAAACCATTGGGCATAGGTTCCCCAAAAAGGTGTCAGGGGCGAAAAACAGGATTCCCACGGCACACCATTTCCATGAAATTCCCAGCTCCGGCAGTTTTTTCATGCTGAGGGGAAAAAAGCATAGGCCCCCTACCAGTGTCTGCAGCAGGCAATACAGGAAAAAGAACCGAAATTGGCATCTGCAATGGTTCTTCCCAGCACAAAACAGATTCCCATAATTGCGGAGGAAAATGGCGGATGTGCCGCCCCAGTCCTGTTCACCCAGAAACTGTTTCAGTTGCACCAGACCGTCCCCACTGGTAGTTCCCGGATAATTTAGCAGGATCCAGAACAACCAGCTGAAGGCTATTACAAAAAAAACCCACCATCTGTAGGTGCTTTTTTGCCCTGCTCTGCGGGTAATTCCACATGCTCCAGCCCAAAATATACCAGGCGCAATACCAGATACAATAACACTGCAAACCCCAAACACAGAACGTGGATAATAGTATCTGAAAAGAATTGCCCCCACAGGAAAAATGGCAGAATCATATTTCTTAAAAGCTGATACATACTATAAGAAGGAATGACAGAATAACAGAAAGCACCAACGTTGCACATCTGTCTTCGCCTCTCTTTTCTTCACTTCCTTAAGCATTACAAATACTGCCGCAGCCGTTAACAGATCTGTATAATCCAGCACCGTAAATGCTCCGCACAGTTTATTCAGCCCATTGACAAGATTCGAATCCACGTATCCTCCCAGGCAGACTTCAAATGTACATTGCAATGCCAGTGTCACGATCACGGTCAACAGAACATTTCTTATTTTTTGATATCGTCTCATTTTCTCTCCCGTAACTTTATAAAATTCTGTCATAACATACAAATCCTATATTATCATAATAACACTGTGTATACAACTCGTGCCTTTATTTTGTATTTCCCGTTTCAATCCCTCTGTATCCCGTTAATGTACTGTAAAATTCCTTTGTGGATCGACCATGCCACTCTGTCCTCGATAGGCCTCGAATCACACAGTTTTCCCGCCTCTGCCGCATTGGACAGGAAGCCGCATTCCACAATGACGATGGTTCCTTTGGTTTTTTTCAAAAGATAATAGCTGTCGTTGGGCTTGATCTGCCGGTGGTTCTCCGGATCCAGATCCTGGACCAGCTGTGTCTGGATCAGCCCTGCCAGTTGTTCCCCTCCGCTGCTGCCATTATAATAGAAGACCTGCGCTCCGTGCACATACTCTTCCGGATAGCTGTTCTGATGGATGCTCACCGTGAGAACCGGATCCGTCTGCTCAATCTTTTCGATCCGGCGTTTCATATCCTGCACTTTCTTATTGGGAGCAGATGCAATCATACAATCCATCCTCCGTCTCTCTGGTCAGCACCACCCGGATTCCGTCTGCCTCCAGATACTGTCTCAGTTTCTCTGTGATCCGGAGATTGATATCCTTCTCCGGTGCTCCGTTGATACCAATCTTCCCCGGGTCATCCCCGCCATGGCCGGCATCGATCACTACCGTCGGTATTCCGTCCGTGTCCGCATTATTCCTGCAAGGCATTCACGACATTTACCGTTTCCACATATGCCGCCGTTTCCCTGCCAAGTATCGCCATAGACATAAGCAACAGGCATACCATCACCGCCCTTAACACTTTCTGTTCTTCTATATGATTTTATATGCCTTTTTCTCTGGAAATATCTTCCGAAAAAATTAAAATTAAGAAATCCTTTTGTTTTAACCTATTGCATCCTGTTGCTGTTCAGCGTATAATAAACACATGAAATCGAATAGAAAAACACTTTCCGTAATCTTATTTATATTGGCCGGAATTTGTATCCTGGCAGCAATTATTCTCTTCGTGAGGGGTCACATGGAGGACCGGCACATGGAAGAATCCCTGGATGCTTTAAGACCCACTGAGTCTCCGGCAGAGACCGTTCCTTCTTCGAACCTGAGACCATTGCAGCTGCTACGACGGAATCCACCGCGGAAGAAGCGGTTCCCGCTCCGGAAGAGGTCACCAGGGTCCCCAATCCTTACGCCGACAGCTTTCTTGCCAACGAAGACATGGGCGCATGGCTGCAGATTCCCGGCACCGGGATCGATTATCCGGTGATGGGACTCCGGAGAGATGAGTCCTATTATCTGTATCGTGCTTTCGACGGCAGTGAGAAATAAAAACGGCTGCCTCATATTAGATACGGACAGCTGCCTGGATCCCCTTTCCACGAATCTCATCATTCACGGTCACAACATGAAATCCGGTGCCATGTTTGGCAATCTCACGGATTATGAGGATCCGGATTTTTACGAAAATCACAAAAATTATCCTGTACACCGAAGAATGTCAGCGCAATTACGAAGTCATTGCTGTCTTTCGTTCCCAGGTCTACCGGAAGACCGATCAGGTATTTAAGTTCTACAAATTTTTCAGGCGGATACCCAGGAAGAATTTGATGACTTTTATAACAATATCAAGCAGTTATCCCAGTATGATACCGGTGTTTACCGCACAGTTCGGAGATCATTTTCTGACACTGTCTACC
>VOFC01001596.1_pt1 | contig 14090 bp, 24 predicted proteins | sample 5384161 | NCBI WGS metagenome assembly VOFC01 (sample SAMN12384722, study PRJNA508395) | human gut metagenome | isolation source: healthy gut B | host: Homo sapiens | reverse complement strand
TGAGGTTTCCTTATTCTGCTCTCTCATGTAATCAAAATAAATCCATATAGTCCCCGCATTGAAATACGTATTTGATATATCAAACATATCATTTTGCAATTTCACTAATCTAAAAATTCATTTTACAACGATATAATCACAATTCATTTAATATATAAGCACCAATTATGCATAAAATAGAGTTGTAAAATTCATTTCCTATAATAAGATACATTAATTCACATCACTTTTACAACTCTAAATTTATTTTTCTACATAATGTCTAATTCAACCCCCGGCAATGCAGTTTTGTTATGTATATGTTACTGTTCGCACCTAACAGTATGACCAGCAACTAAAACTGCCTGTTGGAATTGCATGCTTTAAGAAGGATTGTAAGAACGATTAAAATATATCTTTAATCAAACAAGGTGCGGGATGATCCCCACACCTTGTTTTTTTATGAATACACTATCCACTATTATCTTTTTATCTTTTTATCGCTTTAAACAGCAGCCGGCACTGTAGATGCGCTAAGCTGTCCATCTTTTTCATCTATAAGTATAGTATCTCCGGTCCTTACACCATCTCCAAGGATAAGCTTTGCTGCAAGTGTTTCTACATGCTTCTGAAGATATCGTTTCAGTGGTCTTGCTCCGTATATCGGATCATAGCCATTATCTGTGATAAACTTCTTTGCAGAATCTGTCAATTCAACCTTTATCTCCTTTTTAACAAGACGCTTGTTAAGGTCATCCATAAGGAGATTTATAATATGTCCTATGTTATCCTTTGTGAGAGGCTTGAACATGATGATCTCATCCAGCCGGTTCAGAAATTCCGGTCTGAAATGACCTTTAAGCTCATTCATGACACGATCCTCACACTCTGTGCTGATGCTGCCGTCTGCCTCTATACCCTCAAGAAGCTCCTGTGATCCTAGGTTACTTGTCATGATGATGATAGTATTTTTAAAGTCCACGGTACGTCCCTGTGAATCGGTGATACGTCCATCATCAAGCACCTGAAGCAATACATTGAATACATCAGGATGGGCTTTTTTTCAACTTCATCAAAGAGGACTACAGAATAAGGTTTACGCCTTACAGCCTCAGTAAGCTGACCACCCTCTTCATATCCTACATATCCCGGAGGCGCTCCTATAAGCCTTGCCACTGAATGCTTCTCCATGTACTCACTCATATCGAGACGTACCATATTATTCTCATCATCAAAAAAGACTTGCTGCAAGTGCCTTTCGCAAGCTCTGTCTTGCCTACGCCTGTAGGTCCAAGGAACATAAACGAACCTATCGGTTTTGTAGGATCCTTTATTCCAGCTTTTGAACGGATTATTGCCTCTGTGACCTTTGTAACACCTTCATCCTGTCCGATGACTCTCTTATGGAGTTCTTCATCCAGATGCAGGGTCTTATTTCTCTCACTCTCGGTCAGCTTTGCAACAGGAATTCCTGTCCAGCGCGAGATAATTTTTGCGATTTCCTCATCACTTACATTTTCCCTGACAAGCGATAAATCCTTATCTTTTATCTTCTGCTCTTCTATTTCTAACTCTTTCTGAAGATTCCGAAGTACACCATACTGCAGCTCTGCTGCTTTTCAAGATCATAATTCTGCTGTGCGCTCTTTATCTCATTCTTTGTAGATTCGATATTTTCACGCAGCTTGCTTACCTTATCGACTGCACTCTTTTCATTCTGCCATTTTGCCTTTTTAGCGTTGAACTCATCACGCAGTTCTGCAAGCTCCTTCTGCAGGGCGGCAAGTCTGTCCATGCTTAAATGATCCGTCTCTTTCTTAAGAGCAGTTTCCTCTATCTGAAGCTGCATGACCTTACGATTTAATTCGTCCAGCTCTGTCGGCATGGAATCAAGTTCGGTCTTTATCATGGCACACGCCTCATCGACAAGATCGATCGCCTTATCAGGCAGAAATCTGTCTGTGATATATCGGTTGGAAAGTACTGCTGCCGTCACAAGTGCAGAATCTGTGATCTTTACTCCATGGAATACTTCGTATCTGTCCTTAAGTCCACGAAGAATAGATATCGTATCCTCAACTGTAGGCTCATCTACCATTACAGGCTGGAAACGTCTCTCAAGTGCAGCATCCTTCTCAATGTACTCCCTGATACTCATCAAGCGTTGTTGCACCTACACAGTGAAGCTCACCTCTTGCCAGCATCGGTTTTAGAAGCTGTCCGGCATCCATTGCACCATCCGTTTTCCAGCACCGACTATTGTATGGAGTTCGTCGATAAAAAAGAATTATCTGACCCTCTGACGCTTTTACATCATCAAGTACAGCCTTTAATCTTTCCTCGAATTCGCCTCTATACTTGGCACCTGCTACAAGAGCTCCCATATCGAGTGCAAAAAGCTTTTTTATCTTTAAGTCCCTCAGGCACATCACCTTTTACAATACGCTGTGCCAGACCTTCAACTACGGCGGTCTTACCTACACCGGGTTCACCGATCAGTACAGGATTATTTTTGGTCTTACGTGAAAGGATCCTGATAACATTCCTGATCTCTTCATCACGTCCGATAACAGGATCCAGCTTCTGTTCCCTGGCTCTTTCGACCATATCGTATCCATACTTTCAAGTGTGTCATAGGTAGCCTCAGGGTTATCAGATGTAACCTTCTGATTGCCTCTTACTGTAGAAAGTGCGGCGAGGAACCTGTCTCTTGTGAGACCGTACTCCTTTATCAGCTCTTTCATTGCCTTATTAGGATATCTTAACAGGCAGAGGAAAAGATGTTCAACCGATACATACTCATCCCCCATTGCCTTTGCCTCATCCTCAGCATGGATAAGTACCTTATTTAAATCATTGCCGACATAAATCTGTGCACTGCTGCCACTGACCTTTGTCCTTGTTGTCAGATGACGCTTCGCATTCTCTGTAAAATGCTCTACGTTTATCTCCATCTTATCTATAAGCTTTGGAATCAGACCATCTTCCTGTGAAAGTAATGCTACAAGCAAATGTTCCTGCTCTATCTCCTGATTTCCATAATCATAAGCAAGCTTCTCGCAATCATTGACTGCTTCTATTGATTTCTGTGTAAATTTTTGAATGTTCATAGTCTCACTCCCTTCAAAAATATTGTTTACATTTCTGTTTACGATTATGTTATAACACGTAAATTAGCACTCGTCAACAGAGAGTGCTAACAATTTTATTAAATATTTATAAACAAAATCCACCCGGTTATTCTCATACCCGGGTGGATTTTGTTTAATTTATCGGTTGTGTAATTCCTGATACTATGGCAAGATTCTGCATTTTGTCGTCTGCCTCCGCCATTATGTCAGCACATTTCTTTAGTTCCTGCTGCATTTCCTCCGTAAATACCCTGTCCTTTTTATATCTCAGCTGATGCTCCGTGCTTGCCCAGAAATTCATCGCAATAGTGCGGAACTGGATTTCTATAGGCACACGATCCTTGCGATCTGAAAAATACACATCTACCATAACAATCATATGAAGACTTCTGTAGCCGTTTTTCTTTCGGCTTTTTTATGTAATCCTTTACCGTTACCAGATCGACATCCTGCTGGTTTACAAGCATATTTGCGACCTGATAAACATCAGAGATAAATGGACATATGACTCTGACGCCCGCTATATCCTTTATCTCCTTTGCCATGGAATTCATCGTAAGAGGAATCCCCTTGCGCTGCATTTTATCGATGATGCTCTCCATTGACTTTACACGGCTTTTTATGTTTTCAATAGGATTACGTTCATTATTATTCTTAAACTCATTATTCAATATCTGGAGTTTTGCAACTATCTGTTGTATCCCTGATTCATAAAAAAACATTATGTGCTCGTATTGCGATGCAATCGAACTAAATTCCCCATTGCCGGGAGAAGTTCAAACTCTTCCTCCTCATCAACAGTAATCGTAACATCCTGTTGCCTGTTCATTTTATCACCTTTTCCTTTTCTATTGTAATTTACGGCTGCGCATCCCCGCCTGTTTTCTGCCTGCCGATTCTTCCCAATATAAAATATCCTGCTTCTGCAAGTGCTATTCCCGCCACAACATCATATATTATGCTGTTTCGTCGTGAGTGTGGAAATACATACCGCAAGTGCCATTATACACGAAAAATACCCTGAATGCCAGCGGTACTTTTTTATTTCCTCTTATTCCTATATAACAGATCCAGCTGACAAGACAATGTATTGAAGGAAAAAGATTATCTGCTTCATCTATTCTGTATAATAATCTCATAAGCTCTGCCCATATCCCATCGCCGACTATCTGAGGTCTTGTGTTTGTAGTTGGATATGCTACATATAAAAATAAAACATATAACTTTTCCTATCCAGTCTGTTCCAAGAAATATATAACAATGCTCTTTGCTCATTCTGGCATTATATATATAGTTTATGATCCAGAATATATAGCAGCCAAAATAAATAAGGACTGTCCAATAAACCGTTGGAATCATAGCATCCACCGGAGTCTCTATATTGTGATGATACCAGTTCCCTGCTATCGCACGTGATCCCCAGTATACGCTGAAATTAAGTATGACCGTAAAAATGAGTGGTATCCGGCAGAATTTTGGCAGCAGCCAGTCTAATTTTTCTTTTATTACCATATTATTTTCTCTCTATCCGATTTTATTTGCAATATGCTGTCCCTGGACAACCCTGAATTCTTTGTCCCCTTTTATATTGTCCAGAATTTCAGGAATCAATTCAATTTTTCCCTTTTCAAATAGAAGAACTATGGTTGAACCTATAAGCTCAAAGCGTCCCATATCCTGACCTCTCTTCATCAGAACGTTTTCGCTGTTATTTACTATTCCACCAACCAGAACCGCACCTATCTCGATCTGCGCTACTTTTCCAAAATTATTTGTCTCCAGCATAGTCCACATCCTGCGGTTTAATCTGTAAACAGGATAATTCTCACAGGCGATCGGCTGTACGCTATGAAAGCGTTCCTTTGACAAAATGATTCTTACCCATAAAACCATCATCTATATAGCAGTAATGATGATAATCATTCGCACATAATCTCAAAACCACACAGTCTCCACCGGCAAATTTTTTTTGCCTGCTTTTCGTCCGTCACAAGATCTTTAACTTTATACCACGAACCTTTTATAAAGAAACTGCTGTTGCTTTTTATTTTGTATGCACTAAGATAACCATCACACGGGCTTATAAGATGCTCCGGTCCTGTCAGGGGACTATATCTTTTCTCTTACGGGAGAAAAATCCTGAAAACTATAATATGTCTGACCTTTAAAATCAGACATATCTATATTATTGCTTTTAATGAATTTTTTATATATGGTCTGGAAAACGGCGAACGTGCAATTTTTCAGCAGCTTTAAGTATGCCCGAATAAAGCATGATCTTTAAAAATGCCCGTCCTGTTTTAGTTGAATACATCCATTCTACAAACGATCTGTTTTTCATCGAAGTACTGCCTCCGCTATAATTATACAAAACAGTGCTGCCCCGGATCCTACTATCAGAAGCTCTCCCACAAACTTCGGCTTTTTGAGGTGGAACGGAAGCACATAACATATACCGACTATTAAAAAGTGCAATAAGCCCAGTCTCATACATGGGTGTTTTAAAGAACATTCCGATTACGTAAACTGCCGGAATCGCAAGTGCTGATGCTGTAATAGGCAGTCCGAGATAATAGGATCTGCGCTCGGATGTTGCCGCCTGACGGTTCGCCTCGTCAACATTAAAATATGCAAGCCTGATAAGTCCACACAATATAAAAAAGACATGGAATAAACGATAAAACACCTAACTTATCCGACATACTCATAACCCATACCGATGGAAGAACCCCAAAGCATATAAGATCACTTAAAAGAATCTATCTGTATCCCAAAACTCTTTTCATCCTTTGTCCTATCCTTTTTTTTTGTCGATGCGATCGTTCCGTCAAACATATCACACCGCCGGCTATCATAAGACATATAAGTGCCCATACATGATTATTTTTTCAATACAAGCATTATGCCCATAAATCCAATAAGCATTCCAATATATGTAAGTATAACCGTATAATTGTAAAAAACCTATGAGTTTAATTTTTTTTCTCTCATGTAAAAATATTTCCTTTTTCATTTTTTCATTAACTCTATCATTATACCATATCAGGCACAAAACCACATTATTTTTTTGTTTAAACTTTTCTTAAGGTATTATATGAATGTTTTTTAAATATTCAAATCGTTTTTGCGCATTTTTTCCTATTGCATTATATGTCCAAAGTACTATATAATATAACCATAGTACTATTAAAAAGTACAAATCACTAGGGAGTATTTCATTATACAAAACAAAAAGGTGGTTACTGTTCACTTGAATTGTGAACAGTAACCACTTTTTGTCTATCTCGCAAGCATTTCCTCGATTATACTATCCATCTCACTTTTTTATCACGTCAAGTGCAAATGCCAGCTCCGCATGAAAATTATTCACTGCCATCTTTAAATATCTCTCATCTACAGCTGTAGATTTCTTTCCATTGGCCAAACGTTCTTCATTTCGTCTGCGCAGGCATTTAAGAAGACTTATTATCTGTCTCGGCTCACAGCTTCTGACTGCAGTCTTATATTTAGTCTCCCTTTCCTTTTCATTAGATATAGATAGTTCTTCCACTTCCGGAATCATCTCTATTATGGAAACAGCTTCCTCTTTGTTTATTACTTTTCTGATACGTTTGTCAGCATTATCGACCGGAATGTAAACCTTATCATTTTCCTCGTCTATCGGGCGAAGTAAAAAAGTATGATTTAGGATTTTTATCTCCGGGCGTGTCCAACTCCACTATCTCTTTGATTTTACATATGCCGTTTGTGGCATTTAATACATAGTCACCTATCTCAAACATTTCACACCTCTTTCGCTTTACAAATATATTTTAACACTATTTTAGAATTTTTGTAAGGTCTTTTATAAAATGTCTGAAGTAAAACCAGCTATTTTTCGAGATCAAGCATCCTCATTATCATCTCAACTGAACCATTTATCCCATAGCTTGCACTGTTGATGCATAAATCATAGTTTGACGCCTTGCTCCATTTTCTTCCAGTATAAAATTTATATGTCTTTAAGTGCCGCTTATCCTCTGATTCGATCCATTTTTTTGCCTGCTTTACAGTTATGTTCTGGTTTATCTCAACAAAACGCTGTATCCTTCTACGTTCAGGTGCTGTGATAAATATACTTATGTGCGGTATATGATTGTTTGTAAGTATGGCATCCGCAAATCTTCCCATAACTATGAAATCCTCTTCTTTTTGCTTTCTGCACAAGAAATTTACTTGTATCAAAGAAAAAGTACATCATTGGCACTAAGTCCATGATACTTGGCAAATGATCTAACACTCTTTGATGGTGTTATCTTCTGTTTCTTCTGGAATGTTGCAACAGCCTGAGCTGCCTCATCGCCGCCCTGCTGCTTAAACACCTCGTTCATGACCGAAACATCATAGAAATTCATATGAAGCTTATCTGCCAGGGCAAAACCTATCTCATTACCACCGCATCCACATGAACGTCCTATACATATTATCAGGTGATCCCCTGATTTAAATCGATCCTTTAAGTTTACCGTATTAAGGTCAGCAATCTTTGGATCAAGGATGTCACCATCTGCAAAAACTTGTAGGAAGCTCCTTTATCTCATTAAGCACTTTGTCATACTTTTTTCCATAAGGCCATGGCGGATATTTTTTATCCTTTATCGTTCTTGCCATGTTGCTTATGAGGGCAAGCTCACTTCGGACATGCGAGCTTTTTTGTCTGGAGTGAAGATCCTCCATTATATTTCTGATACATATATCTCTCTCAGCCGTAAAACACGTCCGATTTTCATAAACTTCTGCATCGAGCTCATAAATTTCAATAGCAAGCTGTTTGATTTTCTCATCATAAAATTCCATTCTTCACCCCTCCTTTATATAAAGAATATAAGCATATCTATAATGAATACCGGTATCAGATATCTTATTGACCATCCGATATAGCCGAAAAATGATGGCATATTGACACCGTTTTCATCAGAGATCGATTTAACCATAAAGTTTGGAGCATTTCCAATGTATGTGTTTGCTCCCATAAATACTGCACCACATGATATTGCCGTGAGCATTTTTACCGGTACAGTTCCAAGTGTTGTGACAATTCCACTTGTAAAGCTCATAGATCCCGCTGTTGTCAGGAATACAAGGTATGTTGGAGTATTGTCGAGGAAACTTGACAATGCACCTGTTACCCAGAACATCTGGTGATGGGTGTGAAAGTCCAAGGTTTGCTCCCCGCACTCTTTAAGATCATAAGAGCCGGCTGCATTGTGATGAAAATTCCTATAAATAATACTGCAACTTCCTGGATTGCGCCCCATGTAAAGTGGTTTTGTACCCTTACTTCCTTTGGAGTTGTTTTAAATGAAAGGAATGCTGCTAAAAGTATAAGCACTATCTCAATTATAGATGGCACTGACAGTCTGACCTCTCCGAAAATCGGTAATGAAAGCACCTCTCCTGCTGCATTCTGGAATACAGAAAGTCCCGGAAGTACACCACTTAATATAACAGCTATAACAATAAGTACGATAAATAAAAAGTTGTGTGCACCCTTTTATTCTTATAAGAGGCTCACCTTCTTTAATTTCTGGCATAAGACCCATAGCTATATCCTTCTGGTATGCTTTTCTATCAAGGAAATAAAACATCGTAAGAAGAATTACCATGTTGAGTATAAGTACCGGCATAAGCCTCATGCTCCAGAAGAAAGGAACACCTCTTGAAAATCCCATAAGAAGTGGTGGGTCACCGATAGGTGTAAGACTTCCTCCAATGTTTGATACGAGGAAAATAAAAAGATCATGATATGTCTTTTTTATTTTTTCTCCACGAATTCATCTGTATGATCGGACGGACAAAAAAGCATTGACGCACCTGTCGTTCCAATCCAGCTTGAAAAAAAGTGTTCCTACGGCAAGCGTTACCACATTGACTATCGGATTACCGATCAGATTTCCTTCAAGCTTGATGTTTCCAGCTACACAGAATAATCCAAAAAGCAGAACTATAAATGTAAGATAATCATTTACCAGACATTCAAGTACAGTCTCTGCAGCACTTGCAGCACCGAATTTAACCGCAAATGGAATGATAAATAGTAGTGACCATGCAATTACTGCATATGGCTGGTTTTTCTCCCACCATTCACCTTTAACTAATGGCAGTATAGCTATACACAGCAATAGTCCGGCGAATGGTATACATAACCATAATGGTATGTTTGTCATTTTTCTCACCTCTGTTTTAATTTTTTATTAATTCGTATACATTGTACACTTTTATTTTATTTTTTCAATATTAACAAAAATTTTCGTACTAATGCCTCATTTTTTTTATATTATTTTTAGATATTTTGACCAATTTTACTTTAATTCACTCATTGAATAACTTTAAGTTTTTGTAACTTAATACTCCCATTTTGTAAATTCTGCCACTTTATATGTCGAATTTTCTGCCATATCGTTTTCAGGTGATATATTAGACTTTACATAAAATGTATCAAACCCAGCTTCTGTTGCTCCTTTTATGTCCGTTGTTGAATCATTTCCTATAAATAGTGATTTCTTTGGATCAATACCGCATTTTTTAATAAGTACATCGAAAAATCTTATGTCCGGCTTTTTAGTTCCATAATCAGATGATATAAATATTTCATCAAAATATTTAAAAATATCTATGTCATGCATTTCATATTCTGTAAATATGCGCTGGGCATTAGATAACAGATATACTTTTTTGCCATTTGCTTTAAGGTTTTCAAGCATTTCTCCTGTTCCCTGGATAAGCCCTTACATAGTCCGTAGACATTACCCTCATAAACTGCCCCGCATGAACTGCAAGTTCATTGTCAGCTTCTATACCCTTATCTGTAAAAGCTGCATAAATACTTCTTCTATTTTTATTTCAGGTGATGCTTCATGCGAATATGCTGTACTATTTTCGAGATTTGTTTTTAGTTCCTTTTCATGGTTATCAACAAGTTTCTTATATCTGCATTTAAGTTCTTTTGCACTATAATGTGCACCATAATAGCCATAAAACATTGCCAGCTTTTCCCATATTGATTCAGGCTCTTCATCCGTATGGATATCGACAAGTGTTCCGTACAGATCAAATACATAATTTTCATAATCAAGTGGTAATTTACTCATTTTTTCTTCTCCATGTTTTTCATCTTTTTAATTTTAATATTCCACTCATATCATACAACTACGCCGCAGCTTAAGCAAAAGTTTTTTTTCGTATCTGGACACCGCCACCTGGTTTTTCCCAAGGATCTGTGCTGTCTGACTCTGCGTTTTTTCTTCAAGATAGCGTAAACGGATAAATCTTTTCTCTTCTTCACTTAGTTTTTTATGGCCTCCTGCAGGGTAAGATTATCGACCACCCTGTCTGAGACAGATATTTCATGGGCATTCTTATGTTCGATAAAATCAATCACCGATTCATTTTCTATATTTGTTGTTGGATTTCCTGCTTCCATCGCAATAATTATATCCTGTTTTGATAACCCTGTATTTTCAGCGATTTTCAACAGATATCCCATTGCTGTCAGTCTTTTCTAATTGTTCTCTGATAACTGCAATCTTTCTTGCGTCCTCCTTAATCTTGCGGCTGATATGTACCATGCCGTCATCCCTTATAAATCTCTGTATTTCACCGATTATCATTGGAACAGCATATGTCGAGAATGCATATCCCCGGTCCGGCTCAAAGCGTGCTGCCGCCTTTGTAAGCCCTTCTGCTCCAACCTGAAATAATTCCTCCATATCACGCCCTCTGTTCTTAAATCTTTTAAGTACCATATAAATAAGGCCGATATTTTCTTCTACAAGCCTGTCCGTATCATTTCCAGCTCTATTTTCTATCATAGCCGATTTCCCATCACAACTTTTTGTCATTGTGACCGTTGTACCCCTGCCGCATTCTGATTCAACAACAAGACTATCCATGAATGCCTCCATAAACGAAAATCCCATTCCTGACCTTTCCATCTGCGGCTTTGACGTATACAGTGGCTGCATAGCCTTATCTATATTCTTTATCCCTATGCCTTCGTCAATGATCTTTATAGTAAGTATCCTGTTTTCATCATACATGCACTTCATTTTTACCTGTTTTTCCGGCTCATCCTCATTATAGCCATGTATAATTGCATTTGTGACTGCCTCTGATACTGCTGTCTTTACATCATCAATCTGCTCTAGTGTAGGATCAAGCTGCGCCATAAACATTGCCACAGCAGTTCTTGAGAACGCCTCATTTACTGAAACTGCATCAAATGACAGTTCCATATGATTATTTATATATGTACTATTTTCCACTATTTTTCCTCCTTTTTACAATGTCATAGAGTCCGGCACTTTTAAATATCACATCCACACGTTTTGACATATTACAGACAGCTACTTCCCATCTTCAAAAACTTAAGCTTTCTGGCTCGTCCTATTACAATTCCTATACCTGAACTGTCCATAAATCTGGTCTGCTCCATATCAAAAACAACCTTTCTTACACCTCCACCCTCTATCAATGCATCTATCTCCATCGCTATAGCTTTTGCCATATGGTGATCGATTTCTTCCGGCATTTTATAAGTAAGCCGGCCGTTAAGAATACTATATTCTCCTATCATATAATCCTCCTTTTTCTGTGGAAACATAGAACTGTCTTTTTGGCTCCCTTTTCCCCACATTTATCACCAGGGGTACACATATGTGATCTCCCAGTTCTTTTATCATAATAATAAAAAAGACACCTGAATAAACCAAGTGTCTTTTGTATTTTTATTATATTTATATTTAATTATTGAACATTAACATAGTTCTGCGCAGTACGGGCCTTTTCTGTTCCCGGGAAATTATCAAGTACATACTGATAATACTGGACTGCCGATGCTGTATCTCCAGACTTACGATATGACTGAGCCAGATAATACACTGCCGAACCATCCCTGTAATTTTGATCCTTGCCTATTATCTTTAAGAATATAGGGATTGCATTCGCATAATCACCTGTTGTATAACTTCCATATGCTTCGTTATACATCGCCTGCATATATGAATCATACACCGCATCATTTAATGCATTATACGTTGACATTGCATTATCACTTAAATATTTTGTATCTATATTCTCTAAAGCCTCACCTGTGGCAAGGGCATCGCCAGTCGTGTAAACAACATATGCATTAAGCAGTGATTCATATGATGAAATCTGAGTTGATACGTCATCATTTTTTTTTCTCTTCATCAAGCTGTGACTGCAGCTGCGTGATCTGGTCATTTAACCCATCTATCGTCTGTCCGTTTGATGATATTTTATCACTTGCATCAACAAGCTGCTGCTTTGCATCCTGCTTTATGGAATTCTTTACATTTGGGACTATAAGGAAGCATGTGACTGCAACTCCTACAATAAGTCCTATTATAAGGTACACTATTGTTGCCCCAAGTGAGCTTTCCCTGAATCGTTTGGGCATAATTATTGTTTCATTGCCGCTCTGATAAGAAATTAAATCATCATTTTTCTTTTTTGCGATCGCCACCTTTTTCTTTTTATACGCTGGTTTACTTCTTTTTAAATAGCGCAGGGTTGTTGTATTATCCGTGTCTATCTTTCCTGCATTCCTAAGAGCACGCTTTGCCTTTTTCGAGGTGTCCGCTTTCCATGTATAGAAGAGCCAGCAGCTGATGGCCTTTGACAAGTCTCGGATTCAAAGATAATACTTTCTTAAGCTGTATGATCGCAAGATCTTTACTATCCTGCCTGCAATATGTTAAAGCCTGATTATATTTTTTAATAGTCTGATTTGCAGCTTCAAGCTGGTTCCTGTTGTTATGAACTTCCTTTAAATATTTTGTTGCAATATTATCTTCCGGCTGGTAGTTTGCACTTATAACCCATTCACTTAATGCCTGCACTACTTCTCCTATTTCATAGTAAACAAGCCCAAGGAGATTTCTTGCATCAATATTGTATTTATAGAATTTCAGACTCTGTTTTAAGCTTATTATTGCACCTGACAGATTTCTTACTTTTGCCTTTTGCAATCCATCATTATAATATTCGTTTGATATTTTAACTATTCTCTGAAAAACTGAAATATCTGCCCCGCATGAAGGACATTGTTCTTCTCTTCCAGCCTCATGTCCACATTTATAACAAATCATTTCTGTTCCCTCAGTATCTCTGCAATTATATCTGTAACATCTGTAAGATCTCTATTATAAATTGACGACTCAGCCTCTTCAACTTCGAGACTTGGTTCATAATTTTAAGTTCTTCTTCAAAATTTAACATCTGAATACCTCCATTCATATTTTCAAAGATGTAATCATGCATCACTATAAAAACAATGTCCATCCTGTAATAAAAAAGTCACTATATATTATAATATAGTGACTTTTTTAATGCAAGTACAATTCCATTAAGATTTAATAAAAATATCGCAAATTTCTACACATTACCTACTGATCAAGCAGTGACAGCATTACAACTTTGCCATGCTGCTCTATAAACTCAACTTTGCTCTGCTTATGTCTGTTTAAGACCTTTGCATCGTTGATCCTTACTTCTACATTAGGGTATACATCCCTTTCGACTTTCACGGTAGCACCCTGCGATCTTTCAACTATACTGTTCAGCCTTCCGGAATTGATTTTGTCTACTAATATCTGATCCTCTTCTATAAGATTCTGAAGCTGGAAAATCCTCTGCCGTATCTTTTTATGGATACCGACATTAACCTCTGTCTTTACCTCAGATTCATTTCCAAAGTTATTGGCTTCTATTCCTGCACAGCCATATATAGCACCACCTATAACGCTTGCGTGTCCTGCTGCAAAGATAACCTTATCATAGCTTATTATGGTACTGTTCATCGCTGAATCTGCTTCTATAAATCCATCCGCTTCAACGTGTATACTCAATAAACTTTGCATAGAGATTTCCTTTTACCTTAAGGTGGGCTTTATCACCACCTATCATTTCCACCTCTTA
>VOFC01006086.1_pt1 | contig 14107 bp, 30 predicted proteins | sample 5384161 | NCBI WGS metagenome assembly VOFC01 (sample SAMN12384722, study PRJNA508395) | human gut metagenome | isolation source: healthy gut B | host: Homo sapiens | reverse complement strand
ACTTTTGAAGCAGGTGCTGGAAAAACGCTGGGGGCCAAGGTGGGTCTCATCGGCACGGTGGAAAACTGCATCGGGGACGAAATTCTGCCCACGGAGCGGACCACCCCGGAGAGCTTTTGAATTGCAGGGCCTGTTCCGGCAGATGCTGGACGCAGGCTGCACCCATGTGGTCATGGAGGTTTCTTCCCATTCCATCGCCCTGGACCGGGTGGGGGCATCCATTTCAAGCGGCGGCCTTTACCAACCTGACCGAGGACCACTTGGACTTCCACCACACCATGGAGGCCTACTGCGATACAAAAAGCGGAGCTGTTTGCCCGGTGCGACCAGGCCGTCCTGAACCGGGACGACCCTGGTTCGACCGGATGAAGGCCAAAGCCGCCTGCCCCATCCTGACTACCTCCTGGCATCCCGGAGCGGAGCTGTATGCGGAGGACGTTTCCCTGCGGGCCGACGGAGTATCCTTTACCGCTGTGCTGGGCGAGGAGCGGGCTAAGGTGTCCCTTCCAATTCCCGGCAGCTTCGCCGTGTCCAACGGTCTGACGGTGCTGGGGCTGGCTGCGGTGCTGGGCATCCCTCTTTCCCAAGCGGCGGCGGCTTTAAGCGAAGCGAAAGGCGTGAAAAGGGCCGGCTGGAGGTGGTCCCCACCCCCGGAAAGCCCTACACGGTCCTCATCGACTATGCCCACACCCCCGACGGACTGGAAAATGTCCTGTCCTCCGTGAAGGCTACTGCAAGGGGCGGCTTATCGCCGTGTTCGGCTGCGGCGGCGATCGGGACCCTCTGAAGCGGCCCATTATGGGGGCCATTGGAGCGAAGTATGCAGATGTGTGCATCGTCACCTCCGACAACCCCCGACCGAGGACCCGGAGGCCATCATCAAGCAAATTCTGGCGGGAATGCCGGAAAATTCCTATATCGCCATAGAAAACCGCCCGAAAGCCATCGGGTATGCACTGGACATTGCGAAAAAAAAAATGATATAATTGTCCTGGCCGGAAAGGGCCACGAAACGTACCAGGAGATCAACGGTGTGAAACGGCACAGGGATGAACGGGAGATCGTGGCGGACCATCTGGCGGAAAGGTTGAAAAGCAATGGGTAAAATTACCTTGCGGGGAAGCCGCCCAGTGGTGCGGCGGACGAGTAGAAGAAAAAAATATGCGGACCGTACAGCCTTCTTCGGCGCCTCCAACGACTCCCGGAAAATTCAGCCCGGGGAACTGTTCGTGGTGCTGAAGGGAGAGCGGGACGGCCATGATTATATCCCCGCCGCCATGGAGCGGGGGGCGGCAGCGGTGCTGGGCAGCCGCCAGGTGGGGACTACCCCATGATTCTGGTGGAGGACACCCGGAAGGCCCTGGGCGCCATCGCACGGCAGGAACGGCTGCGGCTCAACATGAAGGTGGTGGCCGTCACCGGCTCCGTGGGCAAAAAAGCACCACCAAGGAAATGATCGCCTGCGTGCTGGACGGCACCTACCGGGTGGGCAAGACCCCGGCCAATCACAACAACGACATCGGAATGCCCATGGCCCTGCTGGCTATGCCGGAGGATACGGAGGTGGCGGTGCTGGAAATGGGCATGAACCACTTCCGGGAGATCGCTTATCTGGCGTCTATCGGACGGCCCGGACGTGGCTGTCATCACCAACATCGGCACCATGCACATTGAGCATCTTGGCTCCATGCAGGGCATCCTGCAGGCCAAGCTGGAAATTCTGGAAGGAATGCAGGAAAACGGCCGTATCATCCTGAACGGCGATGATCAGCTCCTCTGGAACCGGCATAAACTCTATCCGGTACATACCCGCTATTTCGGCATCCAGAACCGGAATGTGACGTGCTGGGCAGTGATATTTCCCAGCAGGATGGCATTTTGTCCTTCCAGGTCCACTCCGGAAGCCTGACCTTCCCGGCAGAACTGGCCCTGGAGGGGGAGCATTATGTGCCGGACGCTCTGGCGGCTATTTCTGTGGGACTGGAAATGGGCGTGGATGCGGCGAAAATTCAGGAGCGGCTGTCCCGGTTCCGGAATATGGCCGGACGGCAGGAAATTCTGGAAATTCGCGGCTGCACGGTCATCAAGGACTGCTATAATGCAGGTCCGGTCCATGGCGGCGGCCCTGAACGTGCTGGGCCACAAGCCCGGACGGCACATCGCCGTGCTGGGGGATATGCTGGAATTGGGTGTCTGTACCCAGGCGGAGCATTACCGCATCGGCCGCATTGCAGCGGAAAAGGCCGACGTGCTGATGGCCTACGGCCCCAATGCCCCCGTGTCATCGGCGGGGCCATTACCGGCGGCATGAACGACCGGTGCGCCAAGGCTTACGACGATCAGAAGAAGCTGGCCGAGGCCCTGAGCCGCATTGCCTGGCCCGGCGACGTGATTCTGGTGAAGGGCAGCCGGGGAATGCACATGGAGCGGGTGCTGGACCTGTTCGGAAAAAAGAAGATACAAAGGCGGAGGTTTGAACCTATGACGAGAATTCTGATCACGGCGGCTGTGGGCTGCGCCCTGTCGGGCCTTCTGGGCTATCTGCTGCTGCCGGTGCTGCGGGCATTGAAAGCGGGCCAGTCCGTCCGGGAAATTGGGCCCACCTGGCATAACAATAAGGCAGGTACCCCCTGATGGGCGGATTGATGTTCATTTTGCGGTCATTTTGTGCCTGGTGGGCAATCTGGGGTCCATGAAGGACTATACGGTCTTTTTATGTGCTGGCCCTGAGCCTGTGCTTCGGCCTGGTGGGCTTCCTGGACGACTTCTGCAAGGTGAAGTACAAGCGGGACCTGGGCCTGACGGCCCTGCAGAAGGCCATGCTGCAAATGGCCGTGTCCGCCGTGTACCTGTATGTGCTGTACCGGGAGGGGACCTGACCTGCGACATTTACGTGCCCTTCTTCAACGTGACCTTCTATGTTCATCCGCTGGTCTATATTTTCTTCGCCATGTTCGTGATGGTGGGCTGCGTCAATGCCGTGAACCTGACCGATGGCATCGACGGCCTCAGTTCCTCCGTGACCATTCCGTGATGGTGTTCTTCACCGCTGCGGCCTACGCCATGGGCAAATCAGACCTGGCGCTGCTGCCTGCGGCCCTGGCCGGGGGCCTGGTTGCCCCTATCTTTTCTATAATTTCCACCCGGCCAAAGTGTTCATGGGGGATACCGGCTCCCTTTTATGGGCGGCGTGGTGTGCGCCATGATGGCCTTTGCGCTCGATATGCCGCTGGTGCTGATTTTTGCGGGCTTCGTTATATCATCGTGGGACCCTGTCCGACATCATCCAGGTGACGTATTTCAAGCTGACCCACGGCAAGCGCATCTTCAAGATGGCGCCCCTCCACCACCACTTCGAGATGTGCGGCTGGAAGGAAGAAAAAATCGTCTTTGTGTTCGCAGGGGTGTCCGCCATTATGTGCGTGGTGGCCTGGCTGAGCATCGCCGGAAAAAATCGGATAAGGTTCGGATAACATTCCCATCAAATCGGAAAGGGCGCCCATGGGGACAGCGGCAGCTCTGTACCGTTTGGAGGACCGCCGGAGACGGCGGGAAGGCGTAGACCCTGTGTTCCTGACGCTGGTGCTGGCACTGCTGGCCCTGGGGCTGGCGGTGCTGTACTCGGCCAGCTACGCCCAAAGTGAGTATGATACCCTTTACACCGTCTCCACCCGCTATTTGCAGCGGCAGGCGGTGTGCGCCGCCATTGGTTTAACGGCCATGGCGCTTCTCAGCCGGATACCGGCGGAATTCTGGTTCCGGCTGGCCTGGCCACTGTATGGGGTCAGCATCCTGCTGCTTTTGAGCGTGCTGGTGTTCGGGGAATCCGTCAACGGCGCCCGGCGGTGGATCAACATCGCGGGCTTGTTCCAGCCACTCGAAGTGGCCAAATTTACGATGATTCTGGTCATGGCCCGGCTCACCGCTCAATACGGCGGCCGGGCGGGCAATTCCCGCTTCGGTGTCCTGGGCTTCGGTGCGGCATTGCTGGCATTCTGGTGCCGCTGGCGTTGGAAAAGCATCTTTCCGCCATTATGCTCATGGGCATGGTGGCGGCGGTGATGTTTCGTGGCCGGGCGCGGGTCCGGTGGCTGCTGGGGGCTGCGACGGGAGCCGTGGTGTTCCTGGTGGTGTATGTAAGCCTCATGGGCTACGCCGGGGACCGTATCACCGCCTGGCTCCACCCGGGCAGGATCCCGGCGACCGCGGGCTATCAGATCTTGCAGTCCCTGTATGCCATCGGCTCCGGCGGCCTGTTCGGCCTGGGGCTGGGGAAAAGCAGGCAGAAATATCTCTACCTGCCCTTTCAGTATAACGACTATATTTTCGCCATTCTCTGCGAGCTGGGACTGGTGGGGGCGCTGGGCATTATGACCCTGTTCGCCCTGCTCATTCTCCGGGGCTATCGCATTGCGCTGGAATGCACCGGACCGGTTTTTCTAAATGTCTTGTCTGCGGGGCTTGTGACCCTGATCGCCGTGCAGACCCTTTTGAATTTCGGGGTCGTGACCAATCTTCTGCCATCCACCGGGGTGGCGCTGCCCTCTTCTCTTATGGCGGTTTTGGCACTGGCGGTGAATCTGGGGAAATGGGCATTGTTCTGGCAGTTTCAGAGGCCGGTACCGCCCCAAACGGCAGGAACGGCGCTTCGGTCTGCCCGACCAACAAGGAGGAATCAGCATGAATGTGGTATTTACCTGCGGCGGAACGGCGGGACACATCAATCCCGCCATTGCCGTGGCCAATATATGGAAAGAACGCCACCCGGAGAAAGGTCCTCTTTATCGGCGGCGACGACATGGAAATGGAGTTGGTGCCCAAGGCGGGCTATGAGCTTGTGGGCTTCCCCAGCGCCAGCTTCTGCCGGGGGCTGAATATGCACGCCTTCCGGCACAACGCCCGTGCGGCAGGGGCTTACAGGGCCATTTCAAATGCAAGCGTGTTTTGCAGGACTTCCAGGCGGATGTGGTCATCGGTACTGGTGGCTACGCCAGCTTCCCGGCGCTGGAGGCCGCCCGGCGGCTCCATCTCCCCACCTGCGTCCATGAAAGCAACGCCATGCCTGGGCTGACGACCCGGATGGTGGCGGACTGGGTGGACCGGGTGCTGATCTGCTTCCCGGAAAGCGCCAAGCACTACCGGCACCCGGAAAAGGCTGAGGTGGTGGGAATGCCCGTCCGGCGGGAGTTCCTGTTCAACGACCGTGCCAAGGCCCGGAAGGCCCTTGGCATCGGGGAGGACGAATGGGTGGTGCTTTCCGCCTTCGGCTCCCAGGGGAGCCAGGGAAATGAACTACGCCGTGGGCCGGATGCTGGCTCTGGAGCAGGCGGACGGCTTTCCCTTCCGGCATATTCATGCGGTAGGCAGCTACGGCTGGGATTGGATGGGGGACTTCGTAAAGGACCAGGGCGTGGACCTTGCCAAGGCCCCACGGATCGAGATGAAGGAATATCTTTACAATATGCCCACCGTTATGGCGGCGGCGGACGTAATGATCTGCCGGGCGGGAGCCTCCACCTGCAACGAAATTGCGGCGGCGGGCATTCCCTGTGTGCTTATCCCCCCCAACGTGACGGACAATCATCAGGAGAAAAACGCCCGTGCCTTGGGCGGGGTGGGGAGCGGAGGTCCTGCTGGAAAAGGACTGCACCGCTCAGGCCCTGTACGGCATGGTGACGGATCTGTTGAAGGACCCGGAGAAGCGCCGGGGAATGCGTGCGGCACTCCATAAATGGCCGTCCCGGATTCGGCGGAGCGCATCTGCGATTCTGACCGGCTGGCCGCCGGAAAACGATAAAAAGGAGCGATGGCCATGGATACAAAAAGAACAGCGCCGTCCGGCCCCTGCGGAAGAAGGCCATCGGCGGCAAAACGCCCGGCGAGAAAAACCGGTGCAGAACGCCCGGACCCGGGCCCAGACCCGTTCCCGGACGGCTCCGCAAACCAGACGGCCCAGCGGCGGCCGGTGCGGAAAGCGGAATGTCCCCCAGGTGGTCTACACCCCGGCCCAGACCATTTCCTTCCGGCGGATGCTGCTGCGGATATTGGTGGTGGCGGCGGTGGCCCTGGCCCTGTGCCTGAGCCTGTCCATTTTCTTCAAGGTCAGGACCGTAACGGTGGCCGGGGCGGAAAAATACACCCCTGGTCCGTGATGGAGGCCTCCGGTATTCAGGAGGGAGAAAATCTCATCTCTTTGAATACCATCAGCGCAGCCGCACGGTCCTGAAGGCCCTTCCCTATGTGGAAAGCGTGCAGGTGGGAATAAAATTGCCGGATACGGTCAATATTGAAATCAAAAAGGAATATGAAGTGGCCTACGCCATCCGGGACCAGGGTGGTTTCTGGTGGCGCATCACCTCCGACGGCAAGGTTCTGGAACAGGTCAACGGCGGCCAGGCCACGGCGGCACCGGCACCGGCGCCAGCCCCATCGTGGCCGATCTCCACCACGGGAGACCCTGGATCCTCACCATCTGGCGTGGTCACCAAGCCCTTCAAGTTCGAGGGCGCCAACCGGATGCGTCAGGCTGAGCAGGGCATCACCGATCTCAGCGGCAAGGTGGATTCCCTGATCATCATCCCCAACGACCGGCTGAAGTACGTCACCGATCAGAAGATCACCTTTGCCAACGCCTTCGGCATTGCCGATGATGTGCTGAAGCAGGCCGTGACCTCCATTTCCGAGCTGGTGGGCTTCTGCAAGAACGTCATCATCAATCTGGACTTTGCCGACGTGTCCGCCGTCATGAAGAACGCCGGACGCGCCCACATGGGCGTCGGCACCGCTTCCGGCAGGGAGAAGGCCGAGCAGGCCGCGACAGCCGCCGTTTCCAGCCCGCTGCTGGAGACCTCCATTAACGGCGCTACCGGCGTGCTGGTGAACGTCACCGGTTCTTCCGAGTTGACCCTGGACGACGTGGAGAACGCCGCCGGCATTGTGCAGCAGGCTGCCAACCCCAACGCCAACATCATCTTCGGCGCCACCATTTCCGACGAATTTCAGGATGAGATGCGGGTGACCGTCATAGCCACCGGCTTCGAGATGAAGCCCGAGAGCTTCGCCCCCCCGCCGCCGGTGCGGACAAGACTGCCCGCCCCAGCAAGCCCAGCTTTGTCCCCGACGACATTGATACCCCGTGGCCGCTTCCAAGCAGCCCACCAAGCCGGCGGACATGAGCGACATCGACGAGATTTTCAGCATTTTCAAGCGCTGATAAAATTGGGATAATGTACCGCATCCCGTCCCTTTCGGGACGGGATGTTTGCTGTAGCGGGGAGGAAAGCTATGGGTGCCTATGAAGCGCTGGCGGCCAGCTACGACCGCCTGACCAACGACGTGGACTACGGGGCGATTGGTGGCCTTTTTATGAGGAAATTCTGAAAAAGAGGGGTTAAAGCCCCGGACGGCGGTCGATCTTGCCTGCGGCACCGGCTCGGTGTCGGCGATCCTTGCCGGGAAGGGGCTTTCCGTCATCGGCGTGGACATGTCCGAGGAAATGCTCACCGCCGCCCAGCAGAAATGCGCAGACCTCCAAAACCCGCCCCGGTTTGTCCGTCAGAGTCTGCAAAGGCTGTGCCTTCCCAGAGGCGTTGACCTCGCCGTCTGCGCGCTGGACAGCCTCGACTATATCACGAATCCGGGGACTGCAAAGAGGCCATCCGGCGGGTCTGGAAGGCGCTGAACCCCGGCGGGATATTCATTTTCGACGTGAACACCCCGGAAAAGCTCCGGGCCATGGACGGCCAGGTGTTCCTGGACGAGGATGATGACGTGTACTGCGTCTGGCGGGGTGAATTTGACGAGGAAACAATATCTGCTCCTACGGCATGGATTTGTTCCAGCGCCGGGGAAACGTTGTGGGTTCGTTCTTTTGAAGAACACAGGGATACGCTTACTCTCAGGAGCAGCTGACGGCCTACCTGAAAGCTGGCGGGCTTCACCCACATCGCGGTCTACGCCGACCGCCGCTTTGAAGCGCCTGGGGCAGGGGAGCAGAGGGTATATTTTAAGGCAAGAAAGGGAAAAATAAAATGAAGGATTACTTAGTCCGGGGCATGAGCATGGACGGCTTTGTGAAGGCCGTGGCCATCCGCTCCACGGAAACGTGTCCGCCGGGGGCGGAAATTCAGGGAAAACGTCGCCCAACGCCACTGCGGCCTTTTGGACGGCCTGACGGCTGCTTCCATGATGGGCAACATGCAGAAGGTCGACGACGGCTCCATGACGCTGCAGATCAAGGGGGCGGCGGCCCCATCGGCACCATCACCGTGGTGTCCGATGCCGTGGGCAATGTCCGGGGCTGCGTCACCGAGCCGCAGGGTGCCGCTGGTGGAAAAATATCCGGGAAAGCTGGACGTGGGCGCGACCGTGGGCACCGACGGCACGCTGACGGTCATCCGCGATCTGCAAATGAAGGAGCCGTATATCGGCTCGACCCTGGTCTCCGGCGAGATCGGGGACGACGTGACCGCCTATTTCGCCCAAAGCGAGCAGACGCCCACGGCCTGCGCCCTTGGCGTGCTGGTGGACCGCGACCAGAGCGTAAAGGTGGCGGGCGGGTATCTTTTCCAGCTGCTGCCCGATGCGCCGGAGGCCACCATCTCCGCCCTGGAGCAGGGCATCCAGAAGGCCGGGGCCGTGACCCCCATGCTGGACAAGGGCATGAACCCGGAGGACAATCTTGCAGACGGTCTGCGGCGATCTGGGTGTGGACATTCTGGAGAAGCAGGAAGTTTCCTACAAGTGCTATTGCTCCCCGGGAGCGGGTCAGTGCCGCCCCTGCTGAGCCTGGGCCGGGGAGAGCTGGAAGAGATCATTGCCGAGGACAAGGCATTCCCGGTGGAGTGCCAGTTCTGCGACGCGGTTTACAGCTTCACGCCGGAGGACATCCGGGAAATGCTGGAAAAGCCTGATACCAGTGTAAAATATGAGATTTTACACAGGTCTTTTGAAGCATCCGAGAGCTGCGCAAAGCGCAGTTGATGCTTCAAAAGCCGTCTCATACGAAATCTACGCCGCTGCGGCGGCTATGAAAACAGAAATGTTTTCATCAGATTTCTGTATGAATTCCGGTGGAAAGAAATTTGAAGAACGAGGTGTTCGTCTATGAAATGTGAAAACTGGCGGGCCTGCAGCCGGAAGGCGTGTTTGCCTGCTTTGAAAAGCTCTGTTCCATTCCCCATGGCTCCGGAAATATCGAAGCCATCAGCAATTATCTGAAGGAATTTGCCGAAAAGCCACGGCGTTCGGGTCATTCAGGACCCGGTAGGGGACATTCTCTGGTTCCAGCCTGCCACTCCCGGCTATGAGGACCATGCGCCCGTGCTGCTCCAGGGCCACATGGACATGGTCTGCGAGAAGGACCCGGACTGCACCCTGGATATGGCCAAGGCCGCTTGGACCTGACCCACGACGACCGGTTCGTCTTTGCCCGTGGACGACTCTGGGCGGCGATGACGGCATCGCCGTGGCTTATGCCATGGCCCTGCTGGGAGGATCCCGCCATTCTCCACCCGCCCATTGAGGTCCTTATCACCGTGGACGAGGAGACCGGCATGTCCGGTGCCGAGAACATCGATGATATACTATCTAATAAGTGGGGTGATTTTAATGCCAAAGGGAGTACCAAACAAACGATATACGCCGGAGTTCAAGAGAATGGTTGTAGAAACCATAGAAAAAGAAAATCTGAGTATCCGTGCAGCGATGCAGGAATTTGGAATTAACGACCATAAAATTATAGAGCGTTGGGAACGCATTTATTTGGAGGAAGGGCCGGAAGGGTTAGCCATCGAACGGCGTGGCCGCAGCAGTAAGGACCGTCTGCCAAAGCAGCTACCGAAGCAGGTTGAAGAAGATCTGCTGGCAGAAGTCCAGCGGTTGCGTGCGGAGAATGACTACCTAAAAAACTTGCAAGCCTTGGTTTTGGAAGACGAGCGACGCCAGCGCAGAAAACGCAGGTAGTTCAGAAGCTAAGGCAAAAACACGCACTCAGTATTCTGCTCTCAATCGCTCAACTGCCCCGTGCCACTTTCTACTATCATCTGAAGCGGATGAACAGTGCAGATAAGTATAAAGCTGTGAAAGCGGAGATCACGGCCATCTACCATGAAAACAAAGGAAGATACGGCTATCGCCGGATCACGGCAGAACTTCACAAGCGCAATTTCCTCCTGAACCACAAGACTGTCCAGCGGCTTATGAAGGAGTTGGGCTTAGTTTGCCGTGTCAGGATGAAGAAGTATCGTTCTTACAAGGGTGAAGTTGGCAAAATTGCGCCAAATCTGCTAAATCGGGATTTTCATGCCGAAAAGCCGAACCAGAAGTGGGTCACCGATGTGACGGAGTTTAGCCTGTTCGGAGAGAAGCTCTATCTCTCTCCCATCCTTGATCTGTGCAGCAGCGATCTGATCAGCTATACCATCTCTGACCGTCCTGTACTCAGCATGGTAACCACCATGCTGGACGAGGCGTTTGCAAAAATTCCGACCGGAACAAACCTGATTCTCCATTCTGACCAGGGTTGGCAGTACCAACACAAACAATACCAACAGATGCTCCGGGAGAAAGGTGTTCGCCAGAGCATGAGCCGCAAGGGAAACTGTCTGGACAATGCTGTGATAGAAAATTTCTTTGGACTGCTCAAAAGTGAGCTGCTGTATTTGCAGGAGTTCCAATCCATGGAGCACTTCAAGCAGGAACTGATCGAATATCTGGATTACTACAACAACCGCAGGATCAAGGCAAAGCTGAAGGGCTTGCCGCCTGCAATTCACAGACAGCAAGCCCTTTCGGCTGCTTGAACAATTTTTACTTCAAAATATTGTCTAACTCCACTTCTGGTTCGGCTTTTCGGCATGAAAAATCCCGATTTAGCAGATTTGGCGCAATTTTGCCAACTTCACCCTTGTAAGAACGATACTTCTTCATCCTGACACGGCAAACTAAGCCCAGCTCCTTCATAAGCCGCCGGACAGTCTTGTGGTTCAGGAGGAAATTGCGCTTGTGAAGTTCTGCCGTGATCCGGCGATAGCCGTATCTTCCTTTGTTTTCATGGTAGATGGCCGTGATCTCCGCTTTCACAGCTTTATACTTATCTGCACTGTTCATCCGCTTCAGATGATAGTAGAAAGTGGCACGGGGCAGTTGAGCGATTGAGAGCAGAATACTGAGTGCGTGTTTTTGCCTTAGCTTCTGAACTACCTGTGTTTTCTGCGCTGGCGTCGCTCGTCTTCCAAAACCAAGGCTTGCAAAGTTTTTTAGGTAGTCATTCTCCGCACGCAACCGCTGGACTTCTGCCAGCAGATCTTCTTCAACCTGCTTCGGTAGCTGCTTTGGCAGACGGTCCTTACTGCTGCGGCCACGCCGTTCGATGGCTAACCCTTCCGGCCCTTCCTCCAAATAAATGCGTTCCCAACGCTCTATAATTTTATGGTCGTTAATTCCAAATTCCTGCATCGCTGCACGGATACTCAGATTTTCTTTTTCTATGGTTTCTACAACCATTCTCTTGAACTCCGGCGTATATCGTTTGTTTGGTACTCCTTTTGGCATAACAAAACACCCCACTTATTAGATAGTATATCATACTTGTCTAACAAATGGGGTGGCACGCCGTAAAATGTCGCCCAGCAGCAGATTGGCCGTTTTCCGCCCCACGCCGGGCAGGCGCAGCAGCTCCTCCATGGTGCCGGGGACTTTTCCGCCGTAGTCCGTCAGCAGCATCTGACAGGCGAGGACGATGTCCCGGGCCTTGTGCTTATAAAATCCGCAGGAGCGGACCAGCTCCTCACCCGCTCGATGGGGGCGCTGGCCATGGCCTCCAGAGTGGGAACTCTGCGAACAGGGTGGGGGTCACCTGATTGACCCGTGCGTCGGTACACTGGGCGGAGAGCCGCACGGAGATCATCAGCTCGTAATCTTTTTCGTAGTGCAGGGCGCACTGGCTCTCCGGGTAGCGCTGCTTCAAAAGGTCGATGATGGCCTGAACTTTTTCCTCCATAATGCCCTTCCTTTTTTGCGTTTTTCTCCGTACCACCGCCGCCGGGAAAAAAGCCCCCCGCACAAAAGAGCGGGGGCGTGCGTAGCATGAAAGGGCGCAGGGCTGCTGGGAGGCTCTGCGTGGCTTTGGAGGCGGCGGGAGCCGCCTCCGGCTTGAAGAATTTATTCTTCCGGCTCCGGGAACCAGGCTTCCAGTGCGGAGACCTCGTAGGCGGTCCGCTCCGTGGCTCCGTCGGGGGTCAGCTTTGTGTATATGCGGCTTTGGAGCCGCCCATGGATGGATAAAAGGTCCCGACGTGGTGGTCCCGGGCCTCCTGAGCCAGCCGACCCCAGAGAATACAGGGAATGTAATCCGCCCGGTGAAAGGCCCGGGGACCGCCAGCATCACGTCGCAGATTTCCCGGCCGAGAGGCGTGCGGCGATAGACCGGCTCCCCGGCATAAAATCCCCGTCAGGTCCAGATCATTGATGGCTTCGCCGGATTCTACGTTTACCTGCGTGGCAAATACGAAGATCATCAGCCGCCGGACCCCATTCTCCCGGCGATTGTGGGAGCCGGATCAGCGGTGACGGCGATCATGTCCCCGGCGCTGGGGTCCAGGTCATTGACCAGGGCTTCCTCTGCCACAATGGGCAGCAGGTCCGCCAGCTCGGATAGCCGCCGGACCTCCAGAAGAAAGCGGCAGAAGCGTTTTCCGTGATTTTCGTGGGGAAAATTCCGGCAGGCCAGTCAGCTGCCCCCGGAGGGTAATGGCGTTTTCCGTATGTTCCATAGTACTACCACCTCAACGTTCGATGTATGGAACATCCTATGCGCCAATGGGGAAAAAAAATTACGCTGTCTCGAGGCCGCCAGCACGCCGCCCCGCTCCGCATAATAGCTGCAAAGGCCCCGCAGGTGCCGATCTCAATGTCTGCCGCCGGAAAACTTTTCCAGCAGCGCCGCCTGACGGCCTGGGCGGTCTCCCGGATTTTTCTGCATGGTGGATGCGGACCTTGCCGCCCTTGTACCCGGCTTCCAGCATTTTCGCCGCCATGGCACTCTGGGCTTTTTCTCGCCCCGGCATTTTTCCACAGGGGGCGATGGTGCCTTCGGGCTGGCGGTGGCCAGAATGCGGATGTTCAGGATGCCGATGGCCCGGCCACCAGCTTCACCCGGCCGTTCTGAGCCAGATTGTGGAGGGGACTGCAGACTGAAAAACATCCGGGTAGAGCGGAGATAGGCCTCTCCGGCATCCCGGATCTCCTCAAAACTCAGGTCCGTATCCAGCAGGGAGGCCAGCTTTTCAATGAGCAGCTGCATTTCCGGTCCGGTGCTCAAGCTGTCGAACACATGGATTTTTGACTTTGGGGTGGACCTGCTCGTAGGGTCCTTGGCGGCCATGGCGGAGCCGTAGGTTCCGGACAGGCCGCTGGTGATGGTCACAACGAAAATCTCGTCGGCCCCGGCGAAAGCGTTCATCCAGCCGTCAGGGACCGGGGCAGGCAGTGCCGGAGCGGCCCTTGAAGGTGGACAGGTAGTCCATCATATCTCCGGTGTCCAGCCGGGCGTCGTCCAGAAAATCCCGCTCCCCGGCGTGGATGACCATGGGGATGGAATGGAAAGCGGCGCCGCTGAGGCTCAGCAGGTTCGCCGAAGAATCGGCAATGATCTTTCGCATAAAATGCCTCCTATGGAATCGGTTTTGAAAAAAAACCGGTGATGTGGTCTTGTAAATCCTTATCTATCATAACACGATTTTCAAAAAACTTCAATCGGTTTTTGAAAAACGGATTGACAAAAAGTCGAAATTGGGAATAAGATATAGAAAAATGCCAAGGAGGAACCTATGGAAGAAGCATTACGTGCCCGGCTGGCGGAGGCCGTCCGGTCGTTTCATATCCCCAGGCTCCATGAAATTCCCCGACGTGGGGCTGTACTTAGAGCAGGTGACCCGGTACGTGAACACGGAGTGCTGGAGGGCTGCGGCATCCGCCGTGACGGCTTCATGGTCACAACTATGTGAAGCAGCACATCATCCCCGGGGAGAGAAGAAAGCCTACCGGGCGGAGAGCATCGCCTATCTGATTTTCGTGGCCTGCGTGAAAAATGTGGTCAGCATGGAGG
>VOFC01006269.1_pt1 | contig 14117 bp, 30 predicted proteins | sample 5384161 | NCBI WGS metagenome assembly VOFC01 (sample SAMN12384722, study PRJNA508395) | human gut metagenome | isolation source: healthy gut B | host: Homo sapiens | reverse complement strand
ATCCGGATGAACTGCGATTTTTGCGATATATCCGGATTCATCCTCCTCCAACAAACGGCAATTTTCAAAGGGGATGTGCTGTACTTCCACTATATCTGCGAACATATTATAATTAACATGTATCGCCATCCCATCGTAATCAGCAAAATCCTTGCAGACGAAAGCATGGATGTCATCTGCCGTATCTCCACGGCGGTTAACCACATATTCAGAAAAAGCAACCTCACGAAACCCATTTCCTCTATGAAATTGGCATAACGTTCTGCATTCGCTACCCGTTGAACTCGCAGCGATGATATTTCTTAGATGTTGGGGATATAAATTATCATCACCGTAGCTTTGGATGCCAAGATTACGTAAATAGCCCGTGTCAACACGCCTATTACTCTTCTTCTTTAATTCATTTACATTCATCGTTCCGTGAGGTTATTCTTTATTTCACCGTTTCTACGGCTTCTATAGTCTGCTTAGAGTCAACTACAGATTGAGCCTCTTTAATATGAGCATCCAATACTTTAGCTGTAACTTTCTTCCCGTTCAGTTTATAAGTCTTGAACGCATCTCTCACAAACTCAGAAGTAGCACCTTCCACTTCAAAGGCTTTCACCAATTCTGAAACCAAAGTTTCATCCAATGGTAAAGCAGGACTCATCCGTCTTTCAACCCTTTTCTCCCAATCGGAAGGCGTTGAAGCAAAAAAACTATCCCTTTAGGATTTTCCGCAAGATACCTTTCTGCCGCTTCGTCAGTAAGATTGTTGTTGGTGTACATTTCACTACTTCCAAAAGCCTACTTGGAGCAATACACCATTTTTCAATGCATAACTTGATTTTTCTTTCATTTTTCCATATCTTTTTTAAGTACGAATACATTTCAATCACAGCGTCACGATAGCAATCACCACATGAGGTCTTGGTAAATGTCCTACCAAGAACTTCATGAAACATCAGTTCAATGTCTGATTTATCAGAAGAAGAAAGGGAGACCTTATCCCCAATCTCTTCAACTTATCAACCATCTCCAAGACAAGCATATTCCCTCCTATGCTGCCGGTTCAGCCGTCAAAGTGTTGACAGCAGTCTTTAGTTGCTTCATAACTCGTCTTGAACAAGAATAATGCAGATTTAGGCGTTTTCTGCTCTTCCAAGGTAACAGCCCATCCACCTTCAGTATCCTCGCTATACTTATCGTTGTCGATAGCTGTAGCTGTAAGCCCTTGGTAGTAACCATACACCTGAAAAGCGGCATCACCAGGGTTTCCTTCTTTCTGTAAACCCTTATATTTATTCTCCAACACCACAACATAGGTACCGTTAGCCAATCCGTCAATAACATCAGCGCATACATCCGGGTCGTTTGCCAATATCACAATCGCGACAGTATTGGTAAACGAACTACGATATGTGCCAGCCACTAATGAGGTCTTTGTACCCGTAAATGGATTTTTTTACCAGGAACAACAACCTTATAAGCCTTCTTCCCGGTTTTCATAGCCAGCGTTTCAATCACATTCTTTTTTGTAGAATTGAATACTGTGGCTGCAAAGTCCACATCCGCACGATTCATTATTACCCCTTCCTGCTCCAATCCTTGTACTACTGGATCATCACACGACGGAACAATATCTTTCTTTAAAATATCATCACATACTCCCATAGAATACCTCCTTTTGTCAATATGCTACTTGCACCAAGTTGTCCTCGCCAATCATAGAACCGAGTTTTACCAGTAGAATAGATATAATTCTTACGGGGTTTTCTTTCAAACCAGATATCAAGGTCAGATATCGGGTTATCGCCTTCACAACCGTACATTAAATTGTCCGGAGAACATAGAACCGCACGGTGAGGAAGGTTCAGTTTCGTTTTATCGTTCTGATACGCTTGAATAAATCTATCCCAAATAGAACATTTTACGACCGTAACGCCGTCATACTCTCCTACTTCAAGGCCGTCAAAATGACCGTCCAAGGCATAATAACCTTATATTTCTCCCTCACATCACGTGACAAAGAATCACATAATGATTTTGTAGCAAAAATTGCATGTCCGGACTTCTGGAAAATACGGCTATCCGCATCTTCAAGCATCGTGTCAAACACAGATGTAGCAGCCCCCAATTCTTTCATCTTGGACTTCTGCAAAGCATAAGATGCTTCAGAGTTGGCTGATATAACGGTATGCTGACCGGAATTCTCTGCACATATGGCAAACAGGCGTTTAAAGAAACCGTCACATGTCTTGAACAATTCTACATTCAATCCATCCGTAATTTGACCGGAACCGTCAATATTAGCGGCATCCTTGTCTCCAAACCAAGTGAAGCGCCATAACATTTTCATCATTGCTTCCGTCAGTTTTGGAAGGACAATCCCATCCATATATTCAGTAGAAGTAAGGTCCGCAATATTGGTACCGGTCTTCAAGCAGTACTTTGCAATAGTATTCTCCAAATCCTCATAGCACATTTCCAACGGAACTTGCCAGTCGCCAATTTCCCATACTTTCTGGGCGGCAGCGATAGCCACTTTTTGATATTCAGGGTCACATCCGGCACCTGCGATACCCACATCCTCCATCTCACCGATGAAGCCAACTTTCTTGCCATTGGTCACTTTAGGCATGAACGTCATAAAACGCTCCATATCCTCATTTTGAAAGACTGTCAGTTCAATCAAGTCTTTCAAATCCTTCACCGCCTGATTGTCTGGCGTCAATTTTGAAAAAATCTAAAATAGGCATACTCAATTCTCCTTTCTTTACTTTTTAGTTCTCTTCTCCCTTTCCTCTCTCAACTTTCTTTGAATAGGTGTCTCCTCTGCACTTGCTTGTGTCTCAACAGTATTCTTGAAGGATTGGGTACGCAAAGAGACTCTATAGGTTGAACAATGTTTTGCTAGCCAATTCTCACCTCCTGCCATCTTTACAGCATTCAGAATCTTATTGTCCTCAACTGTACGGGCGTTAACTTTCAAAGCCGCATTTTCCGTCTTCAAGTTCTTCAATGCGGGTCTTCAAAGCCTCAATCTCCTCATCACCGTTTGCTTCTTCCGGGTCTTTGATTTCTGTAATCACTCCGTCTGTTACAATGATAGTCTTACCATCGGGCATAACATGCTCGCCATCGGGGATGCCGCATCTCCCACCTGCGGTTCTCCTTCTTCACGTTCCACCGTCAGTGTATTACCTTCGGCATCTGTCAGTTCCATAGATACTACCGGAATGTCTTCTATCTTCTGGTAGCCACATTTCCAAGCAGTCTGTCAATGATAGATTGCTTTACCGTTACTTGTTTCTCTTTGTTCATTTTCTTCACTATTAAGTTTATAATCAGTTCCTTTTTGCTGTAGTCGGTATAAGAACATCAGATATAAATCCAAGTTGTTTTGCAACCTCACCGCCAAACCATGCCTCCTTGTTCATCTGGACCTCCCAAAATGGTCGATTCAACTCCTGTCCGTTCAACATATACAGCCATCATCTTATCCTTTTCCGCTTCCAGACTTGATTTGATGGATTCTATAGTTTCAAGGTCCAATAAATCATCATATCTTGCGAAATATGGTTTGTGGATGAGAAACTTTGCATGAGGATAAGCTTTTCTGCGTTCAAGTGGAGCAGAAAGCAAAATGATGGTAGCCATAGAAGCACATCGTCCAACAACGGTACAAGATATTTCCTTGCCCGACGCACGTAATGCATCATAAATAGCATACCCCTCAACCGTATCACCGCCGCACGAATGGATTTCAATGTCAATTTTAGGGTCAGCCGGGTCAAGCCATGAAAGGAAGTATTGGATATCCGGAAACGAAAGCCCCTCGTCACCGGTCAAATACCAATTTTCCATTTTATCCTTATCAGCTACAATGTCCTTGTTAATGTATAATTTAGCCATATCACATAATTGTTTTTGTAACAAAGGTAGAAAACATGATACGGCTTGAAGAAAATAAGAAGTCTATTCCACTGACACGCTTTGTCAGCAACTTTTTCAAAACAAAAAAAAAGAGCGGAATAATTCCGCCCCCTAATCATCCACCTTACTTGAGAACTTATCTATTATCCGATAAATTGTCCTTTCCGCAATATTATACTCATCGGATAAATATTGCATGATATAAGTCTTTTTTATGTCCCTCAGCTTTGACAGACGGACATATTCTTGATACACGGGAATATATTTCACATCCCCGACATCAAGCGAAGCATCCCCATCATTTGAAGAAGACTCTTATTCAATATCAATAGTTCATATGCTTTCATATACTACCAAGATTTTCAACGTACTTAACCCTATTAGCAACAGAGGTAAACTCTTCCACAGAAACCACCGGAGCAGGCGCCATCATCATACCTTTTGCAACAGCTTTGGCCAGCATGTCCTCTCCTAACGCCTGATTGGAAGAAGCTGTTACATTAATGGGAATACCTCCTCCTATCTGATTGAAAGCCGACAATAACGGAGCAAACATCGAGGTTGCAGCAGCCGTCATTACACTTTCACCGTTGGACAACATAGCAGGTATGGAATCGCTTGTACCGGAACCTGGCCCTTCAACTTTACCTCCTTGTGCAAATTTAGCACTTTTCACCGATTTCATAGCCTTTCCCATAACAGTAGTTACAGATGCCACTACAGTACCTATCGCAGCAAAGTGTCAATCCATGTTGCAGATGAGCGGGTAGCTGTTTCTACGGCTTTGGCAATGGCTACCCCTTGCGCAATAGAAACCTCCGCAATAGCCAGTATTTTCGCCAACTGAGCCATATTCTCGTTATCTCCTGCCGCTTGTTCCAACAAATCAGAAAGATTCCCTGCCAAGACAGAAAGGGATTCACCTTTATTTTGCTGCATCTCCACTTCCTTGTCAATGACCGCCTGCTTTGCATTCAAGTATTCTTGGTCTGCAGCAAGCTGCCTGGCCCGGAATTCGGCATCACTCTCTCTCCCATCCGTCTCAAGCTGTCTTTCAGTTCAAGCTTCTGCTGTTCCTGCATACGAAGAAGCTCAAGTTCACTATCTCCATTCAATTTAGCTTCTGCCAATTCATTATCCAATCGAAGTTTGAGTGCATCAGCTTGTTTCTTTGCTGTATCATTCTCATGTTGAACGGACAAATCATAAATCTCTTTATTGTACTTCTCCGTAATAGCAAGCTTCATCTGTTCAGTAAGCTCTTTCTGACGGAGTTCTACGTCACGTTGGGCAACAAGTTGCTGCATCTTTAGTTGGTACTCCTGCTCACCTCCAGCTTTTACGGATTCAAGTTGCAGAGAGATTAGTTTCTGCCGGTTCTCCACCTCCTTCATCAGTTGTTCTTCCGATAATTGCTGTAATGCATCATTTTTTTTGCTGTTCAAGTGCAATAATCTGATTATTTATAGCTCCACGTGCTTTCGTTGTAAGGTCTTGTTCCTCAATCAAGCGAACACGCAAATCTTCTATTTGACGAGAAAACTGACGTTCTATCTCAATGGATTGTTTCTCTCTACTGTCCTTAACCAGCTTAAGCATTTCATCCTCAGCCTTACGAATTTCTGAAAGTTCTTTTTCTTTTTACAACTTTAGCCTTATCTACTGATTCTTTCCGCATCGCATTTATTTTATTCTGGGTTTCCTTATTACGGGTATAGCTCTCCATTTCCTTTTTGAGCTACGTCCGAAAAAACTTGAGAGAATTCCTTTAAATCTTTCACTGTACTTTCTGATATACCCAATCGGCTAATAACCTCATCAGCCGTTACTGCCCCTTGTGCCATATCATCAAGCAATTTATTAGCTTCACCAGTAAGTTCTATTTGCCCAAGAAGATTTGCCAATTTCTTTCGGCCAATATCAATGCTTTCCTGCTGAAGTTTATTTTCCATATCGTATGCTTTTGTAGCCGCATCAGTACGCTCTTTCAGGCTTTTGTAGTATCATCTGCAATGAGCTTCAATCTTTCAATCTCAGAGCGACTTGCCGCACGCTTCATATTAAGCATTGTTTCCGATTTCTCTAACTGTTGCAATGCATCATTCAGTGCCCACGCTTGTTTCGCATCATTTGAAATTTCTTTTCCAATACCGGAAAAACTATCCTTCATATCCTTTGCTGCACCAGAAAAATCACCAGAGAAGAATTTAGCAATAGCTCCACCAAACTTTGCAATCCGGTCTATAATCACATCAATAATTGCCCCAAAAGAGGACATTACATTAGAAAGAAATTCAGTACCTTTTTTTTGCGTTTTAGCCAACCATGCGACCAATGAGCCCAACAAACAACAATAGCCCCAATACCAGTGGAAATTAGTGCAAGTTTCAACACTTTTAAAGCTGCAGATAACAAATTACTTGTTATAGCCGCTGTTTTTGAGCACCAGAGAACATATTCGCAGTGACCGTTCCTGCTTTGTACTGGACTGTTATTTTAACCAATTCATCCTTCAAACCACCAACAAATTCCTTTGTACCTCGCAAGACGCTAACGCCACTGCGCAATATGGAAACAAAAGGTACTTGGGCTTCTGTAGCCTGAAGTATCGCATCTTTATAATTACCCACATTCCGATAAAAGCGCTGCGTTTCTTCTTCCGCACCTTTCAGTTCATCGGTAATGGCATTTATCTTATCTTGCAGCTCTTTGCCTTCGCCCCCCTCACGCTCTACACGACTTAATCTGTCATAAGCAGCGGTAAGATTGGAAAGCTCAGCCCGCAACCTAACAAGGCTTCCTTCCATCTCTGTCTGCTCTTTACGTTCATTTTGAATTTGTTTATTCAGTACACGGATGGCATCTGTATATTGTTGGGTAGCAACCTATTTTCGGTTAATTTAATATTATATTCCTCCCTACTCATACGGCCTTTCTTCAAATCCTCCTTAAGAGTTTGTTCTACTTTTCGAAGTATATCCAACTGCGTACGATACTCTGCTATTTTACGGATAGCATCATCATACTTTTACCCGAATTTCCAATATTTTTTCACTTGTATTGTCTTTCATAATTATACCTCCAATTGTAACAATTTACATTCACATATTCCGTATCTTCTGCCTTAATGGAAATAATGGCATAATATCTACCATATTGGGCCAAGTAAATTGGAACAGTCATATCCAAGTCTCTCAACTCAATATCATTTATTTCTATCTTTTCTGTGATTACTTTTGGCATATAAATGACCTCACTATAACTTTTGTAATAAGAGTTAATCACAGAAGAAAAAATCAAGTTCCTCAAATGTTCCTTTCAGAACATCTGCATCATCTGTACAAAGTAAAATTCTTGGCTCCACTTTCTCTAGAGAAGATTTACCATCACTGTCATACTTATATAACTTTATAGAACGCAACGCCACCTGCCATATCAGTACCAGCAAATGGAAGCGTAAGAATATATCACGCTCTGAATCCAAAGTGTAATCTAATACTTGTAATGCTCCATCATAAGAGCCATTAACCGTAGAGTCTTCTTTGTAACGCAGATAATTCAGCTGTGCGAAATCATTCAGCCTATATTCCAACATATTAGGTTTATTCTCCTTATAAGTAGCAACAATCTTTTTGTCCAATCATATGCTCTTGTTTCATTTTCTTTAATAGTATCTACAGAAACAAACTCAATGGAATTTGAATCATTCTTACCAGGAACAACAAAAACACCGAGAATTGCAGCAACAGCTTTAATAAAATCTATCTGTTTTATTTCGGGCAAATTTGCAATAATCGGGGAGGTGCCCATATCCTGCATTTATCTCATCATCTATCGAAGGCATCACTTGATCACATATAGCTGTAATGCTAAAATGAATTATCCATAGATATACCACCATCATCAATCCACCCTGCGTCAAAAGTAATCCAAACAAAATCTCCTTACTTTCCTCTAGCGTATCTGTCTCTATATCTGTAAAATCAAAAATAGATAGTATAACTATTTGTGTTATGCCTCTCAATCTTGCTATAATCTATAGTTGCAATATCGACTCTTGTATCATCATCCATAATGTAATAAGCAACCAGACATGCTCCATTAGGGTATATAGAAGTGGATACATCAAACGACACATTACCATTCATCAAAATCTTCATATTCGGAGCATTAAGTTTAAAGCCTTGAATATAAATTTTTCCAGAACTACTTTTTAAACTTGGTTATAGTCCCATAATAGCTTGAAAACGACTTATCTGCAAAATACAATTTTTCCGGTTCTCCCTTATCAAGACGTCCATGTACATAGTAACTAAACTCTGCATGTAATGCATTTTTTGCAGCATAACTTCTGCTATCATTACGAGTTAATAAGGGTACAAACAATCTACTTAACATAAAAGCGCGATTAGCAGGAAACGTAAAAGTGACACCATTATCTTTCATAATTTGTAACAAAATCCAGGTAACCTTACACCCAGGATGATACCACCCTGTTGTATCTTCCCGCCGTATACCATAGTCTACTTTAGGAATAAAAATTACCGGAAGCATCCCCTTCAAAAGAACCTACTTTCCAAAATACATGATAATCTGGAAAATCATCATCAGCAATGACCTCATAATTGTGTCTATCCTTCAAATCACGTAGCGTTTTATTTCCACTTATAATATTTGCAAATCTAGAGACATTACCCCATGAAAGAGCAAATTCAAAAACATCCGATGTAGACAATAAGACCGCAGTTGCGTTATTGAGTATCTCTATCCCGTTACGAAAATAACGAGCATTCAGTTTAATTCTAGGATAAACGATGTCGCATGAAGGTAAATCAGCATGCATGATTGCACACTGATTACGTATAGTATTCGGAAGTTTGATAGTATAAGAATTATTACTTATAATCTTACTCAAATCCGTAAATATATTACTTTTTTTGAAATTGAGCGTTACTTTGGTATCATCATCCAAATCCATCAGTTTATCACCAATGAATAGCATATCGTTTCTCATAAGCTTTGTACTCTTGTTTCTGGTAATATGATTGTTGCTACGAAATCCTGTAATACAGCTCTTGTCTTATTGAAATTACCAACAGATACATTCACCGCCTTCCAGCTATCAACTCCATTCACATTTTTACCTGCATACATATCAACAACGGGTGACAACGCGAGTTGAAACAAGAAGTCAAACGTTTCAGAGTCCACTAAAGGAGCACACACCAACAATGTATTCTCTTCTGTTTTTCTCTGCTTACGTCCTGAACCTCCATGATAGCCATTAACATAGTTATAGTCTTGCATATTATTACGAATGAATTCACCATCATTGGCAATTTGTTTGCTCTCATCACCACGTTTAAACAACCAATAGCAATAAAAGCCATGACGATTTATCCAACGTAAATAAATTCCATCCGTGCATTCATCAACTAAAAGCCTCACATTTGCGGCCACATTCGTCAATGCGTGAAAAGTAAAGTCAAAGGTATTATCGAATACACTTGCTCCCGTACTAGTTCCAGGAGATTCAAAACAACATCCCTATTCGCATCAATACCCTGCAAAGTAAGATTATACACTTTGCGGTCAGACAATATGATGGACGGCAAAACTTGACCGTCAGCAGTCACACTAACAGTACCGGCCCCCGCAGTGTACCAAACCGTAAATGGTAAGTTCCTAAACCATGTTAGAATACGGTCACCATTATATCTTTCGCCGACTTTCATTGCGCCCCAAATAATAAAAAGTATTAAACTGGAAACTTTCTCCGATAATTGCTATCAGACGTATACATATCCACTTCAACAGAGAACAGACGCCCAAGCTGACTATCTTGTGGAATAGAGGATTGATAGTCAATCTTGCCAAACTCCGTTGCATCAAAAGCCGATTGCATATAGAAAAGACAGATCAAAGAAACATGCGGTTTTTTAATAATGCACGTTTTTCCTTATATTCCTTTCCGGTAAGTACGTCGGTTATCGTTGCTTCCACCCATGCCCAAGTATATCCACTAATATTTATCACTACCGGATTGAAACAGAAAGATATTTCATCCGGATACTCGATTGTAGTATTTCCTATCTTATGCGTCCTCATTACTATGCAAATTTATATGTTGTACATCGTTCAGAAAAACACCAAACACACGGTCCATAATATCCCGTATCGCTTGTGTAACACTCGTTGAATATATATCCTCATGCGTTCCAGAGTGATAAAGCCTAGTACCCTCATTTGCAATCTTACGAGCTACGAGATAAGCAAACGATTTAGGTTTTTCTACTTGAATCCTCTTATCCACCACCCATTGCTGAATTATTTGCCAAAAACCTTTTGGGATTTTTCCCGGTCCGCGTCCTGTTTCCAGAACTCCAAAAAGCCTGTCTACCGAATAAAACACCATGATTATCATCTACTACGACATGCAGGCTCTTGATGGTTCTTCCGCTTGCACGCTGTCCAGCTTGTATATGATTCTCAATGATACGCTGCCGAAGTTCATCCAACTCCACGTTCAGTATATCTTTAACGTCCTTTCTTCTGTCTTCCATAACTAACACATGGGTACTCCTTGAACCTCTTTCAGTTTCAATTCTATTACTATTCCAGTAACATTTACATCCAGCTTATCATAGAAAACGGAATAAGGGACTTCATCGCTTACCCACTCAAACAGCCCGCTCCTATTCAACTCACGGATAAATTGAACTGCATACCCTTTGCCTCTCAATAACCTCATCATTCTCCACCCCGTCAAAATCAAACGCCGTCTTGTCTACAAAAGCAATCATGCAATTTGGGCAATCTCTTAACTGAGTCCTTGATATGACGAACTTCCCAGATGCAGGAAGCAGATTTATAATGGCCGGCAATGGCATCTTATCCAGCCGAACGTTGGCGGTCACCCAGTTATCAAATAAATAGGTAACTCCTTCCAGCTTCTCTGCGATAGAAGCGATTTTCCTTTCTACACTTATATTCATTGCTTATTCTGATATATTTCTCGTAATCGACGTTCATAACGTATTTTCTCCGCGTCCATATCAAGACACTTGTACACTCTTACCCATGGAACACTCTCTACCTGCTCATGGTCAGTTATCCCCCATACGGGTAGCATAGTAATCCACCAAGCCAAACAACCCGAACGAAAGCTTATCCACTCCGGCACGTCTTTCTTCCGGAGTCGGTACTACGCTCGTAGTTTCAAAAAGCTTGGTAATACGTTCAACCTCCTGGTTACCCATGTGGAGAATCCCAAAATATCCGCTACCCCACACTTCTCTATCTTATCAATAGACAAACCAAGGACAACACGGCATGGAACCATTATACAATCTATTCCATTGCGTATGGATTGCAGTTCCATCAGCTGACCTATAGTGAGGTCATTCAAGAGTCTCCGGAACTCTTACACCTGCGACAAAAAGTCCGGTTTAGGCAACTTCCCTATCTGATCCAACAGTTCAGCAGCATTGCTCGCCACGTTACTCAATATCAAAAAACTCTTTTACTGTCATATCTGTCCTAATTTTGCTTTTTGGTCTTTTAGGTATCGGTTTTTATACGGAAAAACATTGCCATTATCAACATGTCGAGGTAATCCGGAGAATGTCCGAGTATATCTTTCATATTCTCCTTGCTGATTATCCCCTTTCTTCCGGGTATCGGCATCTATATGGTCTTGCTTCAAGACGGACAATTCTTCCATTATGCGCTCTCTTTGCGCTTCCGTACATATAATTCTTATCTGCCGATTATTTATTAGCTCTGCAAGCTTAAATGCACATTCAGACTTCATTTGTCGTACTCTGGATTAATAGGTCGGTTACCACCATGAAATTCTTTGATGCCATTCAAATAAATTTCTAAGGTAGCTTCCAAGTCCATCACTATCAACGACCATCATGCTACGTCGGAATCTTCCACTGTATCATCATGTTTTTAAGGTCCGTCTCAATAGATTTTACCCGTGCTATATTCCTGGTCTAACCGGATATAAACATTTACATTGCCTACCAGTGCCCTCCGACAAAGCGGTCACGTCCTTTCATGGCAAGGTCAGCTGCTCCCCGTCGATAATCTATCGGTTTTACGTGCTCATTTGCGAATAGGTCACAAATAGCATCATAATCACAGAGTGCTGTCGGGTCGTTGTCATACTCCCAATTACCATAGTACAAGCGCTCCTTTGTCACTTTGTCCCTGGTATTACGGAGCGTATCTATGTAGTCCTCGCAGTAGCGTAGGGATTATCCTGCACCAATGCTTGAATAAAAGCGTATGGGGGCTTCCAGCCTGCCTTCTTTCCCACGGTTTTATAGAACTCACGATAAAGCCAGTTCTTCTTCGGTTGCAAGTGATAAGTATCTTTCAGGATATTCCGCACATCATTCAAGTACTAGTCTATACGCGTCTTCAAAGCCTCAAATGCGGTAGTGAACCTGCCGGCTTCTTCCAATCCACCCTCCAGTAAACTCCCTTTAGAGCCCAATCGCTCATACATCGGGTCTTTGACGGGATAATATGTCAAGTCAAGAAAGATGATTTCCGACCCATTCCCCAAAAGTATACCGTCATTGGTCTGCTTGTAATCAGTGAATCGATGCCACTTTGCCACCTTGTTGAAAGTGACAGAGATAGACTCACGGCTATCTTTCAAATTATTTCGGCCAGCGAACCATCGAGTGCCCGGGAGATAGTAAGCACATTGCATAAGCCATTCACACCCAAGCCATGATTTTCCACCTCCACCAGCGCCACCATAACACAGAAACTTCGTAACATCGTCACGAAAGGTAGTTATAGGCTAACCTCTGCTTTATATTGACCTTATATCCCATTACTTGACTTTCTCCGCATCTTCTGTATATGGTAGAAAATTAAATCCTTTGAACTCTTTTCCTGCATTCGTATGGTCCACCTCCCTGCTTGTCAACAAGCAAGCCTAACTTTCGGGCAGCAATGATATTCGCATTGAAAAGCTCCAACGCACGCCCTCAAACTGCTGCGTTTCGATGGTTTCCTCCCACGCGTGCGATGACCTCAAAAAATCTTCATCATTCTTATTTCTACATTCCGGAACGAAAAGTGCTCCACCACTTGGAAGAAGCACCTACATAAAAATACAGAACCCGGTTAGGGAATACGGACGGGAAGTCGGGGAAACTTCTTGTTGTACTTGTTGCTCATTGACTGTCTCCACCTTCTTCCCTTTTTTCCTTTTTACCGGAACAGTCTTTTGAATGGCCTTTTGGACAACCAGGGATTTTCATCACACCATTGGAAATACTCACATGCCGCCTCCCATAAGAGTTCTGGCGTGGAAAAGAGTTTATCCCTCCCATGCTTGCTCCCTTAACATCCAAATTTATTTCCCGTCGGTGCCGCCATATTATTTCTTCATTCTGATAATCTCCTGGCCGGACATGCAAGTTCAGCCAGTTCTTTCCTGCTTGAACTAATAACTTCAATACGTTCTTTGCTTCTTCCTGAAAGATTCATTCTCTTGGCGATGCATTTCCTCACTGAATTCCTGTTTTGCCGCTTCTGATTTTGCGACTCTTCCGTGACATAATTGTTTTGTCGGAATAAATTCATGTCAAAAACCGAGTAACTGGTCTATGGGTTTCAAAAAAAGAAGTCTTGCATATCTGCAGGTACATTCATTGTCCTAAGCTCACGTATCAGTTTCTTCATCCCATGACGCAAATTCTGATGTCTTATTATCTGCGATACGATGCCCCGACGCGCCTTTTCTCGTCCAAGTCACAATGATGCACAGGACCCTTTATATCCAAGATTCAAAAAGGGCAAAATACCGTGTATGACCAACAATGATTTCAAAATTCTTATCCAACACAAGCGGCTGATTGAAACCATATTTCTTTATTGACTCTTCTACCGGCTTAACAGCCTTACTATTGTTCGGGCATTATTCCAATACGGAATAATCCTATCTATTGCAATGCTCTGTATATCCATAGTTATAATTCCAATGAGTTTGTATGATGAACAATTTCTTTGATGGCTTTGCTGTATTCATAATTCCTGAACATCTTGGCAAAACCGGTAATATGCTTCAGCTTCACAAGCTCCAACGGCTCCATGCCAAGCTTTCTACAAATAACAGCATCCGACTCACCGTTTTTCATCATGTTATAAATGATGTTTGTCATGCCATCAAC
>VOFC01003512.1_pt1 | contig 14119 bp, 31 predicted proteins | sample 5384161 | NCBI WGS metagenome assembly VOFC01 (sample SAMN12384722, study PRJNA508395) | human gut metagenome | isolation source: healthy gut B | host: Homo sapiens | reverse complement strand
GGATCCGCTCCAGTGATTCTGAATTGAAGGAGCCGGCGATGAGTGGAAAGATTATCAGCCTCGACAAAGGAGAAATCACCCGCCCAAATTCGGTCTTTATTTAAGCACTTCATCTGTCGCGTCGACTTTTTATATCTGTCTTCACCCTTTGATAAACTACGCTCTTCAAGTTTCGATAGATAATCGTGAACTTAATGCTGTTCCTGCCGAATCCGCTGATGGCGAGAAGCTTTGAGTCGGTCTGTTCAAGTAATTTACCAACGCTGTTTATACCCCTAGCCTGCAATCTTCCCAGAACTCGCACAGAAAAGCCACAATCCGTAATGGATAGGCATCATATAACGCCGGCTCGAGAAAAGCGCTTTGCGTATGGAACGTCGTTAAGGTCTTCTTCAGCAGGAGTTTTAACCGCATCGTCACGGGAAGTTTAAGAGAATTCTTAGGTTGATGGATTGTCTATCCGCCATAGGGATATAAATCGTAAGCTTGTTCAAAAGCCCATGGCCGAACAGTCCTGAACGATTCTACGGTCAGGATGTTTTCTTCAGCTAGGCTTTACGGAGCGGCGCAAACATGTTGTCACGCAGCAAATCCCGCAGTTCGGGCGACAGTTCCATCGTGCGACTTCCTTTTTACTTCATGTGTTCAGCGAGTATCTCCGTAGCATTCTCTCGGTTTAGCCATGGGCGGTAACGGTGAAGCGCGGCATGGCAGTTGGGACAAACGGTGATAAAAATCTTTTCCGTCCGTATTCGTGGCCAGCGTCCAAATCTACTACAGGCACCAGTAAATGTAGCTCGAGGGAAATCTTCACAGCCTTGGTATGCTCCTTCGAGACACAAACGACAGATGCTGCAGCGAGAATCTCTTTCCATCTTGGCACTATAGCGAAGCTCAACCGTTCGGTGTAGATGGAGAGCAGCGCGCCCTCTGGGAAACCAGCACTCTCTTCGGATTGACCGAACGTACAAGATTGGAAGTATGCGCGGTTGCGGCGGATAGCTTCAGCGACGGCATGGAGTTCGTCGGGCGATTCTCATACTCTTTATCCACCTCGAAAAATATCTTGCCTACGCCCCAGCGAGGTCTGCCTTCGCCGTAGGCTTGTTCCCGAACGAACGAATCTGGTCGCTCACGCCGACAGTATTCCGGAAGTTCGGCGGACACGTTCTGCGGGTGGATTGAAGCTCCTGTAGGAGACGACAAAGCGCATTTATCCGCGGATTGTTTTTTGGTTAGTGATTCTTCTCCAGCGCTGTAAAGAGTGTCGAGCGTTAAGATAACCTCATCCGGGTAAAGCTGGTATTAGCCATTTTTTTTGCCACCTCCCGGCGGATCATCTAGTTCAACGATATCTTCGATTTTGCAATCCAAGACCTCGCAAATCTTCCGGAGCACCTGCGTCGAAACGTCGCCGCCTTTGCCCATCTTGGCAATAGTGTTAGTGGTCAGTCCCGTCGCCTCACGAAGATCCTTTTTCTTCATGTTCTTATCGATCAGAAGCTTCCAGAGCCTGTTGTAGTTCATTCGCCACACCCCCTCAGTTGCGCTCCCCATTCGCGCAGCCATTCTGTATGTTCAGAAACACGAAACACTATACCATAGAATTTGCGCTAGCACAATAGAAGATTGAATTTTTCAAAATAATGTGTAAAAACAATGAATAGTTACCAAACTGCTGAGGGTCATAATAAAAAGTAGCGTAGGAATGCATCTTCCTACGCTGAGTTTTGTGTAAAGACAAGATGGCATTTTGAGGTGAACATGGGCCATAGGCGCCTTTTTATTGCGCTGCTGCACCGCTGCCGGCGAGCATCTGAAGCATTTTCACCATGTCGGGGTTACTGAGCACCTTTGCCAGCTGAAGCGGATCAAAGCCCATTGCGTTCATCTGATCGACCATGGCGATCTGCTTCCGCTTGACTTCGGCTTCCGGCTCTGCCCCGCGTCCGTTGTAGAATGCCTTTTTCAAGCAGCTTCGCGTTTTCCTGCCGGTTCTCATCGAGAATGTGGGAATACTGGTCAGTAACCATGGATGCCTGCGCGTGACCGGAGTCACCCTGTACGGACTTGATGTCGCCCTGGTTCAGCTTGAGCTTGTAGGTGATACTGGGTGCCGAAGGCTGTGGAAGACGACCGGCGGCAGATTGTTTTCTTCGATCAGGTTCTTCAGTGCCTTACGGATCTGCAGATTCGCAAGGCAACCCAACCGGCGTTGCGATACAGATTAAAATCGGCGTATTCGTTGCCGATGGCTTCAATCGCTGCATCCTGCTCCATCTTTCCAGGCAACGAGCATCTTCTGCCACCGTTTTCGGAAAACTTGCACGGATACTCGTGGAGTCTTGGGCGTTTTCAGTGCAGTCCGGTTGTGAATGCCCTGATCCGGGAAGACCGTAATGATGTCCTTATCCAGTGCCTTCATGGCCTTTTTGCTCACGCGCTGCAATTCCTTGGTGATGGAGATGGATGCTTTGCCGACCTGGAATGCTCTCATCGGATATATCCACACAGTCCCATGTCAAGGCCAGAAGCTCGCCGATGCGAAGCGTACAGGAGAAGGCAAGGTTGAGGCAAAGCTTCAACCGGGGATCCTTGCATAACTCGATTGCTTTGAAGATCGTCTGTGCGTCCCAGATTTTCCCGCTCCCTTTGCGTCATGCTTCGGCACCGTGGCATATGCGGCGGGATTCTTTTTCAATCAGATCCCATTTCATGGCCTGCGTGAACGCGCTGCGGAGCACATTATGAATCTTGCGAACAGTCGCAGTCGTTACGGTCCGGGTTTCATTGGAATACTTCTTCACACAGATCATTGGAACTGCCGGCGTGGTCAGGAGCTTCTGATAATACCGCTCCAGTGTATGGGACGTGACTTCGGCAGTTTCAATTTCCCCGAGATATGGCTCGATGTAGTGATTGATCAGCCCGGTATTGCTGGAGTATACGGACGGCGACCATTTTGTTTTCCGTAAAGTTGAAACGTATTCCTTCATCAGTTCCAGAAACCGTCGTGCGCAAGTTCGGAATAACGAAATTGCCAACCTGCTGTGAATACTCGATCTCAATTTTCCGGGTATTGGCTTCACCAAACGTCTTGAAGGTTTCCCATTTCTGACGCCGCTTGCCCATCCTTATCGAAGTAAGAATAGACGACACAGAACTTGTCATTGCGGGGAAATCACGGATGCCATGAATCATTCCTCCTTTGAAAGTGCGGTCAGATGTCCATATATTTGAAGTACCAAAGTTCGTCCAACCTTCTTTCCTGCGGCTTTACTGTTCCGCAGTGCGCGGTAGATCCGCTGCACATTGACGCCGAGAAACTTTTCTGCCGCTTCCAGTGCTGTCAGGAGTTCATCCTCGTTTCAGTCTGCGGCAAGGTTGCTTCCGAGTCGATCTTGTGATCTTCCTGTCGCTGATCCAATATAGAAAGCTCGCGTTTGTAACCCTCGGACGATCAGCAATACGGATCAGGCTTCAAATTCGTCCTGGTGTTTATAGTACAGCTGCCATGCCTGTCTGGGATTAAGACCAAGGAGACGGCCCATTTCAGGGATTGTCATGGAGATTTCCTCTGCTGCCCGATCCCGTTCTCGATCCTCTGGCTTCCTGTACCGGGGCTGAGATGCATACCAGTCATCAAATATGACTTTCGGGATCCAGAATTTCCCTTCAAAGGTCATCGTCAGGAACTTCTCTCTGTGAATCAGTTCCAGCACGCTGTCCTGGGACAGATTCAGCATTTTTCTGAAGGTCAGCAACCGAATACATGTTGCTGTGCAGTTTAGCTCCGGGAGGCTCACCGTCCACCTTTCTGTACCAGTCCTGTCGGGCATACCATTCTTCAAAGCTGGCCTTCACTACACGCTTCTGGCCAGCGACCATAACCGTATCGAAGACCTTTTTGTTGACCAGGTAGTAGCTTTCCGTCTTTTTTTCAGCCCCAAAAGGCACCCATGGCGCGAACCGTCATGGTCGTTGCTTCCTTGTCTGACACTGCAGCTCCCTCCTTCCGCTCTGCTAACCGAGATCGTAGCACGACTTCCGCCAAAGTTTTAGTCTGTCGCCGGCCTGCGTTAGCAGAAAGGCACTCAATGCTGCTGATACAGCCAGGCATGGAAGCTCTCTCCTTCGGAATCCTGTAGCCCACGCTGTTGATCCTGATCGCCGGGAAGACTTTCCTGTGAATGAGGGAGTACACTGCTTTACGGCCTACGCCCAGGATCTCCATCAGTTCCTCAACGGTATAGCAGCGCCGCTCCTGTGGAATGTTCGGGTCGTGTTCATGTTCTGCTGAATCTGCATCATTTCCATCATTGCTCTACTCCTTGATCTTTTTATTGTGGTATAGCCCCAATGCTCCTCCATGTGTGAAGCAGGGCAAAGTGACACCGGCAGAGCAAAATATTTCAAAAAAAAAGAACCTCCGGATCAAAATCCAGAGGTCAAAGCATACTGTTTATCATCGTTTCAGAAGGTACGTTGCAGCTTCATCGGCGACGTGCGTGACCCAGGCCAGCAGGAAGGCTGCATAAGCGTTGCTTGTGTCGCGGACGGAATCGCCGCCGCTGGTCGCACCCATGTGACAGTTGATGGCTGCTGCCTCATCTGTCTTCAGCTTCATAAACTGCTGTACCAGATAAACCGATTTGGATCCATGCCCGCCAAAAACAGTACTTCTCCTCAATGGTGTAGCATGGGACTTCCTGCCAGGTGCCGTTGATTTTCTGGTTCCGTACATCCTTCTTATAGAAATTGACCTTGCATAGATCATGGAAGAAAGTGTCGCCACAACAACGCTTTCTTCAGTCAGCCTCAAGCTCATAACCGGCGATTGCTTTCTTGGCCATGTGGTAACATCCGGAGTGCTCACATAAGCCGCCTTCATAAGCACCGTGATAGCGTGTTGCTGGCGGGAGCCGTAAAGAAATCTGATTTCTGAAGCCAGCCCAGCAGATCCTCAAGTCCATCGCGTTTGATGTTTTCCTGCATAATGTCAGAAATTCCTGCTTCTGTTTCTCAAGATCCGGCATGCTGGCACCTCATTTCGTGATAAATCCGATCCACTTCAGTGTATGGCAGAGACTGAATCCGGTTGAGCCGCGCATAGGCATTGTCAACAACATCCTCGCTCTCCCTGCCCCGGGGCGGTCTGTGATGACAGCTTACGAAATACTGATCTTTCATTCAAAATCTGGATAATCTTCGCCTGATCAATGGGCATACGTCTTATTTCCATCATAAGTTTCTCCTGGATGTTACTCTTCCAGCGCCCCTGGAAAGGCGCTCGCGATACATCTGCTTTGCTTCCTCCGGCGCTTCAACCTTCATTCGTCCGACATATTCAAACACCCAGCCCCAGAAGGTATCGCTGGCATTGACGTGTACGGTTGCACGGAAATGGGATTCATCTGCACGCTCAAAGGCAAAATCATCGCCAAAGCGGTCAATGATATTGTTCATCAGCGTGTCGTCACAACAAAGCGTGATATCCATTTCAGGGCCATTCGCCATACATCTTGGTCAGGGTGCAGTAATAGGCATAGGGATCGAACGCCTCTGGACAAGGCACGGCTGGCTCGTCAGTCAGCATTGGCACAGCCATTCGGTCAATCCGGAAGGAACGGACTTCAGATCGGTTATCTGCCCAACCAACCATATAAGTAACGGTCATTTTCCAAATGGTCAGATAAGGCGATACGGTATAAACCTCGCCATTGTTGCGCATGACCGCTGCCGCTTCCATTATAGAAGAAGTGCTGAAATGAAATCTTCTTTCCGGTGTTGATTGCCTGGTTGATCACATCAATGGTCAAGAAAAAATCTGATTGTTCTCAGCCTTGGCCAGCTTGCCGGTATAGATGGGCACGAAGCTTTTCAGCGTCATGACAGCTGGACAGACCGGAAATCTTTTGATTAAGCATTCCGTTTTCTTCGGGCTGATGAACACAGAAGACTCGACGGCATCGATCAGTGTCCGCAGCTCAGCAATATCAAACTCCGGCAGCCGTAGTTGTAGTATTTTTCCGGCCTTCCATGGTTGAAATCACATCGAAGCCATAGGAACAGAGCACGCTGATGTCATTGCTGATCAGATGCCGATCACATCCATGGCCTGATTCAGCACACAGATCAGCCAGCTCCTGCTGAGACACCCGATGCTCGTCATCTGTGTTATTGATCAGATACTGGAGAATGAAGAGAAGACGATCCTTCCTCTTTCCACGCTCACTTGCCATCCTGCTCCCACTCCTCCCGAAAACATGCCTGCACCATGTTGCGTTTTCAATCCGTGAATATCAGCCGTTCCTGAAGCACAGGTGCTTCTACGAACCATCTGCCCACCATGGACGCATCGTCCGAATTCGTTGGGCGTTCAAAAACAGATACCGCTCCTGATTTTCCAGCATCACGGTGTAGCGGTCTCCCTGCCCGCCAGCTTTCAGCGCCGGGGATGGAACAATGGCCTTCACTTTGGATATCGTGTATTTGCGGCCATCTGTCCAATGAATGATGCGCGGGAGCATCTGCCCGGAAGCGCTGATCGCGACATCCACATCGATGTACTGCTTCCTGTATCAGCGAAAGAAATTGATTCCTTGAGAAAGGCATACCGTGAAAGTTTTGACTATCTGAACAACAAAACGAAAAAAAAGCTGTCTCGGCTGCAGCGTCTATCATTGCTATTACAGCCGCTTCTGGCGGTGTTGCTTGGATTCTGGCACCTCAGATGGCGGTTGCTCTTGGTGGTTCAGCATTTGCTGGCCTTCATGGAATAGCATTAGTCAATGCGAGTTTGGCTGCTTTAGGCGGCGGTTCTCTTGCTGCGGGTGGATTGGGTCGCAGGCGGAACCGCAATAATTGCTGGCGGTGGCGCTCTCTTGGGGGTAGCTGGGTCTGGCACAGCCTCCTTAACAGCGATGGCATTGCTCACCTCGAAGGGCTTCGCTGTTCAGGAGTGTGCCAAACTTCTGGCTTATTGCTCCTTCTCTATCAAAGCAGGGCTAATGGATCATCAGGCGCTGAAGGATATACGTATGGCTTTTGCTGGACGGTATTGCGATGATGAAGCAGCAAATTGAACAGCAGAATCCCTCAAAAGACGCTCGGAAAGCATATGATAATTCTTTCAAGTATCTCGAGAGATGTTCTTCTAAGCTGGAAAAACTCGCAAAAAGAATGAGCGGCAGGTACCGTCAAGTATTATGCGCAAATTCATTTACAAGTCTGGCAGAACTCAGTCTGCACAGGGCAGGGAAACCTGCCCTTAATTACCTAGTAGCAGAGGACAGAGAGAGCGCGTCAAGGGCGGCGAAGCCGCTTGCGAAGCCCTTGACGTGAGCTCTGTTTTCTGCTATCAACCAGCTTCGTCTTCCTGCATCTCAATGTGCTTCATGCTCATGTACTTTTCCCGCCCCATTGGGTTCCGGCAACATGACGCAGTCTGGCGCATACCAGCATCAAAGCCGAATGGCCATCGGGAAAAGTGCCTACTACGCGCGTCCTGCGCCGGATCTCGCGATTCAGACGCTCAATGGCGTTGTTGGTACGGATTTTCTGCCAGTGCTCGGGCGGAAAAATCCATATATGTCAGCGTTTCTTCTATACTATCGCAGATCTTTTTTCGAAGCTTCCTTCAGTTTCATGTTTCGAGTTCTTCTGCAACCGCTTCCGCCTTTTTCCGGGCTGCTCCTTTATTCTCCTGTGCATGAATTGCTTTGAGCATCAGCGCAACCTGCTTGATCTTTGCCCTCGGTACCGTAGAAAACACATTGCGATAAAGTGAACGACACAGCGCTGATACTTGGCTTCCGGGAAGACTTCACCGGCTGCTTCGAGCATGCCGAGGCACTTGTCGCCAACAATGAGCTTGATACCCTTCAATCCGCGGTTGCGCAGCCATTGAAAAAACTCCTTCCAGCTTTCCTTATCTTCCTTCATCCCTTCGGCTGCCCCCCAGAACCTCACGGTATCCATCTTCATTGACTGCAATGGCCACAAGAATGGCTACATTCTCATATTCGCCGCCCCAGTTCCGTTTCAGATAAATGCCATCCACATACACATAGGGATACTTTCCACCCTAAGTGGCCGGTTTCTCCACTGTTCGATGTGTTCGTATGCCTTCTTGTTCAGTTCGCTGATCGTTGAGGAAGAAACCTTGCAGCCCCATAGCGCTTCCGTGATATCTTCTACGCGGCGCACCGACACACCTGCCAGATACATCTCCATGAGTGCTTCTTCTACGCTGGATTCCGCCGACGATAACGCTCAATAATCGCTGTTTCAAAGGTAACTCCCTTTGAGCCGCGGCACATGGAGCTTAACCTCCCCGGCGGTTGTCATGAGATTGCGATTGTAATGACCGCTCCGATACCCTTTTTGCCGTTGTTCGCTGCGTTCATAACGTCCAGCTTGTGTCAGCTTCTCCGCTTCTGCTTCCAGCAGGCCATTTAGCGTTTCTTCGACACTTCCCCTCACAAGTTCTTTCAACTGCCCCTTGATTACTTCCTCGTTCAGTTGTACAATCTTCTCCGGACATAGTTTACTCTCCTTTTGAATGGTGTGTTTCTGTAGCAACTTTCATTCTACCAGAGTTTGTACAAAGCCATAGACGTCTGCCGGCATACCTCTTTTTAAGAGGAATGGCGAAGTACCCTTGCCGGTCCAAAGCTGCAACGATTTTTTCCGCAATCCATTGCAATCATGCGAATTTCTCCTTTTTAGGCAGCGCAAAGGTAATACGGAAGAACAACCTTTGCGTAAAAGATTTGGTTTTTGCACAGCAAATTTCAGCGCGGACCTTCAGTCCCTTGTGGCAAGAGTTTCAATGCTGTGAGACCAATACCATGAAGCCCCTGGCTCACTTTTTTGACTTAGAAAGAAATAAATATTTCCTTTTTCTCGTATGATTGAATCCGGGTTACAAAGGATTTTCGCAATAGATATAAAACATATCCCATGAACGTGAAACGACAAAACAGATGGTTGCCTTTTCACGAGGTTTCTGAAAATACGCGAAATACCCTCGATAGCATTATCAAAGGAGGTTGCCAACGATGGAGCAAAAAATCGGATGTTGGAATCGGCAGATCTGCAAGGGGATACGGATTATATGAAAATCAATTCCCCCGCTCACGCATGAATTTACGCTTGGCAGTTAATAGGCGCATCCACCACTGGAGAACCCGTGACAAACAACTCATTAGGATTGTCTTCTTTTATCAGAGTTTTGAGGTAATCTCTTGTTATGGATTCATCATGATTTCCTACTAATTCTTTGAGCACTTGAATATGATGTTTATAGTCATGCTCACGCTCCGTCAGCTCTTTATACAGCTGTGTTAATTCTAAATGATGTTGTTTAGAAAGGTTTAGCATTGAAATTTCAGCCTGATAACGGTTTTCCCTGTTCGGCATCACTGGATACCGTATGAAACAATAGGATGGACAGAGATATGCGCAGATGAGTAAGCCCATATACGAGATAAAAAGCATGAGACATGTGTTATAAACATGGTGAGGAGCCTCTAAAATTCTGTTAAGATCGAAGTACATTGACTGTAGGGATTCGTCAATAACAAGAATAACACCTAATATAGCTATAAAAATTGCATATGTGGATATGCGGGGAAAAGGGCAAAGTTTTTTAAGCGGATAATTAAACACAATGTAATAAACAGGAGCATTTGTTGAAACAATACACAGTGCTCTTTCCAAATATATAGAAGCATATTGAAAGTGAAAAGAACCGGCAGTAAATCGAAAAACGGATATGTCATTGCCGTAATCAAATTAAAAACTAGCGCTAAAATGAATAGCCAATAGACGGCTGATGATTTGGGCTCAACAGAAAGAGAGAATACATGTATCAAGGAAAAAAAATAATATGTTTTGTGAAAAAGAAATACTTTTTCGTGAATAAGCATAGCGAAAGAAACAAACCACACGATGCAAAGAGAAGAGAATCAGCAATGCGGCAGGGACGAGAGTATGGAAAACAATGCTTGACATAAAAACAATCATAAATCCCTGAAAGCAGTTTATGAGAACTTCAAATATTGTCCATGCCATAGCGAATCTCACTTCCTTGACGATAACGATCATACGCTTTGTTTATATCATTGGCGTATGTCCGGGATACAGGGATTGTCTTCTGATTGAGCAGCAGGCACTCCGTCCGCGTAATTACTCGGATATGAGCAATATTGACGACAAAAACTTCGATGACACAGCACAAAAGTTCGGCTGGTAAATTGGGAGTTATATCGGATAACCGCGCATTGATTTTGAGAGGAGCATCATCAAGCGTGGTTGAAAATGTAAATGCTGTGAGATTTGACCTCTAAATAGCGGATTTCAGCATAACGCAGCGTGTAACGTTTTCCAGAAGAGAAGACGGTCAAGCTATTTGTGTTAGTGAGCGTCAGACGATTGTAGACGTAATTACAACAGAAAAAGATGTCTTCTTCCACGATTGGCTTTTTAGAAAGCGGAGCGCGTTGACCATGTATCCCTCGTAAACATATTCGCTGTAGTTTGTGCAAAAGACAATGGTTACATCAACATGAGCCTCGCGGATTTACGGGCAAGTTCAACTCCGTTGACTTCTCCCGAATTTGGATGTCAATAAAAAGTAAATCGACTTCGAACTTGCGTTCAAAAAGCCGGTCCAACAATTCATCAGAGGACTGATAGAAAGAAAGTTCAATATCCATGTGCCCGCTGGCGTTCATCCAACGTGTAATGGCGTGTGATGGCTGTCTGGTAAACCATTTCGTCTTCACAAATGGAGATATGCACGATCGCGTCACCTCCATAATATATGGATTGATTTGACTTAATCATATCAAAGCAACATGTTTTTGTCAACAAAAACCACATCCTTGCAGATGTGGCACTAAATCGACATTGCGAACGTTTTTATCGTTTGTAAGACGGCGCGTATGAGAATGGTCGTTTTCTGAGAGTCATCAAGATAAAGAGGATCTCGATTGTCTATGCCCAAAAAGATAATCCAGAAGAAACATCTAGCAATGAGCAAAGCTTGATGATGGTACTTAACGCAGGCTTCGTTGCCGCTTTCCCAATCCCTGATGGATCGGATACTCAACCCCATCTCTTCGGCAAGCCAGCTAGCTGCGTCACTGTTTTTCCCGCTTTTTGCAATACGCTCTCCTATTGTCATCGAATCCCTCCACGCAAATATGATACCCTAATCCCTATGATTTTTCCTTACCCCAAAACCTTGACTTTTGCACCCTATTTTGTGTAAAAAGTGCATTCTGCGCTGTTTATTTGCAACAAGGAAGAAAAATTGATTTCACGGTAGAAAATCTCTGATATAATCAAACCAACATCACAAGAGGGAGGTGTAAAAGATACATGTGATCCTTGAAAGATTGCGGAATTCGCCTATCAGTATGGCAAAAGACAGACCAGAATGCCGAGCTTCAGAGGCAACTGCGAAATCCCCGTGCCGAAGGAACTGATGGACGGCGAAGACGAAGTAAGTGTAGGTAGATGATGTCCATAACAAAGGCGCTGTCTCTGGCTAACTATGCCATGTGAGGCAACGCTTTTTTTTGATGGAGAATGGCATAGCAGAGGGATGGCCGGTTCATCGTGGTCATCCCTTTGTATTGAGTAGTTAAAAAAAAGCAAATAGGGTGCAAAAATCCGATAAAGCAGAAAAAAATATACCCTGTTTGTAGACAGCAAAATTGCATTCTGCGCAAAAAAATTGTCGTTCTGGGCATTGAACCCCAAAATAAAATGGCATTTTATGATAGGATACGTGTTGTGGGAGTGTTTATGGTTGAACGCAAAGGGGGAAGTATGATGCAGCGTATGTGTGATCCGTGTTAGTGGAGAAAACCAGATTACTAAGGAAAATAAAAAGTTCTTTTGCAAAAACATGCCGACAAGCACCCATCGCAAAAGCGATGATCGTTCTGCAAGAACCCATAACATTATACCACAAGAACTGAGGTTTTGCCTATTCCAAAATTGAAGTAAGGAGAAATAATCATGAAAGAAGTTTGTTTGCGCTATTCTGACGATGGTAATGGTGCTCTCAGTCGCTGCTATTGCGAGTGCTGCAACGGCAGGGTTTACAATCTATAATGTACCATGCAAGGACATTGGTAATGATCAGATCTATCAGTATCATGGAACCAGGTATGTTGTTAAGCGGGGTACTGACCATATTGTTCAGATCAAGCACCGCGTTACACAGACTAGTGCGGTTGAGAATAATCGTATTGCTGCATATTGCAAGGAAACAGGAAAGCCATGGGCGTAGGTTGAAGCCTGCGGACAACACTTGATATCCGATTAACTCCAGCGCAATCGTGGCAAATAAAATTATACTCTTTGCAGGACATTAGCAATACCAATTATAAAGACAAATATGGTGCTTTCAGCGTTACGATTACCGGCGTGATCAATTCCTACGATGATTGATCCGGTAATGTAACCCATCATCGATCGGCGATAAATTAGGATAGGCGGCTGTTCCAGGCTGCCTATCCATCAATAGAAGGAGGAAAACGATGAAAGTGTTGGCCTTGATTTTTCTAATTGTCCATACTGGGAGAAGCGGCGACATTGCCATCAGCTGCAGAGGGATACTACACGCTCGGAGATCCGTAAGCAGGCGACACAGGGGTGGCACTGAGACGTATACCGATAAATACGGCAGGACAAAGGCAGGTGGACATGACATTGATGTGTTCGGAGAGGAAACTGCGCATGAGTCATCAAAGCCTGTTGAGGGAGAACTGCAGGAATTCAGTTTCGGAGAATGAACCTCGTCTTTGCGATTAAGGAAGCTAGGATCAAAGCGAAAAGGTGTATCGATTTACCCCTATGAGGATGTTCGGGGTATGAAGGTAGATCAGTATGCCGAAGAATATGGAAACGACTTGACGCTTGGTGAGTATATGATTTCCTTAGAGAGCTTTTACAGGCACAAGGTATAAATCAAATACGTTTGGGAGCAACCATGTACATTCAGTGTGTTGTATAGTGCAAACGAAATACAGGCGACGTGCTTGTTCCTGCGCTCTATTCTGTAGCACTTTGGCCAGAAGAGTTTGGTTACCTATTCTGACACATGTGGCGGATTCGTTTAGAATGGGTATCAGCGGGCCTGTTATAACCCCAAAAGTTTATTTTGATATGATAGATCGTAATATGTATTCTGGGGCGGAATCAATTTAAATGTGAAGGAAATTCTGGCGGAGGACATGCCGCTGTGTTCCGTAGAACAGGTAATTGAAGGTGCACGGAAGATGATCGAGGAAGGTTATATCCAGCAGGTGCTTTCTCTGCGGTTTGGCTATGTTATATACAGCAATCCGGATGAGGAATGGGGAAAGCAGAGATCCGCATACGACATGGATACCTGGTATCTGGTGCCGTCATGGGTGATGGAATGCTACATTCTGGATGATCCAAAAATAGACAAACTGCGTGAATATCCCCAAATATGGGGAGATGACTATTAATGCGCAGACGGGGAATATGATGGATTACTTTGATAAAAAGCCTATATGGGCGTGGTGATGCGCGTTATAAAGGGGGTTTATCACGGGAAAGATATCAAATAAAAATATAAAGTACTTCAGAAAAGGAGGATACTATGGGGGAGGAATTAAAACGAGACTATAAAATCGCCACAGATGTGGGCTCGTTAATGTCTGCTTCATAACATTGATGGGATATTCTTTGGGTTCTTGGATTACGTATATTAATAGATGAGTGGATGGAATATCGAGAAAGTGCATTGCAGACTTTCGCTTGGTGGGTACTTTTTTGGTGGTTTTTATGATGCTGCTGCCGTTTTGCGCGGCGTTAGCTCATTCGACGAGGTCAGATTGACGACATGGATCTAGCATGATGCAATGGGAGGTTCTGAGGGGTTCTATTTTCAAATACGTGCAGATGGAAGTTGGCAATTTCATGATTACAGTGGCGGCGGCTGCTTCCAGTGCGTTTGTGGTACATGCAATTATCTGGAATATCATTGCTACCTTGTGATCCCTGTCGCTTACCTAATCATACAATCTATTTTCCAGAAGAATATTGGTATTCCATAGTTGGTATAGGATTT
>VOFC01007184.1_pt1 | contig 14122 bp, 28 predicted proteins | sample 5384161 | NCBI WGS metagenome assembly VOFC01 (sample SAMN12384722, study PRJNA508395) | human gut metagenome | isolation source: healthy gut B | host: Homo sapiens | reverse complement strand
AATCATGTAATGAACCAATACGCTGTCCTCATTGTGATGTCACACTTACTTATCATAAAAGCTGAAAATAGACTCAAATGTCATTTGTGTGAATATTTTATTCCTACACCTCGTACTTGTCCAAACTGTGGAAGTACGCATCTTAAAAAGATTGGTTATGGAACACAGAAAATAGAAGAAGAATTAAAAAAACAGTATCCTGAAGCACATATCATTCGCTTTGACTTTGATACAACACGTAATAAGAATACCCATTTAAAACTCTTAAAAGATTTTGAAGAACATAAAGCAGATATTATGCTAGGGTACAGATGATTGCGAAAGGACTTGATTTCTCTAATGTCACATTTGTAGGTGTACTCATGGCTGATTTATCTTTAATGTACTTGACTTTAGAGCCTCTGAACGTACATTCCAGCTACTTTGTCAGGTGGCAGGAAGAAGGGTCGAGGAGAAAACAGGGAACAGTTATGATCCAGACATTTCAATCCAGAACATTATGCAATTAAAGCAAGAGTCAAGCAGGATTATGATGCTTTCTTTAAAGAAGAGATAGCATTTAGAAAGAAAGCCAAATATCCACCATATTGTCATTTAGTCTCTGTTATAGTACAATCACGCTCACCTAAGAATGTTCATTCTATTGCCTTAGATATCAGTCAATACTTAAAAGATCATCTAGAAAAAGTTCGTATCATTGGACCACAGTCTACCTTTTAAGATGCAGGATATCTATCGTGAAAGAATTCTTATTAAATATATAGAATCGAAGCCTATCTATGAACAATTAAGTATCATTGATGACTATTATAACCGTACAAGAAAAGGAGGTGTTATTGTGGCATGCGACTTTAACCCGTATTCCACATATTAATATGAAAGAAAGAGATACAAAGATTAGATATACTTATTGATTATGAAAAGAATGAAAGTTATTTAAATATTACTTTAAACCATACTCTTACAAAAAGACTTCTCACCATCAGAAAGAGGACTTATTACAACATTGGTCTATGGAACTATTCAGAATCGTTTGTATTTAGAATATCAATTAGAACCACATATCCATACACGTTTAAAAGTAGTAGAAAGAATGCTTCTATTAATGAGTCTCTATCAGCATTTTTTTATCTAGATACACCAGATTATGCAATTGTCAATGAAGCAGTAGATATTATCAAGGAAAAAGAAGAAATAAAAGAGCAGGTGGCATGATTAATGCGATTCTCCATAGCTGTTTTAATCAAACAAGATCTTTAGATGATTTAGATCATGATGAACGTCTATCTATTTCTACAAGTCATCCTTTATGGATGGTTAAAATGTTGAAGGCCCAATATGGCATTAAAACAACGGAAAAAGATTCTTCATGCAGATAATGAAGTACCTTTAAAAAGTGGTCGTGTGAATACTTATAAGATATCACGTGAGGAATTCTTAAAGAAATATCCAGAATTCACTCCGGGTTATTTATCACCAGATAGTGTCTTATTAAAAGAAGGTAATATCGCTCATACTGAAGCTTTTAAAGAAGGGTTAGTGACGATTCAGGATGAATCATCACAGATGGTTGCTCGTTTACTTAATCCAAATGAAGATGATCTTGTCTTAGATATGTGTGTAGGCCCTGGATCTAAAAACAACTCACCTTGGCACTTTGATGAATAATAAAGACCCTGGATGTCTATGACCTTTATCCTCATAAAGCAAAACTCATTAAAGACAATGCCCAAAGACTTGATTGACTAATATTCATGTGCATACTGGAGACAGTACAGACCTCTCAATATTTAATAAACAGTATACAAAAATACTTCTAGATGGACCTTGTTCTGGTCTTGGAGTACTCTCTAGAAAGCCTGAAATTAAGTACCATGACTCTAGTGCAATGGATGAAATCATTCCTATTCAAGCAAAATTACTAGAAAATGCATATTCTTTATGTATAAAAGGTGGTAATATAGTGTATAGTACGTGCACTATAAATAAAAAAGAAAACGAAAAACAGATTGAAAAATTCATAAAGAAGCATCCCGATATGCATGTGGTAGAAGAACGTACTATACTTCCATATGAATATCATAGTGATGGCTTTTATATGTGTCTGTTAGAAAAGGATGTATGATGAAATCAATTTATGACTTAACACTCGAACAATTAAAAGAAGAACTAAAAGCACTTGGACAAAAACCATTCCGTGCCAAGCAGATTTATGAATGGATTTATGTAAAGAATGTCTATGATTTTCATCAGATGACAAATCTTTCTAAAGAATTTCAAGAAACACTTTCCAATCATTTCAGTGATGCACTTTTAACTATTAAAGAAAACAGGTTGCTCGTGATGGAACAACTAAATATCTTCTAGAATTAGAAGATGGAGGACTCATTGAAACAGTATTAATGATTCAGACTTATGGTCGTTCATTATGTGTTACAAGCCAGTTAGGCTGTAATATGGGCTGTTCATTTTGTGCATCTGGATTATTAAAGAAACAGCGTAACTTAACAAGTGGTGAAATTGTGAAACAGGTCTTGACTGTTATGAATGATTTAAAGGAAAGAGTGACTCATGTAGTTGTGATGGGTACAGGTGAACCATTTGATAACTATGATGAAGTGATGAACTTTATCTATACAGTGAATGAACCTCATGGTCTAGCGATAGGTGCAAGACACCTTACTATTTCTACATGTGGTTTAATTCCTGGAATTGAACGTTTCTCTCATGAACCAATCCAGGTTAACTTAGCTATTAGCTTACATGCACCTAATGATGAAATTCGTAATGAACTCATGCCAATCAACAAACGTTACAATATGGATGACTTAAGAGATGCCATCAAGACATATATTGAACGTACAAACCGCCGTGTTACTCTTGAATATATTTTATTGAAGGATGTCAATGATGATATCAAGTATGCGCGTCAGTTAGCCCATTATCTTCGTGGATTAAATGTTTATGTGAACTTAATTCCTTATAACCCTGTTGATGAACATGGCTATAAGCAGTCTTTAGGTCATACAATTACTGCATTCAAGGATGAACTTATTCGTTTACATATTAATTGTACATTAAGAAAAGAACATGGCCGTGATATTGATGGTGCATGTGGACAGTTACGTGCAAAAAGAGAGAAAGGGGCATAATATGGTTATCTCCGCGATGACTGATATCGGAATAAAAAGATCAGTCAATCAAGATAGAGCAGTTTATAAAATCAAAGACCATGAAATCGTTGGTGTATTATGTGATGGAATGGGGGGTCATCTTGCAGGTGATGTTGCAAGTACTCTTGTAAGTAATTATATTATTGATCATTTTTTTGATCATTCACCTTTTATTAATGATGAATCTATTCATGCCTGGATTTCTTCTTTATTATTAACCGCAAATGATTTATTAAATAAAGAAAGTGATATGCATAGTGAATATGCAGGTATGGGTACGACAATTGTCATCTGTTATATGGATGGAAAGAATACCTATATTTCTCATGTAGGAGATAGTAGAGCTTATTTATATAGTGATACTTTAAAACAAATCACGACAGATGATACTTTTGTGAATGAATTACTTAAAAGAGGTATAATTAATCAAGAAGAAGCTTCTCATCATCCCAAAAGAAATGTATTAGTGCAGGCGATTGGTATTAAAGAAGCTTTACGTGTTTCTTTTTATAAGATTGAAGAAGATTATCGTGCAATATTGCTCTGTTCAGATGGATTATATAATTCACTCTCATCTCAACAGATTGAAGATATCTTAAAAAGAAGATGAATCAGTCAATCATAAAACAGAAAGACTCATTCAATCAGCCAATGAATTTGGTGGATTAGATAATATTGGTGTTTTATTAATTGAGAAGGGAGAATCATAAGATGAGTGAAAAAAGGACGTATTCTTGCTGACCGCTATGAATTAAAAGAATTAATTGGCCAAGGCGGTATGGCAGATGTCTATCTTGCATATGATGATATATTAAAAAGAGAAGTGGTCGTAAAAATACTTCGTTCTTCCTTGACAGGAGATCCTATTTATATTACGCGTTTCCATCGTGAAGCACGTGCGGCAGCTGCATTATGTCATCGTAATATTGTAGAAATCTATGATGTGGGTGAAGAAGATGATCTTTACTATATTGTCATGGAATATGTACGTGGTCAGACTTTAAAAGAATTAATTAATAAGCGTGGTGCACTTCATTATGTAGAAGCAGTAGACATTATGAAGCAGGTTGTATCAGCAACTGCACTCGCCCATTCTATGGGTATTGTTCATCGTGACTTAAAGCCTCAGAATATTCTTGTCACTGATTCTGGAATTGTGAAAATTGCGGATTTTGGGATTGCCTCTATCCAGTCTTTATCACAGGTGACTCAGACAGATACAATCATGGGGTCACTTCACTATCTTGCACCAGAAATCGCAAGAGGTGAAAAGGCGACACCACAAAGTGATATTTATGCATTAGGTGTTGTATTTTATGAATTATTAAGAGGAGATGTTCCTTTTAATGGAGAATCTCCAGTGAATATCGCTTTGAAACATATGCGTGATGAAATACCATCAGTACGTGAATATAATCCAGCGATTCCTCAGTCTGTAGAAAATATTATTATTAAAGCGACTGCAAAGAATACAAACAATCGTTATCAGTGTGCTGACGATATGTTAGATGATTTAGAAACTTGCTTAGAACGTTTAGATGAACCTAAATTAAGCTTTGATCAGTGAATAATGATCCAACAATCATTGCGACTGATTCTCAGTTTTTTGCTAAAACAGCACCTTTAGATCTTGAAGAAACAAAAACAGAAATAGAAGAAATTGAACCAGAAGAAGAAAAAGATAAAAGAACCAATGGATAAGAAAAAAAATTGCGATAGGTGTGGCCATTGGCGCAGTTATCGTATGTCTTGCGATTGTAGCAGGCTTCTTCTTATTTAGTGGTAATCAAGATGGGACAATGATGGATCTAGTTGGTAAGACTGAAAAAAGAAGCCAAAGCCTTATTAATTGATAAAGGTTATAAGGTGTCTGATGAAGTTGATTATGAACTGAGTGATAAGTATGAAAAAGGACTTGTTATTGCGACAGATCCAGAAGCAGGACATACCATCAATGAAGGAGATACAGTAACATTTACTATCTCTAAGGGTAAATATATTGTCATGAAGGACTATACAGGTATCTCTTACAATTCAGCTTATAATGAATTAACAAAGCTTGGCTATAAGGTTAGAAAGTATGAAAAGTCTGATGATGATTATAAAGAAGGTGTCGTTATTGGACAGTCTATTTCTGAAGGTGAAAAACAGGATCCTAATGAAAAAGGCAAAATCATTACTTTAACAGTATCTAAAGGTGTCAGCATTACTGTACCATCATTATATGGTCAGAATATCAATGCGACGAAATCTACATTAGAAAGTCAGGGATTTACTAATGTGAAACTATCTGTATTACCATCACCTACTGATACTGCAACAATTAACTCAATGTCTATTAATACAGTTGTAAAACAGTCAGTTGCACCATATACTCAGGTAAATAGTAAAGGGACTGAGATTATCTTATATTATTATGATAAGAAACCAACCCCTGCAACCCCTACAACCCCTACAACACCAACACAACCTGACTTACCAGAAAATGATGATGACGATACAACTACAACTGAATAAGAATAGGAGATTATATGCCTAAAGGTCAGATTATAAAAGTCCTTGCAGGATTCTACTATGTCGATACAGGTAAGAAGGTTGTTAGCTACAGGGCACGTGGTAAATTTAGAAACAGAGGTCAGAAGCCTCTCGTAGGAGACTTCTGTAGCTTCCAGGAAGAAAAAAGATGGTTCTGGTTATATTCTTACACTAGAAAAAAAGACATAACCAATTGGAAAGACCTCCTATCTGTAATGTAGATCGGGCACTTCTTGTATTCTCTATTGCCCAGCCAGATTTTGATCAGATGCTTCTAGATCAATTTCTCGCGATGGTTGAATATGAGAAGATTAAACCAATCATCATTATCACAAAGATAGATCTTAATAGAGAACTTATTCCTGTAATAAAAAAAGAAGTACAATGCCTATGATCTTTACTTTGTATCAAGTAAAGAAAATGAAGGCATCGAAGAGATTAAACCAATCCTTAAAAACCGTGTAACAGTCGTTACAGGGCAGAGTGGGGTAGGTAAATCAAGTCTTCTCAATGCCTTAAACATTGAACTTAATATTGAAACAAATGAAATTTCTCAAGCATTAGGAAGAGGAAAACATACTACAAGACATGTTGAACTTATTCCTATGTATGGTGGCTATATTGCAGATACTCCAGGTTTTTCATCATTAGAACTTAAAATGGATCCTGTAGAACTTGCAGTCACTTATCATGATTTTAGAGAATTGTCACATCATTGTAAATTTAGAGGATGTCTTCATGATAGTGAACCACATTGTGCTGTTAAAGAAGCAGTAGAAGCAGGAGAAATTGATGAAACAAGATATGTTGATTACCTGCAGTTATTAAAGCAGGTTAAAGAAAGGAAAGATAAACGATATGGTTAAAATTGCACCTTCAGTATTATCCGCAGATTTTGCGCATCTTAAAAGGAGATATTGATACAATCTATGATGGAGGAAAATCATGGATTCATTATGATGTTATGGATGGACACTTTGTCCCTAATATTTCATTTGGTTACTGACATTCTTAGTAATTTACGTGCTGTGACTGATTTATTCATTGATGTACATTTAATGATCACTGATCCAGGTCAGTATTTTAGATGAATTCATCAATGCAGGTGCAGACCTCATTACATTCCATATTGAAGTCTGTATCAAGCATGCAGGAAGCACGTGTACTTATTCAGCGTATTCATGATGCAGGATGTCTTGCATCAATATCTATTAAACCAGGTACTGATGTGGAAGCACTCAAACCATTCTTAGATGATTTAGATATGGTTCTTGTCATGAGTGTTGAACCAGGATTTGGCGGACCAGTCATTCAATCCTGCTGACCTTAGATAAATTATCACTGAACTCAAAGAAATCAGAAATGGCAGACGTTATCTCATTGAAGTAGATGGTGGTATCAATGCGAATACTGACCAACCTATGCCGTGGGGGCAGGGGCAGATGTTCTAGTGGCTGGAAGCTATGTCTTCAAAGCAGAAAATAGACAGGAAGCTATTGACTCACTCAAATGAAAATAGGCTTATATGCAAGATGAATAATGGGGATGTCTTTAATAAAGACATCCCTTATATTGCAGTTGATGGTGGTTTAGAACATCTACATCGTCAATCAATTAAACCATTATGTGCTATTGGAGACTTTGATTCTCTAGAACATAAAGAATACTTAGAAGGATTAGAAGTACTTACTTTTCCTACTCATAAGGATGAAACAGATACAGAACTTGCGATTAGTGAGGCACTCAATAGAGGTTATGATGAAATAGATCTTTATGGTGTTATTGGTGGTCGTATTGATCATTTTTAGGCGTACTCATCTATCTCAAACAACATCCAGATATTAAGATTACACTTTATGATGATATAAATAGAATCTATTTATTGCCTAAAGGAACACATCAAATAGACTGTACTGATTATAAGTACTTCTCATGCTTTACTGAAAAGACTTGTACTCTTACATTAAAGAATTGTGATTATCCCTTGATGGTTATATATTGGAACCTCATGATCCTATGTATTTCTAATCAATGTCATGGTATTCTAACAATTGAAAATAGTGAAGATTTAATATTCATTGAATCACAAAGAATAGGAGGTACATATGGAGAATAAGGGTTTTCTTGCGACTGAACCAGTAGGTAAATTACTCAGACAACTTGCCTTACCAACAGTCATTGCGCAATTAATCAACATGCTTTACAACATTGTAGACCGTATGTTTATAGGTCATATTCCTCAAACAGGTGCTCTTGCCTTAACAGGTGTTGGTGTCTGTATGCCGTTAATTATGATTGTGACAGCCTTTGCCTCATTGGTTGGTAATGGTGGTGCACCACGTGCGTCTATTTATATGGGTCAGGGTAATAATGATTATGCTGAAAAGATATTAGGTAATTGTTTTATTACGCAGATTATCGTTTCTATCGTACTTTACACTTATTCTATTTTTTTGGAAATCGTACCTTCTTACTTGCTTTTGGCGCAAGCAGTAATACAATTACCTATGCCGTAGATTATATGAATATCTATGCGATGGGAACACTATTTGTACAATTAACATTGGGAATGAATATGTTTATTACACCCAGGGATTTGCGAAAAACGGAATGATTTCAGTTGTCATTGGTGCATTATGTAATGTTATCTTAGATCCTATTTTGATCTTTGGATTCAATTTAGGTGTCAAAGGTGCATTTTTGCGACAATCATCTCACAGGGATGTTCATGTCTCTATGTTCTTCGCTTCTTGTTTGGTAAAAAGACAAAACTTAAAATAAAAAAAGAAAAAACTTATCTTTAAATCACTCAGTCATCTTACCTTGTCTCGCTTTTTAGGTCTTTCTACTTTTTGTGATGCAATCAAGTGAGAGTGTCATCCAGGTCTGCTTCAATTCTTCTTTTTATTAAAATATGGGGAGATATAGCAGTAGGGGCAATGACTATATTGACTAGTGTTATGCAGTTTGCGATGCTTCCTTTACAGGGATTAGGACAGGGGGCACAACCTATTATCAGCTACAACTATGGGGCTAAGAATAGAGAACGTGTTCAAAAAGACATTTAAATTATTATTAAAAGTCAGTCTAGTATTCTCAATATGTATCTGGCTTCTTATTCAGATCTTCCCACAGATGTTTGTAGGACTCTTTACAAATGCACAAGAACTCTCACTCTTTACCACTCAAGCACTTAGAATTTATATGGCAGTCGTAGGACTCTTTGGAATACAGATTGCCTGTCAGATGACATTTGTGGCTTTAGGTAATGCGAAAGCATCAGTTATTGTGGCAGTTACTAGAAAATTTATTCTTTTAATCCCACTTATTTATATTATGCCAGCATTACTTGTAGATAAGACAACAGCTGTTTATTTGGCTGAACCGGTGGCAGACATTCTTGCAATCACATTTACAGTATTATTGTTTAGAAAACAATTTAAGAAAGCTTTGGATCAAATGAACTGAGGTTTCTCAGTTCATTTTTTATAGAAATAGATTATAATGAAATAGATTGAAAGAAGGATGAATATATGAGGAATCTAGAAGATATAAAAAAAGAAGTGGATTTAAAATCATTGAACAAAAAAAGAAAAGAATTTATGAAACAAAGTATCCTCTCTGATGAATTTTTAGATTTATTGGATAAGAATAAGAAACCATTCGATTTATTGATGTCTTATTATCGTTGTGCGGTAATGGAGATAGAAACAAAGTTCAGAGTATTAGATCGGGAGTACTCTTTAGAATATGATGGTAATCCCATTGAAAGCATCAAATCACGTATTAAATCATATGATAGTATTGCGAGAAAAGTAAGACGTAAGAATATTCCAATGACTATGGAGTCATTAGAAGAAAATATCAGAGATATTGCGGGAGTCAGAGTTGTTTGTTCATTTCAGAAGATATTTATGAATTGGCTGATAGCTTCCTAAGACAAGATGATATTACTTTGATTGAGATGAAGGATTATATTAAAAATCCTAAACCTAGTGGTTATCGTAGTTTACACTTAATTGTGCAGTACCAATCTTCTTGCAGAAGACAAAGAAGTATGTTTATGTAGAAGTGCAACTTCGTACTATTGCGATGGATTTCTGGGCAAGTTTGGAACATAAATTACGCTATAAGAAGAATATTCCTGAAGACGAAGCAAAGCTTATTGCTCAGGAACTTTATGACTGTTCAGTAGAAAGTGCTAAATTAGATGAACGTATGCAGAAGATACGCTCAATGATGAATAAAGGAGAATCTGAATAGATTCTTTTTTGTTGAAGGAAATGAAACTTTAATATGTTGTAAACACGGCATTTTATTTTGCCTTTGTTGTCAAACAGTATTATATATAATCAAAAAATAAGGTAATAGATACTACGCAATTATATGATAATAATCATTCAGTGGTCTTGTTGACTTATCAGCCTATCATGTGCACTCAACATCGTAACAAGGCGATAGATGATGTTTCTACAGGATATCATTGGAGAACGAGAAAATGTATTATAAAATACAACAAGTTATTTGCATACATGCTATAATTTTACTATATTTTGAAAAAAAGATTACAGATGAGTTTTTTGAAATATATAAAAGAAGTTCGAAAAACAAAGCTTATGAGTCAGACGGAATTTGAAAGCATTATGTGTATCATACTCAATTGTCAGTAGGCGAGGAATAGGATTATTCTGCTTTGAGCATGCTATTGATTTTAGTGACTTCAGGAATAAATTATGGATTGAGAGCGATCTGGGGATTACTTAACAGCCAGCCTTTACTGTAGCGACTAATAACATCACTCATGTAAATATGGAGGCAGTCTTTACATTGACAGATATGCTATTCAAGTCAGCTTAGTTCATTGGTTTTGAAAACGAACGGTAATATAAATTGGAGGTATAACTCATGTATCAGGATTTATCTTTTATGAATGTTCCGCTTCCAGAGGACGTTCTGAAATTAAAAATTTATGGTGATTATGCTGGAGCCCAGAAAATGATCCGTTATTTTCTAGAAGAGAAGGATATTCCACAGGCTCTTAGAAAACGTCTAGAAATCGAACAGGAAGTCATTGGCGTTATGGGTGGTAATGAGTATCCTTTTACTTATGATGAAGCATTGAGATTATGATGATTCATCTACGTGATTTCAAAAAAGAAGAGTTAGATCATTTAAAAGAAATCAGTGCAGCAGATTGGATTTATATTGATGGCGAGGTACATTTTCAGCGTCGATTCTATGAAAATCTCATTAAGACTCGTCCAGATTACGCAAAGCGTGTCATTGCAGAAAATCCAGAGGATGAAAAGCAAAATAATCTAAATCAGAATCTACTTAACGAAAATATACATTACATGAAGGAATATGGTGGAAGAACTGTACACACTCGTATACGTTCAACAATAAAAGCTAAGAAAGAATTCGAAGAGGTAGGACGCAAGGTTCGCGTATATCTTCCGATTCCTAAGGTATATGAGCAGGTTTCTAATGTAGAGATTCATGCATCTAATCCAGAGATTACATATATAGCACCTGTTGATGCACCACAGAGAACAGTGTATTTTGAGACTGAACTGAAAGAGAATCAGGAGTTTATGGTAGATTATTCATTTGATTATCATGTAAATTATGTAGAGTTAGGATCCTGCCAAGGTATCTGAAGAACAGCCAGATTTCTGTCTGGAAGAGCATAAGACCACATATCTTATTCACTCCTTACTTAAAAGAGCTAAGAGATGAACTTGCAGGAGATGAGACAAATCCAATTATTTTGGCGCGTCGATTCTATGATTTTGTGACAACAAAAGTTATGTATTCTTTCATGAGAGAGTATTTTTACAATTGAATGTATTCCAGAATACTGTGCAATCAATCTGAAAGGTGATTGTGGTGTTCAGGCATTACTGTTTATCACACTTTGCCGCATGTCTGGAATTCCGGCATGCTGGCAGTCAGGTCTATATGTGACGAAGTATTATACAGGATGCCGGACCGTTGATGTTTAATACAGAACTATGATGAAGAAGTCTATCCAATAAGGCATTAGTAAGAACAGGATCACCAAACACCTCTGGCCATTTAGAGAATGTTAGGTTTGTAGTTATAATTGTACTTGATTTCTCATATCTCTTCGCAATGAGATTGAAAAACAGATTGGCAGTATCTGCATCCATTTTCTCGTATCCTAACTCATCAACTATAAGAAGCTTATATCTGCATATCCACTTGATTCTTCTTTCTAGTCTGTTCTCATATTTAGCCTTTCTAAGCTGTGCTATGAGGTCATGGAACGAAATACAATATACAGAATATCTCTGCTTTGCAGCTTCTGTACCAATACCTACAGACTAGATGCGTCTTGCCCACTCCGGGTGTTCCACATATGATTATATTCTCACAGTTTTCAATGAACCTTAATGTGGCTAAATCTTCAATTTTCTTTCTATCCAGTGAGGGCTGAAAGCTAAAATCAAAGTCCTGAAGACTTCTCTGAAAAGGGAAGTTTGCCACCTTAACACAGCTGACTATGGCTAAATCCTCCCTGTATTTCATCTCCATCTGCACCATCTCATCTATGGCTTCCAGTGGTGTCTTTACCCCGTCAGACATCATATCCAGGTACTTGTTTATATTCTCCTTCATCTTGGGAAGCTTCAGCTTCTCTAGATTATTCATTAATACATTTATTGAACTCATACTATTAATCCTCCATTTCCATTCTGTATGTTTTTAAATAATCTGTTGTCTCTTTTTTTAATTCTTGGTAGATTGAATCATAACCTTCCTGTGATAGAAAGTTATAGATATCCATAATATCAAATCCCCACAGATTCACTCTAAGAATCTTCAGTTCCTTCTTGTTGGCTGACTTTTTAATGCAGCGAAGAACTGTTCTTCATCAGTGATATATGGAAGAATCTTTGATACTTCTGTATAAAAAATCTTTCGTTCTTCCTTGTTAAGTGTCTGTATGAATCTCTTTATCCAGGAACTGAGCGATTCCTGTGATACAAGATACGCAATCATATGATCATAAGATTTCAATGCATCATTCCTAGTTAAAACGATTTCTCTTGCATCAAGCAGTTTATCCATAATGGATAGATTGTTTGCGACAACTTTACTAAAATCTTTGTTTCCTGCAAGCTGTTTGGATATAGACTGTTCATAGTGCTTCTTTGTATAATTGATTGGATTTCTTGATATAGTATGTACTTGAATCATTTTTCCTTTATAATATATCTGAAGCATATCATCGAATGTCTCAATACTTACATATTCGTCGATATACTTCCTATCAACGGAATACTGAGCACCATTGAAATAGACAAGCTGCTGTGATGATACCTTTACTTTGTGAGGGCTGAGGTATCCATCCAGTACAGTTCTGTCAGGAAGAGGTGTGAGGTATTCCTTTTCTTTTATGAAAAGCAGGCAGGGAGACATTCCTGTGCCCTGACATATATTTGTATTCATCTTCACATTGAGCTTATCCACAATCTTCTGAAGCTCCTCTATGGAGTCAAACTCACCACAAGATAGCACAGAAGCGAAGAAATATAAGAAAACCAGTAATTATACATAGTGATAGAGGAATACAGTTCACAGGTGAACTGTATAAAAAAATAACAAAAAAAATGAGCAAGCTATTCAGAAAAAAAAGCATGTCCATGGGACAATGCATGTATAGAATCGTTTCATTCATCTGACTGCAATAGAAAATGAACTCAGAGATCTGAAAGAAGCGGTTCCATAAATTCAGAGTGCTATTCTGTTAGGAAGTGTTCAGCGATTTTGAAGATGCTGAACAGAAGAAGGCATTGTTGAAGATGCATATCAAGACGAATCGTTATTGATATTCAGGAAAAGAAGGTCCTTACAATCGAATTCAGGAGGAATCTGAGACAAGTGCAGAAAAAAAAATACAAAAATTTAATTCCATAATAGGAATTAGAATTGACAATAAAATATAAGTGATATTATATAGATGGAGGAGATGAAATGGAAAGGATAAGAAGTCTAACAAACGAGAAAGCTTTTCCTTCAGCTGGCAATCTGGAGAAAGATTGCTATGGCACTGATACGACAGGTTCATATCTTCTTGGAGATTCAGAAACCTGTGAGAGACGAAGTCTCGATGAAATCAAGAACAAAGTCAGAGGACAGCTTGAAGAACTCACTGTCGAGGAGAAGGCGGAACTCGCTTGGTTTATCCTTACTCCAGCAAATAAAAAATAAAAAAACATAGTAAAAACAATATCATTCCATCACATAATGTGGTAAAATGATATTGCAAAATTTGATACATATAAAAAAGCTCCAGCCTCGAAAGCTGGAAGCCGATAGAATTAACATCAAATGCAAGTTGAAGTTAATTGATGAATGATCAAGCACAAAGGCTTGATTGATATATA
>VOFC01002871.1_pt1 | contig 14130 bp, 19 predicted proteins | sample 5384161 | NCBI WGS metagenome assembly VOFC01 (sample SAMN12384722, study PRJNA508395) | human gut metagenome | isolation source: healthy gut B | host: Homo sapiens | reverse complement strand
CGCCGCCTGCCTTTACAACAGGAAGCCAATGTTATACAGTACACCGCTCGTTGCCGCGCCCGGCACGCCCATAACGCCCCGGAGCGATCGCGTAGCCAAGACCCATCAGGATACCGCAGATCGGCAGCGCAGCTACCGGCGCATCAAAGCCTTGCCCAGCTTTTTTGCAGTTTTTTCATCATAAGAGTTTCCCCTCCTTATTTTGTGGACCGCCGAAGCGGCCGATTGTGTTGACGGATGGGAGAGCCGAACTCCGTTTCCGTCCCCTATTTCATCGCCGTTCACACCCGGCGAAATGAAATCCTTACAAATTACTCTCGAGGAACGCCTGCATTGCAGCTGCGGCGGTCTCCCTCGTCCTCGCCCTCGATGGTGATCTTTATGGTATCGCCGCACTTGACGCCCAGACTCATCACGCCCATGATGCGCTTGGCATCGACTTCCTTTTTCGGGCTGGCGATCATGATTTTCGGACTGGAAACTTGCCTGCCTCCTTGACCAGCAGTCCCGCCGGTCGAGCGTGGATGCCCAGTGCATCCTTGATGGTATATTCAACGGTTTTCATGAAAAATACTCCCTTTCCGTTACTTTTTCTTCAATGTCAGCAGTGCATCGCCTGCAGCGACCGCGCCGCTCGCGGTGGGCTCCACGGTGAACGCATCCGGGTTGCACACGAGGATGGGCGTTACGATCTGATAGCCCTCCGCCTTGATGGCCGCCGGATCAAACTCGATGAGGACATCGCCTTTTTGACCTGCTGGCCTGCCTTACAGCACGCCTTGTAGTGCTTTTCCCTCAAGCTGCACCGTGTCGATGCCGACATGGATGAGCAGCTCCGCGCCGTCCGCCGTCGTCATGGAAACGGCGTGGCCGGTCTCAAACATCACATCCACCGTGCCGTCCGCCGGAGCAACGATGCGTCCTTCGGCCGGCTCGATCGCAATGCCGGGCCGAGAATGCCCCTGTGCGAACGTGGGATCGGGTACGTCCTCCAGTGCTACCACCTTGCCGGCAACCGGCGCCGTTATCGTCGATGCCGCTGTCGCCGCCAAACAGATTTTTCAATTTACCAAACATTTTGCTCACAACCTTTTTTCTGATTAGGCAATACCGCATGATTGAACAAGGTTTAGTGAGTTCTGTGGAACCAGCGTAAATTTGCGCGGTGTTGCCTTAAAGGGCATGCCCATTTTCGTCACAAAACATACAGAAAATAAAAAAGAACCAAATCTTCTGCACAGATATAAACTTGCCCTTTTGATAGCAAATCCTGTGTGAAATCTGGTTTTGCCCGCCAAAGCGGTAACAATCCATTTCAAACGGATACTGTTTACTTGTTACTTGCAGTATAACAAAAGTTTCTCACGATTACAAGCAGATTTTGTCGAATCGACTGCCAAATTTTTCGCCCTGTTTTTCTACACTTTGCACAAAAAACAGGGCAGCGCCGCCGGTTTGGCACGGCCCTGTGAGAATCATTTCTCATCCGGGTGCTCCATCACCCGGGCGATATGGATGGTGAGATACAGCAGCTCATTCTGTCCGGAATGGAACCCTTTTCCGTCTGCACATAGGCGCGGATGCGGTCCGCGCAGGCGTAGGCACGCGGGTACTTGAACCGCACGACCTCGAGCAGATCGGCATCCTCGTCCCGTACTTTTCGCCGCTGACGATGCGCCGCGCGTAGAATTTCAGGTGCGTGACAAACCGGTAGTAATTCAGCGATTCATGGTCCGGCCGGAAACCGTATTCATCGTAAACGATGCCGAAAACCGCTTTCAGCAGGTAAGTCATGTCGTAAATATCGCGGATTTCACCACCGAGCTGTGCATTGACAAAGTGCAGCGCGATAAACGCTGCCTCATCATCCGTGAACTCCACGCCGGTCTCCTCCTTGACGATCTCATTCGCCTTGAGACCCACGCGGAATTCGTCCTTGTACAGCTGCCGGATGTCCCACAGCAGCGGATTGGGCAGTACAATGCCCTCCTTATAGCGGTTGACGGCCGCCGAGATATGATCGGGCAGCGTAACGTAAATACTGTCGGACAGCTCCTTGCCGAGCGCGATCTTTGCGTGGTTGATAATGCGTTCGCTCATCAGGAAATGCGGCAGCGGAATGCTTGTTATCAGCTGCTGGAACCGGTCGAAAAGCTGATCCGAGTGCAGCGTGAACCGCTTTTTCCACCTTGTCCGGCGGTGCTTCGTCACCTGCGCGGCGGCCGAAGCCCAGTCCGCGGCCCATAAGCACAGTCTCCGCACCGTTTTCATCCAGCGCGACCACAACATTGTTGTTGAGTACCTTTTCTATTTTCACGTCCGCGCCTCCTGACCCGCACCGCAGCACGCATCAAACGCTTCACGCGCCGCACGGACTGCATTTTCGTCGCACTGCCACAAACTGAATTCGCTCAGTCCGGGCAGCCCCATCGGCACATTTTCGCGCCGAAACTGCATTCTGCTGTTTTCCACCCGCTTTGCGGATAAATGGAACGCATTTGCGCCGGTTTTCGGCTGCAAATCGCGGATAACATCGGCGTTTACGCCTGCACCGACCAGAATCTGCACGTCCTCTCCCTGCTTTTTGCAACCAGCGCGCGCAGCAAATCGGTGCCTGCGGTGCAGTCCGCCTGCTGCCCCTGAGGTCAAAATGGTATCCACACCCAGCCGCTTTGCGGTTTCCAGTGCCGCGAACGGGTCGCGGCAGACATCGAACGCACGGTGCAGCGTCACACCGCAGCCGCCTGCAAGCGAAATCAGTTTGGCCATACGTTCCTCATCAAGATCGCCCTCGGGCGTGAGCACGCCGATGACAATGCCGTCCGCGCCGAGCGCGGCAAAGCGCTTCACCTGACGGCAGAGCAGCTCAAATTCGCTTTCCGTATACAAAAAATCGCCGCAGCGCGGACGCAGCAGCACACGAACCGGTACGGAAACCCGTTCCCGCACCATGCGGAACAGATCCTCATCCGGTGAAGTACCGCCGATCATTAAATTGGCGCATAACTCCAGCCGCATAGCACCGCCGTGCTCCGCGCTTACCGCAGACTCGACCGAGTGGGTGCAAACCTCCAGAACCGGTTTCATTTCCTGCTCCTCCTTCGAGACAGAATAACGCTTGGCAAATTATGTGATTCAATCCACACTGTTTTCCGTTAATTATATCACCAAAAACCATATAGGTCAACGCAGGTTTTTTCAGCATTCTGCACAATAAAAATCAGATGTTTTCATATAAAAAAACCACTTCCTGCTTCGTATGCAGAGAGGTGATCTACAGCATTTTCCGCATAATGGCGGCTGATCTCGACCATGCCGCGAATACCGTCGATCGGTGTACGGATATCATGGCATTGACGGATATTTGCCGTCCATATTCCCAAAAAAATTCTCCGTGTTTTTGGCTGTTTCTTTCTTCGGCTGAGTTGTCTTGTCAGTTTGTATAAAAAATACAAAGAAGTTTTGCACAAATCGGATATTTTGCAGGAATTCGAGCATACTTATGCAAATAGACCGCATATTTTGTTGTTTTTTAACAATTTTGTGCTATACTGAATATACAGCCCATAAAATGGGTAATGCGCGCCGGAGCAGTTCCGCTGCACCGAGCCGACAGGAGAGGTGTTTTATGAACAGTATTACGACCCGCGTTTGGATCGCGGGAGCAAGCGGCAGACTGGGTTCCGCACTTAGTCATCGTTTCGGCGGCAACACAGCATATAAGCTGGTAACCAGCGACCGTGATGTAGCGGTTGAGGATGTATCCGTTGTCGGTCGTTTTGCCGATATTAACCATCCGGATGTCATCATCAACTGTGCCGGTCTGACCGACGTGCAGGCCTGCGAGGAGAACCCCGAAGAAGCGTATAAGATCAACGCCATCGGCGCCCGCAATCTGGCGACCGCTGCAAGACGCATCGACGCAAAATTCATTCAGATCTCGACCGACGACGTATTCGGCGGCGACGAGGACAAGGCTTTCTGTGAGTTCGACGATCCCCATCCGACCACGATGTACGGCAAGAGCAAGTACGCCGGTGAAAAGCTCGTGCGTGAGCTGACCGACAAGCATGTTATCGTGCGTTCGTCGTGGCTGTACGGCGTCGGCTCGTACGACTTTGTTGACCGCGTGCTCGATACGGCGGCAAAGGAAGGCGCGGTCCATCTGCCGGAGGATGAGATTTCCTCCCCGACCTCGGCAGGAAGCGCTCGCTAGCTTTATCGACTGCCTGATGCACAGCCGCGAGTACGGCCTGTTTCACGCATCGTGCGACGGCTCGTGCTCCCGCGCAGAGTACGCCCGCGAAATTCTGCGTCTCGCCGGCAAGGAAAACGTGCCGGTCACCTCGGCCTCCGAGAACACTGCGCTGCGCCCGCGCTTTTACGCTGCTGGACAATATGATGCTGCGCATCACTGGTTTATCAAATGCCGGACTGGCATGACGCACTGAGCGAATACATGTCCCACCGGCAGACGGAGTAAATAAATGAATGAAGTAAAAGAGAAAAAGAAAATCGGTCTGACTACAAGGATCTTCATCGCGCTGATCGCCGGTGCAATCGTCGGCATTGCGCTCAACATGTTCGCAGCTGATGTGGATTTTGTGCAGAACGTGCTGGTAAACGGCATTTTTTATGTTGTCGGTCAGGGCTTTATCCGCCTGATGCAGATGCTGGTCGTACCGCTGGTATTCTGCTCGCTGATCTGCGGCGCCACCGCCATCGGCGACAGTAAAACGCTCGGCAAGGTCGGCGTAAAGATCATCGGCTTTTTACATTTTCACCACGATGATGGCGGTTGCCGTTGCACTCGGCATCGGTCTTCTGATCAAGCCGGGCATGGGTCTGGATATGTCGCAGATCCAGACCGCCGAAGTCGCCGCTTCTTCGATTCGGTCAGCTTTGCGGAAACCCTGCTGAACATCATCCCGAAAAACCCGATCGGTGCGCTCGCCAACGGCGAAATGCTGCAGGTTATCGTGTTTGCACTGATCGTCGGCGTTATCCTCGCCAAGCTGCAGGATAAGACCCAGCTGGTAACGAACTTCTTCCAGCAGGGCAACGATATTATGATGGAAATGACCATGATGGTCATGGGTCTTGCGCCGATCGGCGTGTTCTGCCTGATCTCTAAGACCTTTGCCGGTCTTGGTTTCTCCGCTATGGTGCCAATGTTCAAGTACATGGGCGCGGTGCTGCTGGCGCTGGTCATCCAGTGCTGCGGCGTATACCAGATTCTGCTGGCGCTGCTTACAAGACTCAATCCGCTGCGTTTCCTCAAAAAAATTCGCTCCGGTTATGGGCTTTGCGTTCTCGACCGCAACCTCTAACGCCACTATCCCGATGAATATCGACACGCTGGAGGAAAAAATCGGCGTTAACCGCCGTATTTCGTCCTTCACCATCCGCTCGGCGCGACCATCAACATGGATGGTACGTCCATCATGCAGGGTGTTGCCGTTGTATTCGTTGCACAGGCGTTCGGCATCCAGCTGAGCCCTGCGGATTATCTGACCGTTATTGCAACCGCAACGCTCGCCTCCATCGGTACCGCAGGCGTGCCGTCGGTTGGTCTGGTTACGCTGGCAATGGTATTCGATTCGGTCGGTCTGCCGGTCGCCGGCATCGGCCCGATCATGGGTATCGACCGTATCCTCGATATGGCGCGTACTGCCGTTAATATCACCGGCGACGCTGTCTGCACCACGATCGTGGCGCATCAGACGGCGCACTGATAAGTCTGTATTTTAACAAAAAATTAAATCAAACTGACAGGAAAAACCCCGTATTTCGTAAGAAATACGGGGGTTTTCTGGTGCCGCCAGCCGGAATCGAACCGGCACGGTTTTAAGGCCGGGGGATTTTAAGTCCCCTGCGTCTACCAGTTCCGCCATGGCGGCGTGTAAATATTATACCAGAACGGGCACGGTCTGTCAAACATGTGCGCCGCCGGTTTGAGGATTTTTCAATCCCGCCTCTGCTGCTTTCCTGTTGCGTCCTTCCGGAAAAAAGCTATACAATAAATATAATAGTTCTCCTGTGCAGAAATGAGCATACGGTACGCGTTCCATGCTGTTCCGGCTATGCATTTGGCGTACCGGTTCGATGTCCGAAAAAATTTTGAAACAGGCGGAACAAACCATACGGAACAAACGTCTAAGCTGATATATGGCAATGACCCCCACCGCAGCAGCGGCCGTGCTGTCGATGGCATTCGTTATTGTCATATACAGGATAGAGCGTATAAGCATTAACAGTGAAAAGGAGGAAAAAATATGAAACGGTTTCAGAAGGCGTTACTCGGTGTTGTGGTGAGCGGTGCATTGCTGTTCTCGGCGCAAGCGGCGGAACTGCCCAGTGCGGCAAAGGATACGCTGCAATCGGCTATGACTAAGGTACAGCAGGAAGATCAAGGATTACGGTCAGGTGAAAACGCTCGGCTTTACCGGCGAAAACTGCGAGATTATCCTCTCGAACCTCAACGCGAAACAGTATTTGGTTAACCTAACAGCTGACAGCACACACAAGTATGGTATTCTGGACAAAGCAACCGGCAAGCTGGTTGTTCCTGTGGAGCACGATTATTACATTGCGCTTGACGGCACGGAAACACTGGTTAGCCAGTACGACGCTGATCATCACCCCAACTACTGGTTCGCCGATGAAACCGGCAAACTGACGCCGATGAAGCTGCCGTCCGGTTATGAGCTTGCGACGTATGAGCCAAACAGCAATGTGTTCGTGCTCTTCAAAAACGCGAAAAAGCCGGTATATGACCCGTATTCCGGCGATGGTCCAACCACACAGGTTGAGGATGTCACCTTCTGTGCTCTGGCCGACAAAGACATGAACATCATCCTCGATGACATCGACATGGTACCGGATTGGTACGCCGATTTCTTCATCGCAAAGACCGGCAGCACTAAGTGGGAACGTATTGACAAGTCAAATACGAGACGGCAACGGCACCTACGGTCTGTTTGACCCGAAAACCGAAAAATTTGTCGGCAAGCACGATTTTAACCAGATTTTCTGGTACGATCAGCACTTTATCGGCACACGCAGCAGCGGCACAAAAATCTTATCTGCTGGATGGCAAGGGCGGCGAAACCCTGCTGCCCGCAAACGTCAAGGAGTACAGCAGCTGGGCCAAAACCGAAGTAGCTGCCGCAGGAGAGCACGGTCTCACTGAGTCATTCTCCTATCCCAGGCTGGACATTACCCGCGAAAACTTCACCATGCTGGCGATGAACCTGTACAACAAGATTTATCCCAACAAGGAGATTCCGGCTCTGGAAACCAAGTTCACCGACTGCAGGGACGACCCGAACGTGAACAATGCCGCCGCACTCGGCATTGTCACCGGCTACGGGGACGGCACCTTCCGTCCGTACAAGACCATCTCCCGTCAGGAGGCTGCCGCCATGCTTGACCGGCTGTATCAGGTACTCGGCGGCAAGACGGACGTGGTTTCCGAAAAGGCCTTCGCCGACGATGTCAAAATCGGCGACTGGGCGCGCGGCAGCGTTTACGCAATGCGCCAGACCGGCATCATGCAGGGCAAGGAGAACAATCAGTTCTGCCCGACGGACGGCTACACCGCAGAGCAGTCCATTGTGACCATCGAGCGCATGTATCAAATCATCAAGTAACCAGCCATATCAAAAAAGGACTTCGTTTTGACGAAGTCCTTTTGCTTACTCATAACGTCCCATGAAAATCTCGGTTACGATGCCGTTTTCGATGGTGACACGCAGCAGGTCCACCATCGTTTCGTCCCGTGCGTCCGGCGAGCCGTACAGATCGAGGAACCGTGCTTCGCTGTCTCCAACACGCAGTCCGGGCACGGTTTTGTGCCGCCAGAACAGCCACCGGCGGGTCAGCGGAATGTCATCCGGTGCCTCGGTGATGATAACGCGGTTGCGGATCTTATCCCACCGTATCTGCGGAATGTGGCTGTCCCACAGGTACGAAAACGGCGTGTACAGTACGCCATTTCGTTCCACGCCGGAGACAGCGGTCTCAGCACCGTGCAGTGTGTAGGTTTTGCCGTCTGTCGTACCGCCAAGGCGCTCAACGATCTCTTTCAGCGGCACATACGGCTCGTTTTTGTACAGAATAACCGGATTCTCCAGCGTGATCGGCTCTCCGTTCTGCAGGGCTTCCCTGCTGCCGATTTCCATGCTGAGCGACGTGTTCGTCCGCTCCAGATAGCCGATTCGCCAGACCGCCAGTCCAATCGCAAGCACAAGCGCCAGCAGCGGCAGCCAGTATTTTTTCACAATACGCATGATTTTCCTCCCTGATTACGCCTTCTGCGTCATACGCAGCATTGTGATGATCGACTGCTCGCAAGTATAGCCATTCTTCGGATCAAATCGATTCGCTCCTACGCCCTGCATGATACCGGTTTGCCTCATCGCATAGACAGAATCCTTTGCCCATACGCCAATACTCCCGTTGTCAGCATAGAGCGTAGGACTGGCTTCGATCTTTCCATACAGCACCGTATAAAGGCGCTGCAGGATAACCGCCGCCTCCTGCCGGAGAAAGCTCGCGCGTAGGCTGGAAGGTGCCGTCCTCATAGCCGATGACAATACCGAGTGATGCAATCTGACGCACTATGTCTTCATCGCAGTCGGAGAACGGCTGTGCCAGCTCAGGCAGATTGATGTTTGGGTTTACCGTCTGAATGGTTTGCCAAGCCAGCTTGCAGAATTCATCGCGGTGGATATTCAGGCGGTATGGTGTATGATAGGACAGTCGGAGTCCGTCTTTCTCCGCTTGTTCGACTATATTTTCAGCCCAAGTGCTGGGAACATAGCAGTAATTCGCCTGTTCGCGCTCATTTCCGTTGCTGTCCAACAGATACTCGGTCGTACCGTGACAGCCGAACCAGCGGTCATTTTCGTGTGATACCTCATCGTAACGGCTGCTGCTCACCGTTTTGCCGCTGCGGTCGATGAACATATATTTACTGTTGAAATACAGCCGCGGCCACGGTCCGCCGTCCGGCAGATACCAGTCAGTCGCGCCGACACGCGAACGGCGACAAGGCCGTTATAAAATAGTTCGCTATCACAAGAGTAATCATACTGACCAACGTTGTAATACTGGTCGATGCCGTCCTGCAGGACGGTAAAATCCGGCCCCAGCAGCGTGTACTGATGGAACGTGTACGGCATTGTGCCGCTATCGGTCCGCACAGTTCTGGTGACCGGGTACTGGCAAGGACATATCCTTGATCATCGACTGCCAGTACATGACCGGTATGAGAGGAATGGATACATCGGTCAAGCTGCCGTTCAGGTCGCACAGCTGATACCGCCGCCGGTCTCCAGCAGCAGCTGATCATTCGCAGCTTTCCACATGCTGCCGTTGAACAGCGGTGTGATGAATCTTTCCGGCGGACAGATCGACCGCACAGATCCATCGGCTGCTATAGTCACTCGGGGGTAAATATCAGCTCCCAGATGTCCTTTTCCTCGATCAGTCGACACGGAAAAACCTCGCAGCTGTCAATTTGCCAAGTTTTCCATGTCAGATATCCCGGATAACTGATATCCTCTTCTGGTGGGCTTTGCTGAAAATGCGTGATCGCCTGCCGCGTAAGCTGCGTTTGCGATGCGGCATCTGCGGCTCCGGCGCCAATCAGCATACAGCCGCACAGCACGAGTGCGAACAGCAAAACCATTCGTTTTTTCATGTTCCCTATCCCCTTGCCAGATGAATTTTAGACCATATCCATAATATATAATCCTAACCATTCTGCACTGTCAACTGTGACATGAAAATAAATTTTTTGAGAGAACTTTGTCAAACTTTTCCTCGTCTAACGGTTATAGTAAGCGAAGGACTTCACAGGCAGGAGGTATTTTTTATGAAACGATAGCGTTATTTATGTGCAGCCGCGCTGATCGCGGGCAGCATGGCGGCGGGAGCCGGTGCGGTATCGATACCGAGCACTGCTTTAACACAGTTGCAGCAGCAGTGGCAGGCAGATACTTCCGCAGATTATCTTTCCGCAGACAGCGGCCAATCCCGCATAGCAGCGTATGCGCTCGTGCCGGAAAAAAAATCTGTACAAAATTTCTGCCGACAGCTTGTACGGTATTGCCGATTTGAAAAACCGGAAAAATGATCGTTCCCGCAGAATATACCACAATCGATGTGCTGTCAGACGGCAGATTTCTGCTGACTCGTTATGAAAACCAGGCTTCTTCGTTCTATTATGCCGATGCGAGCGGAACGGTCACACCGATTCAGACGCCGGTCAAAGGCACCTATTTCGGCATGGCAGGCGATGACTGTTTCTTCATCGGTGTCTATGCGAAACGTCCGCTGACGGCTGCAGTACAGCAGCCTGCCGAGCAGTATGATATTCCGACACTTGTGCTGCTCGACGAAAACATGAAGGTTATCCGCGATGATATCGATGGCGCTTGCGGTGCTTATCCACGCCGCATTTTACGAATGGCCTGATGCCAATTCAGACCGGCAGTACTCTCTGGATTGGTTCCCGAAAAGGAGCAATCGGCAACGGAACGTACGGTTTGATTGACAAAACCGGCCAGTTTGTCGGCAAGCACGATTTCGACGAGCTCAGCTGGACAGACAGCCGCTACATCGGCAAGCGCGGCACCGCGCTTTACCAGCTGGACGGCAAAGGCGGTGAAATCCGGCTTCCGGCTAACGCTTCGCAGGAAAGCAGCTGGGCCAAGGCGGAACTGGAAGCCGCTCGGGAACATGATATTTCGCTTTCTTTCTATTATCCCAGGCTGAATATCACGCGCGTGGATTTCTGCAGACTGGCGGTCAAGCTGTATCAAAGGTGCAGCCGAATGCCTCCGCGGCTCCGGCAGCGGCCTTTTCCGACTGCGAGAATGAGAGTGTCTGTCTGGCAGCGGCGCTCGGTATTGTAACCGGCTATGATGACGGAACATTCCGACCGTACCAGTCCATCACCCGTCAGGAGGCCGCAGCGATGCTTGATCGGCTGTATACCTCGCTCGGCGGCAAGGCCAGTGCTGCAAACGATAAACCATACGCCGATGATGCCCAGCTTGGCGATTGGGCACGCAGCAGCGTGTACGCGATGCGCGAGATCGGCATTATGCAGGGCAAGGAGAATAACCGGTTCCGTCCGAAGGATGGGTATACGCAGGAGCAGGCTGTTGTAACGGTGGAACGGGCGTTTCAGGCTGTGAAATAACTGTAAAGCTACAGAATACCCCGATGCACATAATGTATCGGGGTATTTTTATTGCCTATTATCTTTTTCGGCGGAGCAGTAGTCTCTCTCGCACCACCAACTCTGCATTGACCAGTGTGACCTGTGCCGTCTTATCTCCATTGATAATCTCATGCAGCCGATGAACCGCCAGTTCACCGATTCGTTTTTGTATCCGCATGGTTGTCATGACGACGGAGATCAGCGTACATACCAGCGAATCATCAAATCCACGATAGAGATATCCTCCGGCACACACGCAACGGCGAAGCAGCTAATGCCTTTTAGTGCACCTGCTGCAATGATGTCATTGTACGCAAAAAAATGCGGTTGGAAAATCATGCGTGCTATCCAAATATCGCTGAAAAACCTGACGCGCAGGCTCCCACAAAAATCGGTACCGTAACAATATCCTGCGGACGCAGCTCAATCCCAACCGTTTTTGACACAGATAAAATGCATTCCTGACGTTCCGGAAGCGCACCAGTTGCTTCATCTGCAGTCAAAAATCCAATTCTGCGATGCCCTGATCGTACAAATACTTGAGTGCCTGATAGACGCTGCACATACTTTCCACTGTGACCGAATTACTGGCTGTTCCAACAGCCGTGAATCCACAACAACCAGCGGCAGCGAAGTTTCGGTCAGCATTTCAGCATGAACAGGCTCAAATTCCGACGCAAAGAAAATGATTCCATCAGTATTTTGCAGTTCAGCATCCTTTAACAACTGCGGCAGACCTTCCAGATTAATATTAGTCACCGTAATGGTATAACCCAGAAGTTTTGCAGACGCATCTGCACCATCAAAAATCCGTTCATAAAAATCATCTACGGCTTCAAATAAATGACCGGAACCACGAAATCGAATAAATAGAATATTTCTTTTGTCATATCGTATATCTTCTTTGCCACGCACCGCATATCCGTGTGACAAAAGCAATTCTTCTACACAGGCCGTGTGCTGGTCACTTACACCAGAACGATTATTTAAGACCAACGATACTGTTGCCGGGGAAACACCAGCCAGTTCAGCAATCTCCTTTAGCTTCATTCGGTTATACCTCCTGATTTCTATCTTTATCATACAATATCGCGTGTAAGAATGCAATAAATTTCAATCGACAGATTTTAAATAATTTTAGTTATTTTTATTACACCTTTCACATATCACTTAGAATTTTCCACTAACACCTTGTGTTCTATTTCGTATATTACGTCATATTGACAAATATACCACAATATGATTTAATAAAATCACAAAATAAATTTAGCTTATTTTTTAAAATATTTTAAAGGAGTTGATGATAGATATGCAAAAACAGGTAAAGCAGCGGTTATCGAAGGTCCCGGTAAGATTTCCATTCAGCATTTTTTCCCCTATCCTGATCTTGAGCAATATCAGGGTTCTGTCCTCAAGGTGACGCAATGCGGCATCTGCGGCACAGACAAGCATTCCTATCGCGGCGAAACAAGGCAAAACAGCGGCAGCGATACAGAATTTAACGTAGCATATCCCCTACATCATGGGACACGAAGCAGTCGGCATCCTGGATGCCGTATCTCCCGGTACAATCCGAAAGGACTTTTTATGGTGAAGAACTGCATCCTGGTGATCGCATTACTTTCTGCCCCCTGGATATTGTCTGCGGCGAATGCTACTATTGCCGCACTGCACCGTGGTACCCGTGGTGTGAAGATCCTTCTCGCGAATGCTTCGGCAACACGATGTCCATCACACGTAAACCCAGCCTATTCGGTGCAAATGCCGAATATATGTTCATCCCGCCTAAAGCCTATCTGTATAAGGTTCCGGATGAATTGCCCGATGACCTTGCTGTGCTCACTGAACTGATGTGTGTTACCTACTCGCTCGATAAAGCAAAAAAATGTTTGCTTTCGATGGAGAAGGCTTTGAATTTGGTGGTTCTGTAGTTGTTTTAGGCAGCGGTCCGCTTGGTTTGGCACATATCATCAAGGCGCGCATGCTCGGTGCAGGCACGATCATCGCAACCGATATTTCAGACTACAAGCTGAACCTGGCTAAGGAATTTGGTGCCGATATCGTATTGAATGTTCGTAATACTACTGCCAAGGAACGCGTACAGATGGTCAAAGAGGCAACACATGGCTTGGGTGCCAATGTCGTATGTGAGTGTTCCGGTGTTCCTTCTGTTGTACCAGAAGGACTGCAAATGACACGCAAGTGCGGTGTATTCCTCGAAGTCGGTATGTATGTAGATATGGGTGGTATCCCAGTCAACATGGCAGAAGTAACCGGTAAAACATCCGTATCATCGGCATGAATAATCACGCTGCTACCGGCTATCGTCCAACCATGGAAATGATGCTTCGTCATCAGAACAATTTCCCGTGGGCGAAATTTATCAGCCATAAATTCAAGCTGGACGATTATGACGAAGCAATCCGTATCAGCCAGACAGACGAAAGCATGAAGGTCGTTATCGAAGCCTGGTAAAGCAATGATCATTCGGGTATGTGAAAAGATCTCATACCCGAACGTGGACAAGAAGGTGGTGAAAAGCATGGCGGAAGCATTGCAGGCCGGAACCCATCGTCCGTTTCGAACATGTAACAAAAACATTTCCCGGTATCCGTGCTCTGGATGATGTATCCTTCAGCATTCAAGAAGGCGAAGTACATTGTCTGCTGGGCGAAAACGGTGCAGGAAAATCCACTCTGATGAAGATTCTCACCGGTGTCTATCATGCCGAGTCGGGCAGTGTTTATCTGCGTGGCAAAAAAAGTTGAGGTCGGTGATATTCACCAGGCACAGCAGCTTCGCATCGGCACAGTATTTCAAGAAAATAGTCTGATCCCTCACATGACGGTTGCAGAAAATGTATTCCTGACGCGTGAAATCAAAATCACGCCGGTTTG
>VOFC01003855.1_pt1 | contig 14133 bp, 26 predicted proteins | sample 5384161 | NCBI WGS metagenome assembly VOFC01 (sample SAMN12384722, study PRJNA508395) | human gut metagenome | isolation source: healthy gut B | host: Homo sapiens | reverse complement strand
TTTAATATGTTCTATGACGCCCTTGAGCAATTCCTTGACCATTCTCATAAGGGTGTTATTTCTCGTGCCTTAGATAATGACTATCTGAATCCAAACCACGAAAAAGAATGCTTTGATGTTAATGTACTGAAAACACTTTTATGATTAAGTACGTTAAGGAAATCAAAGCAAATATTGAGAATATCACAAGTCTTATGGTATCCAATGTAGAAGATGACCGTATGGCTCTTGCACAGCAAGTAGAGGACGCATTGAAACGTCTTGTTCGTCAGACGTTGGTTCAGAAGAACGGGGATATTTATGTATTCCTGACAGATGAGGAGCAGGAAATCAACAGAGCGATTGAATCACAGAACGTGGATTCCGGAGAAGTCATTGCAAAGGTATCTGAGATGATTTTTGACGGTCTTTATGATGAAAAGAAGTATCGCTATCCGGCATTCAACGGAAGATATGCGTTTGCTTTCAATCAGGTTGTTGATGATAAGCCATATAAGGCAAATCAGAATAATGACATCACATTGAAAATCCTTACCCGAACAGCGATGAGCGAGCAGATGAAACAACAATGAGAATTCTGTCCGGTCAATCAAGCTGCGTGTACTTGTAGTATTGCCTGAAGACAGAACATTTCTTGATGAAATCCGTTCTGCTTTTGCAGATAGAAAAATTTATCCGCTTTGATGCTACAAATGCAGTTACACAGTTTGAAAGCATTAAGGAAGCTAAGAAAGTGGAAATGCGTGAGAGAAAAAAGTGCTGCAAAACTGTTCCTTTCAGAAAGCTTGAAGAATGCAGAAATCTATGTGAATGGAGATAAAATTCAGAGCGGAGCAAAGGAAATTGCATCCAAGATAAATGAAGCACTCGGCAAGTTGGTTTCAACTGTTTATCACAAATTGTCTTATATTGATACGGCAATGAGTGAATCGGATATTCGCACATTATTTAAGAATAATGGACAGCAGCTCACACTTGCAGGTACAAATACTGCAAAGAATGAATTGGCTTTGCACGATGTGAATGATTATATTGCTTTGAACACACAGCGTCACATGAAAACTTCTATGAAGTCCATTCTGGAACGTTTCTTGAAAGCACCGTATGGATTTGTAGAAGCTGATGTTCAGTGGCTTGTCGCTAAGTTATTTAAAGATGGCGAAATTGCAATGTTCGTCAACAACGATGCAGTTACATTACTTTCAAAGACTCCGGAAGAAATTATCCGTTATCTGACACGCAAAGAGTTTAATGAAAAGTTGATGACTGAGAAGCGTGTAAAAGCGAATGAAAAGCAGAAGAAATCTGTCCGTACAGTAATGAAAGAACTGTTCAATGTTACTTCGGCAAGTGATGATGACGATGCGATTATGAGAAGTTTTCTTTGGTTATGCATTAAATCTGAAGAATGACCTTGAAAAATTGATATTCACTATGCGACACAGCCTGCGTATCCGGGCAAACAGCTTATTGCTTCCGGTAAAAAAGCTGATGGCGGATGTTCTGCAAATGAAATATTCCAATGAGTTTTTTGCAGGTATTGACCATAAAAAAGATGATTTCCTCGATTTTGCTGAGGATTATGAGCCTGTTAAGAAGTTCTTTGGGGGAGAACAAAAGGGCATATTTGATAAAGCTCTGAAGCTGATGAAGATTTATGATGACAGTAAGACATTCATTGTAAATAGTGAGATTGAAGCAGTTGTTGCGACATCAAGTCTATTTTGAAGAAATCTGTTCCTTATTCAGAAATCTTTAAATTACCGGATTTACTGGACACGTTTATAAATCTTTACAGCAAACTCCTTAACGAAATGCAGAAGCCGATAGATAATGCCATTCAGGAAGCAAGACAGCGTGTTTTTTGAAGAACTGCAAGACAAGAAATGCCACGATAAATTAGCTGATAAATATGTAAATCTGTTCAGAGAAATCAGTGACAAGGCAATGAGCTGTAACAATGTGGCTACATTACAAAATATCAAAGTGGAAGCAGACGCACTCAAAGTCCGCTGCTTAAAATGAAATTGAAAAAAGAAGAAGCGAAAATCATTGCAGCAGAACAGCCTGCTCACGTTGCAGAAACCGGAAACTATGGCGGAGAAACGATTGTCCGGCTACACCTGCTCCAAAGGTAAAGAGAAAGAAAACTGTTAGTATTAAATCTATCAACAATGCGACAACTTGGCAGCTTGAGAATGAAGCAGATGTTAAGAAGTACGTTGCAGAACTTGAGAAGAAACTGATGAATACATTGGAAGAAGATACGATTATCAATATTGAGTTCTAAGAGATTGGGAGGTGTAAGCCTTGTCAACAGAAAATTTTTACAATATCTATTCAGGGAGATAGCGAAGGATATGTGACTTTCGAATGCCCATACTGCAATTCAGAATTTAAGTTGCAAGCCGGAGAATATCAAAATGACGATGAGCCCTTTGAAGAACTGTTTTGCCCTTACTGCGGTCTGGCGAAAAGAAAAGAATGAATTTCTATCAGCAGAGGTAATCGAGCAGGCACAGGCAATCGCTTATAACTATATGGTAGAAGAATTGAACAAGACCTTTAAGAAAATGCAAAGGTCGCTTAATCGTTCTAAAGGCTTGATAAAGATAAAATGGATTATAAGCCATTGAAAAAGGTTGCAACGAAAAAGAATTAAAGGATAAGGATACCACAGAAACAGAGTTTAAGTGTTCTTGCTGTGGTCGCAGAGTAAAGGTACTTTATATGTGCAGGAGCAGCGAAGGTATTTTTGTCCGTATTGTGGGGTGGATATATGAACAGATTAGATTAAGAAAACTGAGTTTAGAATTTCGTAGATTATCAAGCAATTTGCTTAACAGTACAGACGACACAGCAGATATAAATCTTTCTCGATTCCTCAAATTTATAAATGGAAACGAGTTAATTTCGGAATCATTCAGGATAAAATATCAGGTGTCGATTATGATTTTAAAGAATGCTATGATATTGGCTCTGCTGATTGGGCTGATTATACTCCGCCAGTAGATGAAGCCTGCCATATAAAGGCACAGTATGATTATTTGAATTTTATAAATAACGAGAATACAGTTAATGTCAGAAGTCAGGCTATGAATTATTGTTGGTCTGATAAAAAATAAATACAATTATACAAAATTTTCTTGATATGGCATTTAAGCCGCTTATAGATTATATTAACGACCAACTTTCGATGGAAATGATTGTTTATGACGAGGAGGAAAAAGCTATGGGCGGAAATACATATATTCAGAATATTGAAACTGTCAATGGCTCTGCAAGTCAGCAGAACAGTGGCGTGATAAATACTTATAACACTACAAATGACACAGGTTCTATGCTTGAGTTAATTGACAAATTACTTGCTTCATTGCCTGAGATACAAGGTGTTGATGCAGAAGAAATTGAGAATGTAAAAGACGATTTGGAGATGGTTCAGGAACAGTTGAAAACCGATAATCCGAAAAAGAACCGTATAGGAAAAGTTTGTAGGTATCAAAAAGTTTGCAGGCGATTTTTTCTATGAAAAAAATTGCAGTAACACTTTATGCCGGAGCAGTTACCGGAGCAGATTGGGGTATGTTACTGCAACAGCTTGAAAACTTTATTAGATAAGAGATGGAGAAAGCAAGATGAACAAAACAGCAATAAGAAAATTTGCAGAGTGGGCAAGAGAAACGCTCATTGACGATATTAAATATAAAGCCGGAACAATTGGTATTACAGCGAATGGAATCGCAGAGAAATTACCACAATCAACAAGTGATACGTATTTTTATGATGTTGGTACAAAGGATTATACGAAAATCTCCGGTATTGAAATTAAACAGAGAGATGCTCTTGTAAAAGCAATTCAGACAAAAGAACGCAGCTATAGGAGTTATCAGGAAGCGTTTGAAAATGTGATTGAAGAAGTGCATATACTTGGTTCAATCGTTTAATTGCGATTCGTTTTATGGAAGTCAATGATTATTTGCCTTCCGGTGTTCGTGTGCTTTCCTCTGAGAACAAGGCGAAGAAAGAGCCTGATTTAGTAACGACACCGTTTGATACCGATTTGAATTTACATCTTATGAGCAGGACAGAATTATCCAGTTAAAAGACGATAATAAACTGGATGAATTGTTCCGTATGCTTTTTATTAAGCAGTGCAATAAGCTTCACGACATTTTACCGGAGCTGTTTGAAAAGACAGATGATTATTCGGAATTACTTCTTACAATTTCGTTTACAGACCCAGAGGGAATTATTCATCATCTTATCAACGATATTGAAGATGTTGACTTCCGTATTAACGATGAAATGTACACTGATGACGGAAAAAATAAAGGCTGATGGTCAGGTTGAAATTATCGGTTGGCTGTATCAGTATTATATTTCAAAGAAACATGACGAGATTGTAAATATCTATAAAGGAACAGTAAAGAAAGCGGATATTCCAGCAGCAACACAGTTGTTTACGACAGATTGGGTTGTTCGTTATATGGTGGACAACTCTTTGGGAAGATATTGGATTGAAAGGAATCCACAGAGTAAGTTAGCTGAAAAGCTGGAATTTTTCGTCACACCTAAAAACGGGGAAATCCAGTATGTTGATGAAAAAAATCAATCCGACTGATTTGACCTTTTTTGACCCTTGCATGGGTAGTGGACATATTTTGGTATATGCGTTTGATGTGCTTATGGAAATCTACCGTGAAGTGGGATATTCCGACAGAGATGCGGCATTAAGCATTGTGGAAAATAACCTTTTGGTATGGATATTGATAAGCGTGCATATCAGTTGGCATATTTTGCAGTAATGATGAAAGCACGCAGTTATAATCGACGTGCATTAACAAAAGGGATTTTCAATAATCTTGCGGTTGTTGAGGAAAGTAATTCTATTGATAAATTTGCCTGTGGTGGTTTAACAGCAGATAGTGAACAGAACAAGATTGGGGAATATTTAGTTGAAGCGTATAGAGACGCACAGGAAATCGGTACATTACAGACGATTGAAAAGAAAGACTACAAGGAATTTGTAGAATATTTAAATAATATTGAGAGTGGAACTGGACAGATTGACCTTTTTCTCAACAGAGTGGTTAAACGATACACTTCCACAGATGTTACAGCTTGCAAAACAGGCTGAAATTATGAGTAATAAGTATGCGGTTGTTTGTACCAACCCGCCGTATATGAATAGGTTGGAGGGGCAATTAAAGAAATTTGTGGTTGATAATTATAAGGCATATTCTGGCGATTTGTTCAGTGTATTTATATATCACAATTTTGAGTATTGTACAGAGGACGGCTATTCGGCGTTTATGACCCCATTTGTATGGCTATTTATAAAAAGTTATCAAGATTTAAGAAATTATATACTTGAAAACAAGTCGGTTGTTACGCTTGTACAAATGGAATATTCTGCTTTTGAGGAAGCAACTGTACCAATATGTACATTTGTATTAAGCAATCAGAGAGAAAGAACTAATGGATTATATATTAAACTTTCTGAATTTAAAGGTGGAATGGACGTTCAACGAATAAAAGTCTTGGAAGCAATAGAAAATCAAAAGTGTAAATATTTTTTATGAAACACCTTTAAAAAAATTATTACGATATTGAAGGTGTGCCATTTGCTTTTTGGGCTAGTGAACGAATCAGAAAGGCATTTAAAGAGTGTGACTGCATTGGGAAAATTGCCCCACCTAAGCAGGGGTTGGCAACAGCAGATAATGACAGATTCCTTAGAAAGTGGTATGAGATAGATAATGCCAGTATAGGTTTTGGATATAGTTGTTGTGATGAAGCGTTAGAGAGTAAAAAAGAAATGGTTTCCGTACAATAAAGGTGGTGCTTTCCGTCGATGGTATGGTAATAGAGAATATGTTGTAAATTGGGAAAATGATGGTTATGAAATAAAAAATTTCCGTGACGAAAAGGGGAAAATTGCGCTCTCGTCCACAAAATCTTCAATATTATTTTAAACCAAGTATTACTTGGTCAGATATTACAAGTGCGAGCTTTTCGGGACGTTATTCGGAAAAAGGATTTATATTTGATATCAAAGGTTCAAAGTGGATTTCCTGATGAAAAAATTTTACCCTATGTATTAGGCTTTTTAAATTCATCTGTATCACAAAAATGTATAAAGATATTGAATCCAACAATTACCACACAAGTTGGTGATATGGCACGAATTCCCGTAATTCTTGATGAAGAAAAAAAGAACAGAAATTATCGAAAGAGTATCGTTTTGTATTGACACATCAAAAAATGATTGGGATTCATTTGAAACCTCTTGGGATTTTAAGAAGCATCCGTTAGTTTCTTATTCTACTAATAAAATGTCAATGGCTTTTGAAATGTGGTCAAAAGAATGTGCTGAACGTTTCAATCAGCTTAAAGCAAATGAAGAAGAACTGAATCGCATTTTTATTGATATTTACGGATTGCAGGACGAATTAACACCGGAAGTAGAAGATAAAGATGTTACTGTTCGTAAAGCCGATTTGCAGAGGGATATTAAGAGTTTAATTTCTTATGCAGTTGGTTGTATGTTTGGTCGTTATTCTCTTGATAATGACGGATTGGCTTACGCAGGTGGAGAATGGAATAACAGCAAATATGACACTTTTTATTACAGATGCAGATAACTGCATTCCGATTACGGACGAGGAATATTTTGAAGATGATATTGTCGGTCTGTTTTGTGCTTGGTTAAAAAGGTTTATGGAGAAGATACTCTTGAAGAAAATCTTGATTTTATTGCCAATGCTCTTGGCAATAAAGGAAAGACAAGCCGTGAGGTTATCAGAAATTACTTTCTCAGTGATTTCATCAAAGACCATATTAAGACTTATCAGAAACGCCCGATTTACTGGCTTTTTGACAGTGGTAAGCAGAATGGGTTTAAGGCTCTTGTTTATATGCACCGTTGGAACGCAGACACCATTGGTAATGTTCGAGTTGAGTACCTGCATCGTATTCAGCGTGTGTATGAAAAGAGATTATCCGTATGCAGGAAATCATCGACAATAGCCACGACAACAAGGGAAATTTCCAATGCTACAAAGCGTAAAGAAAAGCTCCAGAAACAGATTAAGGAAACCAAAGATTATGATGCTAAAATCGCTCATTTGGCTCTTTCACGTATCGACATCGACCTTGATGACGGTGTAAAAGTCAATTACGAAAAAGTCAGACCGCCGATGGAAAGAAAATGCAAATTTTAGCAAAGATATAGTGAGGTGGATATGATGGGTAAATGTGCATTATGTGGCGAAGATAAAGAACTGCAACTTAGCCATATTATTCCTAAATTTATAGGGAAATATCTGAAAAAATACTTCGATAGGCAATATTCGCAGTCACGAAAATCGAACCGAATTGCTCAGGACATCGAAAAGCATTATATGCTTTGCCACGATTGCGAAAAATTATTTAGTGCGTCTGAAAGATATTTCGCTAATACTGTCTTTTATCCGTATAAGCGAGATAAACACGAAACCTTTAACTATGACGAAAAACTTTTTATTTCCTTACATCGTTATCTTGGCGAAGCCTTTATTTGGATATTGTAAATTTTGTTCGTGAAAAAAGTCTGAAACTGGATGTAATAGAAAGAATGATTGAAGCCGAGGGGATTATGAGAGATTTTCTCCTTAGCAAAAGAACGGATTTAAGCAATATTGAACATCATATTTTCTTCTTTGAACGAATAATGAATGTGAACGCACCTGATGATAATTTGTTAAAAACAGGACGACCTCATACCACCATTCATCGTTCTTTAACTTCGTATTCCGGCTACTCGGATAATACGATTTATACAATCTCAAATCTTATGGGTATTGTTGTAGTTACTCTATACTCAAAAAGACGTGGATGAAATATGGAAAAACACACAAGTATTTAATGAAAAAATATATTGGTAGCAACAAACCAAGAAGTACAGAGTAGATTAGGAAATGAATTCGTATTTTGGATGGAACAATGTGAAAAGATATAAATGTAATCAGCGAAGAAACGGAACAGAAAATATTGAAAAAGGTAATGGATTTAGGCGACGATATAAAAGATTATGCGATTTATCAGGATATTGTTGATGACAATCAGCTTGAAAATTGATTTATAAGGCAGGTCAAATATGGCAGAATTAAACTTAAAACAGATTACAGACAAATTAAATAGTGAGTTTGCAAGTGATGTCCGTAAACTTGTGTTTTGGTATGATGCCAATGCGGAGTTTCAGGAGGATATTGACAGCATTGAACTGGAAAATGCAAAGGTTCTGCATCTTGAGCCGGACAACCAGTTCTACATCAAATACTTCTTGGAACGAGAGGATACGACAACCAATTACCTTGTATATGCTCCGTTTGCGAAACCGAGCATAAGGGACAATCATCTTGCAGATACAATCCGTTATTCCAAAGAATTTTTTTTGCTGACCGTGCTTCTTTGCTTACGCTTGATTTAGGAATTGATGAACGGTACAAGCCTGTTATTCAGCATTATATTAAATTCTTTGCGAACAAAGACAGAACACAGAAATTCTATGATTTGGAAATAGAGAATTTCAATAGAAGTACGATTGAAGTTGCCTTGATGAGCGTGCTTTGCAAGGATAAGACAGCTTCTTTTGAAGAAGTGCTGCGTTCAATTTTGACAGATGATGGCTTGCAGGATAACAAATATCTGGCTGAGTTTGAGAAGTATGATTTGCTTTCTGCATTCTGGCAGCAGGCAGATGTGGCATTTGGATATAATGACCCGAAGCCAACACTTGAAAAACTCGTTATCACGATGTTTGTTACTTATGCGGCTAAGAGTATTCATACGGATATGCCGCAGGCTTGGAAACCATTTATTTCTTATAAATCCGGTAATATCATTGCATTTATGGATAACCTGATGAACAGCTATCTGTATGGTACTCGTTTTGATGAGATTTCGGAGATTATCTATAATGCAATCAACGGTAAGAATTATCTTGAGAAGATGGAAGTGGAAACACTTGTAGATTGCAATATCTTTGCAGGTGTTGATGAGCTTCTGATTATTTGGATTATCGGCAGACTTGAGAATGAGGATATAGGAGCAAAGCTGAATGGAAAGACAATCCCGGAACTTTGTGTAGAACGCAGGAAGCAGCATTTTGGAAAGAACTTCCGCAGTGAGTATTTCATTCTTCAAAATGCTTTTTGATATGATTGCTGAAGGTAAGTATCAGCCAGTCAGCGGTATCAAAAACTTGGTTAAGGAATATACGGAGTCAACTTATAAGATTGACCGTTATTATAGATACTTTTTATTTTTACTTTGATAAATTGGAAGATACCACACAGTTTGAAAAAAAATCAGGGAACTGGTTGAGAATATCTATACGAATGAGTATTTGAATCGGATTACAGTGAACTGGAACAATGAGCTTGCAGACGCAGATGGAGAAACAGGACTTACGTTGCAGAGAGATTTCTTTGCAAGGCACATCAATTACTCAAAGGATAGAGTAGTAGTTATTATATCTGATGCACTCCGTTATGAGGTTGCACATACCCTGTTTGAAAAAATGCAGGCAGATGAGAAGTGCAATGCTTCTATCGGAGCAATGCAAGGCATTCTTCCATCTTATACACCGTTAGGTATGGCTTCATTACTTCCGCATAAGACGATTGAGTATAGCCCGTCTTATGATGTACTGGTTGACGGAAAAGCGTGCAGTTCCACGGAGCAGAGGGAAGCTATTCTGAAAGAGTATAAAGTGAACAGTAGGTGTGTTCAGTTCGATTCGATGAAAACAATGAAGCAGGCAGACCTTCGTTCTATCTTTACAGGACAGGATGTTGTGTATATTTATCATAATCAGATAGATGCCCGTGGAGATAAAGCGGCTTCTGAAAATGAAGTGTTTACCGCTTGTGAAGAAGCAATCGAAGAAATTTATACTTTGATAAAGAGGATTGCATCGCAGGCAAATACCTATCATTTTATTGTGACGGCAGACCACGGATTTATTTATAAGAGATAAGATTCCGGCAACCGATAAGATTGCCGGAGCCGCTTCAAAGTCAAACAGTGTTGGACAGCGTTATTCCATATCTGCTGAAGAAATCAATGCAGACGGTGTTTGCCATACTACGGTTGGCAAGGTACTTGGCAATGCTGATGAGCGTATCGTATCGTTTCCGCTTGCGTCGGATATTTTTCAAGGTTGCAGGAGCAGGACAGAACTATGTTCATGGTGGCTGCTCTCCGCAGGAAATGCTTGTACCAATGATTGATGTGAAAGTAGATAAGGGCAAAAAGGAAACAAGTCTTGCAGAGATTGCTCTTGTAAGCCTGACTTCAAAGATTACAAACCTTATTACGACATTGGATTTTGTTCAGACAGAACCAGTAAGCGATGTTGTAAAAAAAACAAGCTACCGAGTATATTTCATTTCTGATAATAACGAGAAGATTTCTAATGAGAATATTGTTATTGCAGATAAGAAAGATAAGGATACGACGAAGCGTATGTTCAGACTCCGCTTTAACTTTAAGAACAAGAAATACGATAAATCACAGAAATACTACTTGGTTGCTTATGACGATAAGAATGATATAGAAGTTCTTCGTCACGAGATTATTATGGATATTGCATTTGCCGATGATTTTGGATTCTTCGGGTAATATCTGAAAAGGGGTATCGCCTTATGAGAAGATGGGGCTTTTTCTGATGCCTTAGCCTTTGCAGTTGCGATGACTGTTCGGGATATGAGCAGAGAGAAAGAAAAAAGACTGATTAAGACACAGAAGTTTTATCAGGAATGTTATGAAAGAATTGCCAATGACAGCGAACAGGCATTTAATATTGTATCAAAGGTTGTAAAAAGGCGTCACGCAGATATATTCCGAATGAGATAGCTTCGGGCAGTACCTACCTTGCGTTATATGCGTTTGCTCTTGTTATTGAAAGACAGGGCAGAGTGACGAAAGAACAGAGTAAAATCATTAGGATTTATTTTAATAATATGAGTTTTCCGTTTTCGGAGAGTGCATATTTAAGTGCAGCGAGAACCGGAGGAGAGGTTGGCAATTTCCGAAATGTCATATCCATAAGTAAGAGTTATGCAGGTGGCTTTTGGGTCAACTTCTTCCGGGCGTTATACAAATCCGGAACGCAGAAAGATTTGCAGGATATGATTGATTATACGACGTCAATCATTATGCGGTTTTTCGATTCTTGGAAATCCTGACAGTAATATTTCCAATACAATCTGTCAGAACTTTATTGACAGTGTAAATTATCAGATTAACCAAGTGCGTGAGATTTCCATTAAGGGAGTGGACTGGCTTGGTGTGATACCAATAGAAGACCGATTAGAAGAAATGAAGTTTTTCTATGAGGATTTGATTGACAGGTCAAACATTACAAACGACATTTCAAAAGAAGAATTGCTTCCGTATTTGGAACTTCAGATTTTGAATTGTATCTGCGATGTTGTAATGATGACGAAACAGCCAAAGTCCGTGAAATTGAGAATGATGAATGATGCCGTCAGACTTTCAGGCATACATACTGGTGTAACACCGGAACAATATGTAAGAGAGATTGCTAACAATACGGAGATGGGGCAGTTTTATAAAACAATGTTCTCATCAGGTAATCCATTGGGTTCATTTTGGCTCGTGATTTTTACAATGGGTGGACAGCTCTATGGAACGGACGCAACTGATGAACCGATTGGAATTGTCAATAATATTTTTTCTATCCTGATTCAGATTGAGAATTATCTTGATGAAAAGTATAACTTCTTAGGAAAAGACAGCATAGCGAAAGAATATATGTTGCATATCATCGAGCAGCTTGCCGATAAGTGCAATGAGGAGGATTAGATTATAATGGATAACATTGAAAAGATATAGCTCAGGGCTATGCCGATTTTGCAGATGATGAAGGAAGCATAGAAGAAGTGGAAGCAGAGGAAAATATTGTAACTGAGAATAGCACATCATTTAGCTTTGAAGAAAACACCAATTTTTTCTGAGATGAGCGATATAAACAGAAAGCTCCGTACTTATTTTGATGGAAAGATTGTCCGTAAGGATTTGACGAAATCCATCAAAGAGGGTGCGAATGTGCCGGTCTATGTCCTTGAGTTTTTGCTTGGTCAGTATTGCAGTTCTGATGACCCATCTATCATCGAAGAAGGTGTGGCGAATGTAAAAAGAATACTGGCAGACAATTATGTACGACCAGACGAAGCACAGAAAATCCTTTCATTGCTCCGTCAGAGGGAAGTCATACCGTTATTGATAAGATTACGGTCAATCTGAATATTAAAAAAGATACTTATGAAGCAGAGTTTTCTAACCTTGGAATTAAAGCAATTCCGATTAGCGAAGATTATCCGAGTAAATTTGACCGCCTGCTTTGTGGCGGTATCTGGTGTATTGTCCAGCTTGAATATGAATATATAGAGGAAGATAAGAATGCTTCTCCTATCCATATCCGTAAATTGACACCGATTCAGATGCCACACGTTGACATCAATGAGCTGAAACAAGGAAGAAAAGCATTTACAAAAGATGAATGGATAAGCGTAATGCTCCGCTCTATCGGTATGGAACCGGATACACTGACCGAAAGGGAAAAGTGGCTGCTTCTTGCCCGTATGTTACCGCTTGTAGAAAATAATTTTAATTTGTGTGAACTCGGACCGAGAAGTACAGGTAAATCTCATTTGTACAAAGAAATTTCACCGAACAGTATTCTTGTTTCTGGTGGTCAGACAACAGTAGCAAATCTGTTCTACAATATGGCAAGAAAGACAGTTGGTCTTGTCGGTATGTGGGACTGTGTTGCTTTTGATGAGGTTGCCGGTATTAAGTTCAAGGATAAAGATGGCATCCAGATCATGAAAGATTATATGGCTTCCGGTTCTTTTTTGCCCGTGGAAAAGAAGAAAAATCTGCTTCTGCATCTATGGTATTTGTGGGTAATATCAACCAGAGTGTTGATGTGCTGTTGAAAACATCAAGTCTGTTTGCTCCGTTCCCGCCGGAAATGGGAACAGATACAGCGTTCCTTGACCGTATGCACTGCTATATTCCGGGTTGGGAAATTCCAAAATTCAGACCGCAGCACTTTACAAATGATTATGGATTTATCAGTGATTATCTTGCAGAGTTTATCAGAGAACTTCGTAAAGAACAGTATGGAGATGCTTTGGATAAATATTTCCGTCTTGGAAAGAACTTAAATCCTGCTGATAGATGCAGTGGAGTCATCGAAGTTCATTACAAAGAAGAAAAGCGAAACTCTGATTGAGAAGATACATACGATGACCAGTCCGGGGCAGGTGGCAAAGTTGAAGCGTAATAACTATGTGGTCAATCGCATTAAGCCGGATAATGAGCAGATATATTATATCATTGACGCTATAAACGATGCCATCAATGCAGGTAAGCAGATTTCTTTTCAGTATTATGATTATACCGGATTGAAGAAAAAGGTTCTGAAGAACAAGGGCGAAGTGTATAAGCTCAGCCCGTATAAACTTCTCTGGTGTGGGGACTATTATTATGTTCTCGGATATTCAGAGAAGAAAAGCAAGGTTATCAATTTCAGGGTAGACCGTATTGCTTCCAAGCCGGAGATATTGGATAAAGATATTATTCCTATGCCTGATGATTTTGATATTGAGAATTACACAAAAGAAGTGTTCTTTATGTTCTCAGGCGAGAAAGTTCTTGTGGATTTACGGTGTGATAACAGTCTGATGAAAACAATGGTTGACCGTTTCGGAGAAGATGTGACAACCCTTGCGTATGATATGACTTCTTTCAGAGTACAGACCGAAGTATCAGCCAGTCCGACTTTTTTCGGTTGGGTGTTTGGCTTTAATGGCAAGGTACAGATACTTGCACCGGAAAGCTTGAAAGAGCAATACAGACAAATGCTTACAAAAGCTACTGAAGATATGAAAGAGAATGAATAGTGCAGATTTGCATTTATGTAGATGGTCTGCATAAAGCGTAAAGTCAATATTAAAGAATGGAGAGGTGTTAGCAAATTGCGACACCTCTTTTCTTTTGCGAAAAACCTACTTGAAAAAAATTTCGTATCAGGTATAATAAAACTATCGAAAGCAAAGT
>VOFC01004673.1_pt1 | contig 14140 bp, 22 predicted proteins | sample 5384161 | NCBI WGS metagenome assembly VOFC01 (sample SAMN12384722, study PRJNA508395) | human gut metagenome | isolation source: healthy gut B | host: Homo sapiens | reverse complement strand
CTTCCCCACATAAGATTCACATGTATATCTTCCTGTGAAAAGTACCAATTATCATCCGTTTTTCCGATGGAGACATTTTCAATGTAATCTCTCCATGTCATATATATAGAATTATTTTTTTTGTGTTCTTTCCACTTCCCAGCCATGGGCCGTTCTTCCATCCCGCATCCTGAAAACACATACCAACGGGGTGTTTGATACCTGCGTTACGGCAATCTTTTAAATAAGCATCCGAATTTCCCCACGCAGTTGTCTGCCAGGTTGATCCCGGCTCTAGTTTTTCACAAGCATATCTGGGAACAGTCAATATTGCAGTCCCGTCCGGTCCCACCCAATTAACCAATTCTCCGCCATAAGCAGCAGTATACCCTCCCCAACAGGTGTTGGGACATTTTAATACAGCATATTTAAAGCCGAATTGTTTAAGGATTTGTGGCAAGCAACTTGTGAAGCAAGGTTCTTCTACCGAATAGGTTACAAAATCCACCCCCGGAAAATGTTTGTTTATTTTAGCAATACCATATTGAAACTGTCTTATTATACTCTCTCCCGAGATATTATAGCAATAAGGCTGTGCATAAGTAGGGTTCGTAAACTCTACCTGATTACTAGTAGCCATCTCTTTAAAACGCAAATAAGCCTCCGGAGTCTGTACTCTGACTGTATCCCATGTTTCAGGCTCTATCTCCATACAAATCCGCCAGTCCGGATGCATAGCCAGCTGATCCACAATAAATTGAGTTTTCCACTTTACCGGATAATGTCCATATATCCCGCCATGATACCCATCAACAAAATAAGCTTGTTGAGAATAAACATTTGCATAAAAGAAAACAGTCAGTAATATGATATAAATTTTACTCATAGTATCCTAAAGCTATTTATCTTTGTGTTGCTCCATTCTACGCATAAATTCATATAATTTATGTTGGACAACTTCTTTATTATTTTCATATTCCGGAGATATCCAATCAACGAGTGCCAGCAAATTCTGATTTTCTATAAATTCTTCCTTCAGCCTTTCGTTGTTTTCCACTTCTATGAGAAACTCTGTTTTTCATCAGAAGTAAATTCATCCGCAAAATATTTATTCAGACAATTCTCCATATACACAGTCCTTTTTTATCAAAGAACGATTATCTCAATAAATACCCCTAAAAAATACCGATAAAATCATTAAAAGTTATGCAGCCAATGTCACATTGAGTTTTGCTCTCAACTTTTTAGTGCTATTCCCATCTGACATTCCACTGTATTTACCGAAATGCCCAAACGTTCGGATATTTCCCTATACTTCAATCCTTCCATGCGGCTTAACAAAAATATGTCACGGCATCTTTTAGGCAAACTATTGATAGCATCCCGTATCAGGTTCTCCATCTGATTTCTTTCTGATATATCATATACATCAAAACGATCCAAAGATTGCAATTTCAGATTCAACTCAATCTCAAAAAGAAGCCTTCACATTCTCGACATACTTTTTGCTCGAATACTTTATGCTTTAAATAATCCAAACATTTGTTTTCTCACAAGTCTGAAAAGATAAGCATTCATATTCTCAATATGATTCATTGACTCTCTCTTTTCCCCATAAGTCTGTAAACACATCTTGTGTTATGTTCTCCGCATCCTCTTCCGACATCACAAATTCTTTTGCAAACCGAACTAGTTTGGGATAATAAATAAGATACAATTCTGAAAAACTCATAGTTGTGTGTTTTCTTTAGATTAGTATTCAGTTATCAAAAATCTTGTGATGCAAATATAGAGATGAAAAAAAGCCTACTTCTTAATGGAAGTAGGCGGGAAAGTAAACGTTTTACAGATCAATTATTATATATACATTTAATAATCAACAGTTTATAACAAGACCATTTTTAGTTTTGGTAAACCGGATAGAATCATTTTTGAGACAAAGAACCAAGCATTTTTACCTCCTCCTCAAAGATATTACTATCAAGAGTGGACATTCTCTTCACTTTACTCTTATAATTATAGATTGTCTGCACAGAATAATGCAAAAAATACAGCAATCTGTCCAACATCGGTAATTCCTAACCGTATCAATGCAAATATGCGTAATTCTGTATTCAGTTGGTCCTTTTCCAGTTTATAGCGTTCCTCCGGTTTCAACAAAGAATTGAACTTTTCTACAAAGTTAGGATACAATTTAAGGAACGCTTTATCAAAGTTATGATAAAGTTCTTCAAGTTCCTTTTCAAAAGGTCGGGAGGATGACTTATATAAATCATCAATCTGTCCGGTCTTGATTTTCCTGTTCACATTCTTCCTGTACTCATCGAGTTTATTAATATAAACAGCACATTGATTCATAAAATACCCACACATACTTCTCCTTAATCAAATTAGCTTCGTCAAGGTTCTTATTCAACCCGACCAGTTCTCATTCATGGCTTTAAGATGCCGCTTAGCCCGAGATACAATTTTTTGTTTGTTTATATGTAAAATACAGGGTGATGGCAAGAGCTACCACAAACAAGCTAGTCAGAAATATATAGAAACGAAGATTCTGTTTTTGTTTTTCCAACCGGATTAAGTACGTATTTTCAATAATCGGATGTATACGGGCAATGACCGTATTCTTAAAACGGGAATTATAAAAGATGGCATCATCCAACGCTACTTTTATATAATTATACGCTCTGTCTATATCTCCCTTATGATACAAATTAACTGCCAATGTCAATAATGCCTCATTCTCTTTGACAGCTAGTTTTGTATCTGTCATAGCAGCCAGCATTAGAAACTTTTCTTCCAGTGCATAATTCCCAATCAACCGATAAGCCCTGGCAAGTCCCATAGCCATCATAGCATAGCCATGAGATGACGGCTCTTGTTTATCATATATCTCTGTCAAAATCAGAAGAGCCTCTTTGGTACTTCCCTTATCTTGAAGCTTCACAGCTTTTTCTTTTCTATATTCATCCGACTGATCAAATAAGATGCTCATCACAGTATCCCGATAAGCTTCTTTTTCCGATACATACTCGTTTGAAAAACGTACATCGTCCGTGTATTTAATGAGATTTTCATAATAACGTATACGATTCCAGCAATACAAAGCTTTCAAATGATCGGGGTAAATCGGCACACCTAATCGACTTAAAAATATCATTAGCTTGAATAAACAAACCTGATAAAGAATAGACAAAAGCCAACCGAAGCTGCTCTTCCAAAAGATATTCTTTATTACCAATTGTTTTTGCTATATCAATATTCTCATGAATGTATTGTTCTGCCGAGTCACAGACAAAGGTTTCATATTGATGGATAATCTCTTTATTTAAATTATATATATCCTCCAATGAATTAAGGCCAACCTTCTTTTTCTTTAATTCTTTTATGGTAGCTTCTTTTTTCCTGGGTGTATATCAAACGTTCAGAAATCACTTTGTCTAACACCTTCAACAAAGAATCATTCTCACTATCTGCATAGAGGTAAAACAAGGAGTTTAGAAGGAAAAATATAAACCAAAGTGTGCGTTTCATAATCATGTATTCTTTCTTAATCTGCAAAAAAAAAAATGTATTTTCTTTGGGTAATTCGTCAAAAAGAACGTAAATCGTTCTTTTTTTATTACATCTTTTAACAAATGAAGATGGAGAAATTACCCCATTCTAAATGATATTTGTGAAACCATACTGACTAAAAAACGAATCGTAAAGAAGCGGAGTTAAAAAAGCTTTTTTGCCACTCGGACTTTGCAAAAAGTATAAATATTAGTTCTATATTTGCAGCCGTTAAAAGAGAAAGATGAAACAAAAGCTTAAAAATTCGGACTACTTTTAGTGTTGGCTTTGCTCATCCATTGCGCAACTAACAGAGCAATGGAAGATATGTGCAAAGTTTCCTCCCCGACTTATCGGCAGGAGAAATGCTATGTATCACAAGATCGTCCGATTCAAAATGCTTTGGAACGTCTTTATAATCTTTATACGACTCAAACCTGTGATATGAGTCATACAGATGTCGCACATGTTCCGACAGATAAAAGCATGTTTTGTTAATCGCTTATTTCTGTGACCATTACAAACATCAAAGTCCGCCTTACCCTGTCTCATCCCATTCTCCTACATATTATTATGATCCTATCTCCTATTATATATATGGGTTAAGAAAGATTGTCATTTAGCCTACAGTACAGTAGACTCTTTTGCTCGTCATTTATTACAGTTGGTTTTATTCTCCATAGGGCGAATAGACTAATTGCTTATTTCTATATAATATTCAATCTAAACAGCTATTGAATTATGAATTTTACATTTTTAGTTGTTGTTTTACTGACAGCGCTTGCTTTTGTCGGTGTAGTAATAGCCCTTTCACGAGCTATTTCACCACCGTTCGTACAATGTACAAAAGTTTGAAGCTTATGAATGTGGTATACCAACGCGTGGTAAATCATGGATGCAGTTCCGTGTAGGTTACTACCTGTTTGCCATCCTGTTCCTGATGTTCGACGTGGAAACAGCTTTTCTGTTTCCGTGGGCGGTAGTTATGCGTGACATGGGACCACAGGGACTTATTAGTGTTCTCTTTTTTCTTTATCATTTTAGTTCTGGGTCTTGCTTATGCCTGGAGGAAAGGAGCTTTGGAATGGAAATAACCAAAAAGCCAAAAATAAAATCTATTCCGTATGATGAGTTTATCGACAATGAATCATTGGAAAAGTTGGTCAAAGAACTTAATGCAGGAGGAGCCAATGTTGCCCTCGGAGTACTTGACGACTTTATCAACTGGGGGCGCAGCAATTCACTGTGGCCGCTTACCTTTGCAACCAGTTGTTGTGGTATCGAATTTATGGCACTGGGTGCCGCGCGTTATGACATGGCCCGCTTTGGGTTTGAGGTAGCCCGTGCCAGCCCGCGTCAGGCTGATATGATTATGGTATGCGGAACAATCACCAATAAAATGGCCCCGGTACTGAAACGACTCTACGACCAGATGCCCGATCCGAAATATGTAGTTGCCGTAGGCGGATGTGCTGTCAGCGGAGGGCCTTTCAAAAAGTCTTATCATGTGCTGAATGGAGTAGATAAGATTCTCCCGGTCGATGTATATATCCCCGGATGCCCGCCACGTCCCGAAGCTTTCTATTATGGCATGATGCAATTGCAACGCAAAGTGAAAATAGAGAAATTCTTTGGTGGAGTAAACAGAAAAGAGAAGAAACCGGATTATTTAAAAAATGAAGAATGATTCTACATTCTGTAATTTAAAGGATTTATGCAAGAAATACAATTTATAGCTCCTGCAGCGTTACACGACGAGATGCTGCGCTTGCGGCAGGAAAAGCAGATGGACTTTCTGGAAAGCCTCACTGGTATGGACTGGGGAGTAGCAGACGAAAAAGACGCACCGGAGAAACTCCGTGGTTTAGGCGTTGTCTACCATCTGGAATCTACTGTTACGGGAGAACGGATAGCACTAAAAACAGCGACAACCAACCGCGAGCTACCGGAAATTCCGTCAGTCAGCGATATATGGAAAATAGCCGACTTCTACGAACGTGAAGTTTTTGATTTTTATGGCATCACCTTTGTCGGTCATCCTGATATGCGCCGGCTCTACCTGCGTAACGATTGGATCGGTTATCCAATGCGTAAAGATAACGATCCGGAAAAGGATAACCCACTGTGCATGACCAATGAAGAGACGTTTGATACGACTCAAGAAATAGAACTGAACCCCGACGGAACCATCAAAAACAAAGAGACGAAGCTGTTCGGTGAAGAAGAGTATGTAGTTAACATCGGTCCGCAACACCCTGCTACTCACGGTGTAATGCGTTTCCGCGTTTCTCTGGAAGGTGAAATCATTCGTAAGATCGATGCTAACTGCGGTTATATTCACCGGGGCATCGAGAAAATGAATGAAAGCCTCACTTACCCTCAAACATTGGCTTTGACAGACCGTCTGGACTATTTGGGCGCGCATCAGAACCGCCATGCATTGTGTATGTGCATTGAAAAAGCCATGGGCATTGAGGTCAGTGAACGCGTACAGTACATCCGTACCATAATGGACGAGTTGCAACGTATCGATTCTCACTTGCTGTTCTACTCTTGTCTTGCTATGGACTTAGGAGCGTTGACAGCATTCTTTTATGGATTCCGTGACCGCGAGAAAATTCTCGATATCTTTGAAGAAACTTGCGGCGGGCGTCTGATTATGAACTACAATACGATTGGCGGTGTACAGGCTGATCTTCATCCTAACTTCGTCAAACGAGTAAAAAAGAGTTCATTCCATATATGAGAGGAATTATCCACGAATATCACGATATATTCACGGGTAACATCATCGCACAGAGCCGTATGAAAAGGCGTCGGTGTGTTAAGCCGCGAAGATGCCATCTTTTCGGTTGTACCGGAGGTACAGGCCGTGCATCAGGATGGGCGTGTGACGTACGTAAACGAATGCCATACGGTGTATATGACAAAGTCGATTTCAAAGAAATCGTTTATACGGAAGGCGACTGCTTTGCCCGTTACCTGGTGCGTATGGATGAAATCATGGAAAGTCTGAACATCATCGAACAATTAATAGACAACATTCCCGAGGGACCTTATCAGGAGAAGATGAAACCTATCATCCGTGTTCCGGAAGGCAGTTACTATGCAGCAGTAGAAGGAAGTCGTGGTGAATTTGGTGTCTTCCTGGAAAGTCAGGGTGACAAAACGCCTCACCGTCTGCACTACCGTGCTACGGGATTGCCGCTTGTTGCTGCAATTGACACCATTTGCCGGGGAACAAAGATTGCCGACTTAATTGCTATTGGCGGAACAATAGATTATGTCGTTCCGGATATTGACAGATAATACTTAATTATTAAAAATATATGTTCGACTTTAGTATAGTAACAAACTGGATACATGAGCTACTGCTTCCATTATGCCGGAGGGATTAGCCATCTTTATAGAATGTGTAGCTGTCGGCGTGTGCCTCGTAGCACTGTATGCCATCCTGGCTATCATATTGATCTACATGGAGCGTAAGATTTGCGGTTTCTTCCAGTGTCGTCTTGGTCCGAACCGTGTTGGTAAATGGGGTTCTATTCAAGTGGTCTGCGACGTGCTCAAGATGCTGACCAAAGAAATCTTCACTCCGAAAGCTGCCGACCGCTTCCTCTACAACCTGGCACCGTTCATGGTGATCATAGCTTCATTCCTGACTTTCGCTTGTATTCCTTTTTAATAAAGGTGCAGCGATTCTCGACTTTAATGTGGGCGTGTTCTTCCTGCTGGCAGCTTCCAGCATTGGAGTGGTCGGTATCTTGCTGGCCGGTTGGGGTAGTAACAACAAATTTTCATTGATCGGAGCCATGCGAAGCGGAGCACAGATTATCAGTTACGAGCTTTCGGTTGGTATGAGTATTATGACGATGGTAGTGCTGATGGGTACGATGCAATTCTCTGAAATCGTAGAAGGGCAAGCTGATGGCTGGTTCATCTTCAAGGGACATATCCCTGCGGTAATAGCTTTCATCATCTATCTGATTGCGGGAAACGCAGAATGTAACCGTGGACCGTTCGACCTTCCCGAAGCGGAAAGTGAGCTGACTGCCGGATACCACACTGAATACTCCGGTATGGGTTTCGGTTTCTTCTATCTGGCAGAATATTTGAACCTGTTTATCGTGGCCAGTGTTGCCGCCACTATCTTCCTGGGAGGCTGGATGCCGTTACACATCGTCGGGCTGGATGGATTCAACGCTGTAATGGACTATATTCCCGGCTTCATCTGGTTCTTCGCCAAAGCATTCTTCGTTGTATTCCTCCTGATGTGGATCAAATGGACTTTCCCACGCTTGCGTATCGACCAGATCCTGAATCTGGAATGGAAATACCTGGTCCCAATTTCTATGGTAAATCTATTACTAATGGCATGCTGCGTAGCTTTCGGCTTCCACTTTTGATAAATGAAAATTATGGAATATAAAGATAAAAAATATACGTACTTAGGTGGTCTGGTGCATGGCATCAGTACACTGGCAACGGGTATGAAAACCAGCATCAAGGTATACTTCCGTAAGAAAGTGACCGAGCAATATCCCGAAAACCGGAAAGAGCTGAAAATGTTCGACCGTTTCCGTGGTACGCTGAATATGCCCCACAATGAGAATAATGAACATCGCTGTGTAGCTTGCGGACTGTGTCAAATGGCCTGTCCGAACGATACAATCAAAGTGACCAGCGAAACCGTCGAAACAGAAGATGGAAAGAAGAAGAAAATCCTGGCAACCTATGAATATGATTTGGGTGCCTGTATGTTCTGCCAGCTCTGTGTCAATGCTTGTCCGCACGATGCCATCACGTTCGATCAGAACTTCGAACATGCAGTCTTCGACCGGACGATACTTGTCCTGAAGTTGAACCACGACGGTAGTAAAGTAATAGAAAAGAAAAAGAAGTTTAGATATGGGATCAACACTTGAAACAGTAGTATTCTACTTTTTGGCAGCATTTATTATTGCGATGTCCATCATGACGGTGACTACCCAACGTATCGTACGCTCGGCCACCTACCTGCTCTTTCGTGCTCTTCGGCACGGCCGGCATCTATTTTTGCTGGGTTACACCTTTCTGGGTTCCGTTCAGATTATGGTTTATGCCGGTGGTATCGTCGTTCTTTATGTATTCTCCATCCTGTTGACCAGCGGAGAAGGTGATCGCGCCGAGAAAGCAAAACGAAGTAAGCTCCTGGCCGGGCTCATTACCATGATTGCCGGTTTAGCAATTATCCTGACTATCACGTTGAAACATAATTTCATGCAGACGGCTAATCTTGCCCCGCACGAGATCAACATTCATGCTATCGGGAACGCTTTGCTTAGTAGCGACAAATACGGTTATATATTACCTTTCGAAGCTGTCAGCATCCTGTTGCTGGCTTGTATCATCGGTGGTATCATAATTGCACGTAAGAGATAAACAAGTATTAACTATCAAAATAGAGTTCGAATATGATACACATGGAATATTATCTGGTAGTTTCTACCATCATGATGTTTGCAGGAATCTATGGATTCTTTTACCCGCCGGAACACACTGGCTATCCTGATTTCTGTAGAGTTAATGCTGAATGCCACGGACATCAACTTTGCCGTGTTCAACCGTTTCTCTTTCCGGAGGGAATGGAAGGCTATTTCTTTGCACTCTTTTCCATCGCCATCTCGGCTGCGGAAACTGCAGTAGCCATCGCCATCATGATTAACATTTACCGCAACCTCCGAAGCATTCAAGTCCGCAACTGGACGATCTGAAGTGGTGATTTGTTTCTCACCAAGAACAAATAATAATAAATCAAGTAATAAAAATAAAACTGTATGGAACTAACAATTCTAATACTCCTTCTTCCTTTCTTCTCCTTTCTCATACTGGGAATCGGAGGTAAATGGATGTCCCACCGGACAGCGGGCACAATTGGCACGCTGATACTGGGAGCAGTAGCGGTACTATCCTACGTTACAGCTATCCAATATTTCTCGGCTCCACGACTGGAAGACGGAACATTCGCCACACTGATACCTTACAACTTCACGTGGCTTCCTTTTACAGAGACCTTACACTTTGATTTGGGCATCCTGCTCGATCCTATATCCGTGATGATGCTGATTGTCATTTCTACCGTGTCACTGATGGTGCATATCTACTCCTTCGGTTACATGAAAGGAGAAGTCGGTTTTCAACGTTATTACGCTTTCCTATCCCTGTTTACCATGTCTATGCTGGGATTGGTCGTTGCAACCAACATCTTCCAGATGTACCTTTTCTGGGAACTGGTGGGGGTAAGTTCTTACCTGCTAATCGGTTTTTATTATACAAAACCGGCTGCCATCGCTGCTTCCAAGAAAGCGTTTATTGTTACTCGCTTTGCTGATTTGGGTTTCCTGATCGGTATCCTGATTTACGGATATTATGGTGGTACATTCGGATTTACCCCGGACACGGTATCCTTGATAAGCGGTGGAGCTTCTATGCTCCCGTTGGCTCTCGATTGATGTTTGTAGGTGGTGCCGGTAAGAGTGCTATGTTTCCCTTGCATATCTGGCTGCCCGATGCCATGGAAGGTCCTACTCCTGTCAGCGCCTTGATCCATGCGGCTACGATGGTAGTTGCCGGCGTTTATCTGGTAGCGCGTATGTTCCCGCTTTTCATTGCCTATGCACCGAATACGTTGCACATGGTTGCTTGGGTAGGTGCATTCACCGCATTCTATGCAGCAAGTGTGGCTTGCGTACAATCAGATATTAAACGCGTACTGGCTTTCTCTACCATTTCACAGATTGGTTTCATGATGGTAGCTCTGGGTGTTTGTACTTCCATGGATCCTCACGAAGGAGGTTTGGGCTACATGGCTTCCATGTTCCACCTCTTCACACACGCCATGTTTAAGGCATTACTCTTCTTGGGTGCCGGCAGCATTATCCATGCAGTACATTCCAACGAAATGTCAGCCATGGGAGGACTACGCAAATACATGCCTATTACTCACTGGACATTCCTGATTGCCTGTCTCGCCATTGCCGGTATTCCTCCGTTCTCCGGTTTCTTCTCGAAAAGATGAGATTTTGGCTGCCTGCTTCCAATATAGCCCTGCAATGGGTTGGGTGATGACAGTAATCGCCGCAATGACCGCCTTCTATATGTTCCGCCTCTACTACGGCATCTTCTGGGGCAAAGAAAACAAAGAGCTTCATGCTCATCACACCCCGCATGAGAGTCCGTTGGCTATGACTTTTCCGTTGATGTTTCTGGCGGTTGTTACTTGTGGTGCAGGGTTCTATTCCTTTCGGACATTTTATCAGTTCGAATGGTGAATCTTATTCTATCCATCTCGATCCGTCAGTGGCTATTACGAGCGTTGTTATTGCGATTATTTCGATTGCAATCGCTACATGGATGTACAAGAATGCCAAACAGCCTGTTGCTGATTCGTTAGCAAAACGATTCAAAGGTCTGCACAAGGCAGCCTATAATCGCTTCTATATTGATGATATCTACCAGTTTATTACGCATAAGATTATCTTCCGCTGTATCTCTACCCTATCGCATGGTTCGACCGTCATGTAGTGGATGGATTCTTTGACTTCCTGGCATGGGCTACCAACACAACAAGCGACGAGATTCGTGGTTTGCAGAGCGGTCAGGTAAACAATATGCGTATGTGTTCCTTTGCGGTGCATTGGCACTTATCCTACTGCTGATTCTCTAAATAGTAAATAGTAAATCTTAAATAGTAAATCATAAAGATGAATTTCTTATCCATATTCGTACTTATCCCCTTATTGATGCTGGCCGGACTTTGGGCAGCACGAGGAATCAAAGCCATCCGGGGGTTATGGTTACCGGCGCATCGGCACTTGATTGCCTCCGTCGTACTTACCTTTATGTATTTGGGAGAACGCAGCGCCGGCAACACGGCAGAAATGCTATTCCGTGCAGATACGCTTTGGTATGCACCGCTTCACATCTCCTACTCGGTAGGCGTTGACGGGAATTTCGGTAGCCATGTTGTTATTGTCTGCTGTCATTGTATTCACCAGTACATTCGCTTCCTGGCGTCTGCAACCTCTGACGAAAGAATATTTCCTCTGGTTCACGTTGTTGTCTATGGGAGTCTTCGGATTCTTTTATATCCATCGACTTATTCACCATGTTCATGTTCTACGAAATCGCGCTGATACCGATGTACCTGTTGATTGGTGTATGGGGATCAGGACGTAAAGAATATGCAGCCATGAAGCTGACCCTTATGCTGATGGGCGGTTCCGCTTTCCTGCTGATCGGTATTCTCGGAATCTATTTCGGTTCGGGAGCTACCACCATGAACCTTCTGGAAATAGCACAGCTACATAATATTCCTTTTGCACAGCAATGTATCTGGTTCCCGCTTACTTTCCTCGGGTTCGGTGTGCTGGGTGCTCTTTTCCCGTTCCACATGGAGTCCTGACGGTCACGCTTCTGCCCTGACTGCCGTATCCATGCTTCACGCCGGAGTATTGATGAAACTGGGAGGTTACGGATGTTTCCGTATCGCCATGTATCTGATGCCGGAAGCCGCTAACGAACTTTCATGGATATTCCTGATACTGACAGGTATCTCCGTTGTTTACGGAGCATTCTCCGCTTGCGTACAGACAGACTTGAAATACATCAACGCTTACTCTTCCGTTTCTCACTGCGGACTGGTACTTTTCGCCATTCTGATGCTGAATCAGACTGCTGCGACAGGAGCCATTCTTCAGATGCTTTCCACGGATTGATGACAGCCTTTGTTCTTGCCCTGATCGGTATGATTTACGGACGTACACACACACGTGATGTCCGCGAGCTTGCCGGATTAATGAAAATTATGCCGTTCCTCAGCGTATGTTATGTGATTGCCGGTCTTGCCAATCTCGGTTTGCCGGGATTAAGCGGGTTCGTTGCCGAAATGACTATCTTCGTCGGTTCTTTCCAGAACAACGACGTATTCCACCGCACATTGACCATCATCGCTTGTTCATCCATCGTGATTACGGCAGTCTATATCCTGCGTCTGGTAGGCAAGATTCTGTACGGTACCTGCACCAACAAACATCATCTGCGCTGACAGACGCAACCTGGGATGAACGGGTAGCTGTTATCTGCCTCATCGTTTGTGTAGCCGGACTGGGTATGGCTCCTTTCTGGGTAAGCCACATGATTGGTGAAAGTGTACTCCCTGTAGTCTCACAACTCATCCCATAACCTTTATTTTTAATCTTTAATTCTTAATTTATAAAAAGATGGATTATTCACAATTTCTACATATGCGGGAAGAGCTGTCGCTCGTAGCAGTTTTACTATTGCTGTTCCTTTCTTGCCGATCTCTTCATGAGTCCGACGCACACAAGCAAAAAGGGACGAGACCCGTTTTGAACACCATGCTGCCAGTTATCCTGATGGCCATCCATACAGCGATCAATCTGGTTCCAAGCACAGCTGCCGACATTTTTGGCGGTATGTATCACTATGTACCCATGCACACGGTAGTCAAATCAATCCTGAACATAGGCACGCTGATTGTTTTCCTGATGGCACACGAATGGATGAAACGCGACGATACTTCATTCAAGCAAGGTGAGTTCTATGTACTTACACTCTCCACCCTGTTCGGTATGTATCTCATGATTTCCGCCGGACACTTCCTGATGTTCTTCATCGGACTGGAGACAGCTTCCATCCCGATGGCAGCCTTGATCGCTTTCGACAAATACCGCCATAACCCGCTGAAGCCGGTGCCAAGTATATCCTTACCGCACTTTTCTCCAGCGCACTGTTACTGTTTGGTCTGTCAATGATTTACGGTTCCGCAGGAACACTGTATTTCGATGATCTTCCTGCTCATATCGATGGAAAACCGTTGCAAATCATGGCTTTTGTATTCTTCTTTACCGGTATGGCGTTCAAGCTCTCTGCTGGTTCCGTTCCATTTATGGACGGCAGATGTTTTTACGAAGGTGCACCGAGTACGGTTACTATCTGGAGTGTTATCTCCAAAAGGTTCGGCAGCATTTGTGCTGATGGCAATTCTGATCAAAGTATTCGCACCGATGATACATGACTGGCAAGAAGTACTTTACTGGGTGACTATCGCTTCTATCACCATCGCCAATATATTCGCTATCCGCCAGCAGAATCTGAAACGCCTCATGGCATTCTCCAGTATCTCACAAGCCGGATATATCATGTTGGGCGTCATCGGAGGAACGGCACAGGGAATGACCGCCATGGTATATTACATACTTGTATGCCGCTGCCAATCTCGGAGATTTGCCGTCATCACTATCGTAGCATTACGCAGTCAGAAGTTTACCCTCGAAGATTATGCAGGACTCTACAAGACGAACCCGAAAAATGGCTTTTCTGATGACTATTTCGCTGTTCTCACTGGCAGGTATTCCTCCGTTTGCCGGATTCTTCTCGAAGTTCTTTATTTTCATGGCAGCTTTCGAAGCGGGCTTCCACTTGCTGGTATTCATTGCACTGGTTAATACCGTGATTTCATTGTACTACTATCTGCTGATTGTAAAAGCAATGTATATCACGCCTTCCGATAACCCATTCCGACTTTCCGCAGCGACCGCTGTAC
>VOFC01002855.1_pt1 | contig 14144 bp, 14 predicted proteins | sample 5384161 | NCBI WGS metagenome assembly VOFC01 (sample SAMN12384722, study PRJNA508395) | human gut metagenome | isolation source: healthy gut B | host: Homo sapiens | reverse complement strand
TGTTGGACAAAAAGATTAGAAGCAACGTATGTTGAACAGTCAAGTTTGCATCTGAAGAACATTTAAAGCAATTAAATACATTATATAAAAAATATGTCATCTCATATGTATTCGTCTTCGGTGATTAGTAATTTATTTAAGAACATGAGTGCATTTGGAACTTTGGCGGGAACACCACAAAATAACCCATATTACCCTAAAGAGTCCTATGATGAATTTATTGCCAAGATGATTGAAAAAGAAGATGAAAATAGAGAAGGTTTTAGATTTGAAATAATTAGGGGGAAACAGAGGATAAAACCATTACCCCCACTTTGAAAAATCTATTGCATACTTTTATGCAGTATAAAATCAAAGTTCAGGGGAATATTGAAACCGTTTGTCTGCTTTCAAAGAAACTTGATTTTCGTGCTTTGTGGGATATTAAGGAATGAAAATGCGGAGGAAGTCTCTCGCGTATAGACTACGATTTTGCGGTCGTTCCCGCCCACTCTGCTGCCAGTTGGTGATTTCCTTGCCCCGGAAGATATCTTCCGTTGTTGGCGGGTCAGTTGCTCACCAAGTTGGAGGGGTGACCACTACGGCAAGCGCGGCATCGTAGGCGATGGGAACTTCTGCTGCCTTCTCCGGCGGCTTTGGCCTTCATCTTTCACTTTGAACTTGATGGCGCGGAAGCCATGGCGATCCGTGGTCTGGTCCAGCAGGGGCTGAAATACCGACACCAGTTCCGCCGCCGGTCACGGTGACACGGGCAGAAGGGTTTAGGGTCATAAAGCGTTCGGCGGTCTGCTGCGCTATGGGGAGCACGGTGTCGCTGCCTTTGATGCGTTGTCGCCACCATGCCAGTGGTGGCTGTCAGTACGAGGCCAGAAGTAATTCTCTTGTCTTCATAAAACACATGATGCAAATAGGAGTGAACAGATAATGCAATTGGGGGCAAACACATGATGTAAACCGATGGTATGCATCATGTAATCAACTCAACGCATGATGCAAATTAAGGCAATGGATATTACAAATGTGTTACATGGGGTGTACTTTAAGTCGTTATGGCAGTTTTGTAACACCTTTGAAGCATTTCTTTCAAACGTTGATCACACTGCCTAACATCCGGCCCGTTCCTTTGCATACAGAAATCAATAGGCAACATGAAAAAAAGATTTTTGAGAAAAGATTGTAGAAGGTATACTGGCTTGTAGCGGCTTTGTGACGAGTCTTACCATCGTACTTATCGTCGTGTTCCTCTTTTCGAAAGCGCTGGAAGCTTGTTCAGCAGCAAGGTGATAGAAGGGTATGTATTGGCCTTGAATAAGGAGAGACTATATATAAGGTGGTGATTCCGTTTTCCATTTCTGGAATCACTTCGGGCGTTGTCCTGGGCATCGGACGTGCCATAGGCGAGACGATGGCGGTGCTGATGGTTACAGGAAATGCGGCCGTGATACCCACCACTATTCTGGAACCGCTCCGTACCATTCCGGCGACTATTGCAGCGGAACTGGGAGAGGCTCCTGCCGGCGGCGCGCACTATGAAGCCCTGTTCCTGTTGGGAGTAGTGTTGTTTTTCATCACGATGCTTATCAACTTTAGTGTAGAATATATTTCATCAAGAACAAATAAATAATGTACTGATTTGCCGGTGTGCTAATGATCATGCGGCACACAGCGCAGCCAATGGGTATATTGATAGATTGACAAATGATTAATTAAGTATTTAAAATATGAAGCAAGATGTTTTCCCTGCCCGGCAAGGGGCGCGTAAAAGACGTTCGCAATGGCTGGCATTCGGTATTTTCAAACTGTTAAGTTATAGCATTGTCCTCATTCTGTTTGCCATTCTCGGTTTTATTATATATAAAGGTATAGGAGTAATCAGCTGGGAGTTTCTGACCACGGCTCCCAGTGACGGTATGACGGGTGGCGGTATATGGCCGGCCATTGTAGGTACTTTTTATCTGATGGCGGGCAGTGCGCTGTTCGCTTTTCCGGTGGGAGTGATGAGTGGCATTTATATGAACGAGTATGCGCCGAAAGGCAAGCTGGTCCGCTTTATCCGGATGATGACCAATAACCTGAGCGGTATTCCGTCCATTGTGTTCGGTTTGTTTGGTATGGCACTGTTTGTGAAATACATGGGGTTCGGCGACAGCATCCTGGCCGGTTCTTTGACGTTGGGATTGCTTTGTGTACCTTTGGTGATACGCACCACCGAAGAAGCCTTGAAGGCGATTCCCGACAGCTTCCGTGAAGGGAGTCTGGCTTTGGGCGCGACCAAGCTGCAAACCATCTGGCATGTGATTCTGCCTATGGGGATGCCCAACATCATTACCGGACTGATTCTGGCTTTGGGACGTGTATCGGGTGAAACGGCGCCCATCTTGTTTACGTGTGCCGCTTACTTCCTGCCGCAACTGCCGCATAGCATTCTGGACCAATGCATGGCATTGCCTTATCACCTTTATGTGATTTCTACCAGCGGAACGGATATGGAGTCACAGCTTCCTTTGGCATACGGTACGGCGTTGGTACTGATCCTTATTATTTTAATTATAAACCTGTTGGCAAATGCACTCCGCCGGTATTTTTCCAACAAAGTAAAAACGAATTAATAATTTGTCGGTGTGCCGATGGGTTGCGCTGTGTACCGCACGGACATTGGTACATTAGCACATAGACAAATCAGCAAATTATTAAAACATTAAGAATATGAATAAGATAGATGCAAAACATGTAAATTTTTTCTATGGTGATTTTCAGGCACTGAAAGATATAAGCATGACGATTGAAGAGAAATCGGTGGTGGCTTTCATAGGCCCGTCCGGTTGTGGCAAGTCCACCTTCCTCCGTCTGTTCAACCGCATGAACGACCTCATTCCCGGCTCTCGTCTGGAGGGGGAGATTTTGATTGACGGGAGAAATATATACGACAAGTCCGTGCAGGTGGACGAGTTGCGCAAGAGCGTAGGGATGGTCTTTCAGCGTCCCAACCCGTTTCCGAAAAGCATTTTCGAGAATGTGGCCTACGGGCTTCGGGTAAATGGGGTGAAAGATAATGAGTTTATCCGCCACAGGGTGGAGGAAACCTTGAAAGGAGCCGCATTGTGGGATGAGGTGAAGAATAAGTTGAAAGAGTCTGCGTTTGCCCTGTCCGGTGGTCAGCAGCAGCGGTTGTGCATAGCCCGTGCCATGGCCGTATCTCCTTCGGTTCTGCTTATGGATGAACCGGCTTCGGCACTGGACCCTATCTCTACAGCCAAGGTAGAAGAGTTGATTCATGAGCTGAAGAAAGAATATACCATCGTTATTGTCACCCACAACATGCAGCAGGCCGCGCGTGTCAGTGACAAGACAGCCTTCTTCTATATGGGCAATATGGTGGAATATGATGATACGAAGAAAATATTTACGAATCCGGGCAAGGAAGCGACCCAGAATTATATTACAGGGCGTTTCGGGTAAAGCATTCATCACAGCGTTGCACAGATGGGAGATAAGATAAAGCTGGAACTGATGTGCCACAACCCGATGCGGGCTTGCTTGCTTTTCAGATCTAATGGTACGGATTTGTCTTTTTATTCTTCTGTCCGGAAAATTAAAATCAGTGTGAATCTGCGCAATCTGCGGTGAAAGAAATAATGATAAACAAAACAAGAATTAAGAATATGGTGAAATTTATAGAATCAGAACTTGTATCACTGAAGAAGGAAGTGAACGAGATGTGGACATTGGTTTACAATCAGCTGGACAGGGCAGGAGAGGCTGTGCTGACCTTTAACCGTGACCAGGCACAGCAAGTCATTGTCCGTGAGAAAAGGGTGAATGCGTTCGAGTTGAAAATAGACAGTGATGTAGAGGACACTATCGCTCTATACAATCCGGTAGCCATTGACCTGCGTTTTGTGCTGGCCATGTTCAAGATAAACAGTGATTTGGAGCGTTTGGGAGATTTTGCCGAAGGCATAGCCCGTTTTGTGGTGAGAAGCGAGGAAACCGTGCTGGATAGTGAACTGCTCCACAGCCTGCGTATAGAAGAGATGCTGAAACAAGTGCTCGGTATGCTCGAAATGACCAAGAACGCGTTGAATGAAGAAAATCTGGAGTTAGCCCTCAATGTATTCAGTAAAGATAATTTGCTGGACGAAATCAATGCGGCTGCTCCTGCCGTCCTTACAAAATATCTGGAAACACACCCCGATAATTTCCTGACTTGCCTGGAACTCGGCACCGTTATCCGTAAGCTGGAACGTGCCGGAGACCATATAACCAATATCGCCGAAGAAATTGTTTTCTTCATCGATGCAAAGGTGCTGAAACATCGCGATAAGGTAGATGGACATTTCTTGGGAAAAGAAAAAACTCATTAAAATGCTGTTTTAGTCTATATTTTTGCTACCTTTGTATATATAATGAGGCCGATAAAGATCATTTTGAATAATAATCTGCCAAAAAAGACAGAAAAATCTAAAAACATGTTGTATGGCATAGTTTTTTATTTGGCTGGTTTAAAAAAAGGCTCGATATTTGCATCGTTATCCTGAAATGTGGTGAATCTGGAGTTCGATATCATTGCAAGTACATCGCCGCATGATACAATTTATAACAAGGTAACAGCACTATGGACGATTTCCTGCAATTAGTGGCATCCCGTCAGAGTGAATCGTGCCTATGATATGACTCGTGCCGTGGAGCCTGAGAAAATATGGTGATTTACTTTTTAGACACAGATGACGCAGATGACGCGGATTTTTTAATATTCCAATCCGCGTTCATCCGCGTCTAAAAAATAATCAAAAAAAAGAAAGCAGATACGGAGTTTCCGAAAGACTTCCGCGTGCTTACAAATCCTTCAGCAGCAGCACCTTGCTTGCATTCTTGTAGTATTCCTCCCTGTGCCTTCAGCAATGCTCCCCATTGGTGTTGAATTCTATTTTCTTTATCAATTTTGAAATCTTCTGAGCCGTGCGTGTCCAGTTTGTCCAGCAGGAGGGCCACATTCATTTTGTTGATATCCATGGAAGGCTGGTAAGCGATGTCTTCACTCTTTTCATCGGCAAAGCGCTTGGCTATGAGAGACATTATCAGGATGGAGATAAAATCGCGGTAGCGCCGGCTGATGTTGCGCGCATCCTTATCGAAACTGAAGTTCCGGATGTTTTGTCCGGCATACGTCAGTTCCGCTCCGAAAAGGCAGATGGTCCACGATACCTGCAACCATAGCAGAAACATCGGAAGTGCCGCAAAACTACCGTAAATGGCGTTGTAACGGGATACCCACAACTGACTGCTGATATAAAGGAACTGGAATGCCTGGTGTGCCGTACCTGCCAGAATACCGGATATGAGTGCGTGTTTCAGCTTGACCTTTGTATTCGGCATAAAGACGTACAGTGCTGTAAACATGAACCAGGTCAGCACGAAGGGGATGAGGCGCTAAAAGTCTTCGAGGTTCTTCACCATCGTACTCATGAAGATGGAAAGACCGCCCGAAACTACCAGCAGAAGGGGTATCAGCAGGAGCATGGAGAAGTAATCCGTGATTTTACGGTACATGCTTCTTGCTTTTTTTACCTGCCAGATGCGGTTGAAGGTAATCTCCATATTGTTGATTAGATTCAGGACTGTCCACAGCAACATAATCAGACCCACTCCGATGAATATTCCACTCTTGGTTTGAGACAAATACGAATTCACGAATTGCAGGATGACTTCCGTGGTTTCCGTAGGACCGCCGAAACCGTTGACAATCTGGCTTTCCATCAGATTGTCGAAGCCGAACCCGCGTGCAATGGCAAACAAAATGGCAAGAATAGGCACGATGGCAAGCAGCGTACTGTAAGTCAGCGCCGAGGCTTTGTTTACTATCCGGTCTTTGGTGAAGCGGTTGATGCAAAGATAAATCGTCTTGATGATATTGTATACGGAAAAAGGTCGTTCGCGTGACTTCATCTTCCGTAATACGCCAGATGTCGTAGGTGAGGAATTTCCAAAGGGCAGCAATACGCTTGTTCATGCTATTATCTCGATTATCCATTGTCAATAAAAAAGCAGTCAGTCTGTAAGCCGGGTTCTGTTCTTCTGTTTCTGAAAAAAGCCTAATTAGGAATTATCCATTCTTCATTATCCATTCTCCATTAAAGAAGTGTCTGTCATTTATCTGAGCCGCATGTCACCATACAAGCTTTTAGCGGTCTACCCTCCGACATGGAGCGAGCAACTCTCATAACGTCGGTTTACATGACCTTACAACTCCCAAGACGCACAGCCCTTTGTGTCGCCACAAGACTGGTAGGCTCTTACCCCACCTTCTCACCCTTACCGTAGCCCAAGGGCGACGGCGGTTATTTTCTTCTACGTTACTCTACCCTCACGGACAGCTTTCTGTTAGGAAGTGGGACGCTCTGTGTTGCCCGGACTTTCCTCATACGCACGAGGCGCAAGCGACAGACCGACCAACTGCTTTATAGGGTACAAAGATACGGAATATTAATGAAGAATGAAGAATGAAGGATGAAGAATTTGTTGTGCAGTGTGCGGATGCAGTACGGATGAATCCTTCATTCTTCATTCTTTACCCTTAATTATCTTAAAAACATGTATCTATTTCGGAATAAATTCGTAGCTTTGCTATTAGTAATAACCCCCAAATCCTTTTGGCCAATGAAAAAGTTATCCTCTCTTTTTTCTTTATTTCTGTTAATCCCGCTTTTTGCTGTCGCTTCGGAAGTGGGTGACCGTACAATACCTGCAGAAGTGGCGCAACTCGCTGACAGTTTGAAACAAAAGTTTGCACCGGACAAGCGCGTGGCTTTGTTCGATGTGGATTACTCTTTCTCCGGAAAGAATGTGATGTTGCGTGGTGTCACCACTTCGGCAGAGGCAAAGACGGCTTTGCTGGATGGTTTGGCAAAGAAAGGATATGCGGTGATGGATTGTCTGCAAGTGCTTCCGGATGAGGCCGGACTTGAAGGCAAGACGTATGGCATTGTCAATGTGTCTGTGTGCAATCTTCGGGTAGCCCCGGATTTCTCTTCAGAAATGATGACGCAAGGCTTGATGGGTATGCCGGTGCGGGTGTTGCAGCGCGACGGCTGGTACCGTATCCAGACACCGGACAACTACATTGCATGGGTACACCGAGTAGGCATACATCCCGTCACGCGGGAAGAGCTGACCGCTTGGAACAATGCAGAGAAAATAGTGGTGACTTCGCATTATGGCTTTGTCTACTCACAGCCCAGCCAGGCATCGCAGACCGTCTCTGATGTTGCTGCAGGAAACCGCCTGAAGTGGGAGGGGACAAAAGGTGCCTTTTATAAGGTGGCTTATCCCGACGGCCGTCAGGGATATATCTCCAAATCCATCTCCATGCCTGAGAAGAAATGGCGTGCCACCTTGAAGCAGGATGCCGCCAGCATTATAGCCACGGCGCATAGCATGATGGGCATCCCTTATCTTTGGGCTGGCACTTCCTCCAAAGGGGTGGATTGTAGCGGCTTCATGCGCACCGTTCTTTTCATGCACGACATCATCATTCCGCGGGATGCTTCCCAGCAGGCATACGTGGGCGAGCATATCGATATCGCTCCTGATTTCAGTAACCTCCAGCCGGGCGATTTGATTTTCTTCGGGCGCAAGGCGACGCCGGAACGCAAGGAACGTGTGGTACATGTCGGCATGTATATCGGCAATAAGCGTTTCATCCATTCGCAAGGCGATGTGAGCGTCAATAGCTTCAGCCCCGACGACGAGCTGTTCGATGAATACAACCTCGGTAGACTGTTGTTCGCTACGCGCGTGTTACCTTATATAAATAAGGAGGCGTCGCTCAATACAACGGAAACGAATCCATTTTATTCAATGTAATAATGTGCTAATGTGCCAATATGCCAATGACCTGCGGCGTGACGGTACAAACATAACGTAGCATATACATAGCGCAGCCCATTGGCACATTAGCCCATTAGCATATTGGCACATTTAATACACACACAATTATGTCAAACAGAAGAGATTTCCTGAAAACCGCCGCTTTTGCCGCACTCGGCTCAGGCATGGCAATCAATCATGTATTTGCCGGAGGAAATGACGCTCCTTCCTTGTTCAACGTGAACAGTAGGGCAGGTGTAACCCCCAAAATGAAACTGCGTTTTTTCCCCTATGAACTGAAATTGCGCCATGTCTTTACAGTGGCCACCTACTCGCGTACTACCACTCCCGACGTTCAAGTCGAGATAGAATATGATGGCATTATCGGTTATGGTGAAGCCTCCATGCCCCCCGTACCTGCAACACGAACTGGGCACGATGGACAGTGTATTGGCTTTTCTGAAGAAGGTGCAGGATGTCATCGGCCAATTCTCAGACCCCTTTCAGCTGGAAGATATACTGGCTTATATAGACAGCCTCTCGGCAGGGGATTCCGCTGCTAAAACTGCTGTGGACATCGCCTTGCACGACCTTGTGGGCAAACTGTTGCAAGCTCCTTGGTATAAGATATGGGGGTTGGACAAGGAAAAGACTCCCTCTACAACTTTCACCATCGGCATTGATACGGCCGACGTGGTGCGTGAAAAGACGAAAGAGTGTGCCGACCGGTTCAATATCCTTAAAGTGAAGCTGGGGCGGGAGAACGACAAAAGAAATGATAGAGACCATCCGTTCGGTGACAGACCTTCCGATTGCCATTGATGCCAACCAGGGCTGGAAAAAGACAAACATCATGCGCTCGATATGATTCAATGGCTGAAAGAAAAAGGGATTGTCATGATAGAGCAGCCGATGCCCAAGGAACAATTGGACGATATCGCATGGGTCGCCCAGCAAAGCCCGTTACCCATATTTGCCGATGAGTCCATTCAGCGTCTGAAGGATGTGGCAGGCTTGAAGGGTGCCTTTACGGGCATCAACATCAAGCTGATGAAGTGTACCGGCATGCGCGAAGCCTGGAAGATGGTGACTTTGGCACGTGCATTGGACATGAAAGTGATGGTAGGATGTATGACCGAGACCTCTTGTGCCATTACCGCTGCCTCCCAATTCTCTCCGGCAGTGGACTTTGCCGACTTGGACGGTAGTCTGCTGATTGCGAACGACCGTTTCAAGGGTATGGAGGTTGTGAAAGGTAAGATAACGTTGCCCGATTTGCCGGGTATTGGAGTGGTGAAGTTATGAGAAAGCTATTGTATACCGTCGCTCTGTTTGTGATGGCTTCTGCATGCAGCACGAAGTCCGAGAGCAAGCCCTACAATTGGGAGGACGACCTGCACCAACGTCTGCTTACGGACTTCTGTATGACGGAATCCCAGGTGAAGGACTATATCCGCAAGTATATTCCCGACGTGACCGATGAGCAGATGCGCCAGTGGGAAGCCTCCAAAGCTTTGGAGTGCATGATGCTGGATGGAGAGAAACGCTATTTCCGCAATGCCGGACCTAATCTGTTTCGTGTGGACTCCACTTGCTATGACATCAAGATAGCCAAGGAAGGTTCTTCGCCGAGTGGCAGCGAGAAAGTGAATATGGAGAACCTGCCCGAAATCATTTCTGCTGTGAAGAAAGAGGGCAAGGCCATTGTTGCGCCGAAGCGCATGCGCGTCACCTACACGTTGACCGTGGATACCAATGCCGTGCCTGCCGGGAAAATCATCCGTTGCTGGTTGCCCTATCCCCGTCAGGACCAGGCTCGGCAGCAGGATGTCGAGTTCATTTCGGCCAGTGAACCGCAATACACCTTTTCGTCGCCCGAGTGCCGTCACAGTACATTGTACATGGAGAAACGTGCTGTCGAAGGCGAACCGACCGTATTCTCCGAAACCTTTGAGTTTACCGCCAACGGCGAATGGCATAATCTGAAGCCGGAAGATGTGCAGCCCTATGATACGACGACCGCCCTTTATAAGGAATATACTGCCGAGCGTGAGAAGCATATCGTCTTTTCCCCGCGCTTGCGCGAACTTGCTGCCAAGTTGACAGCCGGTGAAACCAACCCCTACTTGAAAACCAAACGTATCTTCCGTTGGGTGAATGACAACTTCCCGTGGGCTTCTGCACGCGAATATTCCACCATTGAGAATATCCCGGAATATGTGTTGGACAACCGTCACGGAGACTGTGGCCAAGTCAGCCTGCTGTTCATTACGCTTTGCCGCATCAGTGGAATTCCCGCACATTTCCAGAGCGGCTTCATGATGCATCCCCGTGCATGGAATCTGCACGATTGGGCAGAAGTCTACTTCGAGGGTGTGGGTTGGGTGCCTGCCGACCAGTCATTCGGCATTCCTGCCTTTGCTCGCAATGCCGACGAAGAATATTTCTTCCTGGGTGGTATAGACTCTTGGCGCATGATTGTGAACACTGATTACGGCATGCCGCTACAGCCCGAAAAGCAGTATCCCCGCAGCGAGACCGTCGACTTCCAGCGTGGCGAGGTGGAGTGGGAGGGAGGTAACCTCTACTTCCCGCAGTGGGACTACCACATGGACATTGATTACTTGAATTATTAAGGTACTATCTGCCCTCTAAAAACAGATGATGCGTTCAGCCCGAACACATCATCTGTTTGGTATAAACGCATCATCTGTTTACCCCAAATGCATCATCCGTTTCGGCCGCAACGGGTGATGCGTCTTTTATGCCCTATCTGTCAGTTCTTTAACAGTCAGCAATCGTACATAAATGCTAATTTGTCAGTCTTTGCCGTTAACCGCTGTTAAGCCCTAAATATCCTCTGTTAAAAGAGAACAAAAAAAAGAGTGACAAGCGGAATAACTGAACGTTTTTTGTCGTTATTTTAACGTCGTAATGTTAAACGAAACTTGAATATTAACAATTTAAAGAATAGGAAGAATAGTATGAAACAGACAACAAAAACATCCTTGGAGTTGCGGCTATCGTGCTCCTGAGCTCTGGAGTGGCTGGATTGACCACTTATAAGATGCTGAATAAGGAAAAGCCTGCCGCATTCAGCGAGTTGTTCCAACAGAACCCCAATAATCTGCTACCGGCGGCTTTCCATGCAACGGATGCCCAGCCTGTGGATTTGACACAAGCAGCGGAGAGTTCGCTCCATGCCGTAGTACATATACGTGCCAAACAGTTGAGCAAGACTCAGACAGTGCAAGAGCAGCCGGATATTTTTGACTTCTTCTTTGGTGACGGTCGCGGACAGCAGCGTCAGATACAGACCCAGCCTCGTGTAGGTTTCGGTTCCGGGGTCATTATTTCCAAAGATGGATACATCGTAACCAACAATCACGTAATTGAAGGTGCCGATGAGATCAGTGTGAAGCTGAATGACGACCGTGAGCTGAAAGGACGCATCATCGGTACTGACCCCAGTACGGACTTGGCGCTGATTAAGATTGAAGGGGATGACTTCCCGACAATTCCGGTTGGTGACTCCGACCAGTTGAAGGTGGGAGAATGGGTATTGGCAGTAGGTAATCCGTTCAAGCTGAACTCTACCGTAACAGCTGGTATCGTCAGTGCAAAAGCCCGTTCCATTGGCTCTTCTGCCTCCAACGGACAAGCTGCAAACATCCAGTCTTTCATTCAGACGGATGCTGCCATCAACCAAGGTAATAGTGGTGGTGCGTTGGTGAATGCCAAAGGCGAGCTGGTTGGTATCAATGCCATGCTTTACTCACCCACGGGTGCTTATTCCGGCTATGGTTTTGCCATCCCTACCAGCATTATGACAAAGGTGGTAGCCGACTTGAAACAGTTTGGTACCGTGCAGCGCGCGCTCCTTGGCATCAAGGGTAGTGATTTGAGCACAGACCTGCAGATGGACGAACGCTGGACCGAAGAACTGAAGAAGAAGGCCGACGAACTTGGTGTGAAAGAGGGTATCTATGTGGCCGAAGTTGTTGAAGGTGGTTCCGCTGCCGGCATCTTGAAGGAAAATGATGTAATCATAGCATTGAACGGCAAGAAGATTCACAAGTTCTCGGATTTGCAGGAAATGCTGGCAAAACACCGTCCGGGCGACAAAGTGAAGGTAACAGTGGTTCGTGACAAGAAGGAAAAGGAATTCGAAATCACGCTGAAGAATGAGCAAGGCACTACGAAGGTAGTGAAGGATGCCGGAATGGAAATCTTGGGTGCAGCCTTCAAGCCCGTATCTTCCGAGCTGAAGAAGCAGTTGAACCTGGGTTACGGTCTGGAAGTTACCGGGGTTACCAATGGCAAGATGGCCGATGCAGGTATCCGCAAGGGCTTCATCATTCTGAAAGCCAACGGAGTGCCGATGAAGACGGTGGACGATTTGGAAAAGGCGATGAAAGAGGCAAGAAAGTCTCCTGAGCAAGGTTTGTTCATCACCGGTATGTTCCCGTCAGGAAAACGTGCAATGTATGCCGTTGATTTGACTCAAGAATAAAAAAATAGGGATAGTTAGGTAAGAAGATTGTAATATTAGCTAACAATAGCGAAAAAGAGGGGTGTCGGTACAATACATACCGGCATCCTTTTTGTTATATAGGATAAGATATAAATAAGGTGAAAAAGTTGGGATGAAATTATTGTAACAAAATAATTTGTCGTAACTTTGCAACCCAAATCTGTTTTAGAAGAATGAGACAACTTAAAATTACAAAAAGTATCACTAACAGAGAGAGCGCTTCTCTTGACAAGTATTTGCAGGAAATCGGTCGCGAAGACCTCATTACTGTTGAAGAGGAAGTGGAGCTCGCTCAGCGCATCCGCAAGGGTGACCGTGTTGCACTGGAGAAATTGACACGTGCCAATCTGCGTTTCGTTGTATCTGTGGCCAAGCAGTACCAAAACCAAGGTTTGAGTTTGCCCGACTTGATTAACGAGGGTAATTTAGGACTGATCAAGGCTGCCGAAAAGTTCGATGAAACACGTGGTTTCAAGTTCATGGATACGTCAGTCCATTCTGCAGGCTTTGGCAGAGCAGTCGCGTATTGTACGTCCTCCGTTGAACCAGGTAGGTTCGCTGAATAAAATCAGCAAGGCCTTCTCCGAGTTCGAGCAGGAAAACGAACGTCGTCCGTCTCCCGAAGAGCTTGCCGATGAACTGGAAATCCCTGTTGACAAAATCTCTGATACGCTGAAGGTGTCCGGCCGTCACATTTCGGTGGACGCACCTTTTGTAGAAGGAGAGGACAACAGCTTGCTCGATGAAGAAAGAAAGTAAGAATATGGTTTTTGCAGGTGGTGAAACCTGAAGCTTTCACATTTACAAAAACCGCAGGGAATAATTTAGGGAATATACATATGATGAAATCCAGACTCTTTCTACTATTGTGGATGTGCTGCTCGGTTTTACTGACAGCATGCGAAAAACGAGATCCCATACCGGAACACTCCGTTGCTGGTAGCCGCACGGTACTGGCATATCTTGGTGGCAGATCATCGTGGTACACTTATTGAGCTTGAGCCTTTAATATACTGTTCTCCAATGGTTGGAAGAAGACGTTTCAGTTATAAATATCGATGATCTGCCGCACGGTACTGGCATATCTTGCGCAGATCATCGTGGTACACTTCAATAATTTGTCTTCTTTTAGCCTTATTAGATTTTGGAGGAAATGAGATTGGGTATGGCAAAAAGTGAACAATAGTAGTAATATAAAAAGCTCATTAGTTTATATTGATACTGATTCCTTCCTCCACGTCTCATTGAGCTGAAAAATGAAGGTGGTAAATTGCAGGAAACAACGGTAAAGACCTATGAAAATCGTAATTTGTGGGTGGGCTGAGACTTTGGAAGTCTTTAATGATGTCTTTAAAAACAGTGAATACAGAGCTGAAAGCTATGGTTTGATTTATTGGTCGCATGGAGATGGTTGGATTCACATCCACTTCCTTCTACCAGATGGGTAGGGCAAGACACAGGTTCGGGCACTCATTACATGAATATTGAAGATTGGTTACAATATTGTCTGCTGATGCTGTTCCTCATTTTGATTTTGTCTTGTTCGATGCCTGCTTTATGCAGTCCATTGAAGTGGCTTATGCCTTGCGCAACTTTACTGATTATTATATTGGTTCACCTACAGAAATATTCTTGTTAAAATGAGTCTCTTTAATAATATTTTCCTTTGGAAATTATGTTTTATTGAAAATAATTATTTTCTTTGCATCGTCAAACTTACGAAGAATTATGAAATATGTAATCA
>VOFC01004993.1_pt1 | contig 14145 bp, 17 predicted proteins | sample 5384161 | NCBI WGS metagenome assembly VOFC01 (sample SAMN12384722, study PRJNA508395) | human gut metagenome | isolation source: healthy gut B | host: Homo sapiens | reverse complement strand
AGCTGCGCGTGGTCTATCTGGAAGAGTACTGCGTCTCCCTGAGCGAACACCTGATGCCCGCCGCCGAGGTCTCCGAGCAGATCTCTCTGGCAGGCACCGAGGCTTCCGGTACCGGCAACATGAAGTTCATGCTGAACGGTGCCATCACTCTGGGCACCCTGGACGGCGCAAACGTCGAGATCGCCGACGCCGCCGGCAAGGAGAACGAGCTGATCTTCGGTATGCTGACCCCCGAGGTCAACAACCTGAAGCAGGTGGGCTACCATCCCAACGCCTTCATCATGGGCGACGACGTGGCCAACGCAGCCCTGAACTTCCTGGAACGCGGCTGGAACGGCGAGAACTTCCACGAGGTCACCGAGAACCTGCGCACCAGCGACCCCTACATGGTCATGGCCGACTTCAAGGATTACCGCCGTGCCCAGGCCGACCTGCAGCGTCTGTACGCAGACCGCGAGAAGTGGGCCGAGATGAGCCTGAAGAACATCGCCAACAGCGGCATCTTCAGCGCCGACCGTGCTGTCCTGGACTACGCCCGTGATATCTGGCATGCTTCCGCTGTGAAGTAATTTTCACCCCAAAATTGAACCCAAAGCCCCGCGGCATCGCTGCCCGGGGCTTTTTTTCGAGAAAGGAAGACCCCATTTGTCTTGTCTGTTCAACAGTTTCGACCCCTATTTCAAACAGCCCTTCGGTGCGGTGCGCGCCGGGCAGACCGTCCGGCTCTCCCTCTGCATCCCGGAAGAGCTGGGCTACGTCGACCCCCATCTTGTCCTGAAGAAGGAGGGAAAATTCGACGTCCCGGTGTACTACCGGATGAATTTTGACGGCCAGACCCCCCCGGCAGAACCATTTCTCGGTGGAAGTGCCCCTGAACGACCCGGGCCTGTACTTCTACTACTTCGACCTCTACACCGACTTCCGCCGCATCGTGCGGGGCCCCGACAACTGCGGCGTGATCAGCTGGCAGGACGGTGAGAGCTGGCAGATCACCGTCTATCAGGCCGACTTCGAGACCCCGGAGTCCGTCAAGGGCAAGGTGTTCTACCAGATCTTCCCGGACCGCTTCTGCGAGGGGGTAGGAGAACAAGCCCATGCCCTTTCCCGACCGGATCTATCAGGCCGACAAGCACGCCGAGCCCTTCTGGCAGCCCAACGAGGTGGGCGGCCACCTGAACGAGGACTACTTCGGCGGCGACCTGAAGGGCATCCAGATGAAGCTGCCCTACCTCCACAAGATGGGAGTGGATTTCATCTACCTCAACCCCATCTTTGAGGCCCACTCCAACCACCGGTACAACACCGCCGATTACCTCCGCGCCGACCCCCTGCTGGGCACCAACGAGGATTTCGAGGGAGCTGTGTACCGAGGCAAAGAAGTACGGCATCGGCATCATTCTGGACGGCGTGTTCAGCCACACCGGCTCCGACAGTGTGTACTTCAACCGGGAGGGCCGCTACGGCGTGGGCGGTGCTTACCGGGACGCAAGCTCCCCCCTACCGCCGCTGGTACGATTTTGACCCCAAGTACAAGGGCGGCTACCGCAGCTGGTGGGGCTTTGAGACCCTGCCCGAAGTCAACGAGGAGGCCCCCTCCTATGTCGATTTTGTCACGGGCGAGGGCGGCGTCATCGACACCTGGCTCCGCCGGGGCGCAGCCGGTTTCCGGCTGGATGTGGCCGACGAGCTGCCGGATGAGTTCATCGAGAAGGTGCGCACCGCCGTCAAGCGGGTCAGCCCCGAAAAAGTTTCTGCTGGGCGAAGTGTGGGAGGACGCCACCACCAAGTTCGGCTTCAACCAGCGCCGCACCTACCTGCTGGGCAAGGGGCTGGACAGCGTGATGAACTACCCGTTCAAAAACGCCGTGCTGGATTTCGTCAAAGGCAAGCCCGCCGAGCAGGCTATAAACGAGATCATGACCATCTGTGAGCACTACCCGGCCCCGGCCATGGATACGGCCCTCAACTTCCTCTCCACCCACGATACCGAACGCGCCCTCACCGTCATTGCGGATGAGCCCGCCAATGGCCGGGGCCGGGAGTGGCAGAGCGGCCGCTGCGTAACCGGCGACGCCTACGAAGAGGGCATCCTCCGGCTCAAGATGGCCTACGCCATCATCTACACCCTGCCGGGCGTACCCTGCCTGTACTACGGCGACGAGATCGCCATGCAGGGCTACCGGGACCCCTTCAACCGGGCCTTCTTCCGGTGGGACGCCCACGAGCAGCGCCTGCGTCCGGTGCTGGCGCAGCTGGCCCAGCTGCGCCACACCTGCGAGGCCTTCCGCACCGGGGCGCTGCGGGTGCTGCGGGCCGAGGACGGCATTTTGCACTACCAGCGGATCGGCCAAGTCGAGACGGCCGAGATCATCGTCAACCGCACCGAGCATATCATCGTGGAGACCCTTGCCAGCGGCAAGGTACCGAGGTGACCCCCATGGGCTTCACCATCGTGGTGGAGGAGATCGGCCACAATCCCAACCACAGCTACTACGATTATCAGTAAAACCGACCGCGTTTCGTGCGCTGCGCAACACTTCATTCGAAACCCTTGACCTTCCCCGGGGAACCCCTATAATAGGGCTGTAAGGAGGGAGGAACGATGTCCATCGATCCCATTTTCTGGCTCATTGCAGCCGTCGGTTTTCTGGTGCTGGAGGATGACCTTCAGCATGGTCTCCGTCTGGTTCGCGGCGGGCAGTGCGGCGGCACTATTGTGCTGTCTGTTCACCCCGTCGTTCCGGGTGCAGGCCGTGGTCTTTGTGGCGGTCAGCGCCCTCTGCCTGCTGGCTTTCCGGCCGCTGGCGGAAAAAAGCTGCGCAAAAAGCCCACCCCCACCAACGGCGACCGCGGTCTCGGCCGGGAGGCCCGGGTCCTGACCCCTGTCTCCGCTGCCGAGACCGGCCGGGTCCGTCTGGACGGCGTGGACTGGAACGCCCGCTGCGCCACCCCCGGCGACACCCTTGCCCCCGGGGACCGCTGCCGGGTCACCGAGATCCACAGCACCCTGCTCATCGTAGAGCCTGTCCTGACCGAATCATCCACCCACTGAAAAAGGAGTGTCCGTATGCCTGTTATGCTGTTCGTGATCCTTGCGCTGATCTTCGTGATCCTGCTGATCGTCGTCACCAACATCGTTATCGTACCCCAGTCCATGGTCTATGTCGTGGAGCGGCTGGGCAGCTACTCCGACACCTGGGCCGCCGGCCTGCACGTCAAGATCCCCTTCATTGAGCGGATTGCCAAGAAGGTCAGCCTGAAGGAGCAGGTGGCGGACTTCGATCCCCAGCCGGTCATCACCCGCGACAACGTTACGATGCAGATCGACACCGTCGTCTTCTTCCAGGTCACCGACTCCAAGCTCTACACCTACGGCGTCAACCAGCCCATCGCGGCCATTGAGAACCTGTGCGCCACCACCCTGCGCAACATCATCGGCGAGATGGAGCTGGACCACACCCTCACCAGCCGGGACGTGATCAACACCAAGATCACCGCCATTCTGGACGAGGCCACCGACAAGTGGGGCATCAAGGTGAATCGGGTGGAGGTCAAGAACATCATCCCGCCCCGCGAAATTCAGGACGCCATGGAGCGGCAGATGAAGGCCGAGCGCGAGAAGCGCGCCGTCATCCTGAAGGCCGACGGTGAGAAGCAGGCCGCCATCACCGCCGCCGAAGGCGAGAAGGAAGCCGCCATCCTCCGGGCCGATGCCGTCAAGCAGCAGCGCATCCTGGAACTCCATCCCCAGCTGCTGGCCCCGGTGCGCGGGCCAGGGCGCCACAATGCCGTCGCGGGTTGGGCTGGGATTCCATGTTCACAGCTCATGGCCCGCCCCCACCCCGGTGCAGAGGATGGCCGCTGCCAGCAATAGCAGGGTGGCCGCCGCTTTCCCTGGGGCTCAAATCCGGCAACCGGTCAAACAGGTTCATAAACCGGGGTGAAAATGCTCAGGGGCACCTGGAGCAGGTCAGTCCACCGGGCCTTTTTGCCCTTGATGAGGAACTGGGCCGCCACAAACAGGCAGTAGATCAGCAGGGTCATGTTGCCCGGTTCAGCCCGCTGAGCTGGGAAATGCAGTAGGGCACCGAGACGATGGGGTCACCCCTGGCCGGTTTTGGTGTTCAGGGTAAGGCCCACCGCCAGGATGAGCAGCCCCAGCGAAAAAAAGCCAGCAGGAACAGCCGGTTTGGGTTCCTTCACGATATTATCCTCCCTCCCTACAAAACAAAACAAAGCAGCCCGCCCGCAGCTAAACCTCCCCCATGGAAAGGCCGGCCCGAAGATACGGCTGAAAAAGGTACTTATTCAGTATAACAGGCTTTTCGCTGATTTCAAAAATTTTTTCCAAAAACCGGCGGTAAAGGGAAAAGTACTCCCTCCCCCAGCCTTTCAATACTCTTTTGCCCAATCAGGCCAGGGCCGCTTTCAGGGCTTTCAGGGCCTGTTCCACCTGGCTGCGGGGGCAGGCCATGTTCATGCGGAACCAGCCGCTGCCGTTGTACTCGCTGGCCGGGCTCATCACCAGGCCCTGGGCGCCCATCCGCTTCATGGCTTCCTCGTCGGAAAGGCCGGTGCCGCCGAAATCCAGCCAGAGGGTATAGGTGCCCTCGGGCAATAACTGGCCACCTGGGGGATCTCCCGGCGGATATATTCATGGGCCGCCTTCGTTTTTCGTAGATATATAGGCCACCAGCTGGTCGGCATATTCCCCGCCGCCGGTGTGAGGCGCCGATCACTAGCCGCCACCGAGGGGTGTTGGGCACATTGTAGTGGTTTTCATTGGACTTTTCGATAGGCGGCCCGCAGCTGGTCATCGTACACGATGGAATAGGCTGCCCGCAGAAGGCCCGACCAGGTTGAAAAGGTTTTGGGTGGCGCCGTAGGTGGCGATGGTGTGGCTGCGGGTATGGTCGGTAGCCAGGGCGGTGGCGATCTGCCGGGCAGGGGGCAAAAGACAAAATCCGCCCACCTCGTCGGAAATGATGTACACCCCGTACTTTTCGCAGAGCTCCGGACCTGCTCCAGCTCCTGCCGGGTCAGACACGGTAGGGTGGGGTTGTGGGGAGCAAAAGAATCAGGCAGCGGATCTTTCGGCCCGGATCTTTTCCTCCATATCGGCCAGATCCATCGGAACCCCCCTGCTCATCCCGCACCAGGGGTGCCACCAGGCGGCGGTAGGCATCGGCAATGCCATAGGTAAAGCCGGTGTAGTTGGGCAGATGGACAGCACCCCCCTCGCCCGGCTGGGTCAGGGTCTTGATGGCCCGCCACAATAGCGCCCACGGTGGAGTTCTGGCACTGGACATGCTCGGCTTCCAGGTCGGTGACGCCCCGAAAGGGTCGGGCCCAATCCACCACCGCCTGGGCAAAGCGGGGTCGGTATCGCAGTAGCCGAAGGTGGGGTGTTCAGCCGCTGGCGGATGGCGTCGGTGACGCGCAGGGCGGGGTGGCGAAATCCATATCCGCGATCCACATGGGGATCAGGGGCTTATCCGGGGCTACCGGGCAGAGGGCTTATCCGGGCTATAGCCCCGGCGGTCTATGATCTGATCGAACTGATACATGGCGTCCTCCCTTTTGCCGGAAAACTCCGGCCCCTTTTTTATACCGGCAGGGGGGCGATGGGCTCCCCTGTTCACAGTGGTTTGGGGGCGGGCAGGCCCGCAATACGATGATAGCAAATCCTTTCTTTTCTTGTCAACATCGGCCCAGGGTGCGCGGCGGCTGGATGTGCTATACTGGGGAAAGCATTTTAATTTCGTCGATTCGCTGCCCACCCGCCCGGTCATGGGCGCATTCACCGCGACCGCAACCGAGCGCGTCCGGCAAGATATCATCCGCCTATTGCGCCTGCAAAACCCGGAAACGGTCACGACCGGCTTCGACCGCCCGAACCTCTACTTCGAGGTCATCCGCCCAAAGAACCGCGATGCTGCCCTCATGGATATTCTCCACCGGAAACGCGGCGAAAGCGGCATCGTCTACTGCGCAACGCGCAAGGCGGTCGAACAGGTCTGCGACAAGCTGATTCGCGCGGGTATCGACGCGACGCGCTATCACGCGGGATTGAGCGACGAGGAGCGCAAGGAAAATCAGGAAAAATTTCAGTACGACACCTGCCCGGTGATGGTTGCGACGACAGCAATTCCTCATTGAAAAATCCAGCGAAAATGAAGCCCTGGACCCGGAAACCGCCCGCCAGCTGCGGGTCGCCGAGGAGGGACCGGCTGCGCCGGATGACCTTCTACTGCCATTCAAGCGCTGCCTGCGGGGGCTGCTGCGGTATTTCGGGGAAAAAAGGGCCGGAAAACTGCGGCAACTGCTCGGTATGCCTGGGGCTGTACCAGCAGGAAAGCCCTGCCTGCGCCCCGGCTGCCCCCCTCGGCCTGGCCCGCCCAAAGCCCAACCGGAAAGCCCTGGCCCAGGCCCAGCTCACCGACAGCCAGCGGAACTTTTCGAGCGGCTGCGGGCCCTGCGGGCTTCCCTGGCCCGCCGGCAGGGGTGCCCGCCTTTGTGATCTTCACCGACAAGACCCTTCTGGAACTGGCGGTGGAAGCACCCCAGCCCCGGCAGCTGGGAGAGATCAGTGGGGTGGGCGAACACAAGGCCGCCGCCTACGGGGAAGAATTCTGGCCGAGATCCGCAGCTTTCTCCGCCAGGAGGGAGAACTGTAACACAAAACCGCCCGTCTGCCAAGGTTCTGGCAGGCGGGCGCTTTTTTTTCTTAAACGGGATAAATTTCGAATTCCATATCCCCTTCCGGGTAGGTGCAGCAGGGTGCAGCCATTCGGCCTCCTCCCTTTCAGCCGCCCTTCAAACCCGGGGCCACCCGGTATTCGCCCCGGATGAGCCGGCTGCGGCAGAATCCCGCACCGGCGGCCCGGCAGGGGCGGGGGCGGCAATGCCCGCCCGCTCCATGGCGGTGAGCAGGGTCTCCCCGGGCAGGGCCTCGATGGTATAGGTGACGGTGCGGGCGTGGACCCGCAGCCGGAAGCCCTGCCCTTCTGGGGGGCGCACCAGACGCTCCTTTCCCCGGCCCGCAGGCTCTGGGGCTTGGTTTTCAGCTGGGGAATCAGCTTCTCAAAGGCCGCCATGGCCTCGGGGCTGCCGCACCAGAACAGGCTGTAGGGCTCCTGGCCCGCGGCCCGTCCACCTGGGCGGCGCTCAAATGCTCCAGGCTGCCGTCCGGGCAGTCAGGGGCAGAAATACCGCACCTCCACCCCGGAGCCCTGCAGCCCGTCCAGCTCTTTTTATGAAGGAACCCATCCTGCCAGGGGCAGGTGTACAGCAGGGTCATCCGCAGGTTCATGTCCCCTTCCCCGCACGGCACGGACCATGCTGAGGAAGGCGGCCACCCCGCTGCCGAGGCCAGAGCCACCAGGTGGGGCGCATCCCGCAGGGGCTGCCAGGTAAAATCCCCTCCGGCCCGGTAAGAACCGGTCGCCCACCTTGGCCTGTTCCACCAGATACCGGCTGAGCAGGCCCTGGGCCTTGATGGTCAGCCCGTACAGCCCCTGGCGGGGCCTGGGCAGGGCTGGACATGAGGGAGTAGGGGCGGCTCACCGGGCTGCCCTCCACCAGGGCGGTGAGGGCCAGATGCTGCCCGGGCAGGAAGGGGGCCAGTTCGCTCTGGCCGGCCTCCTGGTCCGGCCCCAGCCAGAAGGTCTTGCAGTCCTCCCGCTGGGTCTCGATCTTTTTCACCACCACATGTTGCCGGGCCGGGTAGAGCAGCCGGGCCAGGCCCAGGGCCTCCTGCCCACCCTCGGGGTTTTGTGCCCCGGCCAGGGCCTGGCGGCGCCGGGCCGCCTGGCCTTTTATACAGGCTCCATTCCTGAAGCAGGTTGCCGCCCACACGGAATTTTTTCTGATTCATCGGGCAGCCTCCCTTTCTCTTTGCCAGGGCCTCCCCCGCAGCTTCCCGCCCTCAGCAAGGGCTGTTTCCAGCCAGAAAGCGCCGCTGCCCTGGCCGCAGAGCCGCAACCCCACGGCAGGGGCCAGAGTTCTTCCTCCTCCCGCTCCAGGAAGGGCGGGGGGGGGCAGGCAGGGGCATCCTGCCAGAGCACTTTCGCCTGCGGCCCGCCGCCCCAAAGGGCATATTCCGCCGGGCCGGCCACAAACACCTCTTCCAGGGGCGCCGGTCAGCCGCACATGGGCCGCTTTTTCTAGGCAGCCACCATCTTGGCGGCCACCGTTCTTGACGGCCTGGTATTTTTTCCTCGCTCAGATCGGCCCAGGCCTCGCCCCCGGGTAGAGGGGCCATACAGGCTCAGCACGCAGCCCTTTTCCCCCTCGGGCAGGGGGCAGACAGCGGGCAAAACAGGGGCCGCTGTGTTCCAGACTTTGCGGGCCTGGTACTCCCGGGCCGAATCGGCAAAATCCTGGATGGTCAGGCATTCCTGCCGGATGCCCAGGGAACAGGCCGAACGGGAAAGCCCCAGGAAGACTGAAAAGCCCACCGAGCCCCTGCCCAGGGCCCCGGCAGCCTTTCCGGCGTTTTCGGGGGGCCGGCTCGCTCAGCCAGCCGTTCAATACCTGCCGGAGATGGGCGTCGGCCAGGATCTGGCCTGCCCCCACCTCATAGCCGCCGGCAAGGCATTGCCCCCCCACGGTCCGGCCCTGCCGGGCTCAGGATCTTTTCCACCGGGGCATGGTACCAGACCGTTCCCCGGCCTCCAAAAACTCCGTTCAGGGCCAGGCAGGGGCTGCGCCGCCCTTTTTCGCAGGGTCATCCCCTCCCGCAGGCGGCGCAGCAGGGGCACAAAGGAGACAAAGTTCATTCCGCCGCAGTCGCAGCCATAGGGGTAAAACTCTGCTTTCAGGCAGGCGGCTGCCCGTTTTGGGCATCTGCAGGGCCGCCAGCACCTCATCCACCGTGTGGGAGGCGCAGCGCACAAACCGGGGAACCGGCGCAGCAGCCCCTCCCCCCGCTTTTGGGCCTTTCAGATATTCCAAAGCCTTTTCGGCCTCGCCAGCCAGCTCAAAGAAATCCTCCACGCTCTCCGGCTGCCCTGGCAGCAGCCGGCCATAAGCCTCCACAAAGGGCTGCACGCCCCCGGGCAGGGTCAGGTCAGTTCCCCGTCCCGGCTCACAAGGCCCCGGGCAGGGTCCGGTTTTCCATTCCAGCTGCTCCGCCAGCTCTTTGGGGCTGGCCGTTTCAGCCAGAGGGGCCGGGCCTCAAATACAAAGCGCCCTTTCTTCATGGGGCCGCCAGCAGCCGCCGGGCCCGTCGTTGGGATCCACCAGAAGGGTGCGGGCGCCCCCTTGGCCGCCTGCAGCGCTGCAGCCAGCCCGGCGGGCCCGCCCCGATCACCAGGATGTCGTATTGTGTCATGGGTGCTTTCTCCTTTTGGTTTTGGCTCAGACCCCGGCCAAAGGCTAAGGGCGCCAAGATGGCGGTGCCCACCCGCACGATGGTGGCCCCTTCCAGGATGGCGTTCTCATAATCCCCGCTCATCCCCATGGAGAGGTATCCACCTGGGAACCGGGGTAGTGCTTTTCGGCCAGGCTGCAGAACAGCCGGTACATCCGCTGCAGCTGGCGGCGGTTCTCGGCGTCGTCCTGGTTCACCGGCGGGATGGCCATCCCAGGCCCCGCAGCCGCAGGTGGGGGTCTGCTGGGTACCCTCTGCCAAGGCCCAGTTCCTCCTCGGCCGCCGCTCTTGCTGACCTCCTCCCCGATATTCACCTCGATCAGGATGTCCTGGCACAGGCCCTTCTTGGCGGTATCCTTTTTCCAGGGCGGCCATCAGGCAGGGAATCCACCGAGTGCACCAGGGCTGCCCGGCCCCACCTGTTTGACCTTATTGGTCTGCAGATGGCCGATCATGTGGGCCGGCTTGCCGTTATAGGCCCCCTGCGTCGTATTTTCCACCAGCTCCTGCACATGGTTTTTTCCCCAAAAAGGTCGATGTTCAGCCGGCTGGCCAACCGCACGGTCTCCACGCTCTGGGTCTTGCTGGCGGCGCAGGCAGGATCTCCTGCGGGCTGCGGCCCGCCCGCCAGGCATCACTCCTCCATCCTGGCCCGTACCTTGGCCAGGTTTTCTTCCAGATATTTTCCTGTTCCGTCATGGTCCTTCTCCTTTTCAGCGCTTTTCCCGGCAGGGTATACCGCCCGGGCTCCGCCGATGAATTTGGGGCGGAGTGCGGGCACAGACCAGGTTAGCCTGGCCGATCTGCCGCAGGGATACCCGCACCGGCACCTACCGGCAGGGTGCATCCCGAATCAGGGTATCGCCAATATCCATGCCGGCGGCAGCCTGGATTATGCTCCACCGCCACCGGGTGCTCAAAGGCCTGCCAGCAGGTGGTGGCCCAGCTGCCCACGTAGGGGGGGCAAGCAGCTCACCGGCTCGTACCCGTAGGCACGGGCGGTATCCTCTTCCAGGATCAGCGCCCGGTTGAGATGCTCGCAGCACTGGGCCGCCAGCCAGATCCCCGCTCTTTCAGTTCCGGGTAGATCCTGCAGGATGGCGGCGGCGATCTCCATGCTGCTGCCCTTGCCGATATGCTCGCCCCGCACCTCGCTGGAAGAGCAGCCACCACAAACAGGTCGCCTGCCTTCCAGGCCGGCCCTCAAAAAGTTCCCGCAGGGCCCTGGTTGGCCTGCTGCGTGATCTGGGAATATTCCGCCACAAAACACCTCTTTCGGCCTGCGCCGGCGGCTTTCAAGGCCGCCCGGTATCTGTTATTGATTTTCTTGGGGCAAGCCCGAACCTGGCATGCCGGCGGGGGCCCTTCCTTTGTATATAGCACAAAAGCGCCCTGCGTGAACGGTAAGTAAGGGCCGGCATTGTGAAAGTCTTTGAACAAAGGGCGGGAAAAAGGCCACCGCGGCCTTTCCGCCCCGAGCCAGACCCCGGGCCCTGCCCTGTTTTTACAGATTGATCTTCCGATACCGCTTGCCGAACTTGCGGCGGATAAAAGCACTGAAGCTGTCAAGCTCTTCCTCTTTCATGTCCCGCTTGCACAGCAAGGGTGACCTGGTGTTTGGTGAGGAAAGAAGATGCAAATAATCCTTGGTCTCCATCAGCAGATGAAATTCCTCATAAGTAAGATGGCGGCTGGTATCCCGGGCAGGGTTTTTCCAAAAGAACTCCTGCTCGGAAAAACTCATCACCAGCCGGCGGTCCAGCGCGCCGGCCTGCTGGGCGGCAATGCCGGCGGCGGTTCTTGCCCTCCCCACATTAAAGCAGACCGCGCTGAATACCAGGGCCGAAATGGCGCCCCAGAGCGCTACCATGTAGAACAAGTCGCTCCGGCCCATCTGACGGCTGGCCAGCACCGCGCCCACCCCGCACATCACCAGGATGGCCGGGATGACAAACGGGTTCTGAAAAAAGGTGGCAATGTACAAAAATTTCCGGTAGTCCTTCCGTTCCATATGGGTGTCTACCTGAAAAAAGCGGCGTTTCCATGGATACTCCCTTTCTTTTCGGCTCTTGCCATTCTGCCCGGCCACCGGGGCGAATAAGATGTAAAGGTTTATTATACCATATTCCCCCACCCCTCTGTCTACCCATCCCCAAAAAGCTTTTCAGCGGGTATCCACTCCTCCCGTCGGGCCACCAGGGCAAGGCGCCCACCGGGCCGGGAGGAATCGCAGGTGGAAAGGGTCAGGTACCGATCCCAATGGCCGGTGACCCCGGTGTCATACAGGGCCATCTGCCGGATATTTTTGTACCATTCCTCCCACTCCCCGCTGGTGGCGGCGTCAAAAAAAAATAATAGTAACGGAATCCTCCTCCCCCCTGGTTGAGTACCCTGGCCTCGATCACCGCCATCACCCTGAAATACCTCCACCCCGCCCCCCGTGGCATAGGCAAGAAAAGGGCCAGCGCTCAAAACAGGCCGGATCCCGGTAGTTTTTCAGCTGCCCGAACATGGAGCCATCCTTCATCTCATGGCCGTAGACAAGGCGGTTGACCGTCTGGCCCAGGGCATCGCACCGCTCATCCAGAAACAGGCATCCCCCCGACTGTCGTATTCCCCGCTCAGGCCCCCGGCGCAGGTAATACTCGTTGTCCCCCGGGGTCTGCATCACCGGCTGGTCTACCCCGGCACCCGGCACCCATAGCCAGCCCACCGTGTCCGGGTTTTCCTGCCGGGTTTCTTCCAGCTTTTCCAGCAGGTCCCGGGCTTCCCTCGGTGCCCCCGGCCCTGGCCAGTTCCGGATTTGTGAGTGAGGGCTCGGCTGCCGGGCTCTGGGCTGAGCCTGACTTTGGGTGGATGGCCCGTCTGCCTGGGCCGGGGTCATATCCCCCAGATCCCCGGCACCCAGTACAGACCCAGGGCCAGCAGGATAAGCCCGTTGGCCAGCCGGTTTCTCCATCGCCCTTTTCTTCCTTTCCCTTGCCCCGCATACCGCTGCCCTCCCTTTCGGGTCATTGTATGTAGGGCAGAAGCCGCGCGCCGGCGGCAGGGCAGTGCCGCCGGGAAGATTCTGGGCAGGGAAAACCGGTTTCAGACGCTTTTTCTCCGCTTTCCTTTTGCGGGGGCTGCCTTTTGGGTACAAAGCACATAAAAAGAGCGTTCCCCCAAAGGGAACGCTCTTTGAAAAATTTTTTCTCAGATTGTTTTTCAGGCCATGGCCCAGACGCCCGCTGGTATTCCCCCCACTGGCCGGGGGCAACAGGCTGGGCGGCGCAATCGGTCCACAAAATAGCTCCGGTGCCGCTGCGCCACTTTTTGGCGTCAAAGAGAAGCTCACTCCCCGGCGCTCTCCTGTTCCTCAATGGTGAGGAGGCAGCCGTCCTCCCAGGCGGGGAAGCCGTCTATCTCGGTGATGTATCCTTCCTCCTTCAGCTCCTGATAGGTGCCGGCCAGGGGAAAAAGGCCCACCGATTCCCCAAAGGCCCAGATCACCCCGGCCTGTTCGCTCTCGCGGGCTCAGGCTGGTGGCGGAAAGATCCACCCCCACCTGGCTGATTCCCTCATTGAGGGCTGTATCCGCCTGCCAGATATCTTTTAACACCTGCAGGTACAGGCAGCAGAGGTTTTTTTCTCCGGTCACGGTCAGGGCAGTGGGCTCCCGGAAGGTGGCCGGGCTGGTGAGGTTTTCTTCGCCGCTGTATTCCACCCGTACCTCCATTCCGTTTTCGGGCTGGGCGGGCTTGCCTTCCTCATCCTGAACTGTCAGTCCCTCCAGGGAAAGGCGGTAGATCTCCCCGCTTCCTTCCAGGTCGGCCAGCAGCAGGTTGTTTTCCTCGGCGCCCGCCACCACCCGGCAAACCGGCGCTGGCAGATGTGGGCTGAGAGAAGATGCGGGCTCTGAGCTCACAGCCGGGGCCTCGGCGCTTTCACCGCAGGCTGTCGCCAGGCCCAACAGACAAACCAGGACCGCTAAAAAGCCCACCGCTTGGCATGTTTCATTTTTCATTTCCTTTCTTTTCATCGCTTTTTGCGGTATGTCCCCCAAACGGCTCCCCTGCCAGGGCCAGGGCTGCCGCCAGACTCACCCACTGGGAGCTTTCTGGGGCGGTGCCGGTATAGCTCACGATCACCCGGCCGGCGGGGTAGCCTTCCGGCACTTCCAGCTCCAATCTTCGGTGGGCACCATCCTTGTGGAGGAGGCACTTCAGGCTGGGGCCTCCATTCTCCAGGAGCAGAACTGCGCTGTAGCCCTTATACCAGAGCTTGGGTGCCGTAGGCGCCAGCCTCCTGGCACCAGAGCGCAAAATCGCCCCCGGGCAGGTATTCTCCCTGGTGGGCCTGACCGTCCGGCGTGGTGTACTGGGCGGCGGGCTCGGCGGCGAACTCATAGATATCCACCCCGTCAGGCACCCACCCTGGCCCACCAGGTAGAAGGTCTCACCCCGGTTTTTCAAAATAATTTTTTCCCCGTAGTTGCACAGTTCGGGCAGGCTGGGCCAGAGGCAGGGCCAGGTTGGCCGCCGAAACCACCAGCACCGCCCCCAGGGCCAGCGCCCGCTTTTTGGCGCCCGCTCCGATGAATTTTGCGGGCTTTTCTCCTCAAACGGGCCCAGAGCCAGGCAGCGCAAGAGAAAAGAACTGCCCCAGCCGATGCAGCCGCCAGAACTGAATGCTGGTAAGGGGGTGGCATCCAGCAGTTTCCACACCCCCCCTCCCCACAGCTGGATCAGGGAGAATCCCAGACCCAGCAGCCAGAAAACGCCAAGGGAGCA
>VOFC01000664.1_pt1 | contig 14148 bp, 28 predicted proteins | sample 5384161 | NCBI WGS metagenome assembly VOFC01 (sample SAMN12384722, study PRJNA508395) | human gut metagenome | isolation source: healthy gut B | host: Homo sapiens | reverse complement strand
TTGCTTTCGCCTTTTGATTTCATTCAGGGGCAATAGTTCACACACATCATTTTCTAACCATACTAAGATTGCCATATTTCCATCCTTTTTTATCTGCTCTATTTTCCCACAAATATCCACCTTTATCTCACTCCCCTTTACTTTTCCTTCAATTATTCCATTCATTCCCATAGAATCTCCTGGCTTCGATTCATAAGCCTTTATAAAAACAATTTTCTTTTTTTATCTCCCCATTCTTACATATGCGTCTTTTTCCTTTCTATATTGAAGCAAATGAGAGATAAAATAAGTCCATATAATAAAACATGAAATAACCAATAAGTTCTCTGCTATCCCTTGACTCCATTCTTGCCATATATTGATAATTTCATTGACCATTATCCATAGATTAAATAAAAAAGAACAAAACCTAAAATAACATCCCAAAATTTCTCATAAATCTTTAAAACCCGTGAAATGTATTCTCTTTCTTCTGCATCTGTAACCGTCTCCATTTCTGGTAAGCTTGCTCTAAATTCTATATATTGTTGTTTATCCTTTCGTTTCATAAGTTTTGCGCACCATATTACTATTGACCAGAACAGTAAGAATACGATGATTGCTTTCAAATTTTCCATCACTTATTCTTCTCCTTTTTTAGTTTTCCTATATCTAAAATAAAAATCTGATACAGCTTCTGCTGCACGTTTCGATTCTCCTCCTGATTTTTCCGTAATGTAGCCATTAGCTACATCTATTGCCTTATATAACTCCTACCGTCACTGCTGATATGGCTACTACCGTTGCTCCTCCGCATATTGCTGTTAGTGCAGCTGACACCACTGCTCTTACCGTTATATCTTCATCACAATATTTCCAAGCTCTTTGCTTCCATGACGAGGTTTCGGAAATGTCTCTCCCTGTATCCGACGATATAACGCATTTTCTCTGTCTACATAAGTTACCTTTTTCGGGTATTCCGGGAAAAACGGCAGACGGTTATCATTTAACATCCGGTACATGACCAGTCCTAAAGAATACATATCTACTAAGATATCGCTTTCTTTGCCCTGATAAATCTCCGGTTGCTGAAACAAAAATATTTTCCGGTTTAATGTCACGGTGTACAACATGGTACTTCTGACACACTTCTAATTCCGTCAGAATATCGGTTCCTAATTTGATCACTGTCTGTTCTGTAATTTCATGTTCCTCTGAATAATCTAAAAGAGATGTCAGTAATTCCATCCTGATAAGAATATCCCATCCGATATGATCCTCATGTGGTATGACACGATGATCTTCATAGGTAACAATATTGGTATGCCCTTTGAGTTCGGACATAATTGCAATCTTTTGATAATTTCTTCTACGAATCCATAGAAATAAGATGTAATACTTTTTGTTATCGACTCCCTCTCCCATAACTGCTTTTATTTCGCTGTTATTTCCGGGGATAGATATAATCTTTAGAGCTGATTTCATAGACAAACCGAACTCATTGCGTTCGATCTCCACTACTTTTCCATAACTTCCCTCTCCGATCGTTCTGGTGATGACCCACTCATCCAAAACTTTATCGCCTATTTCATATAACATTTCATAACTTCCTCTTGTCTTTCGTTTGTACCTGATACTTATTTAATATACTCCCACTTTTCCTATATTTCAATTATTTTGGCAGTTTTTTACCAAAAATGTAATTTTTTGTCTGATTTTTATACACTATTGCCCATGTGTATAGAAAAAGGCGCTACCTCATGTAACGCCTTTTCTGTCTCATTCCTGACACTTCCTAGTTTCGCTTCATAATTATTTACAGATTTGTTCTTACCAGCTTCGGCTTATATCCGTTCTTCTCCAACGCCTTCATAATCTGTTTCTTATGGTCTGTTCCAAATGCCTCTAACGTGATCCGAAGCTCTACGGCTGCACTTCTATTAATAGAAACAAACTGGTTATGCTCTAATTTAATAACATTGCCCTGCTCTTTTGCAATGGTATCTGCCACCCTTGACAGTTCGCCCGGCTTATCCGGCAGAAGAACGGAAACAGTAAAGATTCTGTCACGGAAAATAAGTCCCTGCTGAACAACGGAAGACATAGTAATGACATCCATGTTTCCACCGCTCAAGATAGATACGACCCGTTTGTCTTTCACATTCAGATGCTTTAAGGCTGCTACGGTCAGCAGACCGGAATTTTCAATTACCATCTTGTGATTTTCCACCATATCTAAAAATGCAACCACTAGTTCATCATCACTTACGGTGATGATATCGTCTAAGTTCTTCTGAATATATGGGAAGATTTTTTCTCCCGGTGTCTTAACGGCGGTACCGTCTGCAATCGTATTAACAGTCGGAAGTGTAGTTACCTTACCTGCTTTTAAGGATGCCTGCATACAACTTTTGCACCCTGCGGTTCTACACCGATCACCTTGATCTTCGGGTTTAACAGTTTTGCCAGGGTGGAAACGCCCGTTGCCAGCCCGCCGCCGCCGATCGGTACTAAAATATATTCTACTAACGGCAGTTCTTTAAAAATCTCCATGGCAATCGTTCCCTGTCCGGTTGCTACTGCAAGATCATCAAACGGATGAATAAAGGTATATCCTTTTTCTTCCGCCAATTCATATGCCTTTGCACAGGCTTCGTCATAAACATCTCCATATAATACCACTTCCGCTCCATAGCTCTTAGTACGATTTACTTTGATCAGCGGTGTCGTCGTCGGCATAACGATTGTAGCTTTGACCCCATAGCATTTTGCTGCATATGCAACACCCTGGGCATGGTTTCCTGCCGATGCGGTAATCAGTCCCTTTTCCCTCTCCTCATCGGACAAAGGTGCTGATCTTTATAATATGCTCCTCTGACCTTATATGCTCCGGTAAACTGCATATTTTCTGGTTTCAGATATACTTTGTTACCGGTCTGCTCACTCAAATAATTGCTGTAAATTAATTTGGTCTCCAAAGTTACTTCTTTTACTTTTTCACTTGCTTCTTCAAATTTCTCCAATGTCAGCATGTCTTTTCTTCCTCTTCTTTACATCAAAATAATGCATCCACAAACTGCTCTGAATCAAATTTTGTAAATCATCAATCGTCTTCACCAACTCCGATATACTTCACCGGTATACCAAGTTCTGACTGAATGGCAACTGCGATACCACCTTTTGCGGTTCCGTCCATTTTCGTTAAAATAATTCCGGTAATGTCTGCCACCTCTGCAAACTGTCTTGCCTGTGCCAGTGCATTCTGTCCGTTCGTACCATCCACGACCACTAAAGTTTCACGGAATGCATCCGGAATTCTTTTTCAATAATACGGTTGATTTTCTTTAATTCTTCCATCAGGTTTTTCTTGTTATGAAGCCGTCCGGCAGTATCGCACAAAAGGACATCTGCCTTTCTTGCTTTCGCAGCTGCTACTGCATCGTATACGACCGCTGCCGGATCTGCTCCCTCCTGACCGCCGATCATATCAACGCCTGCTCTGTGCGCCCACTCTTCTAACTGATGCTCCTGCTGCTGCACGGAACGTATCGGCTGCTGCAAGCACCACACGCTTTCTTCCCTGTCCTTGAGCTTGCCTGCCAGTTTTCCGACAGAAGTTGTCTTTCCGACACCATTGACTCCGATACCAGTACGACGGATTTCTCATGTTCAAAGCGGTATGCAGTCTCGCCTACATCCATCTGCTCTTTAATGCTCTGGATCAGTAACTCCTTACATTCTTCCGGCTGCTTAATATGATTTTCCTTTACCTTTTCCTGCAAATTTTCCAGAATCTCCTGTGTCGCGCGTACACCGATATCTCCCATAATAAGTGTTTCTTCAAGTTCTTCATAAAAATCATCATCTATTGAAGAAAAACCACTGAAAATGGAATCAATTCCTGACACAAAGCTGTCTCTGGTCTTTGTAAGTCCAGCCACCAGACGGCTGAAAAATCCCTGTTTCTTTTCTGTTTCGGAATTTTCCTCGGATTCATTTTCGCTGGACTCTGTTTCAGAATTTTGTTCGGATGTATCTTCTGTAGGCTCTGTTTCAGAGCTTTCTTCGGATGTATCTTCCATAGGCTCTGCTTCAGAGCTTTCTTCGGATGTATCTTCCATAGGCTCTGCTTCAGAGCTTTCTTTCGCTTCTTCTTCGATAGATTCTGCCTCTTCCGTCACTTCCTCCGTGACTGCTTCCGGTGTCTGCTCTTTTTTTTTCCTTTGACCTTTAAAGCCCCACTTCATACTCTTTTCCTCCTTTAATCAAGTTCTTTTTCTATCAGATTGACGGATACCAGCGTGGAGACTCCCTTTTCCTGCATGGTAATACCATAGAGTCTGTCTGCTGCTGCCATCGTTCCCCGTCGATGTGTAATAATGATAAACTGCGTGTTTTTCGTCAGTTTATGTAAATACTTTGCAAAACGTGCCACGTTATTATCATCCAGTGCTGCCTCAATCTCATCCAACAGACAGAACGGGGACGGTTTCAGATTCTGGATCGCAAATAAAAGTGCAATGGCCGTAAGGGATTTTTCTCCACCTGACAACTGCATCATGTTCTGCAGTTTTTTGCCCGGCGGCTGTGCAATGATACGGATTCCACTCTCTAAGAGGTCTTCTTCCTCCACTAATTCAAGTGTTCCCTTTCCACCGCCAAAGAGTTCTTTAAATGCCTTGTCAAACTCTCTTTGATATCTGCAAACTTCTCTGCAAACTGCCGTTTCATGCCGGTATCTAAATCCTCAATGATCCCTAATAAAGTCTGCTCTGCTTCGATCGATCATCATGCTGTCCTTTTAAAAATCCGTAACGCTCGGATATCCTTTATATTCCTCAAGGGCATTGACATTGACATCCCCTAATTTTCGGATATCCTCTTTGATCTGTGTGATGGATTTCTTCATCTCGGTCAGATTGTCGTATTCCTCATTTCGCAGCGCTTTGGCATTGTTAAAGGTCAGTTCGTATTCTTCCCACATATAATTCTGCTGGGATTCTAACGCCTCTTCTAATTTTTCCCTCTGCTGGTTCAAACGGAAGATTTCTTTGTCTAACTCATTCATCTGACGGCTGACTTCCTCACGTTTCTCAAAGAAGCCCTTGTACTCCGTGTTCATCTCTTCTTTTTTTTGCTGCTGGGATTCCTTTAATTCTTTCACTAACGATGCATAGGTATCATCAGAAGCTAAGATCGTCTTTTCGATCTCTTCAATATCTGCCTGTTTTTTCTTCGCATCCTCTTCGGAAAGTTCTGCATCCGCTTTTTACTTTTTTCGATCTCTTCGGCAAACCGCTCTGACTCTCTTTGGATACGTTCTAAATTCTCGATCGCAAACTCTGTTTTCTGTCGGATATTCGCTTCCTCTTAACTGTATCTCCGAAACATTTTTGTCGCACCCTCTTCTACATAGATCTGCTCATCTAAGATTTCCTGGAAGGCTGCATTTGCCTGCTCGATCTCTTTTTTCACGAGTGGCTGCCTGCTCGATCTCGCTGTGCGATCTGTTCCTTCTTTTCATGAATCTCTGCGATCTGCTGCTCGATTTGGACACTCTCTTCCTGCAATCCGGAAAATACGCTCTCGCTCTCTTCCTTTTGCTCCTTAGCACGGCTGACATTCATCTGTGCCGTGTTCTTTAAGATCAATGCTTTTTGCAGGTCTCCACGAAGTTGTTCTAAATCCTCGGTCAGTAAATCTTTTGCGGTACGGATATCCAGATTGCGCTGTTTTAATTCTTCAATTTCTTTTTCTGCGCGGCAATATTTTTTTCGAGTTCTTCTATTTCTCTTTTTTTCTTCCAAGCAGATTACTGCTGTTCTTAAACGCACCACCGCTCATCGAACCGCCCGGACTTAAGTATTCCCCTTCTAAAGTTACCATGTGAAGGAATAGTGGTATTTTTTTGCAATCGCAACTGCATGGTCGATCGTATCAATGACAAGCACTCTTCCTAACAGATAAGCCATGATCCCGTCATATTTCTTATCATTTGATTTAAATGATCGGCATAGCCGATAACGCCTTTTTCCTGCTCTGCCTCATGATTTCTGCGCTGCTTTTTTTTTTCCTACACTAGTCAACGGTAAAAACGTCGCACGGCCATAGCGGTTTTCCTTTAAATACCGGATCATCCGCTTTGCGGTCTCTTCATCTTCCGTGACGATGTTTTGTACATTGCTGCTCAAAGGCTGTCTCGATTGCCGTTTCGTACTGCTTTTTCACCTGGATCGGGTCTGCTACCACACCATGAATGCCGGACTCTGTCTCCTTTTTTTTCCATGATACGACGGATACTGTTGCCATAGCCCTCATAGCGTTCCGCGATATTTTTCAGTGACTCTAAACGTGACTGCATTTTGTTATAATGAATGTTCGCCTGTTCTAACTTCTTAACATTCTCCTGTGTCTTTTGCCGCCATTCCTTCTGCGCCTGCATCTTCGCTTCGTTTTCTTTGCCTTTTTTTTACGATCTCTGCCTCTATATCGGCAAGTTCCTGTTCGCTCTTTTGCAAGGCTTCTACTAAACCGCTTTCCTCGATCTTTACGCTGTAAAAGTCTTTGATTCAACTGGGATTTTCGGATGCTGGATCTGTTCTAGCATCGTATCGTAACGCTGCTGTCCTGCCTTTTACGGATGCTTTCCCGGTTTAACAGCTCAATGATCTCATTTTTCCCCTCTTCAATGCCTTCTTTACAACGGGTAATCTCCGCCTGGATCGACTGTAATTTTTCCTGTGCCTGTTCCCTGGTCTTTTCAATCGCTGCAAGCTGCGTCTCATATTCCTGACGCTGTGCATCATAAGTGCTCCCCTGTTGCCTGCGTTCTTCCTGCTGTACCTCAATGGAAGCGATCCGTTCCCCTAAATGCTCTTTGGTAAGCTTTGTGCCGTATGGATCTGTTCTTTTTAAGACATTGATCGACCTTCTAATTTTCCTTTGGTCACATCTGTGCCTGCAATGGAATCCTTCAGATTGCTGATCTTTTCATCCATCTGCGTCATTGCCTCTTCCATTCCATTGCCGCATGCTCACTTTTCATCTTCTCATGCTGTTCTTTGGTTTCCGTAAGATGCTCACTTGCAATTTCAAAGTTCTTTCCTGCCTCATCTAAAAGCTGTTCGATCCGCTCTACTTCTAAGAGGAACATATTGACATCGTATTCTTTCAGTTCCTCTTTCTTTTTTTTTATATAAATGTGCTTTTTCGGACTGACGCTCTAACGGTGCTAACTGACGCTCTAACTCTGAAAAGAATGTCATTGACACGCACAAGATTTTCTCTCTCATGCTCTAATTTTTTCTGTGCCGTCACTTTTCTGCGTTTGTATTTTACAATACCTGCCGCTTCATCAAAAAAGCTCCCCGTCGTTCCTCCGGCTTTCCGCTTAAAATACGGTCAATCTGACCCTGTCCGATAATAGAATAGCCCTCTTTTCCGATTCCCGTATCATAAAAGAGTTCGTTGACATCTTTTAACCGGCACGGACTTCCGTTCATCAGGTATTCGCTCTCACCGGAACGGTAGACTCTTCTTGCAATGGTCACTTCCTCATAGTCCACCTGCAGCTTATGATCGGAATTGTCCAGTGTGATTGCCACATAAGCATAGCTCAACGGTTTCCGGTTCTCTGTTCCCGCAAAAATAACATCCTGCATGCTTGCGCCACGAAGCTGCTTGGCACTCTGTTCTCCCAATACCCAGCGCACTGCGTCCGCAACATTACTTTTTCCACTACCGTTTGGCCCCACAATGCCTGTGATTCCGTTGTGAAAATCAAATACAATTTTATTTGCAAAAGAACCTTAAAACCGTGTATTACTTCGATACTTTTTAAATACATCCTATTCCCTCACTGCTTTACGATTGTTCTTCACGCAGCTTCAGTATTCCGCGGTACGCGGCCTTCCTGCTTGCTCCTTTTTTGGTCCTGCCTTCGCCCTGTCCGATGACCCGGTCGCCGACATATGCCTCTGCCACAAAGTGTTTGTTGTGGTCCGGTCCTTCCTCTTTTACCAGACGATATCCCAGTTCTTCCTTATGGGATGCCTGTACAATCTCCCCTGCAGGATAGTTTTGCTATCATAAAAAGAGCTGTTTGTGCTCGATATCCGTTAAGATAAAACGTAAAATAAATTCTTTTGCACTAGCAAAACCACCATCTAAATAAATGGCACCTATCACAGCCTCGAGCGCATCGGAAAGAATGGATTTACGACTTCTTCCGCCTGTCATATCCTCTCCTTTTTCCCAAATAGAGATACTTTCCAAGATCCATTTCCTTGGTGCAGAGTGCCAGTGTCGGTTCACAGACAATGCTTGCACGCAATTTTGTCAGATCTCCTTCCGACTTGTCCGGATATGTGTTAAATAAATACTCACTGGAGATGATCTCAAGGACTGCATCACCTAAAAACTCCAGTCTCTCATTATCGGAAAGTCTGTGCATATGCTTCTCATTGGCATAGGAACTGTGAGTCAGTGCCTGACGCAGCAGATTCTTATTCTGAAACTGATATCCGATCACCTGTTGAAACTCTTCCATTTTTTTTCTGATTCTGGTACAAAATTCTTTCTCCTCTTTCCATATATAACGAAAAGCCCTCTGAAAAAGAAAGGGCTTCTCACTACTCATTTCCTTGTTCTGTTATGCTAAAAGCATTCTTAATCTGCTCTACGGCATCACCGACTGTCACAATTTTTTCTGCATCTTCGTTGGCGATCTCAATATCAAATTCTTCCTCTAATCCCATAATAATCTGGAAAACATCCAATGAATCTGCTCCTAAGTCATCGGTAAATGTTGTTTCCATTGTAATCTCATTTTCATCAACGTTTAATACTTCTGCGATAATCGCTTTAATTTTTTCAAATTCCATATCGATTTCCTCCTTATTCCTGTTCTTCCTGTTTTTGTACAATATAAGTTTTTATTTTCTGATTGATGTCCTGTTCCTGGAATACGGCACACTGCAAAATGGTATTTTTAATCTCTGCTTTTGCCTTAGAGCTTCCATGTGTCTTAACGACCAGACCGTTTAAGCCTAACAGCGGTGCTCCACCGTACTGTGCGGTATCAAACTGTTTCAGCGTGCTCTTCAACGCCGGCTTTACCATCAATGCTCCGATCTTGCTCTTTAACGATGACATCATGCCCTGCTTTACGGCACTCATTAATGTCGATGCCACGCCTTCATAGAGTTTTAAGATCACATTTCCGGTAAATGCTTCACACACAATGACATCTGCATATCCGTGCGGAATCTCTCTCGCCTCAATGCTTCCAACAAAGTTAATATCTTCACATTCTTTTAACAGTGGAAATGTCTCTTTTACCAGTGCATTTCCTTTTTTCTTCCCTCTGCTCCGATGTTGACGATCGCAACTCTCGGCTTTTTGATGCCCATAACATGTTCCATATAAATAGAACCCATCTTTGCAAACTGTACCAAATGGCTCGGTCTCGCATCCACATTCGCACCACAATCGACTAAAAGGGATACTCCCTGTTCCGTTGGGATCGGCGGTGCTAACGGCGGTCTTTCAATTCCCTTGATCCTGCCCTACGATAACCTGTCCACCTACAAGAATGGCTCCTGAACTTCCTGCTGACACAAAAAGCATCTGCCTCACCGTTCTTTACCATGTTCATTCCTACCACAATGGAGGAATCCTTTTTCTTGCGGATTGCCATGACTGGCGGCTCTGCTGTCTCTATCACTTCGGATGCATGGACAATCTCCATTCTTTCCTTAGGATAGGTATATTTTTCCAGTTCCTCGGATATGACATCTTCCTGTCCGACCAAAAAGAACATGGATGTTATTTTTTCGTTTACTGCTTCCACTGCACCCTTGATCATCTCTTCCGGTGCATGGTCTCCTCCCATTGCATCCAGTACAACCCGTACCTCTTCCTGCATAGGAATACCTCCTTATTCGCATGTCTATAAGAAAATATACTATATCTGTTTCTATAAATCAACCACAAAAAACGGTTGTTTCTAAAAATTGCCTTTTACGAAAAATCTTCTTTCCCGTCTTCCCTGTCCTCTTCCTTGATATAATTCACAAAGACACTCTCTAAGATTACCTCTGCAAACCAGGCACACAACACCGGAATGATCAAAAACAAAGCGGCGGTATCAGCCATACCAAAAAAGGCACCTACTCCTAACACGGCTAAAAGTGCAAGGCTCTTTGGAATGTGGATGACCGTCATGATCGCACTGTTTCTTAACACTTCCTTTGTACTATTCTGAAATCTTGCAATGTATGCAAAGGTATATACCATCCACAAAATTTCCGCCATCAGCAGTACCGCAAAAATACATAGGCACTTCCGTATGGACTTCCGGCACGAAAGATCCCATACATCACATAGATGTCAAACCCAAGCAATGCACCGATCCCGGCAAAGATGAGCCAGCAGATGGTTGCCTGTTTAAAATTCTCCTTCCATGCCCGCTTATATTCTTTCCAAAGATAACTCCTGTCACAGCGGAGTACTTTGTGCGTGGTATAATAAAGTGCTGTCGTTGCTTAAGCTCCGTCGTAATCACCGGCAGACAACTGAGCAGATACAGCAGACAGAGTAACAGACTGTCTGTGATTTTTCCTAATATAGAAAGCAGCGTATTATCATGTTCTGTGTTCACAGCTTTCCCTCCTGAAAAAAAGTTCTAAGAAAGAATCCTGCTTTGCAGGATTCTCCGCCTGCGGCGGGTCGCATCTGCGACACAATTCCTTTCCGCCGCAGTGCGATTCTGCCCGAAAGGGCTTTGCTATATAGGAATTTCCTATATAGCAAAAAAAAGGTTCTTTCAAACACTCCTCAATGATGACAGATTAATCCTGTGCAACGATTTCTCTCTTGTTATATGAGCCACAGCTTTTGCAAACTCTGTGAGGCATCATTAACTCTCCGCATTTACTGCATTTTACTAAAGTCGGAGCAGTCATTTTCCAGTTTGCTCTTCTTTTTTATCTCTTCTACCCTTAGAGGATTTGTTCTTTGGACAAATTGACATTTGGTTACACCTCCTTAAAATTCTTAAATACATCTTGGATAACTGCCATTCTTGGATCTGGTTCTGTCTTTTTCACAGTCACAGGTACCATGATTCAGATTCTTCTGCCGCACTTCTTACAAATGCCTGCACAATCCTCTTTACATAATACTTTCATGGGCCAGTTAACCAAAACTTCATCATAAATGATTCTATCTAAATCAAGATGAAATCCAAGCATGTAGTCCTTCGCTTCCAGCTTTTCCTCATCCACATCCGGAGTCTCCTCTAATGGGATCTCCTTATTGATGTCTATATGGAATGTTGTCGGAACTTCCTCCAGACAACGGTCACAAGGAATCTCAATGGTCAGCTCTGTCGTACCCTGAACAAACAGCCGCTTATTCTCTTCGTTCCTGATATGGAGTGCCACATCTTCCTTTTTGTAATAGGAAATTTACCCAGCTTCGAGTCGAATGTGACGAGGTCCACGGGAACTCTTTTTTTCTACTTCCCTGTTTTCCAAAGCTTTGATATCTGTCAAATCAACTTTCATCTTCTTCTCCTATTCACACCTAAACAATTATACATATCCACCGGATATTTGTCAACAGATTTTGCCTTATTTCAGCTATATTTTTGAGCTATTTCTGAACCAGTGCTTTGTCTCTCTTGCAATGGCAAGTTCTTCGTTTGTCGGCACCATCAGAACCTTGACTTTAGAGCTTTCTGTAGAGATCGCTAAATCCTCTCCACGTCTCTTATTTGCTTCTTCGTCTAACTCTACGCCGAGGTATCCTAAATAATCGCAGATCTTCTTGCGGGTCTCACCGGAATTTTCTCCTAAGCCTGCGGTAAAGCATCGCATCCACTCCGTTCATAGCGGGCTGCATAGGCACCGATATATTTTACCACGCGATAGCAGAATACATCCTGTGCAAGTGCTGCTCTTTCATCGCCTGCTTCTGCTGCTGCCTCAATGTCACGGAAATCACTGGACACACCGGAGATACCATAAACACCGGATTTTTTATTTAAAACATCCATGATGTGTTCCATCTCAAAATTCTCTTTTTCTGCAATATACTCAATGACGGATGGATCGATGTCACCACTTCTTGTTCCCATAACAAGTCCCTCTAACGGTGTCAGGCCCATGGAAGTATCTACAGATTTTCCATTTTTTACTGCACAGACAGATGCACCGTTTCCTAAATGACAGACGATCGTCTTTAAGGATTCGTATGGCTGTCCTAACATATCTGCAGCATGCTTGGATACATAGCTGTGGCTGGTTCCGTGGAAACCGTATTTACGAACTTTGAACTGTGAGTAGTACTTATAAGGAATACCATACATATACGCCTCAGCAGGCATCGTCTGATGAAATGCCGTATCAAATACTGCTGCCATCGGAACACCCGGCATCAGCTTCTGACAGGCTTCAATACCGTCAGATTTGCCGGATTGTGTAAAGGTGCTAATTCACTGACACGCTCTACTGCTGCGATCACTTCATCCGTGATCAATGTAGATTCTGTGAATGCCTCTCCACCATGAACGATACGATGACCGACAGCTCCGATCTCATCTAAAGATGAAATGGCGCCTGTCTCTGGATTTACCAGTGCCTCTAACACCAGTTTGACAGCTTCTGTATGTGTTGGCATATGCTCTTTTGTAATCTCTTTTCATTTCCTTCGGACTGATAAACCAGTCTTCCATCAATTCCGATTCTCTCGCACAGACCTTTTGCAAGTACTTTCTCACTTGCAGAATCGATCAGCTGAAATTTTAAAGAACTGCTTCCGCAGTTGATGACCAATATATTCATTTCTTTTCCTCACTTCTTCTTTTTTTTCCTGATTTTAAACAGTAAAGTATATTTATTATAATCGTTTTTTCTCTTTTTTATACAAGTCCCCCTGCCGGAGTCTTGCTGATAAAAAACGGGCATGCTATAATTGAGCCATTCTCATCCAAAGCCATCAATAAACAGGGAGTGTACGAAAAAATGAATGTTACAGGTATTATTGCAGAATACAATCCGTTCCACAACGGACATCTTTATCAGTTAGAAAAAAGCAAGAAATGATACAAATGCCGACTATCTTATCGTGGTCATGAGCGGGGATTTTGTACAGCGGGTGCCCCCGCTTTGATCGACAAAATATACCAGAGCCAAAATGGCATTAGAAAACGGAGCGGATCTGGTATTAGAACTTCCGGTCCTCTGGTCTACGGCAAGTGCGGAATATTTTGCCGGGGCAGGCATTGCCCTTTTAGACCGCATCGGGGTAACTTCCGCTGTCTGCTTTGGCTGTGAAACGCCGGATCAGACTGCCCTATTGTCCTTAGCACGTTTTTTAGCCGAAGAACCTTCCACCTATCGTTCAGCTTTGAATGATGCCTTAAAAAAAAAGGAATGAGTTATCCTGCTGCAAGAGCCTTTGCCGTACAGACTTCTCTGTCTGCCTCTTTATCCGGTGATCCTTCTGTATTCGCTTCGGTTACACCTGAATTAGCAGAAACGATCTTAGCTTCGCCGAATAATATCTTAGGACTGGAATACTGCAAGGCCCTTTTTCGCCGGAACAGTCAGATCCGCCCGGTTCCCATTGCCCGTATCGGAAGCGGTTATCATGCAAATGACTTAGATACTTCTTTTGCGTCTGCAACCGGAATCCGTTCTTATCTGAACGGACTGGCCGACCTTTACAGCGACCTTTCTGCCTTAGAGGCATGGATGCCGGAAGGTGCATTTTTGACCTTATGCGAAGCATTGAACACACATCCCCTGATGTTTGAAGAGGATTTTGCCGCTATGCTAGGCTATTGTCTGGTTACTCACGACTCATTTACCGACTATGCAGACGGCTCTTTGGAGCTTTCTAACCGGATCCTGCGACAGCGGGAGCATTTTTCATCCGTTGTGGATTTTCTGGATGATCTAAAGACCAAAGAAGTAACCTACACCCGTCTGAGCAGGCTTCTTACTCACATTCTTTTAGATATAAAAGAAAAAAGATTACGGCTTTTTACCGTAATCTTAATTATGTACCATATGGAAAAATACTTGGTTTTCGCGAGGATGCTGCTCCTCTTTTAAAGGAACTGAAACAACATTCCACGATTCCGCTTCTCACCTCTCCTTTGGA
>VOFC01006510.1_pt1 | contig 14163 bp, 25 predicted proteins | sample 5384161 | NCBI WGS metagenome assembly VOFC01 (sample SAMN12384722, study PRJNA508395) | human gut metagenome | isolation source: healthy gut B | host: Homo sapiens | reverse complement strand
TTTATCAGACTCCGAGTAATCGTTGGATTCAAAAAACAATTTCATTCCCGGCAGTAAAAAGCTCGTTATTTTCGTCTGAATTTTCACGATTGGTATCTTCCTAAAGATACTCGTCCGGATTTGGTGATAGGAAATTTTTCTCTTTCTTCACGTGCACGAATGGACCAATGGGAAGAACGTGCCGCACTCTATTCTGAATATATTCAGAGAAATCTAACACCACCTTATGAGGGCGAAGAGACGATAGACCCGGAAAAAAGTAGTAGACCTTACAGATAAAATGGATTCTGAGGGGAAGTTGGAGTGGGAGGTTCCGGCAGGAGAATGGGTGATTATGCGTTTTGCTCATGAGCCTACTGGCGGTCCGTTGAGACATGGGCGTGCCAATTTAATGGGATTGGAATGTGATAAAATGTCGGTAGAAGCGGTGACGGTTCAATGGGAAAATTATACCAAACCTATTTTGATTTTCTTTAGCTGCTATCGGTTGTTTGCCTGCAGGAGTCACCATGGATAGTCATGAGGCCGGTTCGCAAAATTGGACTCCGGGGTTTGAACAGGAGTTTTTACATCGAAAAGGGTATGATATGCGTTGTTATCTGCCGGCTATGATGGGATATATCGTAGGTTCGGTGTCTCAAAGTGACGGTTTCCTATATGATATGCGCCGTACAATGGCTGATATGATTTCTGATAATTATTACGGCACGTTGCAAAAATTAAGTGATAAGGCGGGAGTGAATCTGACAGCACAGGCTGTGGGGAACGGATTGAGCCTGGTGGCGGATAATCTTCAGGCAAAAGGACGTGTTAATAAACCACAAGGTGAATTCTGGACTTCACATCCTGATGGAGGGTATGATGTGAAGGAAACTTCATCTGCCGCTCATTTTACGGAAAGCCTATTGCTTCAGCGGAAGCTTTTTACCGGCAGCCGTTATTATCACTGTTTTGCAGATCAGAAAAATTCGGCGGATTATGCTTATGCTTTTGGAGTGAATGAATTTGTGTTATGTGCGTCTGCTTATCAGCCTTGGATTGATAAATATCCGGGTAGTACGGCTGGCGGCAAGCATTATTGTCTGAACAGGAACAATACTTACTGGGAATATAGCCGCCCGTTCTGGGATTATCAGGCACGTTGTTCCGCATTGATGCGTAAAGGAGTGCCTGTTGTCGATATATGTGTGTATTTGGGACAGAATCCGCCGGTGAAATTGGTAACTTATCGCCTTCCTGAAATCCCCGAAGGTTATGATTTTGATGTTTGTACAGCTGAGGCATTAGTAGGGCGTACGATGGCTGTGGATGGTCGGTTGACCTTACCGACAGGAATTAGTTATAGTTTATTGGTGATTCAGCGTAATAATGATATGCCCTTGCATGTGTTGCGTCATATAGCTGGTTTAGTTAAAGGAGGTGTCATCGTTTGTGGGCCACGTCCGGATGGTTCCGATTCCTTGAAGATAAAGCGGAATCGGAAGAATATCGAGCATTGGTTGATGAGTTGTGGGGAGAGTTGACTACTGTATCACAGATCCGTAAAGTCGGTAAGGGGAAAATTTATGAAAATATTCCATTGTCGGAGGTTTTGAAATATGAAAATATTCGTCCTGATATAGCAATAAAAAGTGGTAATACAGCGAAGGATAAAGTTTATTTTGTTCATCGTCGTTTATCGGATGCCGATGTGTATTTTTTGAATAATCATAGTGACAGAGCTTTTTCATGATACTATCCGGTTGCGTACGGATGCCCGACAGGCGGAATATTGGGATGCTGTGACTGGGCAACGTTATATGATACCTGTAAAAGCATCCGGAGAAAAAGGTATGTTGTTGAACTTGACTTTGGCTCCTCGTGAGTCTGGATTTATAGTGACTTCAAATAATCAGGCAACCGGTTTATTGCCGAGAATAGCGGATGTACAAGAAACAATTACTCCGATTGAGGGTAGTTGGAATGTTTATTTTGATCCTCGCTGGGGTGGTCCCGGGAAAGTCGTTTTTGACGAATTGATAGATTGGACAGTGCATGCCGATACAGGTATCCGTTATTATTCAGGCACGGTGGTTTATCATAAAGAATTAAATCTGGCGATGCCTGCTCAAAATGAACGGTTACTGCTTCGTTTTCCTCGCTTAGGTTCCTTAGCGCGTGTCTGGGTAAATGGAAAAGAAGTCGTTACTGTATGGTGCTCTCCTTGGGAGGCTGATATAACCTCTTATGTCCATGAGGGTAAAAATAATCTAAAAATAGAGGTGGTTAATTCATTGATGAACCGTATGATTGGGGATGCCTCACTTCCTGAATCCGAGAGGTTTACTTTATGCTTATCCTCAAATAGCTACTCCGACTGATAAACTTGTGCCTTCGGGTATTATGGAGCAATTGAATTTGGTGTACCGACAGTGTCAGTAACAGGAAAATGCGTTTACATATCAATCAGGAACAAAACACTAAAATATTATACTTTATGAATTTACGTACTATTTTTATTTCATCGTTTCTGTCATTGAGCAGCCTGGGGGGTGTTGGCTCAGGAACGGATTAATTTAAGCGGTACATGGCAATTTGCATTTGCCGCTAATCAAAAGGAGGCGGACCGTTTGGAAAGGTTTTATACGTCTGATTTTGCTAAAAAGCAAATTTAAGTCAACTCCTGTTCCATCCAATTGGGCCTTGTTGGGATATGAAGAACCGGTTTATCGAGGATTCAAGGATAATCAAGCCGGTGAGGGATTTTATGTGAGGGAGTTTACAATTCCTCAGGATTGGAAAGACAAACGTATCTTGTTGCATTTCGGTGGTGTATGGTCATCGGCTGAAGTTTGGCTCAACGGGAACGAACTGGGGCGTCATGATTGCGGATATACTTCTTTTTTGCTTTTGATGTGACGAATAAGCTGAAAGCGGATGAGCCTAACAAACTGGCTGTCAGGGTAAGGCAGATCACCCGTGAGTATAAGTTTGATGTTTGTGATGACTGGACTTGGGGAGGTATTTATAGAGATGTAACTTTGGAGGCTATGCCGGCTAAACGATGGATTGATGATGTGGTGGTGCAGACAACTTTTGACCATTTGTTTCAAGATGCGAATCTGGACATACGGGTGATGATCAGTGATAAGCATAAGAATACATTGCCCGGAAATTATCCTAGTCCCGGCGAGCCTTATAAGCTATGTTTCACACTCACTGACAAAGAAGGCAAAGAGGTGGCACAAAGACAAATGGCTATACCTGCCCATGTTTCGACGGATCGGGAGATTTGTTTGAGCTTGCCGGTTGAGGCTCCGCACCAGTGGACTGCCGAAACTCCTTATTTGTATAGCCTGAAAGTGGAACTTTTTAGAAAAAGAGGCAGTAACACATACACGTATGGAACGTGTTGGTTTCCGTCAGATTTCCACTGATGGAGGAGTCTTCAGAATTAACGGACAAGCAGTTAAACTTCGTGGGGTGAACAGGCATGATGAACATCCGGATGTAGGTCGTGCCACTACCCGTAAGCAGTGGTTGGAGGACCTCACACTGATGAAGGCTGCCAATATCAATTATCTTCGTCTCTCACATTACACACCTGCCGAAGGGTTTATTGAACTATGTGATTCAATGGGAATGTATGTGGGTAATGAAGTGACGCTAGGGGAGCCGGGGATTTGATGTATGATCCTTCATTCTCGGGGGCGGTTCTGCAACGTTCGTATGAAACGATTGTCCGGGATATAAACAAGCCGTCTATTATTTATTGGTCAATAGGTAACGAAGATCCTTTGACCTCTCTGCACATGGTTTCTGTAAAAAATTGGTCAAGGCACTTGATCCCACCCGTCCGGTACTGTTGCCTTGGCGTCCTGAAAGAATGGCTTCCTAAAAGAAGTGGATATTCTTGCTCCTCATTATTGGAACCCGCAGGAATATGACCGGCTTGCCGGACATTCCGGACGTCCTGTTATTTCGACTGAATACACACATGCTTATGGCAATGATGCGTTTGGAGGGTTGGAAGCACGTTGGAAGGCATTAACTAAACATCCTGCCGGAGCCGGAGCAGCTGTATGGATGTGGGCGGATCAAGGGGTTAAGACTCCTGTCCGAAAGAAAGAGAAAGATTTGAGTGAAGATGAATACTTAAGGATTAATACAGCCGGTTGGGATGGTATTGTGGATTCCTATCGTAATTTCACTCGTGACTATTGGGAGACGAAGGCCGTCTATGCTCCGGTTTACCCTGCTGTGGACAAAATTTCATTTGTACCCGGTCAGGATTCGGTACGTATTCCTATCCAGAATGATTTTGATTTTACGAATCTTAGTTCGGTAAAGATGGCTTGGTCTGTACGGGAAGATGAGAATGTATTATATTCGGGCACTGATTCCATGTATGGTTATCCTCATACAGTGTCGGACTTTAAATTGCCGATAGAAAAACTAGTGACTGTTCGTCCGGGAAGAACTTATTATGTGTGGTTTATATTTACAGATGAAAAGGAACAGAGATCACTCGCAGGGCTGTTGAACTTTGCCCTCAGACAGAACAACTGATATCTGTTCCTGTTTGTCGTGAACTTTTTGGTTACTGAGGCGGATCAGGTTACCATTGAGGCTGGTGATGTTCGCTATGTGTTTAGTCCGAAGAATGGACAATTGGTGTCTGCGGAACTAAAGGGAAAGCAGTTGATAAAAAAGACTTGTATCCGGCTATCTGGCGTAAATTAAATCAAGGTGAGACTTCCGGATTTGGTAAAGAAAATCTTCGTAAGGCTGTCGATCTTACTCATTATACGTCATCGGTAACAGCATGGAAGGTGGAGAAGACGCCAACCAATGCGGTTATCCGTACTACTGTGGATTATAGGGTGGATCAGGAGAATCGTTTTACAGTGACTTATCGTTATTCAATAGGAGTGGATGGACGCTTGAACGTTTATTATCAGATTCTTACTAAGGTAGCTGTACCTTGGTTGCCTATTGTTGGTATGTCCATGCAGTCTGTATCCGGGCTTGATCAGGTACATTGGTTGGGATTGGGCCCGTATGATGCTTATCCTAATAAGCAAGCTGCTCCTATATTGGGTGTATGGGGAGGAACTGCGGGAAGTCCGGATGTGACGGGAATAAAAGCGATGCGCTGGATGGAACGTTCGGATCTGAAGGAACCATACATGTTTCGAATTCTGGTTATATGGAGAATGACGCAATGTGCCCGGAAAGAACTTATATTTTATCAGGAGTATTCGGTCGTCCGGAGAAAGGACGCCGTGCTGAAGAATCGGTTCCTCAACTTCGTACAGATACAGGAAAGCCGTTTGTAGGCGAGTTCAGTATTATGTTGAAGGCAGTTCGCTAGATTGTTTTCTTGAATGGGTGGAAGATTTTCCATGCAATTTATCAATTTATGGTTTTCAATAGGTTGTCTATGATATAAAGTTAAACAAAAGTGAAGGAAGTATGTGATAACGGTTGTCTGTGATAGATAGCCGTTATTTTTTATGTGATGTCTATTGGTCGTTTAGAGAATAAATTCCATATAAAAGGTCAAAAATCCATATTTTGGCATCTTGTATTGCCTTTTTAGCTATTCTTGGTTTTTATATCTATTTGTATTTTTACATAGATAAATAATTAATTAACATGATGAGTATGAGAAAAAAAAGATTTGGTATTTATTTACTTTTATCGTTGATTTTTTTTGTAATTGGCATGTCAGCTCAAGTTGTTTTAGATAATTGGGGACAACAAGATAGAGAGGGAAGAAACATAGATGTTGGTTTTCAGAATCATAAAAAATAATAGTCCCATTGCATTGGGTAGGGAACGTACCTCAAAAATGAATAAACCAGTAAGTTTTGGTATTCCTTTTTTGGTAAAGGAGAAGTCTATTCGGAAGACATCTTACAGTTGACCTCTACTGATAATGAAAAAATTCCGATTGATACATGGCCTTTAGCATACTGGCCTGATGGTTCTATCAAATGGAGTGGTATAGCTGGTTATAATTCCTGTCGGAATGAAAAATATGGTTGTTGAAAAAATAAGGAAAGAAGATAAATTGGGCTCTGAAGAGAAACCAGACATGGCATTTGTTACAGTGCAAGAAACAACTGAAAACATACGGATTGAGACGGGGCTTATTTCCGTTTATATTTCACGTAAAGGACAGTACTTAGTAGATAGTTTGCTGTATAAGAATGTGAAAGTTGGAGAGAATCTACGTTTGATATGTACTACTCAAAGCTGTCCCAAACTTGAAAATATCTCGTTAATTTCTTTTGTAGATTATCAGGGGGAACTAAAATCAGCAGAAGTGGAACGTGTGGGATATGTGCATACTGTGATAAAACTGAAGGGGTGCACAAAGGGTAAAACTGGTAGGGGAATGGCTGCCATTTGTTGTTCGACTTTATTTTTATGCTGGTAGTGAACAGGTGAAAATGGTGCACAGCTTTATTTATGATGGTGATCAAAATCGGGATTTTATTTCTGCATTGGGCATTCGTTGGAGTGTTCCTATGCGTGAGGCTCTTTATAATCGACATGTAGCTTTTTCTTTGTGCTGATGGAGGGGTATGGAGCGAAGCGGTGCAACCTTTGGCAGATCATCGTATACTTAATAATAATCCGTCATTACAAATTCAACAGTTGGAGGGCAAACGTATTCCTGACTCTCAACAGTGTGATGAAAGAAGTCGTATATTGTTGGATCATTGGGCTTCGTGGAATAGTTATCGTTTATCTCAGCTTACGCCTGATGCTTTTTCTATTCGTAAACGTGCTAATGATGATAATCCTTGGATCGGAACTTTTTCGGGATCACGTAGTGAGGATATGCTTTTGTTGGTGATATAACAGGTGGTTTAGGGATTTGTTTACATGATTTTTGGCAATCATATCCATCGACTATTGAGATATCAGATGCAAAAAGTGAAACAGCTGTTCTTACTGCTTGGTTTTGTGGAGTCCTGAAACGGAACCGATGGACTTGAGACATTACGATAATGTGTCTCATACATTAAGTGCTAGCTATGAGGATGTTCAAGAAGGAATGAGTACTCCTTATGGTATATCTCGTACCTCTACCCTTACTTTTATTCCTCAAACAGGATATTCCGGGAGAAAAAATTTTGCCAATTGTGCAAAGGAGCTTACCGGAATGGGAGTTTTGTTACCGACTCCTGAATATTTGCATAAACAGAAAGCTTTTTGGAATATGGAGTCTTCCTGATCGTAGTACTGCGTTTCGAACTTGTGTAGAGGAATATTTGGATGCATATATTGATTTTTATAAAAAGGCCATTGAGCAAAATAAGTGGTATGGTTTTTGGAATTATGGTGATGTTATGCATTCTTATGATTACAATCGTCATACTTGGAGATATGATGTTGGAGGTTTTGCTTGGGATAATACGGAGTTAGCTTCGAATATGTGGCTATGGTACAATTTTTTACGTACGGGGCGTGCTGATATATGGTGTATGGCAGAAGCAATGACTAGGCATACTTCAGAGGTGGATGTTTATCATATTGGCCCTAATGCTGGATTAGGAAGTAGGCATAATGTCAGCCATTGGGGATGCGGTGCCAAAGAAGCCCGGATCAGTCAGGCAGCTTGGAATCGTTTTATTATTATTTGACTACTGACGAACGGTGTGGAGACTTGATGACTGAAGTAAGAGATGTTGATCAGAAGTTATATACATTAGATCCTATGCGTTTGGCACAGCCTCGTAGTAAATATCCTTGTACCGCTCCAGCCCGTATTCGAATAGGACCAGATTGGTTGGCTTATGCAGGTAACTGGATGACGGAGTGGGGAACGTACAGGCAATCTTAAATACCGTGACAAGATTTTGGCAGGAATGAAAAGTATTTTGCTTCTTCCTAATCGGTTAGTACAGGACCTGTTGCTTTAGGGTATGATCCGGCAACAGGTGTAATTACTAGTGAATGTGATCAAAATTTGTTGAATACCAATCATTTAATGACTATTATGGGTGGTTTTGAAATAATGAATGAAATAATGGATATGGTTGATTTTTCTCAATGGAATAATGCTTGGTTGGAATATGCACAGATGGTAAAGGATGATCGTTATCGAACTCGTTTGAAAAGCTTATGCTGCATTTCAGACTCATGATGCTGCAATGAAAAAGAAATTATGGAATGATCTATTTGCTAGAGTAGGAGGATCTAAATGTTCTTTAAAGGTAAAGACGTTACTTCCTCCTGTGGTTCCTGCTCCATTAGATGAATCGGATGGGCTTAACACGAATGATGTTTCTCTTTGGAGTCTTGATGCGATTTATATGCAAGAAGTAATTCCTTATACCTGGTGAATTGAAAAGTAGCAGCAGAGTTGATTATTTCTATTAAATGATAAACTAATAGGATAAAAAATCCATGTAAATAAGAAAATATCCATGTTTTTATGGTGAAATGTAGAGTTTGCTATCTTTTTAATTGTTTGTTAGTCTGTACTTTTGACCATTGACTTTTGGAATCTATATTCGAAATAAAAGATTGAATACAATTAATAACTAATTAAATTTTTAAAACAATTTGTGATGCTAAAAATTATGAAAACACAATCAATCAGGATGCTCCTTTTTTTCCTTATTATTGGGGATTGCATCCGTAGTGTATGCTCAAGTTCAAGTAACAGGGCGAGTGGTAGATATAACAGGTGAGCCTATTATTGGCGCGAATGTTGTATTAAAAGGTACTGGTCAAGGACTATAACTGATTTTGATGGTAAGTTCTCATTGTCTGATCTTCCTAAGAAAGGAACTTTAGTAGTGAGTTACATTGGTTATGTTGATCAAACAGTTAAAATAGAAGGTGGAAATTTTTTATAAAATTGTTTTATCCAGAAGATACAGAGACTTTGGAAGAGGTAGTGGTGGTAGGATATGGTACTCAAAAAGAAAAGTGATTTAACAGGTTCGGTAATGCAGAGTTAAATCTAAAGATATCACCTCAGTGACGGCTAACAATCAATACAAGCATTACAAGGTCGGGTTACTGGAGTTTCTGTTGTGACCAATAGCCGTCCAGGTGAATCTCCTACATTGAGGATACGTGGTAATGGCTCTATTAGTGCAGGAATGATCCGTTGTATGTAGTAGATGGATTTCCTTTAATGAATGGTTCTTTAAATGAAATTAATGCTAATGATATTGCATCTATAGAAGTATTAAAAAGATGCTTCGGCTACAGCTATCTACGGATCGCGTGGCTCGAATGGTGTAATTATGATTACTACGAAAACAGGAGGAAAAGATTCTAAAAATCTTTCATTTAATGCTAATTATGGATTTCAAATGCCTGGCCGATTGATTGAAACAATGTCGCATGATCAGTTTATTGATTATATTAACTCTGCTTATATGAATTCTAAAAGGCGACTGTTTATAATGATGAAAATCCGGCTCCAGATACTCACACAGACTGGCAGAGAGAGACACTGTGTGGCTGTAAACCAGTTCAAGATTATAGTTTGTCATTAGATGGTACGTCTGGTGATACACAATATATGCTATCTGGAGGTATTTATCTACAGGATGGATTATTACCTAGTTCTGAATTTGATAAGTATACATTTCGTACGAATGTACAACATAAATTCAATAATTTTTTTGAAGATAGGAACATATGCAGTATTCATATACAGAGGCAAATATGGCAGAGTTGAGTAATTATCAAGGTGCATTAAATGATATTTGGCGTGATGGTTGGCCTACTTTGCCTGTATATCGCGAAGATGGCACTTTTGCAGTGCCACAAGACAATCCAAGGATATCTACTCTTTTTTGGTGATGCTGCCTACTGGAATCCGGTAGCTAATTATAAAGAGGTTACAACAAAATCAAATGTCAGCCGTCTTTTGGGAGATGTCTATGCAGAATTTCAATTAGCAAAAAAAGGATTGACTTTTAAGACGAATTTTGGTCTTGATATTGCTAATAAGCGTGATTATAATTATACAACATCAAAAATAACGACTTCAACTGGATATGGAAAAGGTGGAAATGGATATACAAAAAAATGAGCCGTCTTACCGAAAATATACTTTCGTATATGAATGAATGGGGAGATCATCGTTTTACTGCTACTGGTGTTTATTCATGGCAAAATTATATGTATGAAACTTTATCTATTTCTGGTAATGGTTTTGCAAATGATGAGACTGGTGCATGGGATATGGGACAAGCAAATAGGGAAACAGTCGAGTATGGAAGTGATAAATATGAAAATTCGTTGATATCATGGACTGGACGTGTTACTTATGCATATAAAGATCGTTGTTTATTAACAGCTACAGCCCGTTATGATGGCTCTTCTCGATTTGGTGAGAATAATAAATGGGGATTTTTCCCGTCAATAGGTTTAGCTTGGCGTGCAAGTGAGGAAAAAAATTTCTTTGCAGGAAATAAAGTTATAACTAATTTGAAAGTACGTGGAAGTTTTGGTGTTACAGGTAATCAAGAGATTGGTAATTACAAATCATTAGCACAACTGAAAGTTGATAATTATATATATAATGATACTGAGATTCAAGGCTTTTATGAAACAATTGGTAATCCTGATTTAAAATGGGAACGTGCCAATCAATTTGATATTGGCATTGATTTATCTTTGTGGAATCGTATCCATGTTACTGCAGATTATTATCATAGGAAAACCTCTGATTTACTTTATAATGTACCATACCTTCCACTTCTGGATTTTTCTTCAATGTTGAGTAATGTGGGTTCTGTGTTGAATAAAGGTTGGGAACTATCTATTACAGGTAATATTATTGATCTGAATGATTTGAAAAAATTGATGCGACAGTGAATTTAAGCCGTAATACGAATAAGATAAAAGAACTATATAATGATGTACAGTCCATAACTTTGAAATCAGGGTTAGATTAAGTAGTTATTTAAAGGTGGGAGAATCCTTTAAATTCTCGTTATGCTCTCCTTGCGGATGGTATTATACGTACTGAGGAACAACTTGCTGCCTATAGAAAAATTGAGGCAACAGCTAAAATGGGTGATGAAATGTATAAAAGATTTAGATGGAGATAACCAAATAACAGTAAAAGATCAGGTAAATATTGGAACAACAGATCCGAAACTTATTTATGGGGTTGCTTTAAAATATACAATATAAAAAATGGGGGATTAGTATTTTGGGAAATGGAGCAGATGATTTTGTGGGAGGAAGTTCTTATTTGCAAATTTCAGAAAATCAGTTGAATGCAAGCACTATTGGTGTCCCATCTAAATATGCATATGAACGAATGAGGAGTCCTTCCAATCCTAATTTTACATATCCGGCTGCTGGGGGGCTTCTAATACTCACGAAAGTGATCGTGTTAATTCTGGGTGGTACTATTTTGTTCTTAAAAGCATGGCTCTTAATTATGATTTTGGTAGAAATCCATTTAAGGCTGTAAAAAGGTATTAAGATTAAATGCATCTCTAAATTTCCAGAATTTTATAACTTTTTCTAGTCAAAGAGGATATAATCCAGAAAATGGGGATACATCTTATCCATGGATAAAAAGTGTAAGTATAAGCGTGAATGCTAAATTTTAATTTTAATAAATAAGGTAATATGAAAACATATATATTTAATCATAGTAAATTGAATGTAAATTGGAGGAGCAAAATATTTATTTTGTTTTTTTACAATAGTGTCTTTTGTGAGTTGTACTGACTTATCAGAATCTACTTATACATTTATTAATCCAGGAACTTATTATAATACAGAAGAAGAATTGCAAAGTGCTTTAAATTCTGTTTATGCTGATTTTCGTAAATTCACAGCAGGATATAAAACGTTGATGACTTTAGAATTGTTGACAGAACATGCAATGCCAGCGCATTCCTCCAAAGATGGAGTGAAAAATTTTAACTCTTGGCAAGGGGTAAATCAGTCAACTACATATAATATACAGATATGGGATAGTGGATATGAATTAATAAATCGTTGTAATGTTGTGCTTGGTCGTGGTGATAAAGTAAATATAGAAGAGAAAAGCGTAATCAAATTTATGGCCAGGCGCGTTTCTTCCGGGCTTATACTATGTTTGTGTTGCTTCGTATTTATGGAGGACTAGCTATTCCGGAATCTTATACATCAGGTTTGAATGGTTTGGAAATTCCTCGTAAAACGATTGATGAAACGTATGATTATATTATTGATGATTTAAAAATATTGTATTGATAATCTTCCGAGCCGTTCTCAATGGGGAAATGGTGCCTATTATAAGGCTAGTAAGGGTGCCGCGCAAGCTTTGTTGGGTGATGTCTATTTAACAAGAGGATGTATGGATAATTATAATACAACTTATTTTCAAGCTAAAAAAAATATTTAGGAGATGTGATTTCTTCAGGAGAATATGAACTTTTGCCGGATTATAAATCACTGTGGTATTGGTTTGTAGAAGAAGCGGCAAAGAATACAAAGGAATCACTTTTGGAAATTCAATTTGAGCTACCCAAGTAAGTGATTTACATTGTTATTTTGGCATTAATACGAAAGATGAGTGTTTGGGTGGAAAAATGTATGCTCGTGCAGGAATTGCCCATAAAAGTTATTTCTCTTTTCAAGATGAAGATGTACGTAAACAATGCTTTTTTGACGGAATATACAATAACTGGTACAACTACTGTCGTTGGTGGGAGCCTGAGTATAAAGGATTTTCAGGTAAAGGTGAAGGAATGTGGCCTTCGACTTCTCCGGGATGTGTAAAATTTTATGATCGTACTAAGTCTTGTTATGATACTGGAGGCTCTAAAGCTAATTATATAGCCATGAGATATTCGGATGTTTTGTTGAATTATGCAGAAGTGGCAAACTATTTGAATGGGCCTACAGAGGACGCATATTCTAAACTAAATGCTGTACATAATAGATCTAATAGTAATCCTATTGCGACAGGATTATCTAAAAGAAGCTTTTGATGATGCAATTTTTCAAGAGCGAGTTTGGGAATTCATAGGTGAAGGGCATTTGTATTATGATGAATTGCGTACAAATAGATTGGGAAAGAATGTTTATGAGTATAAGACATATATGTTTGAGAATGGATATTATAATTGTCAAAAATTACAGTTTGTTCCACAAAAAACATTCTTGTGGAAAATACCTCAGACATCATTAGATTCCAATCCTGCATTAGAGCAGAATCCTGATAATGTTTCAGATCCTAAGTACCCTCTGTAGAATATAGTTATTTGACAGGTATTTTGAATTCTCCACCTCAATGAGTTGAAAAAATAGAATGTATGATATAAAGTCAACTTGTTGAGGGTGGATGAATGTTTTATACAATGTATTTATTTTTCATAAAAATCAAGGGGTGATAAATTATTTCTTGGTTACAACTTTTACTAGTTTGTAAAAATGTGTAGTTAATTTTATATAAAGAATTAAAATAAGATAATATAGAATATGAGATTTCATGGTGGAAGTATAATGCTTCTTATAAGTATGTTTTTGATATCTTGCGATAAGGAAAAGAAACATTATCAGAAGTGGTGGAAAAGAGGATTGAATGTTTCAAGCCAACAAACTATGTTTTTGGCAGAAGAATTGGAAAAATCAGGAAAAGAAATTACCTAGAACGTATGAAAATAATGAATTGAAGACTGTTGGTTATAAATCATGGGTTTCAGGTTTTTCCTGGAGTGTTATGGTTGTTTGTGAAAAATGATCCAACAGAAGAATTAAAGAGATATGCCGAACTATATACTTCACGTGTGGAACCGGCCAAGAATATGACTTCTACACGATTTGGGATTTATGTTGTATTGTAGTTTGGTAATGGGTATAGATTGACACATGATTCTACTTATTTGAGGTGTTGAAAACAGGTTCAAAATCATTGGCAACACGTTTTAATAGTAAAATCGGTGCTATAAATTCTTGGGGGGCTAGAGGTAAATGGCAATATCCGGTAATTATAGAATAATATGATGAATCTTGAGATGTTGTCATTTGTAAGCTAAAAAACAGGGAAAAGGAATCTTATATGGATATGATTAATGCTCATGCGCAAACTACTTTGAAACAACATTTCCGACCGGATAACAGTTGTTATCATGTCGTTTCTTATGATACGATTACAGGATTGCCCCATGCTAAAATACACATCAAGGCTATGCG
>VOFC01004788.1_pt1 | contig 14188 bp, 23 predicted proteins | sample 5384161 | NCBI WGS metagenome assembly VOFC01 (sample SAMN12384722, study PRJNA508395) | human gut metagenome | isolation source: healthy gut B | host: Homo sapiens | reverse complement strand
CACCTGCATTGTTGCCTCCATATACAACAAAGCAATAACCATCTTTTATAGTCACATTACTAGTTGTCGTTAATATACCAACATTTCCTCCTCCATAAATAGCTGAAGTATGTGTTCCACTATTTATGTTTATATTGGTTGTTCCAATTGTTTTTGAAATATTTCCTCCTCCAAAAACATTTGTTGTTAAATCTGCATTAATGTCTATATTTGTAGTTCCTTCAAATTTTGCCATGTCCTCATAATTTGAAAGTCCCATTCCAGCTCCATAGATTTCTCCTGTTATGGTTGGAGTCCCTGAAATTGTTAATGTTGATGTACCTATCATTTGAGCAAGGTCAGTTTTATCACTTGCTAAATCATAGCCTCTTCCTCCTCCATAGATACTACCATTAATAACAGCTGAGCCCGATATTTCTATGTTACAATCGCCATACAGAGTACCTCCATCACTTTGTGTTGAATTTGCAGTTAAATAATTTGTGTATCCATATCCTCCACCAAATATATCGGCATCGATTGTTCCTCCAGAAATATTAATATTTACAACAGTATCTATATCTCTTCCATATCTCTTATAATCATCTGTAGAATTTATGTTATATCCTGAAACACCTCCTGCTCCAGCACCATAAATTGTTTGACTAACTGTGCCTCCAGAAATGTTTATATTAACTGTTCCATAGAAGTACGAGTCACATTTTAAAACATTACCATATCCGGTATTGTCTATTGCACTCATGTTTCTTCCAAGGCATCCGCCATACATTTCTGTAACACTTCCACCTGTCATATTTATAGTAGCCGTTCCAATAAAAGTATTTATTGGATATTGCCAGTTATTAGGTCTATAACTTGAATCTCCTATGCTTGCTCTAGAAGACGTCCAATCTTTCCATTTTTTATATTTAATTCTATATCTCAATAAATGTTTCCACAAGTGCTACCTCCACCTAGAAGGTTAATGTCATAAGTGTAATTAGATGGTGTAGTACTATTCTCTATGTCAACAGTAATCTTGCATTTATATAAATCATCTGTTAGAGATGTTCCCATAAAATTATGGGAATTGTATTTTGTTATACTTGATGTTCCACTCGTTCCAGAACTTCCTCCAAGTAGTATTCTTCCATAAGTACCACTTTTTATAAGAATCTCTGCTCCAGTTCTAGGCAATCTAGTTTCATCATACTGCATCCAACCAGCAAACATGTGAAATGCTGGAGCATTTCCTGCAATTAGGCCCTGGTTTGTATTTGATGTGGCATATTTTTCCATTCTAATCCCTTCACCCATTGTAAGGCTGTAACCTTGTAGGTAAAAATATGTTTGACTGTTACTTCCATCAGTTACATTTCCCCACCAATCTTGTTGCACATTACAGCCCTTGAATGTGAGATGCATAAATGTTGTATTACCATTTAAGTATCTATAATTGTCGTATGATTCAAAGTACAGTACTCCACCATAGTCTGTTCCTTGATATTTTCCTGTTATAGTAACATTCTTCTTATAGGTATTTGAAGTTGCTGAATTTAAATATGTAGAATCAGTATAGTTTCCCATAAGTACTATTACATTTTCATTCCTTGTTTTATCAGAATCAAACTTACCATATGCTGTTGATAAAGTCCTTACTGCATTATCAGGTGTGAAACCATCATTATAATCGCTTCCATTACTGTAATCACAATATATTACAGTTCTTGTTCCAAAAGTATATGTACCTTCTGCACTCATATACGAATATTTTGTATTTGTAGCTACAACTCTATATTGCATTCCGTTTTCTAGGTTAGAAATCGAATTTGTAGTCTCTCCTTCCATTTCCTGTTCTGCTTCTGCAATATCTACTGCAAACCATTTGTAGGTATAATCATTAATATTAAAATTTGGATCAGCTGTTCCTGTTCCTTCTAATCCTGCAGTTAAAACCTTGGTTTGATTATTCATTTCAAATGATATATGTATTTCTAATCTTGGCACATCAAAATTTACCATAGCATATTCAGTTCCATCACTTACCAGTACCGAAACACTGTGTTCTTCAGTCCAGCTTGAAGGGATTATTGCTTCTTTTCCAGTTATACTCGAGTCAAGAATATTATCTATATACCAAACATACGTATAACTTGCAGTCGCTATTTCATTCGCTATTTTTATTGTATATTTTGGTACATCTTTTTCCACTTTTGCCGATAATTTTGGAACAAAATAAAATGCCCTCGTATCAGTATTATAATGCCATGTAAGATAGTTGTCTCCTGAATTATCTGAAACATATTGATTGAAATTTGATAACATATTCTGTGAGTTGTTCGTATATAATCCTTTATTAACACCTTGAACATATCCAAAACTAAAGTTCCATCCAATATATGTGGTAATACGAGATGATGAAGTTCCAGAACTAACTGTAGCAGTAAATGACCTGTTATTTGTACTATATGAGGTATAATAACTCTCCATTGTTAAATTACCCGCATCATTTCCTTGCCATAATGTATTATATTGTGTCTGATAATTTCTTTGATTTCCTAGTCCAGTATTCTTTCTTACTGTACCAAATATTGGTCCAGTAAAACCGTTCGTTGCATTAAGTTCGCCAGTATATAAACAATTTTTTGGCCATACTGCTTGTCCTCTTATTGAACCAATAATTCCACCAACATTGTATTGTGCTAATGCATAGTCGTAAGATTGACCACCCCAGTTACTGTTATATTTTGTTACACCATCTAAATTTACATCTACATCAGAATAGCAATTTTCTATTGCGTATCTTTTTCCACTTCCAGGGTCATATGTTGAGTTTCTTGAATTTACAGCATTACCTGCTATACCTCCAACAAACAATTGCATACTATTTGTGTTTATAGTTAAAGTATAGTTATCTTTAATTTCACTATTATTAACAATAACATTTTTTATTTCAGCATTGTTATATATAGTTCCTGTAACAATACCAATATTGTAACCCTTATCAGTATCATTATTTGTTGTAGTTCCACTTGTATTAAGCTCTATATCGAAATTGTCTAGTTGTAAATTTTTTATAATTGTTTTTTATCGTTACTATCTCCAATGCTTCCAAACAAGCCATATGATGATACTGATGTTGGTACTGATGTTGGCAAGCTTATTTTTGCATTTCCAATTGTGTGTCCAGCTCCGTTGAATATTCCTTTAAATGGTGTACTATAGTTTCCAATCGGAGTCCACTCATTATTGTTTAAATCTATATCAGAAATTAATGTAAAATATGTTCCGTCATAATCAGTTCCATTATTTACTTGCACTGCAAGGTATCTTAATTCACTTGCATTCGTTATAAGATAAGGTTCTGTGCTTGTTCCACTTCCAAACCTAAACATTTCAGAATCTGTTCCATTCCATACGCTTGCATTGTCTAAATTTGATGAGTAGGTTTTTATAGGATTTAGTCCGTCTTCCAATAACACAGCATAAGTAGAAAAACTATCAGCTGGGAAGCTTATTGCATTTTCTGATATTTGCACACTATCTATTTCTTTAACATCCTTAACTGTATTTTCATTTTCATCTTTTTTCTCTTCAATATGTACAACTTTATATTTTTGATTTTTCTCATCAATTTGGTCTACTCCGAAATTGTTACTTTTACATTTGTGTCAAAATCTGTTGGTTCATATTCTTTTTCATCATAAACATGCAATGTTTCATTTTCGTCACTTCTTTATCAGATTTTTTTTGTTGTGTATATCCCTTTCAACAATATAATATTGTCCAATTCTTTTTTCCGTTTACATACTCAGGAAGAGCAAGGTAATATCCACTTGCTCTGAATTTGTAGCTTCTAACATCACTTCAACATTTTGTATGTTTTTTTCATTGTCTTCACATTTGCTGTTATTTCAATTACCTTTGCAGCTTTTGATCTCTGCAAAGCAACAACTTCAAATATTACTAGTAATGTTAAGCATATTAAAATAAATATTCTCTTTTTATTTATCAAATATGTTTTCTTTTTTCTTCATTGTTTAGTTCCTTTTGTTTTATTTTATCTATTATGCCAAAACCTTCTGTGCTTCACAAATAAATTTCATTTTTTCTAAATCAATTCCTGCTTTTTGAAAATTATAATAGTTCTTAATCTTTTGAAGTCCAGAAATCAATGTATCAATATTTGAGTCAGTTATATCTTCTTTTTCTATTTTGAAGTTAAGCAGTTTATATCTATCAGATATTATCATCGGTATATTCTTATCTTCTAAAATAGTTATATTTTTGATAATTATTATATATGGATTACTTAGGAATTCTCTAAGTCCGTCTATAAGTTCATCTATTTCTGGTTGTGTTATTGTTTTTTTGTTGTTTATAATGCACTCAGTTAAATAGTTAGTGAACTTGCTTGCAAAATAAAGTGCATCAAAAATGGTTGAATCATCGTTTAGATTAGCAATAATTTTTTGGTATATTTCTTCTTCATCCAATTTTTTATACAATTCTTGTATTTGATTTATTGTTTCATTATATTGAGCTATTTGTTTCTCTTGCTTTTTCCTTTTTAGAGAAAATACCTTTACTGTTTATTTTTTTTATTCAATGATTTTAATTGTTTTTCTTTAGATGTAATTTCTTTCTTCGTTGTAGCATAATTATTTTATGGTCTTCTCTTTGTTTGTATTTTGATTTTATATCGTCATATATGAATTGATATTTCAAGAAGTTTTTATATTCTTCCAAGCTGTTTATGAATTTTATGGCATTTTCACTTATTTCTTTAATTGCTTTCTTAGAAGTACTTTGAGTTATTCCCTTTGCTAAAACTTTATTATATTCTTGTTTAATTTTATCTTCTTCATAATCTTTTTTCTACTAGTTGTCCATCTAAAAATGATTGATTATAGTAAATTTATCTGTTTCTATTATATCGTATAATTTAATCTTTGTAGCTTTGTATTTTTTTCGTAAACTTTGCAGTGTCTGCATTTAATTTGTTTAATACATTTTGCTTTTTGATTCTCATAATATTTATCTATATTCTTTTTTTGTTGTTCATATAGATATGTCTTAGATTTAACTCTATATGTATTATTAAATCTGGGCATTTCAATACATATTTTCAAATTTTTCTTTTAATGTATCTGAGTTAATATCATTTATTTCTTTGAAAAAAGTTTCCATATATTCGAGAGCATATATGCTGTAATTAAAATCATCTTTATTAAGAGTGACTCCTGCTTCTGCAAATTTATTTATGCATGATAATATTTCCGAATTAACACTTTCCAAATTTTCTTTGTAGAATCGATTAAGCTTTATATATTTTTTTGTCCAATCCCATTTTTTCATAAGAAGTCTGTATTTCATCTATTAGTTGAAGAAAAGTTGAAATTTCTTCAAGTTCAGATTTTAGTTTTGCTATTTCTGTATTTTCTGCAATTTCAACAATTTTTTTTAATTTTTACTTATTTCTTTATATGTTTTTCTTTTCTGTTTCATATTCTTTTTTAGCTCTTGTACTTTTTGAATATATTTTGCTATATTTTTTTTTTATTATTTTTTGGCATTGTAGATAATATCTCTTTATCAGCTTCAATTTTCTCTAACAATTTACTCATTTTTCTTCTCCTAACTTCAGGCTTTCTTTTCCTCTTTATCTAAGTATTTTAAAAACGTGTCTATACTTGTATATTGCTCTATTAAGTCATTTATTTTCTTTTTGGTTTTTCGTCCATAACAAATAAACCTCCCATTGTGTTAATCTTAGCACAACGAGAGGAAAAATGTCTATCATTTTTCACAATTTTATATAACATATTTTTTAAATTCTTGCACTCATCAAATTGCTTGACGAATATCTTTTTTAATCCTTTGTTAAAGACCAAAAAGCAAGTGTTGTTAAGACTACTGTTGCCAACATTACCAGCAAGAACAATCTTATGTCAAACTCTATTAATAGTTTTACAGGAATATAATTTATAATTCCAACAGGAATTATAGTATATAGTAATATCTTAGTAATACCTTTGAATATTCCATCAGGATATGTTGCAAAATGCGTCATCATACTAATTCCTGTTTCAGCTATAATATCCGATTTATTTAGCCAAAAGCTCAAACTTGATAATATTACTGTGATTGCTGTCATCATAATTCCTCCAGCTATTATAAATAGAGTAAATAATGCAAACTTTTGATATTGAAAATCCATATAAATAGCATTATGTATCCATATAATATATCTCCTATCGCTGAAGTCTCAACATCTGTTGTTATTGCCGATAAGTACATTTTTTAGTTGTACCAAAAAAAGCATCCAGTTTTTCCATTATTTATTGTGTCATATAAACTATATGCTTTTTAAAAAAGAAATGTGATATTCCATATGTTCCAGAGGCAATTCCCCATAGCAGTAAAAACTTGCTTGATTCCATAGCCTGCAATGTTGTCTTTTATTGCAAAAAGTATGATCCATTGAACAATGAAACTTGCATTGTTTAATATCATAAACAATACATTAGATATAAAGAAAGTTACTTTGTTAAGCATTTCTCTCATTAAAGCATATTTAACTGATAACACTGATATTTTTATTTGATTTTTTTTTAGCCTCCGTTAACATTAATTCTCTTCACTCCCTTTCTATATATTAGACTGCATAATAAGTATATTGCAATTACGTAAATTATCTGTGCTATTATTACTGAAGCACATGTTTCCCAGGTAAAGTTTACAAATAATCTTGCTGGACCATAACATGTTACAAATATTGGACTAGCTATAATTAGTGGTTGTAAAAATGCTGGGAAATATTCAACTGGAAATAATGTTCCCAAAATTAGAATAATTTTGCTGTGTATCAAAAAATTGGTTTGCATCTTCTATTACGAACGAAAATAGACCTATTAAAATTATTAGTAGCGAACTAATTACCACTGCAAGCGTACCAGAAATTAGTATTATGATTACTTGTAGTAGGTTTAATACTGGAATACTCTTCAAAAATAATACTCCCAAAATTAGTCCAAGTGGTATGTACAAAACTGCTGTTATTGCAGAACTTCCAAGGTGACTTGAAAGCGCATATCCAACATAACTATATGGTTTATTTAAATTATACGCAATATTACCGCTTTTTACATCGTCAATTATTTTCTTACAAAAACTTCTGCCACTTGTGCATTTCCAGATTATTTCTGTTATGATAACATACCATATCATTTGCGTCTTAGTGTATCCGTTTATTAGTTCACTTGCATCGCTGTAAATATAATTCCATAGATTAAGGAATATGAATATCATAATAGAATATCCAATAAATCCTACTAAAGTATTACCAATGTATTGTAAATTGCTCATCAGTTCAGATTTAAAAATGTATAAGTACTTTTTCATGGCTGAACCTCCTTGTAGATACTACTTATAATATCTTCCAAAGGAATATTTGATATGTTTATATCTACGATATTATCTGGATTTAATAGTTTTATCGCTTCAGCAACGCTTGTTTTTTTGTTGTATCAACTTCAAGCTTTAAATTATACTCTTTGTCTTTTATAACTGTAATCCCAACCGTATCTTTTAGACTTATTTTTTCCTTTGTCTTTGCTTCAACTATTTTCTTGTTTAAATAATGATATTTTAGATTTGCCATAGAATCATCTAATACAATAGTTCCGTTGTTTACAATTATTACCCTTTTGCATAATTTTTCTATATCCGAAACATCATGACTTGTTAAAAATATTGTTGTGTTTAGTTCTTTGTTCATTTTCTTAATCAGCTTACGAATATTCTCTTTTACAACAGGGTCTAAGCCTATTGTTGGCTCATCTAAGAACAAAACTTTTTTTGGTTCATGTATTAAAGAAGCAACTATTTCACATCTGATTCTTTGACCTAAACTTAAATTTCTAACTGGTGTATTTATAAACTTTTCTAGTTCAAATAGTTTTATTAATTCATCAATTTTCTTGTCTAACACTTCATCTGGAATATCATATACCGCACCGAAAAATTTAAAATTGTCATATGCTGTCAAATGTGTCCATAATTGTTCTTTTTGTCCAAACACAGTTCCTATTTCATACGCAAGCTTTTTTTTCTTTGTTTAGTAGGGTCAATTCCAAGAACTCTGATCTCTCCTTCTCCCGGATACAATATTCCTGTCATCATTTTTATTGTCGTACTTTTCCCTGCTCCGTTTGGGCCTATAAACGCAATCATTTCTCCTTCTTCTACTTCAAAACTAATGTTTTTTAACAGCTTTTATTATCTTATATTTTGGCTTAATAAAAGCTTTAAGACTCCCCCTTTAATCCTTTCTCTTTAATTTTTACTTTAAAATCTTTTGATAAATTTTTTACCTCGATTATTGCCATAATCTCATCCCCTGTTCTTTTTTATTGTGACTTTCCCATTTATTTTATAATATTGACAGCATATATTATTATATAAAAAAAGCACAAAGTCACTTATTCGTGACTCCGTGTTTTAATTACGTGTAAGTATTCTACCCGAGATAGCTCACTTTTCAGCTTATATCTCCTCACTTGTGTTCTATTATACTATAAAACTTTTACTTTTGTCAAACATTTTATTCTTCGATTACATCCTGCTGCTTTGTTATATATTTATTTCTACAATATTTCTTTGCAAGTCCACCTTTGCTTGTTTCTCTGTAATGAGAGTTCAAATCTTTTCCTGTTTCGTACATTGTATCAACCACTAAGTCAAATGATATAAATCTTTTTCCTGTTGCAATTTTTGCCATATTAGCAGCATCCACAGCTCTTAACGCTGCAACAGCATTTCTCTCTATGCATGGAATCTGAACATATCCGTATATCGGATCACAGGTAAGTCCCAAATGATGTTCCATCGCAATTTCTGCCGCATTATCTATTTTTTTCCAAATCCAAATCCATTAAGTAAGCTGTCGCTCCTGCCGTCATAGAGCAAGCTGTTCCTATCTCAGCCTGACACCCGCATTCTGCTCCCACTTATTGATGCGTTTGTTTTTACTAGGTTTCCTATGACACCTGCTATGGCTAACGCCTTTATAATTTTTTTCTTCTTCAATATTATATTGTTCATACATATACGTTAAGACTGCTGGTAAAACTCCGGAAGCTCCGCAAGTAGGAGCTGTCACAATTATATCTCCAGATGCATTATTTTCACTTACTGCATGAGCATAACTTGTAAGTAGTCTAGTTCTTTTTAATATTGGTTTTGATCTTCGGCCGTATTCTCATAAATCATCTTTGCTTCTCTTGGTAACTGTAATTTTCCAGGAATTATACCTTCTTTTTCAATTCCAGTCTTTACCGAATTATACATTGTATGCCATATTTCTCTTAGAAATTCGATTATATCTTCGCCTTCTGTTTCCACAACATAGTCAAACAAATCTTTATCATTTTTCCTTACAATAGTCTTTAATATCTTGCATATGATTTAATTTATATATATCTGGGACAATGGCTCTCTTTTTGGCCTTCAACTTCTATTACTCCTCCTCCCACCGAGTACACTCTTGCTTGGGATATTTTTTGATCATCTTTATACGCTATCAAATCCATTGTATTAGGATGTTTATCACACACAAATTTTGTATCAAAGATTATATTTGTTTTAATTGGCTTTAACGTCTCTTTAATTATTTTATCTGTCAAATGCCCTTTTTCCTGTAAAAGCTAGCGAGCCATACAAATAAATATCAAACCTGTTTGCTTCTGGGTTTTATCTTTAAACCACTCAGCCGCTCTTTTTAGGGCCCATTGTATGTGAACTTGATGGACCGTTTCCAATTTTATATAGTTCTCTTAGAGTTTTCATTTTATTTCTCCTATATTAGATTATATATTCTTATTCCTTATGACACTTTCATTGAATTCTTCATTTAGAATATCCATCTCGATTGAATCATAATATTTTCCATCTACAAATTTACTCTGTCTTCTTCTTCCGTATTCTTTAAATCCGCATTTTTATAACATTTTAATGCTCTTTCATTAAATTCCATTAAATCCAGTTTTATATTATGTAGATTTAAATATTTAAAGCCATATTCAATATTAATTTTATCGCTTCTGTTCCATATCCTTTGCTTCTGAAATTTTTTATCTCCTATAAATATTCCTAGTGTTGCATTTCTATTTATATCATCTATTTGTTCTAATGATACTGTTCCTATCATTTTATTATCTTCTAATGTGACAATTACAAATCCTGCTTCCACAAAGCTGTGTTCTTCTAAGTACTTCTTTTTCTCCTTCCAGAGAAACAATCGCACTACTTCTTCCAATATAGTCTGTTGTTTCAAAATCATTTAACCATTCTGTAAAAAGTTTCTACATCTTCACTATTTCTAGGAGATAAATATATCCTGTCTCCTAATAATTTTTTAAAATATCTCATAATTTTCCTCCTTTTTTTATTAGTTATGCTATTTAATTATTTTTTGTTTCTTTCACATCTTCGAATTTTCCTATTTTTCTAAATTTTCTATAATTTCTTCTATTGTATCTTCTGATAAAAAGAAAATCAGTATTTGTAAAACCTATTTCTGGTCTAATTCCATCTTTATTATGAAAATCAGAGCCAACAGTCACGAATAGATCATGCTCTTTGGCAAATTGATTCCATTTTTTGTTTCATTAATTTTTTTATCAAATCTATCTACATACAAATAGTTAGATTCTATTCCATCCGGTTTCATATCATTTATAATTTCTATAATGTCTTCATCTGTAAAGTTATCTTCATGTACATATGCTACAGGATGCGCTAAAATAACTTTTCCATTGGCTGCTCGTATTATTTCTGCCGCCTCTTTTTGGTGTTACGCTCTTTTTTCTTTACATACGCAGGACAATTTTCATTCATTATTGTTTCTATAAATTCTCCCTTACTTGGTATGTGGCCAAATTCTGATAATAATTTTTCTCTATTTTTTGGATTGTTTACTGCGTCAAGCGCTATGTGTGTGCTTTTGTTACAGCATCTATTTTATCTAATTCTTCGACATTTATATAATACTCTAATTCTTCTAATTTCTTAGCAACATCATGCAAAATAATCATGCCTTGCATTTCTAATTTTATTTAATCTCTCTTTGAATTCTCTATTATTCAAATCTATATTGTATCCTAATACATGTACTCCTGCCTTTTTTGCTTTCGTAGAAATTTCAACTGCAGGAATTAGTTTTTATATTCTTACTTCTTGCATATTCAAACAATTTATCATTATATGCATCTACCGTATCGTGGTCTGCTATTGCAATTATAGATACTTTGTTCTTAAATGCTTCATCTATCACTTCCTTAGGTGTAAAAGCCAACCATCTGAAACTGTAGTATGAATATGTAAATCCTTTCTTTTTTTGCATTCTAATTTTCCCTTTCTTTCTAACGTTCTTCTATTTCTTCTTTTCGCTCTCTATTATACCACCCTTTCACTCTTTGGTAGAAAATTTTTCTAATTCATCTTCTTGGAATCTCCTAAAGTTTGCAGGAGTTGCTGAATTTATGAGGAATTCAAACAATTTACCTGGCGTATTTTCCCTTATTACTTTATCTCTACTATCTTGAAGTTTTTGCATCATCCATTAGAAAAATTAAATGGTGTAAATGCCGACAGATAGTCATAGATAAAATTATATGCTTCATCATCATATTGCCAATGTTTTCTAAGTGATTTTGGCATGATGGGTAAATATGGTATTCTATCTTCTATTTTAGCTTCATGTAATTCTTTTGGTACATCCTCTATTAATTTCATCAATGTTGATTCTTCTATAATATGTGTATCAATCGGTAAAAATACTTTTGGAATTTCTCCTTTTTCAGAGTTTTTGCAATTTTACAATATCACTTAAAGATTGTAATGGTGCAACATCTGACGTACGCATATTATATTTTTCTAGCATTGCACTTAATTCCGTTTCTGCTTCTTCTATATGTCCATCAGCACAGACTAACCACATATCAAGTCAGGTAATCTATTTATTATTTTTCTCGGTTTTAATTCATTTTTCATATTTGGACATGGTTTGCATTTTATTTTTAAATCTGGCATTGTATTATAATTTCTTTCTAAACAAGATTTGCAAAGCCATATTGATTTTTTAGAAAAGGTTGTCCATCTCTAACTAATTGTCTATTATATCTAATTTGCTCTGAAATAATCGGGATTTCTCCTTCTAATTTTTCATTTAATACATAAAAAGGATATCCTGTTCCAAACGATCCCTTACTGCACTTTATTGATAAAGCAATTAAATTAAATACTTCTATCTGATATAACATAAATTTTCTTTTGTCGTCCGTATTAGTTCTTTCATACATTGTTGAAGCTTTTTCTACTTTTCAGTAACCTCTTTTATAGTTAGTTCTCCCATATATTACATCCCTCTTTGATATTTATATTGTTATTTCTCTTTCACTTTGTTTCTCTCTAGTATATATTTGTACTATTTTTGCTAATATTTCTGCTTTTTCCTGCAAACCTATTGACTCAGGTTTTTCTTTTACTGAAAACTGTTTCATAATACTGTTTTGCAATTTGCATATCTCTATTTCTTCCTGCTATTACAGCAGTTTTTACATCTTTGAACTCCCTATTTTTAGTACTATAAATTCTTATAGGTCTATTTGGATTATCACTCCTTACATAAACTTCAACTGAATTTGCTACTCCTAATCTTTCTATTTCTTGTATGTTTTCTAACATTTCATTATATGCTTTATAAAAATGTTCTAAAACTACTAATCTTCCCCTAACCTTTTTGTTTTACTTGACCTTCATACCTTTCAATTATAGACATTAGACAATTTAATTCGTTCACAGCCATTCCTCTCACAATGATCCTATATCCCTGCATTTTCGCTATCATTTTCTCCTAATAGCTTTAAGTTTCTACCCGTTCCTTCAAAAATAATATTATATCTGCCATTTGCTGTTGCATCAAATAAATTGTCCGTCCAAAAATTACTTTCTTGGTTAGTTACTTTTGTATAATATTCAGGGTATCTCTTTGCTAACTCATTAATTCTAGGATGAAATGGTTTTAATTCATCGCTATTTATAATAACAACATTATTATCTTTGAATTGTGCACATGCATAGCCATTCAAACCTGTTTTTCCAGAACCAGGAGGAGCAATATCAATTATCGCTATTGATTACTGCTTGTTTCTTTTCCTTCTAACATAACATTGTTTATCTCACGCCCTATTTTACTACGCTCCTCTTCTGAAAGTTTGTATTCAGCACATACTTGCTCTAATGTTTCAGTTTGTTCCATATGCTACTCTCCTTCTATATTATCATATTCGCATTTTATCTCCGATCCATATTCTATCAATATTTTATTAATAATTTCTTCATCTCCAATATACATTTTGTTTCTTTCATCTAATAGTTTTCTCATTTTTTTCGTTCTTCGCACTATACCCCTTCTTTAGCTGCTTTTTTAGCAATCTTAGCTGCTATAATTTCAACAGCTATTTCTAATTTTGTATTTTTATTCATGTCCTTCTCCTTGTTTTTTTGTTATAATTATTGCTATAATATCATAAAAAAATAATATTTTTTCAAATTTTTGTTTTATTAAATATATTGACAAAAATATAATTCTTATTATATTCTTTATACAAGGAGAGGCGATATTTTGAATAATATAAGAGTCGGTTGCTCTGTTCTGATAAAATCAAATAACAAATTATTATTAGGAATTAGAAATAAAAGAGCTCAATAAAGGAATGATAATCACACCTGGAGGTGGTGTTGAATTATTTGAAAGAATGAAAGATACTGTAAAAAGAGAAATGATGGAAGAAACAGGTTTAGAAATCACAAATATTAAACAATTGAAAACTTATGAAATTATTAATAAACCAGATGAACATAGAATTATTATTTACTGGTCAGCAGATTATGATAAGAATTCGGTACAATCAGCAACCGATTTAGCAGATGCTAAATTTTATAGTAATTTTGTTAAAAATATTTCGTTTAATTGTCTTAACTCCAAAAGGAATTGGAGGGGCTTGAAAATTATGTTTTTTCAAATAGTTATTAAAAGGTATTATGTTAATATTAGTAACTACTTTATTTTTATTTCATAAAATTTACTTTTCATCTTCTATAATTTTTAAAACTAATTTTTTTAACTTCTAACCAAATTTTTTAA
>VOFC01003399.1_pt1 | contig 14199 bp, 28 predicted proteins | sample 5384161 | NCBI WGS metagenome assembly VOFC01 (sample SAMN12384722, study PRJNA508395) | human gut metagenome | isolation source: healthy gut B | host: Homo sapiens | reverse complement strand
TGCTTCGTTCGGTGCGGCCGTTGCTATTTACCGAATATTTGAAATACCGGGATAGTATTCAATGAAGTGGAAAGGAGAACTATGGTATCTATATGCAAATATAAGTCACCATTAGGGGATATTCTATTGGCTGCGGATGAAATTGGGCTGACCGGTTTGTGGTTTGAAGGACAAGAACTATTTTGCAGACACACTTCCGAATGAGCACATCCAACAGGAGACAGAGATTCTCACAGAGACAAAAATGGCTGGATATGTATTTTGCCGGGGAAGAACCAAAATTTACTCCGCATCTTCATCCTGCCGGATCAGAATTCAGACAGACAGTGTGGAAAATCTTATTACAGATACCCTACGGTCAGACGATTTCCTACGGAGCAATTGCCCGAAAAATGGCTGAGATGAAAAAAAATCAGCCATATGTCTGCACAGGCAGTTGGCGTGCAGTTAGCCCATAATAAAATATCCATTATTATTCCCTGTCATCGCGTAGTAGGCGCAAATGGAAATCTGACAGGATATGCAGGCGGAATTGATAAAAAATTTCACTGCTTGAACTGGAACATGCGGATATAGAGGAACTTATTTATAAACTCAAATTTCTTTCAGACCCTGGATTGCGAAATCTAATTCATTCTCCGTATTTTCAGGCTAAAGGAAAGCCAGTTGTTCCGGCAGGATAAGTACCAAAAAGTGTCTTGTGCGGCGTTCGGTGCGCAGTGCCAGTCCCACCCTGGTCATGACCCCATATTCACTATCCAGCTGCCATGCCACCTGGGACATATCGATCTCCGGTGTCTGGATGGAAACACGGCATTCCGGTCAGTGAGATCTTTTTTGTCATGATACGGATGTGTCTGCCGGTATCATCCAATGCCAGCAGCTGCTCAAGAAAATAACGTGAGGACAGTTCTCTTTTTAGAGGGACTGCATACCTTCAAAACCTGTGGCTGTGCATTCAAAAGCAACAGCGCCTCATGCAGTCCGTAAATTCCCGGCAGATTGGGTGTTCCAGATTCAAAAATCGATCCGGCATAAATCCGGAATCGCTTCTCTGTATGAGACACACACTTCCAGTGCCACCCGAAATCAACGGCTCCATCTGCTCTGCCAATTCCTGGGGAAACCAGAAAACCCCTGTCCCCTGCGGTCCCCGAAGTCCTTTTATGTCCGAAAAGCCAGTGCATCCAATATACCAAATTCTTTCCATATCCAACAGGTACAATTCCAGCCCAATCTGTGCGGAATCCACAATAAAATAAAAGATGATGCCGCTGGCAGATTTCACCGAAGTGCGTCAAGTGGCATTCTGGTTCCGCAGACATTAGAAGCATGCAAAAGTAACAATTGCCCTGGTCTGTGGCCGGATCGGTTCTTCGACTTCTCAGAATCATAGAGCCATCCTTCCGGCAGAATCCGGTCAAATGGAAATCCTTAGAAGCCAGCTGTACTACTGGCCGCATAACGGCATTGCTCCATTGATGATACCAGAATGTGATCTCCTGGTCTCAAAATCCTTTTAAAATGAAATTGAGACTGGTGGTAACATTCGGTGTAAAAAATCACATTTTTGCACTTTGAAAAATGGAAAAGTTCTGCCAGCAGCTGTCGTGTCTCATAGATTACTTCCTCAGCAGAGTAAGCACTGGAATAGACACCACGCGATTCACATTCACTCCATTCATGAGTCAGATAATCCATCATAGCCTGTGCCACACCTGGAGCTTTTGGAAAAGAGGTGCTGGCCTGGTCGAGTAAATTCGATTCATGTCATATCCTTTCTTAGGTTTTTAATATATCTATCATACCACGATTTATCGAAAATATCTATAAATACTGAAAATAATCCCATAATCAATTAGAGTTTTCTGACAAAAATGCTAAAATATATAAAAGATTTGACAGTTATCTAAGGAGGAAAAGTATGAAAAGAAACATTGTCAAAGAAAAAAACACCCATAATCATCGGGAGCCGAGCATCATCATCGGAATCATTGCGCAGCACTGGTATATTTCGGAAAACCCTGCAAATATGGGCTTTTGCATTGCCTGCTTCTGCGTGATACTTGGTGCACTGGGATTCCACGTGCAGCTGCGGTTCAGTATATCCGCCAAATTGTAGGACTGGTACTTGGCTCCTGCATTCTTTAGCTCTTGCAACCAAAGGAGTTTAAGCCAAGAGCGGCTCCGCACCTGTTACCCGTTTTGTGATCGGATGTTTGTTATGATCGGCTGCCTGATGTTCACTTGGCTGCCATTCCGTATGATTTCGTCTGGCTGGCGGCGATTTCAACGCCATCTTTGGCACAGTTTGATCATTTATTGCTGGGAATCCTTGCCGGGTATTTTTCTTGAAAAAAGGATACTCTGAAACGTTCCTATAAAATGCAGCCGGTTGAAGGCGGCATTTTCAATGGAAATCGGAATTCTTCTGCTTCTCATTGCAGCACCTGCATTTATCCACTTCACAGAAGCTGACGGGTGGTCCTGGTGCAAAGCATGCTGCAATTGCAATCTCCCTGATCGCAGGGGCTTCTGGTAGGGGCACTTGCACAGAGAGACCCGCCTTTGCATGGTTGGAGGAATCCGTGACGTAGTTCTTTTTGGAGAGTGGAAGCTGCTTCTTGGATTTATTGCAATTCCTGGTAAGTGCACTTATTGGAAATATGATTCTTGGATATTTCAACCCCTGGATTTGCAGGTCAGCCGATTTTACACACAGACGGTCTCTGGAATGCACTTGGAATGGCGCTTGCTGGATTTGGCTGTGTTCTTCTTGGGGCTGTCCTCTTCGTCAGCTTGGTTCTGGCAGGTGGAAGGAAATACAGACTCCGCAATCACCGTATTTGGTCTGATGGCTGGTGCAGCTGTAACACATACTTCGGACTTGCTTCTTCTGGCGAGGCCCTACTGCAAATGGAAAAATCGCTGTAATCATCGGTTTTGTGGTTCTGATTGTGATTGCAACTGTGAATTCTGTGAGGAAGAGCGAAGCGTAAAGAGAAAAGGAGCTCATTTAACCCTATGAAAAACAATTCCGATGCAAGAGGACTTTCCTGTCCGGAAACAATAATAGTGATCCGTACCAAGAATGCGCTGGCATCCGGCGAGAAAGCATATACGGTAATGGTAGATAACGTAACAGCCAGGAGAATGTTCCCCGTTTTGCCCTGCATCAGGATATAAGGTATCTGTGAAAGAGGACGGCGAAGATTTCATCCTCACTCTGGAGAAATAATGGGTAACTACATAGCCACATTTTTTTCCCATTTCAGGAGCAATGGTGTTTTAAGAAAAAATGTGATGGGGGGAGGTTATCCGGCTGTTATCATGCCGGTGCCAAGGTCTTTAAATCTTCCTGCGGAACCTGCGTAAAATTCACCGGTTCTGCGGAAACAGCAAAAGACTGGCACTCTGATGAACTGGAGCAGCTGGCAGAAATACTCGAAGACGGGAACTTTCGGGGTGATATGGCATAGTTAGAATGCGAAAAGAGAACTGGTAAAGTTATTGCGATTTGCGCACAATGATAAAGCCGGTTCTCTTTTTTTTCTTTATAAGAAAGCGGAGTCTGTCTGGAGCAGTTATCTTCTTCTGTCCAGACCGCTTTCGCGGTAATAGCATGATTTACTTTTTGTACATTCTCTCATCTGCTGCTTTTGCAATATCGTAAATCCATTCCATGCTTTCTCTGAACTAAAAACGTATCCGTATGAAAACTGATAGAATCTACCAGTTCACCGTGCCATAGGGCAGATTTTTTTTGCTCAAAGTCTTTGATTATCTTTTTGAAGTTCCTCCGTTTTCTCGGTCATAATGATAACAAACTCATCTCCACCGATTCGGTAGACATTTCCATAATTCTGAAAACATTCTTTCATACAATCAGCTGCTGCGCATATCAGTTCATCTCCGGCAGCATGTCCAAGAGAATCATTTATGCATTTTAGACCGTTGATATCCATGGAAATGTAGATCCATTCTTTATGAAGATCAAGATCGTGTATTGCTGTTTCGTAAGCGTGCCTGTTAAAACATTTGTAAAGTTCATCGGTGTTCGATGTATAGATAGTTTTCTTTTTTCATATTTTCTTTCAGAACCCGTGAGAGCATATACACCATACAACAGGATGCCAGTACAAGATAGATACCGACTATCAGTACGGCATATATATTATTCTTTAGATAAAAAATGAAGTTTCCATAGTAACGGCAATGATATACGCATCATCAAGACATAGGAAACACCTGCAAAGTGTTTCCCGTTTACCTTTGCGTGTAAGGAAACTGTTTTCTGCCATTCACTTTATCCGTTGCGATACCAAGATCATCAAGTGCTTCTCCGATCCAGGTACGGTCGGTGGCTCCTTTACGATCTTTGTCCTGGCATCTGCCACAAAATTTCGATCCCCTTATAAGTGGCATGTCGCTTACGACATTAGAGATTTCGTTCTGCTTCAACTCTTGCAGAAGGCGTGTCGGTTCGATGCCTATCTGAATCATCCTCGTACCGGCTTCATTCCATGTGATGGCATACATCATCTCTTTCTTTCAGCGGTATTAGGCGTGACGTCCTGACACATGGTAAGCGCCTTGTTAGTAAGCATTGGCTTAAAATAGGACATCTGTTCTCCTGAGTCAAAGTTGTAGCCATAGTATTTGGGCATAGATCCACTATAGATATATCCGTTTTTTTATCAATCAGATGTATCTCATCCACGGAGATCAACTTTGCTATTTTCTGCAATTCTTCTACATCATGTTCTGCCGTTGGCTTTGCATCTATGATATATGATGCAGCTTTTCGCTCTTACTATATAATCGTCCTTTAGCGATTCAATGAGTCCGTTTTCATTCTCATCGTTTTTTATTGAGCACGGTGACTACACGATCAAGAGTAAAAAACTCTGACATTTGATAAGTGTTGCTGTCATTTACAGATTTTAAAATTCCGGCCTCAAGTAATAATGCAATGGCAATGATTACAAAAGCCAGAAAGTAAGTTTTCTTTTTCATATATATATTGTAATAAGTCTCTGGCATAACTGCCAGACTTAAATACAAAAAACAACTGCTTTTGAAAAAATTATATTTGCACAGGTTCTGTTTCCATGTTACATTCAGTGTAATTAGGTTGTGTTATGAATTGTGCAAAGGATGGGGTGAGTAAAATAACAGATAAAAAGGTATACTATCATCTTCCAGGATTATTTGAATTTTATGAACTTTATCGAGGTCTTTCTGCCAGTATTCCGGAGCACAGGGAATACTTTTATGACTGGTGCGAATTGGGTCGATATATGGAGCACCGTCTGACTGTATCTGGGGCGGAGGACGTACCTCGTTTGGAGATGCAGATCCGCAGGAAGTATTGGCATTGATGCAGGAATATAAGATATCTGCCAGATTGACATTTAGTAATTCACTTTTGAGGGAGGGAGCATTTGCTGGATCAGAAATGCAATGCATTATGTGGAATTGTTTGAAAAACAAACGGAAGTAGAAAATGGAGTGATTCTTCATTCTGAGTTGTTATTGGATTATTTGCAGAATACCTATCCGAACTTTTATTTGTATCTTCGACAACAAAAAGTCCTGACAGATTTCAACGGTTTCTGGAGGAAGTGAATCGGGAAGATTCCGCTATGTCGTACCAGGATTTTCGCCTGAACAAAATGTTTGACAAATTAAATCCGATGAGTGACAGCCAGAAAGAAAAAAGTAGAATTCTGTGCAATGAATCTTTGCTGGTTTGGCTGTAAAGACAGAAAAGTCTGTTACAGAATCTGTCAACCGGAAAAATTTGGGAGAAAGCTGCCCAGAACATGATTGCCATGCACCTGGGCAGAAAGGCGGATATCTGTTTTTCCAAAAGCAATGACGAATCCGGGATTTATCAGTGTGACAGACATCAAAGATGTGTATCGGCCGATGGGATTTTCCAATTTTAAGATCGAAGGCCGGGGACTGGGAAGCACACTGATTCTGGAATTCCTGTTATATTATATGACCAGACCAGGATATCAATCCACGTCAGGGGAAAAAAATCTACCTGGATAATATGCTGGATCTTTTTTAACACCAATGAGAGGAGAAATGAATATGGATTTTTCAGAGTAATAAAAACAGATATTCCTGTAAAAATTCAGTGACAGGAAAGTAGAAAAGGAAAAACTGGATAAGATTTTGGAAGCAGGACGTGTTGCTCCACAGCAAAAAATCTTCAGGAACAGCATATTTATGTGGTACAGTCTGAAAAGGGATTAGCTTTGCCATTGATAAAGTGACACCTTGCCGATATGGTGCACCGGTGGTTTTTTAGTGGTAGCTTATAATAAAAAACAATGTATTTACTTATCCGGGTGAAAAAAAGAGATTCAGGAATCGAGGATGCCAGCATTGTAGCAACACATATGCTGCTGGCAGCCTATAATGAAATTGACAGCTGCTGGATCAATTTCTTTAATCCAGATGAACTGGCACAGGCACTTAATCTTCAGAAGACGAAGAAGTCCTGATCTTTGCTGGATCTTGGAATTGCAGTAGAAGGAACAAAAGCACTTCCAAATCATAACAGCAGAAAAGAGCTGACAGAAACAGTAACCTATATGTAATAAAAAGTTCACCTTCAGGCAATGATCTACCAAAAGAACAGCCTGAAGGTGATTTTATATTCGAAAGTGGCTGTAAAGGCTATTTCGAGCCTAGGGTGGTTCTTGTCAGCAATAACGCCGATATTTTATCAGTAGTTTTTATTTTTGTGATATACTGTTCTATATGATTTAAAAAATAGAAAAAGCATGAAGTTTACGAAAAGCAAATGCCCGTACCGGATATGCAAAATGCTATTTATTTCTAATGAAAACAAAACAGGGCAGGGAATCCATATCCGCTGCTGTATATGTAAAAAACTTAAGGAGAGCAGCTATGAATATAAGAAGCGCACAGACTAAAGATTTATCAAGAATTGCTGAAATTTTTGTATTCAATAACAGAATCAATTATCTGCCAATATTCAAAGATGAATCCTATTCCTTCGGAGAATTGCAGGTAGTATCGTTCATAGAGCAGTATCTGAAAAGGAAAGAAGTATACCAGAACCTTTATGTATATGATGACGGACTAATCAAAGGATTCCTGCAAATGAAGGAAACAGAAATCTATAAGTTGTATATAGAACCATGTTTTTCAGAGGGAAGGAATAGGTCATGAACTGATAGAATTTGCTATAAAAAGAATTTGGGGCAGATCATCTGTGGACATTGGAAAAGAATGTAAAAGCAATTGCATTTACAACAGACATGGATTTTGCTTTACAGGTCAAAGGCAATTTGAGGAAGGCACCACAGAATATGTGATAGAATTGAAGAGAGAAAACATCTTAAGATAATGGAAAATTGGAAATTGTGTACTGGGCTGGCCGTATGGAGAAAATTACTTCTCCATACGTTTCAGTTCAGGAAGTACAATGCACAGCATAGTGATAAAGCAGAGGCTTCCTCCGATGACGTTGGATACTGGTTCAGCCAGGAATACGCCTCTGGTTCCCATGTGCAGTGCATATGGCATCAGATAGGTGAGCGGTACCACAATAAAGACTTTACGAAGCAGGGAGAAGAAGATCGCCTGCTTCTTTTTTATTCAGGGACTTAAATACCGTCTGTCCCATATACTGCAGGTCCATAAAGATAAATGCAGCAAAATACTGGTTCAATGCTGGAATACTGTCCTGAATCAGAGATGCATCAGAAGTAAAGATGCGGATCAGAGTACCTGGAATCAGGATAATCAGACTCCACATGACAGCTGTATAAGCGAGAATCATCATGCCTAGAACCAGGATGGCCTTTTTACGCGTTTGGACTGGACGGACAGCACCATAGTTGTAACTTAAGATAGGTGAAGTTCCTTCATTCATAGCATAGATTGGTGTCTCAACCAACTGACGCACGCTGGAGATGATTGTCATGACAGAAATATAGATATCACCGCCGGTGACAGAAAGTACGTGATTGCAGCAGATTGTTACCAGGCTGTTGGTCAGCTGCATGATAAATCCGGCAGTTCCACAACAACTCCCATCCAGATTCCATTCAATCCAAGCAAAATTGGCAGCAGCATAATACACCCAATCTGGAACAACAAAGTTCGAAGGAACGCAATCATCCCAGAAACAACCCCATTATTCAAAGCTGTAAAGAACGAAGAAGCCCAGATATTAAATCCATTGATCAAAAATACACAAATGCATACAACCGGAATCCATGTAACGTCATAGCAAACAGATCAGCATCATATCCAACAAAGATATTGATCAGCGGATGGGAAAAAAACTCAGAGATCAAAGTCAGACAAACCCCAGTTACAGCAATTAATGATAAACTTTTCTTCAACATATTTTCAATTCCGAATGATTTCCAGCGCCATAATTATAACGGCTGATCGGTGCGCTTCCCATGGAATATCCAAGGAAGATTGCCGCAAAGATAAAGTTCGCATACATAATAACTCCATAAGCGGCAACACCATCCGCACCGGCAAGTCGCATTAACTCTGTATTATAAAAGCATATTTACAACAGAAGAAGAGGCATTTGTCATAAACTCTGAAGAACCATTTAAGCAAGTCTTTAATAAAATATCTTTTCTCCAGACAGGTTTCACAAGGCGAAGACGGCTGCTGTTATGCTTTGCGGGCAAAATAGATTAATGGCACAAGTCCGCCAACATATTCACCCATTGCAGTTGCAACCGCAGCCCCGGCAACACCATAATGCATAACTCCGATAAAAAGATAGTCAAACACAATATTAATCACACCAGAGATCAAAGACATACGAAGACTGTAAGAAGGTTTCTCAGCTGTAATAAAGAAGTTATAAAAGATCGTCTGCATCATAAACATCGGCTGTGATACAAACATAATACGTCCATAAGTAGACTGCATATTCAAGCAACTGTCCACGCGCCCCAAGCCATACAGATCTGCCTTATAAATATAAATCCAAAGACAGATAGGATCGTAGCTCCGATCAAAGCAGTAAAGATCAGCATAGAAAAATATTCATTTGCTTTTTCTTTTTTACCTTCACCAAGCGTTTTTGCAACGATCGCACTTCCACCAGAACCGATCATAAATCCGATCGCTCCGACACCCATCGCAACAGGAAGGATCAGATTGACTGCGGCGAAAGCAGTTTTTCCAGCGAAATTGGAAATAAATAATCCATCAATAATACTGTACATCGAAGTACAGATCATCATAATGATCGATGGAAATACAAAATGGATCAGACGTTTGTAAGTGAAATGATCTGATAATTGAATCTTCATGATAAACTAAAACTCCTTTTCCTCTAAGATATATTGTTTCATATTTTCTCTTTAAAATCTGGATATATTTTCTTGTAAGAGAAAGCAATAGCTCACACTCGGAAGGTTCCATTGCTGCAAATGTAGCATTTTCCATGTCAAAGACAGGACCGATATGTTCTTCAGAAAATTCTCGCCCAAACTCTGTAAAGAATAAGTGGATATCTCTTCCGACGCCGGCTTTACGGATCAAAACTCCTTTATCTTCTAATGATTTTACGGAAGAATTCACCGTTTGTTTTGAGATGGAGTAAAGTTTGCAGATATCTTTCTGAGAGCAACCATCTCCAAGTTCTAACAGACAATATAAAATGAGAAATGCAGGAATCTGTAAGATGCATGGAAAGAGCAATTTCATGATAGACATCATCGATCATCTTATAGAGAGAATCAAATTCTTTTTAAGGTACGATTTTGTTTTTGATTTCATAGTAATTTCCTTTCTTAAAACAGTTATATTAAGTCCGAAATCGGACTATGAAAATTATAATAATATAGTCCGAAATCGGACTTGTGTCAATTATTATTTCATAGGAAAATCACTTTACGAGGTCATTCGAATCAGTTAAAATAAAGAGTCAGAGAATAAATATAACCTAACCAAAGAAGAAGGAAGTTATCTATGAAATTTGCCTACGATATCCCAGATTCATTCTGGAGTTTATTTCGTTCGATGAACAGAGAACTTTATATGGAAGCCCTGCTGAAAGATCAACGAAGAATATGAATATAACAATTATTATTTAAGTAAAGAAGTATGCCTTCAGGTATTAGAAGACTGGAATGAAAGCCAGCGGATCTGGTTATCTCCTGAAGAATTTGAATCAGAAACTGATGCAAGCCAGACACCGCCAAACAGGATCTTAAACTGGCTGATCAAAACAGGATGGTTAAAGAGGATCGAAGATTTCTCAACATTAACCACCAATATCATCATTCCTGATTACGCAGCCGTATTTTTAACAGCATTTGAAGAATTAGTCAACCCATCAACGGATGACACAGAGATCTATATCCAGAATGTATACGCAACACTGTTTTCATTCTGGCATGATAAGAAGATGAACTTAGCCATGTTAAAAAACAGCGCTTGTTAATACAAAGAAATTAAATAAAGCCTTGCAGGATATGTTACACAACATGGACCATTTCTTTAGCCGACTGCTAAAACAGAAATCATATGAAGAAGTGCTGGCAGAACATTTGGAAGGTTACGTCGAGGAGATCGTTGAGAAGAAATATCATATCTTAAAGACAAATGATAACTTCTATTTATATAAAAATGATATCAAACGATGTTTAAGAGAAATGAGAGAAGATATTCCATGGATGGAACAGGTACAGAAGAAAGCAGATAAAGAAAAAAAGGCGAAGATGTGCTAAGCATTATCAATGCGATCGAACGTGGATTTGATGATATTGAACATCGAATTTCCAACATGGATAAAGAACATTCTAAATATATCAGGGCAACAGTAACCCGTATGAATTACATGCTGAATGGAGAATCCGACACAAGAGGGTGATGATCCAGCTGTTAAAGACGATCGGGGATTCTAAGGACAGCGAGGAAAAGATCAAGAAGGTCGGACAGAGTATGAATCTCTCTCATTTTGAAGTGCTTTCCGAGAAGTCTTTGTATAAGAAGAGAAAACGAAGAGATTTTGCAAGTCAGGTAGAAGAAGAAAAGCAGCAGGAAGAATTATCAAGAGAAGATGTCTTAAGATTAAATAAGATTCATACAAGATACCAGCAGGCTGAGATTGAAGATTTCATTGAAGCTTACATGCATGATGACCATATGGAAGTTAAGGATATTGATATCAGGGATGAAGAGTCCTTTGAGAAATTAATCCTTGCCTACGATTACAGCACGAGAAGAAACAGTAAATATAAAGTGATCGAGAGAGACGATAAATTGATCGATAATGGAAGTTACCGCTATCCGGCATTAACTTTTGTAAGGAGGAAACCGAAATCATGATACCGTATTATGAAGAATTGAATGACGAAGAAAAAAAAATGCGGTCACCAAAGTGATCCGTACGTTATTAAAACAGACATTTGTATTAGAAAAAGAAAATATGATAAAAAAGAGCGGAAGACTTGTATACAATAAAGAATTTAGAACCATTGACCTGCATCAGGAATTTTTAAGAGAATATTTTAAGATTTCAGGAATCGAATTAAGAGAAAATCTGCATCTGGGAGTCTTTTTTTATATTGAAGGAGAAACTTTGATCGGAGAAAAGATTTCCAGATTATCAACCATTTATCTTCTGATCTTAAAATTGTTGTACGATGAACATATGGCAGAGGCTTCATCGAATACAAGTGTGTATACATCATTAGGAGAAATCCATGAAAAGATCAATGATTTTCATTTAATGAACACACTTCCATCGATTACTGAGATGCGTCGTTCCATCGCATTATTAAAGAAATATCAGATCATCGAACCCCTCGATGTATTAGAAGAATTAAATGACGAGACAAGAATGATGATCTATCCATGCGTGAATGTCGTGTTACTAGGAGATGACATCCGCAGATTGATCGAAAGTTTCAGTAAGGAGGAAGTAGACAGTGAGTTTGACGAAGACGAAGCAGCCATTTCTGGCATTATCGAAGATATGCCTGAATAATTGGCATTATATAGATCAGAAAATATTAAGTTTCAACGATGGAATCAATTTTTACCGGACATTCTGGAAGTGGAAAATCAACAGTGATCGATGCGATGCAGATCGTTTTATATGCGAATACAGATGGTCGTGGATTCTTTAATAAGGCGGCAGCAGACGATTCCGATCGAAATCTGATCGAATACCTGCGAGGAATGGTTGCGGTCGGAGAGAAAGATGAAGTTACTTATTTGAGAAATAAAAACTTTTCCACGACGATCGTTCTTGAATTTACACAGACAGAATCTGACGAAAAAGAATGTCTTGGAGTTGTATTTGACGTAGATACAGCAAAAAATGATACATCCCGATTATTTTTCTGGCACAAAGGCGGCATTTTAGAAAATCATTACCGTACGGAAGAACATGCGATGACAATTTCGGAACTCCGCAAATATATGCAGAAAAACTTCAAAAAAAGAAGATTTCTATTTTGGAACAAGCAACGAGAGATTTAGAAAAACAGATGTATGACATCTATCTTGGCGGTCTTGATATGGAAAAATTCCCGCGCCTGTTTAAGCGCGCGATCCCATTTAAAATGAATATCAAACTCGAAGATTTTGTGAAAGAATATATCTGTATGGAGCAGGACATTCATATTGAAGATATGCAGGAAAGCGTGATGCAGTATGGAAGAATGCGTCAGAGAATCGAAGATACATTAAAGGAAGCAAAGAGCTTAGAAGAGATCAAAGAAAGTTTCGTTAAATTCAAGACCAAAAAAAGAGGAACAGGATTATTGTCAGTACCGCATGAACAAACTGGATGTCCTGAAATTAAAAACAGATATTCATCTATTACAGCAAAAAGATTGAAGATGGAGAGAAAGATCTAAAGACACAGGAAGAGAATGAAACAGTTCTTGAGAAGAAAAACTAGAAAACTCGCCAAAGAATACGATGCATTAGTAGCACAGATCGCAGGGAAGTGGATACGATCAGATCGCAACAAGGAAAAAAAGGATGTTCAGGAGTTATTAGGACAGTTAAATCATTCCGTACAGCGCTGGGAACAGACATCAAAAAGCTTAAAAAATGGTGTGATCTCGATATTACGCCAAATCAGGCAATCTGGGATATCGAGAAATTTGAACAGGGAGATATCACAGAAGATGATCTAAACCGATTAAAACATACATTGGATATCTTAAGAAAAGAAACTGAGGAAGAACGACAAGATAATGCGTCTGCACTAAGAACCTTAAAGAAACAGGAAAAATCCATTTCTGATGAGTTGAAAGAACTGAAAAAGGGTAACAAAGCGTATCCAAAAGAAGTTCTGGATGCAAGATATGAATTACAGACGAAATTAAGCGAAAAAATGTGGTGATTTTGTAAAGGTAAATGTGCTTGCCGATCTGTTAGATATGAAAGATGAGAGATGGCATAAAGCGGTCGAAGGATATTTAGGATCGAATAAATTAACACTGATCGTGGAACCAAAATACGTCAAGGATGCCATGGAAATCTATCGTGATATGGATCAGAAGAAATACTGGAGAATTTCGATTGCAGACACACAAAAGATTGATAAGCAGGACATGAAGGTTGAGGAAAATGCATTGTCAGAAGAAGTTCTTGCAGAACAGTCTTATGTGAAAAAAAAGCTGATAGAATCCTTGATCGGGCGTGTGATCAAATGTGAGACGATCGATGAATTAAGAAATTGCCGTACTGGTATCACACCAGATGGAATGCTTTATAAAATTTCCAGTTAAAACGATTAGATCCAAAACAGTACACAAGAAATTCCTACATTGGAGACAACAGTTTACGCCACAGGATCAAAGAATTAGAGAAAAGAAAAGGATAAGATCTTTGATAAAAAAGATCCATTAGAAAAAGAAGTTTTAAGTGCTGCCGTTATTTTGGACTATGAATATCTTCCACAGTCAGCCGAAGAATATTTAAAACAACAGGAAACACTGGAACGTGCGAAAAAACGTCAGGAAGAATATGAAGATTTAGAAAATCAGCTGACAAAATTAAGAGAAGGTGCCTTAAAAGGTCTGGAAGAGGAAAGAGACCAGAACAGGTTAAAACAGGAAGATTGCAAACAAGAGATCAATGCAATGAAAGAAGCAATCTGGGCAACACAGAATGCATTAAAAGAATGCAGACAGCAGATCATTGACCAGAATG
>VOFC01002091.1_pt1 | contig 14199 bp, 16 predicted proteins | sample 5384161 | NCBI WGS metagenome assembly VOFC01 (sample SAMN12384722, study PRJNA508395) | human gut metagenome | isolation source: healthy gut B | host: Homo sapiens | reverse complement strand
TGGAGTTGACAAACTTCTACTGGTGTATGCAAGTTTACTATTCAGACCTCAAACACGAGATTAACAAAACACTACACAGCCGGGACCTGCACGCCCATGCCGGACATATCAACTCTTATCCGCAGTTCTTTACTCCCGTCGAACGGGCATGGGCCGTATGGGTGCTCTGTAAAATGTCGTTTGCGTCAATGATGGACGGGACATTTGGATATGACTTCAGCGGCACAATGACCAAGAAACTGCGTAACGCGAAGGATGAGTTCACAGAGCGGCTTTGTCAGCGGCTCGAACGAGTGACTATTGAGAACCGAAACGCTCTCGACGTGATCGACTGCTACGATGCTCCCGATACCTTTCATTTCGTCGATCCGCCTTATGTGAACTCCGATTGCGGACACTATGAGGATACATTCAACGAACAGAATATGGAGCAACTCTTGCAATTGCTTGAAACCGTCAAGGGAAAGTTTATGCTCACGATGTTCCCGTTCGATATGATCGACCGGTATGCCCGGAAGAACGGATGGATTATCCATCGTATCGAGCGGACGATCAGTGCCTCGAAATCAAATCGCCGCAGACAAGAGGAGTGGATGGTCTGCAACTACGAGGAACGGGCACAGGCATCTCTGTTCCAGGGTGAGTATTTAGGCGAATAGATGGAGCTGGTATTGATTCATCTTGAAATAAAAAACCGTTCGAGCGGCAGTTAAACGCCATTCGAACGGTATGTTTTCTTGATTCGCTTTACATATTTCCCGCGATATGTAAACGGATCGTGCATTTGCTTTACATATATTCTGCGCGTGTGCGAAATTTCAGTCGCTTTTCGTTTTGGATTACTTCAACCCTCTAAAAGTCGCATCTGGTTCTGAACTTCGTCGCATCTCGTTTTGCCGATTATATCCGTATCAAAATCAAATGGAGGACACCCCCAACTTTTACCGTAATTGGTACATTGTTTGCAAAGTTCAAGAAAATGTGGTTCGTCACGGAATTCGGCGATATATCCTTCAACAGTGATGTCTGAAGTAAAATTTTCTACAGTGTATATACTCATTGTTTCAAAATCATTGTACCGCATAAGGAGTCGAAACGGATGTTTTCATTTTGGAAAAGTCTGTCAATGTATCCGCTTTTCTGCATTTCAGACGCGGTCAAGCAACTTAAATTCGGGGTATCTAACAATGCTATCGAATCGCACATGGACAACGCGATGTCAAGTTCATGTGTCGAGAACATGATACATTTTTTCTCGTCGTGGACAAGCCTACGAAGCAACGCCACAAGTTCGTAGCGATTAGGCATGTCAAGAAAGGAAGTCGGTTCATCAAGGAGAATGATAGGAGTATCCTGTGCCAATGCACGAGCAATCATCACACGCTGGCATTCGCCATCCGACATTTTATCCATCGTGCGGTTTGCATAAGCCTCCATTCCCACCGAAATGAGCGATTGCATGACTATCTCCTTATCCGCCTCTTGCATCCTACCTATCCAGTTGGTATAAGGAGCACGGCCTATGGCTACGACATCCTTGCACCGCAGGTTGGCGATGCGCGTGCGCTCGGTCGTGACGACAGCCAGCGTTTTTGCCATATCTTCGGTTTTCATGCAGGCGATGTCGTGCCCGTCGAGAATGATTTTTCCGGAATAACACCGGTTCAGACCGGCTATGGCGCGGAGCAACGTCGATTTTCCTGTCCCGTTTCTTCCGATAAGGGCTGTCAGTTGACCTTTTTTTATCGTGGCATTTACCTCGTGGAGCAACGAGTTTTCTTTGTAACCTATGGAAAAATGCTGTAATTCTATCATGCGGTGATGGATTTGTTGCGTAAAACCACCCATACGACGATTGGGATTCCCAATAGAGCTGTAATGGCGTTGATCGGCAAGGTGAATATTTTAGAAATGATGTCGCAAAGAAGCAATATCGATGCTCCCGAAAGAATTGTTCCGGGCAGAAGGACATGATGATCGCTATTTTGGAAAAGCATTCTTGTGACATGAGGCATAGCGAGACCTATGAAACCTATCGGACCGCAAAAGCGGTTATCGTTCCGGCGAGCAGCGTTGTCGAGAGAAACAACAGGCTGCGTGAACGCCGAATATTCAGTCCCATTGTTACGGCATATTCCTCTCCGAACAGCAGGAGGTTAAGCGGTTTGATGGTCAGTACCGCCAACAGCAGTCCGGCAAACACCGATGGAACAAGAATCAGAAGTTGTCCGGAGGTGACGTCACCCAAAGCCCCCATCGTCCAAATGACAAAGGCTTTCAGCGATTCCTCTTTGCTGAGGTACTGCAATATCTGCACGACAGCACCTACGCCCGATGAGAACATCATGCCCAGAATCGGGATTACCATGATGTCTTTTTATTCGCTGTCCGACGGCAGTTATCACGAGCAACACGACAGCCGCACCCACCCACGCTGCTCCGGCAATGCCTATTGATGAACCGATCCCGGCAAGTACCACAAGTGCCACACCGAGACTTGCACCGGAACTGATGCCAAGGACATAGGGACCGGCAAGAGGATTACGGAAGAGGGTCTGCATCTGAAGACCGCTGACCGATAAGGCAGCCCCGGCCAACAGTGCCACTATAGCTTTTATGAGGCGTATGTTGAGTACGATTTTTCCGTGGCACGGGAACAATTTCCCCGGTCAGTGCTGCCCATACATCGCGGATCGGAATGTTGACAGCTCCCACGGCCAAGTCCAGTAAAAAAGACCGACCGTGAGCGTAATCAATATGGAGAATAATATAGTCGAACGGGAACGCATCTATTTCAGTTGCTTGTAATACACACACTCTTCCTGCACCAGTTCAGGATGGAATATCTTCACGAGGTCGCGGAGCACGATGTCGATTCACGACGGCAGACTCGTAATAGTCGTTACCCCCGGCTGTGTTGATACGGGCGTTGTTATTATACACCTCTCCATTTTTGAAACATCGGGTATCGGTGAATTTCGGACATGATGCCTTCAATTCGTCAAGGGAGTTCGCCATTCCCACGTTCAGCCACATGTCCGCATCTGACGCGAGTAGGTATGCTTCTTCCAAGTCAACGGGGATAGAAGCGTTTCCCGTGTTCTTCTGGTAGATATAGCGGCCTCCCGCATCAGTAATCAAGCGGGCTACATAACTTTGGGTTGAAGGCATGAACCACGAGTCGCCATAGGGAACATTAAGCATAACCGAAGGAGTGCCGAGGGTACTGTCGGCCACTTTCTTTTTCAAAGTGTTGTATCTGACCGGGATTGCAGCAAAGGCTTTTTCACCCTTCTCACGTTTCCCTGTGACTTCAGAAAGCACTACCATCCATTCGGCCTTGCCGAGGCGACTCTTCAAGATAATCGCCGACATACATGAACGGTATGTCGAGTTCTTCGAGTTTGCTTTCCATTGCGCTTGCGCCGTTCACCCCATAGAGCAGAACGAGGTCGGGATCGAGCGAGAGCAGCAACTCGTAGTTGATGTTCCTTCATAGCCGACATCGCCAATACTGTCGCGGCGGGCTTGGATGTCTGGGTTGGAAATGTAGTCGATTCCCGAAACGCCGGTTATACACCGGACTTCACCGATTGCGTCAAGCATGGCGATATGAGTGGAAGACATCGCCACGATGCGTTTGGCGTCTCCTTTGAGTACCTGTCCTGCAAACCCTTCGGGAACCTCTTCACCGTTGCGGACGATAAACAGCCATGTGGTTACACTGTCCGCTCCCTGCCAGGGATTCCCCGACGGTTATCAGTACGCTTTCCTTCCCGCCCGCCCCTTTGATGTCGAAGCCGGAGGCATATTCGGGAGCATAAAGCAGCAGGTTGAAATCATTGATTTTTGAGCTTTTGTTGTGGCAGCCTGTAAATGCCAGAGAAAGCAACAAAATCGTGGCTTAAATTCTTTAATGCGTTCATATTGATGCAGATTATCGTTTACTATTTTTGTTTTTTCCGAACTTGGGTGTTATGCCGATGAATATCTCGAAATTGATGCCCGGCATGGGACGGGACAATACGGAAAGGTATTCTTCATCGAACAGGTTGTTGATGCTGCCCTTTAGCGACAGATCGGCCCATCGGAAAGAGAGCTGTTTTTCCAGTGTCACGTTATTCATGAAGTAAGGGGGCAGATAGCCCGTCGGGTATAGTCATTACTCGACATGGTATAACGCTGGCTGTAATAACACCACTTGTAGAGCAGGCTCCATGTCCGCCATGACAGACGTCCGGTCACCGCTGCGGAAAACTCCGGTACGTATGGCAACTGTTTGCCGACGGATTGGTCTGCCGGACTCATCGGTTCGCTCTCGTTGATCGAGGGGAGTCCACGAGAAAGTTCCGTTCATATCCAGTTTCCAGTCCTTTCCGAGCATTATATCAAGGTGGGCGTTGGTCTCTGCCCCGTAAGCATGTACCTTTTTGAGGTTTCTGGGGGAGAAGAATCCCTTGGTTGTGGGTAGCCAGATGATCCAGTCGTCGATGTGCGAATCGAACCAGTTGATACCACCGCTCAAAGCATATACATTTTCTTTCCCCACCGAGAACGACAACCCCACGTCGTATGTGAAGCCGTGCTCGCTTTTCAGGTCGGGATTACCGCCCGGCAGAAAATAGAGGTCGTTCAGCGTGGGAAAACGGTAGTTCCGGGAGATGGATGCTTTCGCCACGATATTGCCTTTTTTCGACAGTACCCCGTCGATGAAGAAAGCCGGATAACCGGGGCCCATTCCGTACCGAACATATCCTCGCGAAGGACAAGCGAGGCGGCAAAACGATCGACAGGCCGCCATTTCGCAGAAACGGAACCGGAAAACTCGACACGTCCCTTGTCATACCCGACAACAGCCTTGTTACCTTCCTGCGAGATGATATTTTTTGTCCGCGCTTTCCACCAAATGCTGGTGTACGGAAACACCGGCCGTGAACAGCCATTTCTCTGAAGGAGCATAATCCCCGTCCGCACTTCCGTAGAACGTGTTAATCTTACTGCGTGAGCGGGTCATCGAAGCCATTTCGCCGTTTCCCTTGTCCCGCTTGTAATCATAGGCCATCCATGTGTGTATATAGCCGCCTTTTACACCGACCTTCCATTTCTCCCGCACGCGATCCCACGAGAGGACGCCGCGAAACGTCTGCTCCCTTTGGCGGTTCTCGAAGTCCATGTCGTTCCCGTAATCCGTGCTGAGCATCGCCAGTTCCCGGTTAGAATTGATATACCAGGCGTTTAGCCCGAACTTGTCGCCTTCGCCCGTGTTATAATAAATTTCCTGCAAGACGTGCAGATCCTTATAAGCCCCGCTGCGGTTGCGTTCCGTCGGGTAATAGGAACCGATGATGTTCTTGTCCTCGTCATAGATGTTTTCCTTCTTGTCCCGGTTTCGGTATTTGTAGTCGTTGGGGAAGAGGAATACACCACACGGGTGGAGGACTGCCAGTGTTTGTCACCGTAGGTCGGCGGAGAAACTCGTCGAACGTGCTGAACGACCCCACTCCCTGCACGTACTGCAACCCGAATCCTTCATGGTTGGCCGGAGAAGTGGAGAGCCTGACCAGACCACCCAAGCCGCCGCCCGTTTCGTTTACCGACGAAGTTCCGTGCAGCAGCGAGGCATCATCGATAAAGTAAGAAGGGATGGTGGAAAAATCTGTCATGCCCAGCATCGGGTTGTTAATGCGCATACCATTCCACGTCACTTGAGTATGCGAGGGAGAGGTACCCCGGAAAGCTACAGTAGATAACGTGGCGCGTCCGTAGTTCTTGACAAAAACGGATGAGTTGAATGTCAGCACATCGGCCATAGACAAGGCGATGTTCTCTTTCATGGCGATGGAATCGAAACGGGTTCGTTGCACGCCTATATCCTTCATAGGTCGTTTGCCCACCACCGTAACCTCCGGAATACGTAATACCCTTTTGGTAATGCTGACGGAATTTTTTCTGCTGGGCGGCAAGCAGAAAGGGCAGGCTTACCCCCACGAACAATAGAATAAGATGTCTTTTCATTTTTGTCCTCCTTCCTCGTTATTTCCAGCAGAAAGCTCCCGGAATGATTCCCACGTAAAATTCATCGATCAGCTTGCCTTGCGGCGAATAGCGATACACGATACCTTGCTGCTGGTAATCAATAGCGTCGGCCACATATACCTCCCCGTTGTTGGGATTGACCGTAAGGCCGTAGTATTTGGTGTCCCGAAACTCCAGAAAAGGCCGGACGGGAACACGGTCGGCTTCCACCGGCATTCGCCAAATATCGTTGTTGATCCAGTAAAGTATATCCCGTGTACCGTTGAGCTGGACTTCCGAAGGCCAGTCGCCCAGCTTAAACTTGAACTGTTTCTCTACGGTGAAAGTCTCGGCGTCTATACGATAGAGAGACGGTGCCTCGTAACCGTATGGGCTGCCCTCGTAACCGCCATCCGTGATGGTCCACATCTTGTTGTATTTGTCCATGACCAGCGAAGTAGGTTGTATGCCGATGGTCAGTTCGTCCACGACCTTGTCCGTCTCCGTGTCGATTTTCAGGATGCGGTTCTGGTACGACCAGCAGTTCACATAGACGTACTTGCCGTATTGTACCATTTGTTCGGTGGAACCCGATTCCATGTCCATGTCTGGACATTCGATATAGCCGGTAATCTCGTATGTCTTGGGGTTGATGATGAAGATGCGGTAGTCCCATATCTGCGTCACATAGGCTTTTTCATCCGACAGGAAATGGATATACCGGGGTGAAGTGAAACCTGTGATACGGCCCACTTCCTTGAAAGTATTGATGTCGATGGCGAAAATCACATGCGAGTTGTTCGCCACGATCCAGCCTATACCGTCCCGGATAACCATAGATTGGGCCACATCGCCCAACTTGAACCCGTTGGCACGGTAAAACACTTCATTCTCCACTTCGCACGTGGCAGGATCATAGTAGGAAAGCGTGGCATTGCTGTACTGGAAATTCCCCTCGTTGGTAATGAAAAGACCAGAGGCCGATACAGAGAAATCTTCCATCTCTCCGTAATCCCATTTCATGCAACTGCCGAAAACTGGCAGGCAGAAAAGAAAAAGGCAAATCCGTTGTATTGTTCTGCTCATTGTCATTCGGATAAAAAAGAGTACCCGAATCATTACGGGTACTCTGGTTAAGGTATAAGGTTTAATCCTGCTGCGTATATTGTTTGTCCTTCATTTTTTGGAAGGTTGGGTTATACCCACATTTCGTCACGCTCCAACTTTCCCCGTAATCATTCCGTTTTCTATAAACTTGCCGAAGAAAGTGTAGTCGGTAAATTTCGTCAAACCGTCAAAAACAACCCCATGCAAGGTCTCCAACTTCTCCATGGAAAGTGTTTCCTGAGAAAGAGAAGTTGCTCTTTTTATCTGTAACGTACCGTCAATTGTCTGCAATTTGTCGCAAGTAATGCCAGTTGCTTGATTAATAAACAACCCTTCACCTCCTACATGAAGCAATTCTGGAAGGTTTAACGATTTACTTTGTAAAGTTATTGCGAACGCCCCCATTCCTTCGCTATGATATACTGGAGAGGTTGAGCAACATACTTTGGACACCAAGGGTAAGTCACAACCGGTAAGATTTCCAGATAAATAGAACTGGCCTCCTACTTCTTTCAAGGATGACATTGTGACTGTCCCCATCATTGGTATTTGGATGTATCCATATCCATCTATGATTTCCAAGTCGGGAAATTTGGCATTGCTTCGCATTTGGCCTGTCACATTTAGATTTCCATATACATGTTGAATTGTCGATATGGTATAATCGGTATTGTTGGTGGTTGGCTTACAAGTGAAGTCTTTGATATTCTTGAACGTGATTTCAGGGAACTTATTATTCGTGAGACTGGTGATGACAAAATTTACATTTGACAAATCTTCGGCTGTTTCAATTTTGGAGAGCTGCACCTTGTTTATAATTTCAATCTGGGGCGCTGTTTCTCCGAAGGTTTCAAATCGGGCATTCGGCAACGTCAGTGTCCCGCTCAAATCTTCAAGATAATCTAATGTGATACTTCCAAGTGTGGTGATTTTGCTCCAGTCAGGAAGTTGTTTGAGTGCCGTGAAATTTTTTATCTTTATTTGCCCCTTTACCGTTGTCAGTTTGTCCATTCCACCGAAAGCCAAAAGCACGTCATTTCGTTGGGGAACAAAACTACCGGTAGGAGGAGCTTCCATATTGGCCTCCATAATAATACTTCCGTTTACTGTTTCGATTTCCGGCAAATTGATAGTTTCCAACATCACGGGGACGGTGTGGAAATCAAGACCACCGGTCTCTTTCAGTTTAAGGAAGTTCATGGAGGTCAGCTTGGCAAGATTGTTTACGGACAAGACTCCTACGACACTTGTCAGTTCCGGTAACTCTAAAGTAGCGATTGTTCCGGCAGCCTTGTTTTCTTCATTGAGTCCTTGGATATTCAGGTCCTGACCTACAGTGGTCAGAACCGGAAACTCAAAGCTCTGTAACGACGGCGCATTGAACATCACGCTTCCTCCAATAGTTGCCAGTTTCTCGAATAGGACATACGTCACTTGGTCGTTATATACCGATATGTCTCCGGAGAGTGTTTCCAATGCTTTCATGGAAATCATGTGAAGTTCCGTAGCTTTCGAGGCGACATCGGCCGAACCTACCTGCAAACCTCCGGCCGAAACGATATTTTCCAACCCTGTCAAGTCTGCACCGTTGTAACTGTTACGAATGACAATGTTGCCAGTAACCTCTTTCAAAGATGCCAATGCTGATATGTCAGTGATTTTTTCTGCCTCTTCCGCATCAGAGCCGATAATCAGGTTCCCTTTGACAACGGTTGTTTTGGTTGCGGCAAAAGAAGCTACCTCCTCGGTGGTCTTCAACTCCACATCTCCGTCAGATTCTATCTCGCTTTTCACCACTTTATAGGCATATTCGCGGGCATCTCCGTTATAGGATGTCACCCGGAAGGTTCGTTCGTTATCCCAGTCCGTTACCGTTTCAGGATCAGGTATGATTGTTGCAGAAGTTGTGTACTTGAATTCCACTTCGGCATTGTTCAGCGATACCGTATAGGGAACGGTTATTGTTACTGTATTGTCCGCAATGTCGGCCGTGTACGATTTCCCGTCCACGGTCATTACAACTGACGTGATGAAATTCTCATCTGCATCTTCAGGTATAATTTCATCGTTTTTGTCACACGCACCCAAAAAGAACAAGGATAGGAGCATGGGAAGAAAATAATTTTTCATACTTGCAATTTTTATTATTTGGTTAAATCCTCAAAAGAAAATACTTCCGTTGAAACTTCGCCCAGCCAGCCGCTTTTGGCCAAGACACCGCATTGCACTTTGATAAAATCAATATATTGCAGATTGGCTTCCGTTCCATCGGCATGGATGGCATTGGAAATTTTGAAACCGTTCCTTTGACCGCTTCCATCCACCGTACTGCCGCCTTCTATCTGGTCGTTTCCGAAATTATCCACGTACCCCCAGTCATAACTCTGATTATCCCAATAACCGGTTTGTGAATCTTGGGTGTTGCGGGCGGCCAGACAAGTGCCTGTCAGGGTGTAACTGTTTTCCGAAATCCAAGCCGGATAATAATAGTCCTGCGTATGATAAGCGGACAGATAGTCTACCCAACCGTTTCTACCATCGGAACTGATCCATTGGACATCCATTTTTTTGCCTTCCGGACGGTAATAAGTCACTTCAAAGTTCTGTATTGTTTCTTCCTTGCCTGCTTCAGATCCTTTCAGTTCGTACCACTCGTCATCCGGCAATCCGTTTCCGTTTATATCTTGCATGACCCATACGATACCCGGTTCGGAACTGCCGTCAAAAATGCGTTCCCCCGAACACAGAAATCATATTGGTTACCCGAATTAGGAATACTGTGGTCGAAGCCGACGATGATATAACCCCCGAAAGAACCTAAAGAGACGTGCAGTTTGTCTTTCAAACGCTGTGTTGCCCATGCGACAGCCGCTTCAGGGGATGTTTCGTTGCCGGTCATACCACCTATCGTGCTCGTCTCGTTGATAAATTGGCCGGGAGCTGGGGTATATTCATAGACTTTATTCCAGAGCTTGGAACTTCCCGAAGCCCGGAAGCCGTCTTGTTCCTTTTGTCCACACAAACGACTTTTACGGTGGCAGTGACAGCCGTTTTCCCTTTGTCGATATTCCTGCTTATTTTTTCCGTCGGTGTGTCTTCCGACACAGTACAGGAGACGGTGTATTCTCCGGGTGCGGACGGCGTGAACTTGAACATGCGTTTCACTTCTCCTTCCATGACCTGACCGTCTACACTCCACTCAAAACGGGGATTGTCGAAATACTCCAACAACGGACGCAGGAAAACAGGGCGGTCGGCAAAAGTGTACCTGTCCGTGGATGTTTGCTGGTAAGACGGGGTCGGTAATTTGACAACGTAGGGCATCGTTTCCACGACCTCTACGCTTACGTCTTTCGTTGTTGGCCCATCTATATTGGAAGCGTTGATTGTCACCGTATAAACACCGAGTTCTTTTTCATTGAAAGTATAAGTATTCTCGGAGGAAACGATTTTTCCTTCCCGTACCCATTCGATTTTGAACCCTTCTACATCCGAATGCTGAATATCGGGAGTAAATGTGTAATCGGTATTCCGGACGACTTTTAATCCCTGCGAAGGAAGTGCCAGTGAGATAACCGGAGGGGTGAGTTCTTTCACTTCTACTTTCAGTTCCTCTTCGGCATAGCCTTCCGCATTGTCTACTCTTAGTTTGACATAAAAATCCCCGCATTCATTCCATGTACGTTGAAGAGACGGACCCGAAGAAACCAGCGTACCGTCTATCGTCCAAGCAAAAAGAGCATCTTCAACATTCTGGTATGTCGGGGCGATAGTCAATTCGTGATCGACCTTGACCGTGTAAATACCGGTCTCGCTGTCAAGTTCTATTATAGGTTGTCCTCCTACTTCTTCGGTAATGACTTCATCCTTGTTGCAGGAGGTGAACAGCATACAGGCAGAAATAATAAAATAGTAAAAACGATGCATGATGTGTGGATTTTAGAAAAATAACAGGGATACCCCCCGACAGAAGGGATATCCCTGTATTCTTTTTATTGTATGGTGATATCATCGATACAGATATAAGCCGGAGTATTCAAACCGTATGCTCCCGAATCCGAACCCTCGAAGTTGAATTTCACACTTTGCACCCCTTCGGCATTGATTTCCCAATAATCCCATGTCGTGATAGGATCAACCTGTTGTTGGCCGTTACGATAATCGGCTAAAAGACGTTTGTAAGTGCGGATCAGACCGCCATTCGCATCATAACATTCCAGATTCACTTGGAAATACCCTTCCATCTCTTTCAGAGGAGTCGCTACCCCCGTAGAACCGAACTGATTACCATAAGTAATGACACCATAAGTGTATGAGGTGTTGCAGATCCACAGGCCGACCAATTTCCGGGGAACATTGAAATAAAATTCCGGTTTAGCCATCCATGCCTGATTGTAAGCATCCACATATCCGTAAACGACACCGAAATTGGAACCGCTGTGCCCGGCTTCCTTATTCTGTCCTTCCGCTTCCACCGCAGTGTTATAGACAGAACATTGGTTTAGATAAGAATACCACCAGTCTCCGGTATTTCCCGACTGATTGGAGCGGATATTCCAGTTGGAAAGTGCGATGCCACCGCTGGAGTACTCCGTGCTTCCACCGACTGTATTAAACATTGAAAGGAAGAGATATTCTTCCGGAGTATTGTCGTAAATGGTGGTTACTTGAGGATACCCTTGGTACGAATAAAGATTTTCTCCGGCCGAGGTAGGGCCTGCCAACATGCCGGAATCGAAATCGTCGAAAGTGATAGTCAAGGTACCGTCCGGATTTGTCACAGCACGGGTTTGCGGAGTTCCGGAATCAAACCGGTTCCATCAAAAAGTCATCGTCCGAGCTACAGCCGGAGAACAAGGCGGTTGCGGTAAATAGACAAGCACCTGCCAGAAAGCGTAATTTTCTTTTCAAAGGTCACTCGTTTTAATGTAAAACATATTATTAACAAACACAAAAAAAATCCCGTTCGTGCGAACTTACACGAACGGGAATATGTCTGTCTTCAAATATTGAATGGCCAATGAGCTATTCCTTATTTGATTACGACCCGTATATCCCGCAGGTGTAAATCTCATTCCAGTCATGGCAGGTCTTCTGACTCGTCCCGGTCATCGTGCCTTCCCGGTATTACACCAGTGGCAAAAGTTCGATGTCCGTTTTTGTGGACTCACAGCAGCGGGTACTGTCCCGGATTTTCACCGGGTTCCCTTTTCATTCGGAAGACGTAAACCTCCCGAAACCATTTCTTGACTGCAAAATTATCTATATTACATATCAATCCAAATAATTCATAATATTTATAATAAAACACACAAAGCATGACAACCGTACTGTTTTAATTAGAGCATTCAAGTTTACGACAAACGAAGACGGTAATTATCATACACAATATCCATAAACCAACAAAAACAGCTTGCCATTTTCCATAACAATGCGTTCTGGAATAGATAACTGTTAGCTGCAATTATACAAGCAAAAAAAAAACAGACAGAATAATGACTATTAATATTATGCACCAGAAATTAATCCTATAAATTTATGGAAAACAAGTAAGGGAATGGAAGTTCCGTTGCCGCATGGATGCAGGTGAAGGACCTTCTCTTTTTTAACGTTGGATACGCCAATGCACGCCAACGGAAGACTCTGATATTATCTGTTTGGAAAGGATATAGGATGTGCGTTACTTTGTCGCATATTCAGAATCTTAAAAAAGAATTTTAGTATGGAACTGACAATTATTGAAACAAGCGCGTATTAGGAGTTGAGAAAGCTGGTCAGCACGCTGGTCGTACAGATGGGCGACTTCCAGAAAAAGATTGCCCCGCCTGCACCGGACAAGTGAATGGATGCGCAGGACGTATGTGATGGACTTATGCCCAAACACTTTCTGAAGAGTTTCCAGCAGCATCCCCTTGAGTATGGCCAGAACGGCAAATGCGTGGCGTCCGATGTGCGGGGGTGACCTCGCCCCGGAGTTGCATTTCCTGCCTATGATTCCAAGACTGAGCCGCATGGCATTGTATTCACCTACCGGAAAGACACATTCGGGGAGTCTTTCTTTTCATCCGTACCCCTATATTTTTTCAATCAGTTCGATAGCAATGGGCAATAATTTTACGACATACGCCACTCCCGTTTTTATACGGTTGCCCATCAGCCATGTACCGCCGTCGGAGGCGGTATGGATATTATCGTATGTTATGGCTTTCAAGTCCACATAGGAAAGACCGGTGAAGCACATGAACAGGAACATGTCGCGCATGGCACGCTATCTCGGTTCTATATGGATTATCCTTTGCAGTTCCTCTTCTGAAAGGAAGGAGCGCCTCTTGTATTCGGGCATACACTCGAATGATGCGAACGGATGGACCCGTATCCAGCCTTTTTCCTGCGCGATATACATCAGCCATTTCAGGGTATTGACACGCCCGAAGACAGTGGAGTTCGCCAAAGCGCAGGTACCGAGCATCCAGTTGTAGTAATCCTCGATGAATGATTTCTCAAGTTCTTCGATGACAATATCCTCTGCATTCTTCTTGCTTTTCATGAAAAGCAGGAGACTCTTGTAATCGGCAACCAGACCGCAGTAGGTGCTTTCGGCTTTCTCTATGCCGATTTTCTTTTTATACGGTTCCAGCTGTTCCCTGAAAAAGGTTCATAAGGGTGTGGCATTCCTCTGAGAAGCCGACATAGCGGTTATAGACTTTCTTGGCTGTAACAAAACTGTCGTGGTCGCAGATGTACTGAAACAGTGCCTGGTGATTTGCGCCTTGATATTGTCAAGCTCCTGATTGAGTGTACGGGCCTCCTCGGACTTGCCTTTGGCCCGGTTGGTTTTGACGTCCCACAAAGCGAGGGACACTTCTTTCTTACAACTGAAACCGGCTTGGGTTCCATTGATGGTGATACGGCCCATAATCGGTGTCTTTCCGTTTTTTACAGACTGTTTATTCTCAAAACACTTAGCTATACATGGTCTGCGATAAGCTAAGAGAGATTCCCCTTACACAAAAAGCATGGCATCTCCTTGTCGTATCTCGCCTTTATACTTTTTTATGTATAGTAGTCTACCGGATC
>VOFC01005390.1_pt1 | contig 14227 bp, 21 predicted proteins | sample 5384161 | NCBI WGS metagenome assembly VOFC01 (sample SAMN12384722, study PRJNA508395) | human gut metagenome | isolation source: healthy gut B | host: Homo sapiens | reverse complement strand
GAGCTATCCGTGGCCGATGGAGTGGCTTACTTCCGGCATCTGTGGCTATGGAGATATCGGATGTGCAGGAGATGGCAGAAGCGCCATGGATGCAGCCGCTCGTGCTGCATCTGCGGTCGGTGCTGGCGGATCTGGTAAAAAGCTTCGCATCGCGCATGTGCTTACGCGGGAGGAAGACGGACCGGATATCTATGAGAAGGTGATCGCGTCCGGATCTCGCAAAGTTTGAGGACTGGCGGCGTGTGAAAATTTTCTGGAGTTGTACGAAAAGCTTACCGCCGTCACTATGACAGGCTGCCGTCGAGCCGCGGCTTTTCGGGAGATGCAGGGAAGCTTTCGCGTGTGAAGGAACTCCGCGACCAGGTGAAGGATACGGTAAAAAAAGATCAACAAGCAGTATTTCTTTGCATCGCCGGAAGTCATGTGCGGGCAGGTGCGCCGGGCAGAGCCGATGGCGAAGGAACTGGTGCGTCTTGCCATCGCATTCTCCGAGGCGTTTGCAGCGGAAAAGCGTCGCAAGAATCTGGTGGATTTTCACGATCTGGAGCATTTCGCACTGGAGATTCTCGTGGATGCAAAGACAAAGCAGGCGCGCGCTGCGGCGGCAGGAGTTCCGCGACATGTACGAGGAGATCATGATCGACGAGTATCAGGACAGCAATCATGTGCAGGAGACGCTTCTTCGGGCGATCTCGAGAGAGGAGCGCGTACAACCTGTTCATGGTGGGGATGTCAAGCAGAGCATCTACCGCTTCCGTCTGGCGAGACCGGAGCTTTTATGGAAAAATACGACACCTACACGCTGGAGGAAAGCAATACGCAGCGCATTGATCTGCACAGGAATTTCCGGAGCCGGTCGGAGGTGCTTGATCTGACGAACGATGTGTGTTACCGGATCATGGCGCGCGATCTCGGCAATGTGGCATACGATGAGGATGCGGCGCTCTATGCGGGCGCAGATTATTGTGCGCCGGATGAGGCAGGGATGTTTGCACCGGAGATTCTCGTGGCGGACAGTGCCGAAGAACTCTTAGAGGGCAGCGGGTACGAAGACCGGAAGCTGTATGAGGCGAAGCTTGTGGCAGAACGCATCCGGAAGCTGATGATCTCGCAGATGGTAACGGACAAGGCAACGGGGGAACTGCGCGCCGTGCGTTACAGCGACATTGTGATTCTGCTCCGTAGCCTAAGCGGGTATGCCGATTCGTATGCCGCCGTGTTGAACGAGGCAGGGAATACCGGCGCATACGGTGTCAGCAACCGGCTATTTTTCGGCGGTGGAGGTACAGACGGTGCTGGCGATGCTTCGGATTCTCGACAATCCGAGACAGGATATTCCGCTTACGGCAGTGCTTAAGTCTCCGATCGCCGGGCTTACGGACGAGGAGCTGGGACGGCTTAGGGCGCACGACCGCAGCGTGCCTTTCTGTGAGTGTGCTCGCACGCTGCAGGGAACTTGCGCAGAGTGAAGAACCTTTGGCGGAAGGTTATGAGAAAAAAACTGTGGGAGTTCTGGAAGCTGTATGAGAGGCTGCGGGCGCTTGTGCCGGACACTCCGATTCACGAGCTGATCGAGATCGTGTTGAAGGAAAGCGGCTACGGAAATTATGCGGCGGCGATGCCGGCAGGAGCCAGACGCAGGGCGAATCTGCGCATGCTGGTGGAGAAGGCGATCGCCTATGAGAATACGAGCTACAAGGGATTGTTTCATTTTGTGCGCTACATCGATGAACTCCAGAAATACGATGTCGATTTTGGCGAGGCGGACATGGTCGGGGGAGAATGAGGACGTCGTGCGCATTATGAGTATACACAAGAGTAAGGGACTGGAATTTCCGGTGGTCTTTGTGTGCGGTCTGGGAAGAAATTTTAACAAGCAGGATACCAGAAGCCGCATGGTGCTGCACCCGGAACTGGGAATCGGAATTGACTGGATCGACGGCGAGCGCAGGATCAAGACGCCGACCATATTAAAGCGCGCCATCGCAAAGCAGATCGAACTGGAGAATCTGGGCGAGGAGCTCCGCGTGCTCTATGTGGCGCTCACACGCGCAAAGGAAAGCTGATCTTAACGGGGTGCAGAAAAGATGCAGAAAATGATCTGGCGGCGCTAAGGGAAGCGGCACAGGAGGAACTTTTCCCGGAAACGGAGCATGTTCCTCTGCCGTATCTGCTCGGGAGAGCGCAAGCGCGGCCGGCTATTTTGACTGGCTGCTTCCGGCAGTGTTTTCCTATCACGGACGCTATCAGGTGCGCGTTGTGCCGGCGGAGGAACTGCTTGACGCAGAGAGCCGTCACATGGAGGAGGAGACGGAGAATCTGGAACAGTGTCTGTCACGCATTGCAGTGGCGGATGCGGCAGACGTGGCGGAATTTGACGGGAAGTTTTCATTCACCTATCCGTACGAGCGCGATCTGGAGCGCAAAAACAAATATTCCGTGTCGGAATTAAAGCATCGGGCGATGCGGGAAAACTTCTGGAGGAGGAGACGGATGTTATCCCCGGCGTTTTTAGAGACGGAGGGAAAATCCTATGTTCCGCCGTTTGTCCAAAAAAAAATGGAGCAGGAAGAAACCGGCGGACAGAACCAGGGTGCACTGCGCGGAACTGCGGTTCACAGGGTGATGGAGTGCTACCAGTTTTCGGCGGCGGCAGGAGTCACGGAACAGATTGAGGCGATGCTTGCCGGAGGACAGATCACGGAGGAGATGAAGCGCCTGGTAAAACCGGCTCTCATCGAGACGTTTCTCACATCGGCGGCGGGAGAGCGGATGAAGCGTGCGGAGACTGCCGGAACGCTGTACCGGGAGAAACCGTTTGTGATGGGATTTACGGGCGAGGAGCTCGCGACATTCGGATTCGGAGACGGAGAGAAATGTGCGGATGACAAAAAGAGCTGACGCTGATCCAGGGAATTATTGATGTGTTCTGGATTGAGGAGGACGGCATTGTGGTGCTGGACTATAAGACGGACCGGGTGAAAACCGAAAAGGAACTGGCGGACCGTTATGCTTCACAGTTAAAGCTCTACGGCGAGGCGCTGGAGCGGATCTACAACCACGGAAGTGAGAGGACGCTTCGCGTGAAGGAGCGGCTTCTCTACTCATTCCGGCTGGGCGCAGTGATACCGGTGTAACGTAAATGGGAACATAAGAAAGGACGATAGATTTCAGAGATAAGAACATCAGAAAGGAAGAAAATGAGATGGGACAGATCATACTGGCATCCGCCTCACCGCGGAGAAAGGAACTTGTTAGAGCAGATCGGGATTTCGTTTGAAATCTGCCCGGCCAAAGGTGAGGAGCGGATCACGAAGAGCGTACCGCACGAAGTCGTGGAGGAACTGGCGTCGCAGAAGGCCATCGAGGTGGCATCCATGGTAAGAACCTACGAGGAGACGCATCAGGAACTGGTGACACCCTCGGATCTCATGGTGATCGGTGCCGATACGATTGTCTCCTGCGGGGACAGATCTTAGGGAAGCCCAAAGCCGAGCGTGATGCCTGCCACATGCTTAAGACTTCTCTCCGGCGGCACACACCAGGTATACACCGGAGTATCGATCGTGCTTTTGGATGCGTCCGGAAAGGCCGGTCGGTGACGTTTCATGAGAAAAACCGATGTCACGATGCGCGCGATGAGCGAGGAGGAGATCCGGCGCTATGTCGCCACCGGCGAGCCGATGGACAAGGCGGGCGCATACGGAATTCGGGAAATGTGCGATTTTTGTTGACAAAATCGATGGCGACTATAATAATGTTGTAGGGCTTCCGGTAGCAGCCATTTACCGGGAATTAAAGAAGCTTGGAATTGATATCTATTTATGGTAAAATAAAACGTTAGCGGAGGAAAAGATATGTACGATGAAATGTGCCTGGATACATTTTTGGCGCAGCAGGAGAAGCTGTTTCGGGAACCTGTGGCAGAAAGCAGGGAAGAGGCGGAGGAATTTCTTTCGGACTGTTTCGCAACGGTCTGTGAGAATCTGAAGGAAGTGCGGGCGTACTTTAAGGAAGAGGGTGCGGATATCGCCGGAATGAGCAGCGAGGATCTGGCGGAGCAGGCAGAAGTGTTCGCACTGCCGGACGGAAGATACCTGATCGTGGAAGCTTAAGCCGTCTGCTTTGGAGAACGCAGGCAGATACATAACAGAATGGTAGAATATATAGAAAGAACGAGGGAATGTAATGAAGAATTATGATGTGATCATTATAGGAGCCGGTCCTTCCGGAATTTTTTGTGCGTATGAGCTGATTCATGCGAAAAAGGATCTGAAAGTGTTAATGATTGAAAAAGGAAGACGGATTGAGAACCGTGAATGTCCGAAGCGTAAGACCAAAGGTGTGCGTGGGGTGTAAGCCGTGTTCCATCACGACCGGATTCGCCGGTGCGGGAGCTTTCTCCGATGGCAAGCTGTCCTTATCGCCGGATGTCGGCGGCAACCTGCCGGAGATTTTAGGCTACGATAAGACCGTGGAGCTGTTAAAGGAATCGGATGACATCTATCTGAAATTCGGTGCAGACACCAATGTCTATGGTGTGGATAAAGAGAAGGAAATCCGCGAGATCCGCAGAAAAGCGATCATGGCGAACTTAAAGCTGATCGAATGCCCGATCCGTCATCTCGGCACGGAGGAAGGCTACAAAGATCTATTCCAGACTGCAGGAGCACCTGTTAGAGGAAGGGTCGAGATGGAGTTTGGCACCATGGTAAAGGACATCATCATCGAGGACAACCAGGTCAAGGGTGTCATCACCGACAAGGATGAGACATACACGGCGACAGAGGTCATCTCCGCTGTGGGACGTGAGGGCGCAGACTGGTTCTCTCATATCTGCAATCAGCATGATATTGAGACGAAGGTCGGCACCGTGGACATCGGTGCGCGTCGAGGTGCGCGATGAGGTGATGGAGTTCTTGAATGAGAACCTCTACGAGGCGAAGTTAGTGTACCATACGCCGACGTTCGATGATAAGGTGCGTACCTTCTGCACCAATCCTTCCGGCGAGGTTGCAACCGAATACTACGACAACGGACTGGCGGTAGTCAACGGCCACGCCTACAAGTCCAAGGATTTAAAGACCAACAATACCAACTTTGCCATTCTGGTATCGAAGAACTTCACAAAGCCTTTTAAGACGCCGATCGAATACGGCAAGCAGATCGCACAGCTCTCCAATATGCTCTGTGACGGCAGGATTCTGGTGCAGACATTCGGAGACTTTAAGCGTGGCAGAAGAACGACGGAGGAGCGTCTGTGCCGCAATAACCTCATCCCGACCTTAAAGGATGCGGTACCGGGAGATCTCTCCTTAGTATTCCCGCACCGGATCATGGTGGATATCGAGGAGATGCTGAGTGCTCTCGACAAGGTAACGCCGGGTATTGCAAGTGATGAGACACTGCTCTACGGTGTGGAGGTCAAGTTCTACCCAATAAGGTAGTGGTAAACTCTGACTTCGAGACGAGTGTCAAGGGACTCCGTGCGATCGGAGGCGGCGCGTCCGTGACGAGAGGACTGCAGCAGGCATCCGCGAACGGAATTTCTGGGCGAGAAGTATCTTGAAAAATATCATGTAGATGTTGAGATAAAGGGTGTTTCACGATGAGAAAAAAGATGGGCGATGGGAATGACAGCGTGCGTATGCGCGCTGTCAATGGCTCTTACGGGATGCCAGATTGGCAATAAAGATATTGTGGTCTCGGGAACGCTAAGCAGCAGGCAGGTGTTTACACTGGACAAGTCTGCATGCAGCTTAAAGGAGGCAAAGGTATATCTGGCAAATTATCAGAATATCTATGGAACAGCATATACGATTGACCTCTGGCAGCATGACTTTGGAGACGCATCCCTGCTTGACTATGTGAAGGACATCACGCTGGAGGAACTTACCCGTGTATACACGATGGATCTGCTGGCACAGTCACCCAGGAAGTGACGCGCTCGGAGGATGAGACTGCGAAGGTGGCGGAAGCGGCAAAGGAATATTATGCATCCTCTCGGAGGATGAGACCGCCTATATGGACGTCGCTGAGGCGGATATTGCAGAGTATTATACGCACTATGCGCTGGCGCAGAAGCTGTATCATTCGCTGACGAACGGTGTCAACGAGGAGGTCAGCGACGATGAGGCGCGCGTGATGGAAATCATGCAGATTTATGTCACGGACGAAGACCGGGCGCACGAGGTGGAGCAGAAGCTGGCGCAGGGGGATGATTTTGCCTCCGTCGCCAACAATTATAACGAATTGTCGGCGATTCAGGTGACGGTATCGAGGGATGATCTGCCCGACGAGGTGGAGGAGGTGGCGTTTCAGCTGGACGACAATGCTGTCTCCGGAATGATCGCTGCCGGAAATGGATACTATTTTATCAAGTGCCTGAATAAATATAATGAAGAGCTGACGGAAGCGAATAAGTCCAACATTGTGGAAAAACGTGAAAAAAGAAGCATTTGACGATGTCTACAATGAATTTGTCGCATCGTTATCCTCGAGGCTGAACACGGATCTGTGGGATGGAATTGAGCTTACCACGGATGGCAGTATTCAGACGAACAGCTTTTTTGCGGTATTTGAGAAGTATTGCGGTGAGATCTGAGATACAGTATGAAATGAGGTAGATTCTATGACGAAAGATATGACAAGTGGTTCACCGATGAAGCTCATTTTAGGATTTTCGGTGCCTCTGTTGTTTGGATTTTTGTTTCAGCAGTTTTACAATCTGGTGGATACCCTGATTGTTGGAAGATTTCTGGGCGTGGATGCACTTGCGGCAGTGGGATCGACCGGTTCGCTGAACTTTCTGATTATTGGATTCTGCATGGGAGTGTGCAACGGTTTTGCCATTCCTCTGGCGCACCGGTTTGGAGCCGGCGATTATAAGGCAATGCGTGCGTTTATGATGAATGCCGTCTATCTGGCGGTGATCTTTGCGGCGGTCATGACAGTGTTTACGGTGGCATTCTGCCGGCCGATCTTACAGCTGATGCAGACGCCGGAGAATATTATTGACGATGCCTACACCTACATTGTCATTATTTTTGCGGGAATTCCGGCAACCTATCTGTACAATCTGGTGTCCGGTGTGATAAGGTCGATGGGTGACAGCAAGACGCCTCTGATTTTTCTGGCGCTGGCTGCATTTGTGAATATCGGACTGGATCTGCTTTTAATTATTGTATTTCCGATGGGAGTTGCCGGAGCGGCGCTTGCAACCGTGATCTCGCAGGCATTTTCCGGTATTGCGTGCGTCATCTACAGCAAGAGAAGGTTTGAGATCCTGCACACCGATGAGGAAGAGCGGAAAGTGAATAAGGGCTACATGAAAACACTCTGCGGCATGGGTGTGCCGATGGGATTACAGTATTCGATCACTGCAATCGGCAGCGTAATCCTACAGAGCGCAGTCAACACGCTCGGATCGAATGCCGTGGCATCCATGACGGCGGGAAGCAAGATCGGTATGTTCTTCTGCTGCCCGTATGATGCGCTCGGTTCCACAATGGCAACCTACGGCGGACAGAACGTGGGAGCGAAGAAGTTAGACCGCTTGAGCGGCGGATTAAAAAGCGGCGGGAATTCTGGGAATCGGATATTCGATCCTGGCGTTCGTGGTGCTGTGGCTTTGCGGCAATCAGCTTGCCATGTTTTTCGTGGAGAGTGCACAGGCGGAGGTCATTGCAAATGTAAGGCTGTTTCTGGTATGCAACAGTGCCTTCTACATTCCGTTGGCTTTGTGAATATTGTGCGGTTTTTGATTCAGGGGTATGGGATACAGCAAGTTTGCAATTCTGGCAGGCGTCTTTGAGATGGCGGCGCGTACCCTGGTCGGATTTGTGTTTGTTCCGATGTTCGGCTATCCGGCAGCGTGCTTTTGCAAGCCCGGTCGCATGGATTTTTGCTGACTGTTTCCTGTTCCCGGCATATTTCCATGTGTTGAAGAAGACGAAGAAAATGTTGAGCGAGCCTGTCCGCACGAGCGTGGCATAGCAAGCAGGCATGGTACCGGCTGAGTGTGGCATGGCATCGGCTGATGCATAGCAGTTATAAGAAGAATGGAGTATTTATGGCAGAGATTTTAAAGGCAATTATATTTGGTATCGTGGAGGGAATTACGGAGTGGCTGCCGATCAGCAGCACCGGACATATGATTCTCTTAAACGAGTTTCTGACACTGGATGTGAGCGCAGAGTTTTGGGATATGTTTCTGGTAGTGATCCAGCTGGGAGCGATTTTGGCGGTTGTGGTGCTGTTCTGGAATCTGATCTGGCCGTTTGCGCGCAGTTCCTCGGAAGCAGTCGTTGCTGCGGGTCAGAATGAGAAGAGCGGTTCTCTTGCAAAGAGAGAATACTGGGTGTTAGGTCCCGTCACGGTGCGCATGCCGGTCATTATCAACTGGTGCAAGATCGTGGTGTCCTGCCTGCCGGCAATCGTATTTGTTGTGCTGGGGCTGGATGAGACCTGCGACAGACTGTTTTACAATCCGGTGTGTGGGCGGTGGCACTGATTGTGTTCGGTGTTGCCTTTATTCTGGTGGAGAATCACAATGCAGCAAAGCAGGCACCCGTGGAGCAGATGCGGGACATTACGTTTCAGATGGCGATTCTGATCGGTTTGTTCCAGCTGCTCGCGGCTGCGTTCCCGGGAACGTCGCGCTCCGGTGCAACGATTATCGGTGCGCTCTTAATCGGTGTGTCAAGGAAGGCTGCGAGTGAGTTTACGTTCATTCTGGCGATTCCGGTGATGCTCGGTGCAAGCCTGCTAAAATTGATGGACTTCGGACTTCATCTGACCGGGACGGAGGGGCGGTTCTGCTTTCCGGTATGGTCAGCGCGTTTCTGGTGTCGGTTGTCGTCATCAAGTTCCTGCTCGGATATATCAGAAAGCATGACTTTAAAAGTGTTTGGCTGGTACCGCATTGGGCTCGGCGTGGTGGTGCTTTTTTGTACTTTTTTATGCTGAAATAGAGGTGACGGATGAGTATTTTAAATGTAGAACACTTGACGCATGGATTCGGTGACCGTGCGATTCTGGATGATGTGTCCTTCCGCCTGTTAAAGGGGGAGCATATCGGTCTTGTCGGAGCGAACGGTGAGGGAAAGTCGACGTTTCTGAATATCGTTACGGGAAAGCTGATGCCGGACGAGGGAAAAGTGGAGTGGGCGAAAAATGTGCGGGTCGGTTACCTCGACCAGCACTCGACACTCACCGCGGGAATGACGATTGAGAGTGTCTTAAAGTCAGCATTTTCGTGGCTGTTTGCGTTGGAAGAGAAGATGAATCGGATCTGTGATGCGCTCGGCGAGGCAGACGAGTCGCAGATGGATGCCATGATGGAAGAACTCGGCGTGATACAGGACACCCTGACGATGCATGATTTTTACACGATCGACGCAAAGGTGGAGGAGGTTGCCAGAGCGCTCGGACTCTTAGAACTCGGGCTGCACCATGATGTGACCGATCTAAGCGGTGGGCAGCGCATGAAGGTGCTGCTGGCAAAGCTTCTTCTGGAGAAGCCGGACATTCTTCTGCTGGACGAGCCGACGAACTATCTGGACGCGGAGCATATCGCGTGGCTGACACGCTATCTGCAGGAGTACGAGAATGCGTTTATCCTGATCTCGCACGACATTCCGTTTTTGAACGATGTTGTCAATATCATCTACCACATGGAGAACCAGCACCTCGACCGCTATGTCGGCAACTACGACAAGTTTGAGGAAGTCTACGCGGTAAAAAGGCACAGCTTGAGGCGGCATACCGCAAACAGCAGCAGGAGATCAGTGAATTAAAAGATTTCGTGGCGCGCAATAAGGCGCGCGTATCCACCCGCAACATGGCGATGTCGCGGCAGAAAAAGCTGGACAAGATGGACGTCATCGAGCTTGCGGCGGAGCGCCCGAAGCCGGAGTTTTCCTTCCCTGTGGGACGCACGCCCGGCAGATATATTTTTGAGACGAAGGATCTGGTGATCGGCTATGTGGAGCCGCTCTCGAAGCCGCTTTCGATCGCACTGGAACGCGGACATAAGGTGGCGCTGATCGGTGCAAACGGAATCGGCAAGACAACACTTTTAAAGAGTCTACTAGGTCTGATTCCCGCGCTTGGCGGCGGTGTCGAGCAGGGCGAGAACCTCATGATCGGCTACTTTGAGCAGGAGATCAAGGGGGAGAACAAGCGCACCTGCATTGAGGAGATCTGGGAGGAGTTCCCGGCATTTCCCAGTATGAGGTGCGTTCCGCCCTGGCCAGATGCGGTCTGACCACAAAAGCATATCGAGAGCCAGGTGAGAGTCTTAAGCGGCGGCGAGCAGGCGAAGGTGCGGTTGTGTAAACTGATGAACCGAGAGACCAACGTTCTGCTTTTAGACGAGCCGACCAACCATCTGGATGTGGACGCGAAGGAAGAATTAAAGCGTGCGCTGAAGGAGTACCGCGGAACGGTTTGTTAATCTGCCATGAGCCGGAGTTTTACCAGGATATCGTGGGGAGAGGTCTGGGACTGCTCGAAGTGGACGACGAAGATTCTCTGATAAGAGGCCGGCAGAATGACATGAGGGGGGAAACGAAATGAAGCCCGATTATTATGATGAGTTTCAATGCATCGCGGATGCGTGCAGTCTGACATGCTGTCAGGAATGGAAGATTGCGGTGGACCGTAAGACGGCTGCCGCATGGAAAAACAGAAACCGGAAGGGGTCCGTCCGAAAAGACGGACCTTATCTGATTATACAAAAAAAATGCGGGGATGGACGAATCATTACGCTTGATGAAAAAAATGCGCTGTCCGTTTCTGGATGAGAGAAAGCTCTGCCGGCTGGTTTTTAACCTACGGGGATGCGGTTTTGTCGGAGACCTGCATACGGTGTTTCCGCGCGAGAAACATGAGGTGGCGGCGGGGGATCACGGAATATTCTCTGATGCCCCTGCTGTCCGGCGGTCGTGGATCTGCTTTGGGGACGGGAGTGCATCCGATTTTCGGATGAGGCAGACAGTGCCTCCTACGGCGCATATGAAGCGGTGTATGGGGTGAGAAAACGTTTCCTCACAATCATGTCAGACCACGGCAGTGGAATTTGGCCTTCTGGCACAGAGTCTTTGCACGTTGTTTTACATGGCGCTTGATCTGTGCGACGCTGGGAACTTCATGGAAGGCGGAAGTCCCCAAATACGGGGATGCGCCTTTTAGAAAAGAACTTGCCGATGCGGTGGAGCATGCCGGAGCGGATTGCTGGGCGGCATTTGTGGAGCGCAATGAGCCTGTTTTTGGATCTGGCGGAGAACTACCGGAAGGAAGGGCTGTATCGTGCCTTCTTAACACCGGCGGCAGAGGAAGCGGAACAGATCGCGGAAATTACGGAAGATCCGTAAGGAAGATCTCGATGCATTTGCGCAGGCATTTTCTCCATATGAGGCACTGATGCGGTGCTATCTGCAGTCAGAGATTTTTTCGGAGTGTCTGGGGGGAGCCGGACGACGTATCATTCTTTAAAGTATCTTTGAATACTTTGGACAGTGTTTCTTCAGTCTCTTTAGTCTCTTCAGCATTTTCTTCTTTCAGGGAATCGGTAAGGTCTGCATCGATTCGCATGAATTTGAATTTCTCATTACGCTGCTCTAACTGGCTGATGAAGGAGGTATCGATATTGTGATTTAAGATAACTGCATCCATGCCCTGTTCCTTGAACATCTTGATATACTGTCCCTGCTGAACCGGATCGGTAACATAGTAAATCGGTTTTCTTTCATCCTTTTCGTCTGAGTCAGAAGCAGTATCAGCGGTCTTATCAGCATCAGACACATTGTCTGAAGCGGTATCTTCAGCCTTTGTATCTTCGGTATTTCCTTCCGTATTTTCTTCTGCTTTTTCGTCTTCTTTCAGAAGCTCCGGAAGAGTAAGGTACTTATCATCTAAGTTCTTAAAGAGAATGTAATCATTCATCTTGTCACAGAACTTGGTATCTTTTAAGCAGCCGAATTTGATAAATGGGCTGATGTCATCCCAGTATTTTTCGTAGCTTTCTTTTTCGGTCTTGCACATACCGATTAATTTATCTGCAACTTTTTTGCTGATGTAATCGGAAATTTTCTTTACAAAGCCATCGTTCTGCAGAGCACTACGGGAAACATTAAGCGGAAGGTCAGGACAGTCAATCACGCCCTTTAAGAGCATTAAGAATTCCGGAATCACTTCCTTAATGTTATCTGCGATAAATACGTTCCTTCGATGGAATCGTATTCATCAGGGAGAGAACTTTCCACCGCTCGTTCCTGTGCAGGCACCGTTTTTTTCACAGTCCAGGCCACAGCCTTGGCATAGTAAGCATCTGCTGGGACATCAAAGAAGATGCCCATCTCCGATGATACTTCGCTGATTGCCGCTCCAGTCTGACCTCAGCCCCTTTGCGCTGAGCTTTGGCCGGCGCCTTAGAGCAGCGCTCAAGTACCTCTCTTGGTTTGACCGTGATCAGATAACTTGTAAGAAATACTGTTTTACCCCCTGACGGTGTCTGTGATCGGTGCGGACAACGGAAGTGTTACGGCCAGCACACTGCCGCTGTCATTGCTTTTCTCCACCCAAACGCGGCCGCCGTGGAGCCGTGCGATCTCCCACACCAGCGGAAGGCCGAGTCCCGCTCCGCCAAGCTCGCGGCTGAGGGACTTGTCCACGCGAAAAAAGGGCTGGAAGATACTCTGCCAGAACTCCCGTGGGATTCCGCGGCCAGTATCCGTTACATGGATGACCACCTGTCCGTCCCGTTGCTGAACATCCACCTTCACCATACCATCGGGACGGTTGTATTTGACGGCATTCTCCACCAGATTGAAAAACATACGGCAAAGCAGCATATCGCTGCCGACAACGGTAACATCCTCCCCCTCACGCGAGAGGGAAATTCCATTGCGCTCGGCCAGCGGGGCGAGGTCGGCAAAGACCTCATCGATCATGGGTGAAAGCAGAATGACATCGTTGCGCGGAACGGACTGAAGATCGCTCATGTCCAGCAGCGCATGCGTAAGCCGACTGAGCCGCTGGACTTCGTCCTGCAGGGCGGCGAGGAACGCCGCGCTTTCCGGCAGAATATCCGGATGCTCATCGGGGAAAAGCTCCAGTTGTGTTTGCAGCAGCGTCAGCGGCGTGCGCAGTTCATGGGCCGCGTTGCCGATGAACTGCCGCTGGGCGTCAAAGCCGCGGCTCAAGCGCTCCAGCATTTCATTGAGGGCGTGGGTGAGGGAGCGAAGCTCCGGCAGGGTCTCTTCGCCGAGCCGGATCTCGGAAAGGTTGCTTGTCTCCACCTGTTCGGCCTGTTGTGCAAAACGGCGCAGCGGACGCAACGCACGACCGCTGACGAAATAGGCCAACATACCACCGAGCAGTGCGATTGCTGCTGTGATGTACCAGTTTGTTGTGCGGAAACGCGCCTGCGCCCCACTGACAACGATCGTCAAGCCCTCACCGGGCGGGACAAGCTGCGGGTCAAAGCTGGCAGTCTCTTCGTCCTCGAGGACAATAGGGCATAGTCTTGAAGTGAATCCGCGATGGAGTCCATATAATATACGCCAGACGAGCAGAGCAACAGATTCATGGAAACGCAGGTGACACCTGTAAGCAGGACGGTCATCAGCGTGATGCGCCATTGGAGAGACAGCTTCTTCATTCTTCCGGTCCTCCCAACAGATACCCTTCTCCGATGCGGTTATGAATGGGATCATAGCCCATCGCAGTGCGCAGCTTTTCGCAGTGCGGAGATGTGGACGCGGATAGAGTTGCTGAAGCCGTCCACGCTATTGTCCCAAACATGGTCGATCAGTTCCTCCTGACTGACCGGGCGGCCCTGATTGAGCAGCAAATACTCTAAAATACCGCTCTCTTTTTTTTTTGGTGAGGGAGACGTCCTGTCCGTTCACCGCGGCGATGCGGCTTCTTGTGTCGAAGCGCAGTGTGCCGAAAGGAGAGACACACATCCGGCTGAATGAACTGCCTCTGGGTCAAGCTGCGGATGCGCGCTTCCAGTTCGGCCAGTGCAAAGGGCTTGGAGAGATAGTCGTTGGCACCTGCGTCAAGGCCATCCACCTTGTCGGCGGTGCCGCTGCGGGCGGAGAGGATCAGTACCCGCGTTTCGCGGTCAGTCTGCCGCAGTGTGCGCAGCACGCTCATGCCGTCCAGTTTGGGCAGGTTCAGATCCAGCAGCACCAGATCGTAGCGCTCCACCTCCAAAAGC
>VOFC01002385.1_pt1 | contig 14230 bp, 27 predicted proteins | sample 5384161 | NCBI WGS metagenome assembly VOFC01 (sample SAMN12384722, study PRJNA508395) | human gut metagenome | isolation source: healthy gut B | host: Homo sapiens | reverse complement strand
TGAACAGAACTTAGGTAAGGATAGACATAGTCCTTCTAAGATGCGTGTTCATTCTAAGGGTATTCCTGCTGTGACTTATTACCAGTGTCTAGAGAATAAGGAAGATCATGCACTTGTAAGATGTCGTCTAGAGACTGGTAGAAAGCATCAGATCCGTGTTCATATGGCTTCTATTGGTCATCCTATTCTAGGTGAGGAGATTCAGTAATCTTCTGATAAATAGGTTCTACATCTAAACCAATATGTTTCATATACTTCTTAAAGTTCTTCGCAAACTTATAAAAAATAAGGAAACCCATAATACCCGGCGTATTGAGTTTAAACATCTTTGTCATCAGTTCTAGAAAATCCGGATAAGAGATATCTAGCTTATGTTCATAGAAACAGGCCATATCTGCGGCACAGACACTTGCACATCCTGCACGTCTTGCCCATTCATCTGAAAACCAGTCCTGGTCTCCACCATAATAGTCTTGATTATCTTTATGAAAGATCATGATAGGAAGTTCTTTTTTTCATTTTGTATACTCCTTCATATGGATTTTCACAATAAAGCAGTTTTCTCCTTCTACATCTCCTTCAATGATATAGGTATCATCAATATGAGTAAGATAGAGTTCAATTGTCTGATGAGCGAGTATTTCTTTTTTATAGTTAATAGAAATAGAATCCATAAAATGATTTTCATAGGCTTCTACAGGAATCAAGTTAGAAGCGATACGTAAATAATGGGTATTGTTTAAATGTCTATTTGTATCTATATCACTATAAGGTACAGTATAAGTACTTACTAATTGTCTATCATCTTGCTTAAAGAGTGTTTCTGGGTCTTCTTTGACCAAGTCTGGGTTATCAGGAAGAGTTAATCCTGCACGCTTAGGAGATGTAATACGACGTCTCTTTAGTTCGATAAGAGTCCAGATAGAACGGCATTCACCAATACGTCTACCTTCTTTTTCTATATAGTAGAATCGAGGAAAAATCACATTAGAATAATGTCCAATCTCTGTAGTAAGAGTAATTTCATCATCTTCATAAATAGGTTCAGTTAATATAAGTGACTGTTTAGAAACAACATAACCATACTTTCCCTTCATTGATTCTTTATAGAATCCTGATAAAGAACCATCTACAGTTGCTAGACGTGAGAAATAGACAAAAAATATTTTCATCTCTTAAACGACCTGTATAGTCACATTGATCGTTCTGTATTGTGTAATGAAGTGTATACATTTTCATTTTCCCCCTTTTTTATGTATTATACTTCTTCTTTTTCATTTGTCCATACAAATAAGGTATAGCCAAATTGAACAGTTCAATGTATAATTATAAGAAGAATAAAGGAGAGAACAGAATGGATCGGGTTTTAATTATACTTGCATTTCTTGTTGGACTCGTTGGTCTCTACTTTACATATATGATTGTGAATGTAGTTGTAACTATTATTAAATCTAAGAAAAGAGATCATTCATTAAAATTCTGTATGAGTCCTGCAGGTAAGGCTTTTTATATTGGTCTTACAGTACTTTATTTTGTAGTATTATTTGGTTGTATCGCTTTTATGATTTCAACATACAATGCTCACAAAATGAACTACATTTCAAACGCTTTAAGTGTATGGGCTATTTATTCAATCATCTATTCAATGCAGATTGCGAACCTTGTATTAGTTGGTAGAAAAAATATGCTTGTAGGTCGTCTTCTTATCGATTATCGTAAGATGAAGAGAATCAACTTCAATACAAATAACGAAATCACATTTGTATTCGCGCAAAAGAACTTTAGATTCTCTACACGTTGGTTGATAAACAGCTTTTAAGAAAAGCAGTAACAGGAAGAAGCTAATAAAAAAAGATTCCGTGAGGAATCTTTTTTTATTTACTCTGGTTTTTCAAACTGACTATAGTAAAGGTTATGATAGAAACCATTCTTCTTTAATAATTCTTCATGGTTACCCTGTTCAATGATATTTCCGTCTTTCATCACAATAATCTGATCTGCTTTTTGAATAGTAGAAAGACGATGGGCTACAATAAAGGTTGTTCTACCAATCATCATTGTATCAAAAGCATCCTGAATTTGTCTTTCTGTACGTGTATCAATAGATGAAGTGGCTTCATCAAGAATCAACATAGGTGGATTTGCGAGCATGATTCTTGCGATAGATAAAAGCTGTCTTTGTCCTTGTGATAAGTTACTGCCTTCTTCTGCAAGCATCGCATCATAGCCACCTTTAACTGAATAATGAATTTATGAGCATGGGCTTTTTTAGCAGCCTCAACGATTTCTTCATCTGTCGCATTATTTGAGCCATACGCAATATTATCTCTAATAGTACCTTTAAATAACCATGTATCCTGTAATACCATACCATAGAGACTTCTTAAGTAAGAACGATCCATCGTTTGTGTATTGATACCATCAATAGAGATAGAACCACTTTGAGGATCATAGAAAACGCATTAATAAGTTAATCAATGTTGTCTTACCACATCCTGTAGGTCCAACAATCGCAATTGTTTCACCTGCATTGACATGAAGATTAAAATCAGTGATCAATGGTCTTTCAGGTGTATAACTGAAATTCACATTGTTTAAGTCAATAACACCTTGTGGATTATCAATAGTCTTGGGATGTTCTGGGTTTTTAATACCTGGTTCATCAATAATCTTAAAGACACGCTCAGCACAGGCTAAAGCTGTTTCTAATTCAGTAAATACGTTAGAAATGTCATTAAATGGCTTTTGTGTACTGATTGGCATAAGTCAAGAATGATGATAAACCACCTACTGTAAGACCTCCACCAATGACACTAAAGGCTAATTCATAGATACATACTGTATCATAAACAATCGCATTCACGAAACGTGTAGAAGGATTCGCAAGTGCACCTAAGAACTGTGATTTAACACCGCTCTTAAATAAACGATCATTGATTTCATCAAACTTCTCTTCATTGATTGATTCATGTTGGAACGCTTTGACGACTTTCTGGTTTCCTACCATTTCTTCTACAAAACCACTCATTTCTCCACGAATAGATAATTGTTCCTGGAAGAACTTGAATGTATATTTCATGCAATAAGTGTTGCGACAATGAGAGAAAGTGGCGTTAATACAATAACAATCAAAGCCAGTTTGACATTCACATATAACATAAAGCCAATTGTGCCTAAAATTGTCGCAATACCACCAAAGAGGTTCGTAAAGCCCTGTAATAAACCATCTGAAATCTGATCAATATCGGCAATCATACGGCTCATCATATCACCATGTGTATGAGAATCGATATAAGAAAGAGGTAAGATCTGATATTGTTTAAAGAGTTCTGTTCTTAAATCTCTTTGTGATTTCATAAGTCATCTTATTAGATGCTCTAACTAAAAATAGTTGAATAATGCAGTCATCAATACAGAGAATGCAATATAGAAGATCTTTTGACTGAGTCCCTGGAAGAAAACCTGATGATAACCAATCATCTGGTCAATGGCTTTCCCAATAAGAATTGGTGTCAAAAGAGTGAATATAATATTAATTGTAGAAAATAATAATGCACCTACAAGATAGATACGATAAGGACGACAGAATGCCATAAGTCTTTTTTAAAGTACTTTTTTTATTCTTCATTATTCTGTCCTCCTTCCATCTGTGACATAACAATTTCCTGATAGACATCACATGTATTCATAAGCATATCATGAGTACCCTGTCCTACGACTTCACCATGGCTTAATACCACAATAGAATCTGCATGCATTAAAGCACTCACTCTTTGAGAAACAATAATAACTGTCATATTAAGCGTACTTAAAGCTTTTCTAAGTTTGCATCTGTCGCAAAGTCTAGTGCACTGGCGCTATCATCTAAAATAAGTATCTCTGGTTTTTGACTAATGCACGGGCAATAGTGAGTCTTTGTCTTTGTCCACCAGATACATTCTTACCACCCTGTTCAATATAAGTGTCTAAGCCTTTTTGTCATCTTATCGACAAACTCTTTAGATTGTGAAAGTTCTAATGCTTCATAGATTTCTTCATCAGTGGCATGAGGATGACCCCATTGCATATTTTCTCTGATTGTTCCTCCAAAGAGTGTGGCCTGCTGAGGCACAATACCAATCATATTTCTTAAATCCTTGAACTTATATGATTTAATAGGAAGGTCTTTGATACGGATTTCACCTTCAGCGACATCATAAAAACGAGGAATTAGGTTAATAAGTGTTGTTTTACCTGAACCTGTACCTCCAATGACACCGATTGTCTGACCTGGAAAGATATTGAATGATACATCAGTTAAGGCATTACCCGAATAGTATGAGAATGAAACATGATCATAAGTAATAAGGTTCTGATAGTCACTTGGAGCCTCATTGATTCCCTGGACAATATCTGGTTTCTGACTTAATACATCTGCACATCTTTTGTATGATGCACTGGCTTTATTTAAGATCACAATAACATTCGCAAAGACATACATAGAAAGTAAAGATCTGGTTCATATAATTAATAAGAGAGATGACTTCTCCTGTGTCATACTACCTGCATTGATTTTAAAGCCTGAGATATAAAGAATTGCGATAATCCCAAAGTTCACAATGATTGTAGTAGCTGGATTTAATACAAAGACTGAGGTTACCTGCAATGATCTGTTCTTCTTTTTTTTGTTTTGTGGTTGTTGATTCAAAACGTTTTTGTTCATTATCCTGCTGGTTAAAAGCACGAATGACTCTGACACCTGAAAGATTCTCTCTTGTGATGAGTGATACTTCATCAAGAATATGCTGGATATGAGAATACATAGGCGCTGTATGACTCATCACAAAGTAAATACTAAACGCAATAAGTGGTGCGACAATCACAAAGATAAGTGCTACCTGCCAGTTAATCACAAAACTCATAACCAAAGAACCAATAATTAAAAAATGGTGCGATCTTGAACATAAACGAATAACCATGGCAACAGCTAACTGAATCTGATTGATATCATTGGTGATTCTTGTGATTAAAGAAGGTGTACCAATAATATCAAGATCCTGATAATCATAACGGTTGATTGCACGATACATATCTTTACGCATAAGTGTACCTACACCCTGTGATGTAAGAGACGCAAAGTATTGACACACTAGTGAACTTGCATATCCTACTGTAGATAAACCAAAGATTACAAAAGCCATCTTTGTAATATAGTTTGTATTATGTACTGCAACACCATTATCAATAATAAGAGCTACAACCATTGGTATACATAATTCTAGAAATGTTTCTATAAGTTTAAATATAAAGCCTGAAATGGCCTGCCATTTATAAGGCTTTTAAATATTTCATTATATACATATTTTTTTCCTCCCTGTCCTTGCAACATTATAATCCTGTTTTATACTATATGTATAATATATATTTTATATAGAATCTATAGGAGATACATATGGAACTAAAACAGATGAAATACTTTAAGACAATTGTAGAAGAAGGGACTATAACACAGGCTGCACGTGTATTACATATTTCACAGCCTCCTCTTTCTATGCAGTTAAAAGCGATAGAAGAAGAATTAGATACAATACTGATAGAGAGAGGACATCGTCATATCACATTAACGCCTGCAGGGCACTTATTTTATCGTAGATGTAATCAGATGTTGAATTTATATGAACAGACAAGTAAAGAAGTACAAGGAGCGACCACACAGATCTTACGTTTTGGGATTACTTCTTCTAATGGTTATTTAATTACACATGATCATATGGATGTGTTTAGAAAGAAATATCCTAAGTTAGATATTCATATGAAAGAAGGAACAACCTATGAGATGATGGATGCCTTGCTAGCTCATGAAATAGATATTGCGTTAGTCAGAACACCGTTTGATTCTACGAATGTGAAATCATTTTTATTTAAACCTGAACCAATGATTGCGGTAGGACCTTCTACTCTTGTGAATGAAAAAAAGAACCATCTCATTGATTATCGAGATGATCCTGTTTTGATTCACAGACGTTATCGTCAGTTTATAGTAGATTATTGTTTAAATGAACTCCAATTCCAGCCACATATCCCTATTATTACAGATGATATACGTACTGCCTTAGTATGGGGTTCAATATTAGATCAGGTGGTTATTATACCAGAAGCGCTATACCATATATAGACTTAAATTCACAGACCTATACTAAACTTAAAGACAAGGGTCTCTATACATCTGCAGCCTTTATCACAAGAAAAGAAGAACTATCTCCAATCATAGAAACATTTATTTCTTTAATTATCAAAGACTACAAGATTTAAACTATTCTTCTTTACTTCTAGATGATAATGAGATGCTTTTACTTCTTCATCTAAGTTACATGGATACTGAGATTCTACATCCACTTCATCTACAGTAAAGACATGAGCATGTTTATCCTGATCAGTGTTTCACTTACTATCTTCTTAATATATAAAGGAATAAGTCCTTTATTAATTTGATCAAGAATCACAATATTCATGAGACCATCTTCTAATGATGCACGAGGAGCAATCTTATAAGCCCCACCATAATATTTCGCATTTGCACAGGCACATAAAGTAACAGGACCTTCATACAATAGTGTTCCATGGCTGGTCATCTTAATAGGATAAAATGGATACTGGACAAAGTTTCTTAGAATAGAATACTCGTATTGATGTCCTTTAAACATCTTAGGAACCTTCACATCATCATGAACATGATTCGCAATCACACTATCACAACCAAAACATGCATTATTAATAAAATAACGATTATTCATTAACACTGTATCAATAGGAATTGTTTTACCCTTTAAAGATGCTTTAAGTACTTCTTTAGAATCATTATTCTTAGAAATCATCTTAAAGAAGTCATTTCCTGTTCCATAAGGAATAACTACTAGTTCATGAGGTGTACCTATAAGTCCCTGAATGACCTGGTTCAACATTCCATCCCCACCAACACTATAAAAACGTGTTGGTTCTTTATAATATTTAATAATCTTCTTGGCATGATCAGGATAAGTACTCATGAATATGTCATAATCATAACCCTGCATCACTTCTCTAATTGTTTCTATAAACGGATGATGATCATAATCATCATCCACTGGTTTAAATAAAAATATATGTCTCATTATAGTTCTCCAAAAAAAGACTGGATGCATATCCAGTCTAGATCATATCAATAGTTTCTAGCCACTTTTTAACGCCTTTGACATCAGTAAATGCCTTTGCACGCTTAAAGTTCGCATTTGGTATCATCTTATTAAAGTGAGCAACACTCTTCTTGCTGGAATATTTCACATGGCCACGCCAGTTTTTTTCACTTATACACATAGGTACAATTGTTTTTTTACCTGATAAGTCATAATCCATACAGAATGAATCAATAATTAAAGGTTCATCCTTTTCCCAGCATGGATAAATAAGATATACAGTCTTATATTGATTAATATCATCAATTTGATTTTTTAAGAGTAGGTAATGTATCTAATACATGTTTATTCTTATAATCATGTTTATTTTCTTTAAGTGCTTTTTGCGTAAAATCATGCTTCTCTTTCTTTTCTATGTTCTTTAATTCTCTCTTTAAAGTCTGTAGAGTACTTCTTAGAAGTCTGTAAACAAAGTAAATCCCCTTCTGTATATGACTGTACTTGTTTTGCGAGTTCACGTTCTTCTCCATTGAATGAATAATATACAATCAATGTATCACTGAGACCACCTGTAATAGTTAAGGGGCATCACTTTCTGAATATTTGGTATTATAAGTACATCCTGATAATGTGATCAACATCAAACTTACCAAACGGCAGTTTTCAAAAAAACTTATCTGTCAAAGATTAATTTTTCCCACGGTTCATATCCTGTCATGTAGCCGAATTCTTCCTCCTTCCTGAATCCTTCAAGAAGTTTTTCTTTTACACTATCTAATATAGCTTCATCAATATCCCTGAATTTCATATGCTTATATAAATCGGACTTTCTAAAATCATACATAGTACCCACGTTATCAAGAAGATGTTTTACCACCTTATATGTTCCCTCTACATCTTTCCCTGCACATACAATATCAAGCATTGGCGAATACTCATTATATTACTTCTTCATCCACTGCTTCAAGCCTTCAAATATGTACAAAATAAGCTTTCTGGTGCTGCACCATGCCAATGTTTGTTTCTGGTGCAATATAAACTGTATCCCTGGTTTTCATTCCTGATAATACCCTCTTCCTGCAACATTAAGATCTGTCCTGCACCATGATTTAGTTGTTTCTTCCTGGTTCAAAAGTAACATTAAAATATTTAATTATTAATAGAATAGAGATAACTATTACCTACAAAATACTTAGCATATGCTGTATTCAATTTACCAATAGGATAAGGACTCTGTTTCTTGATATCTTCTAAAAGTATAATTCATGATTATTTCTCCATTTCATGTATACATCTGATTGCATTTAAAGTACGTGGATAACCAATATATGGCATGCAGTTAGAAATCACATTAAGGAGATAATGTGCATCATTACCTACATGGAAGTTTCCACCAATATGAGATTTTAATTGTGGTTCAGTACCAAGTCTTTGCTAGAAAACAGAATGTAATCATTTCTCTTTGTGCTCCAGTGAGTCCTATTCTTGTATAGTTATCACCAAAACAGTTACCTGCGAGCCATCTCTTGATATGACGTTTTTCTTCAGGACCACTTGTTTGGAATCCTCTCATATGTTCACCAAAGAGTTCACATTGTTTCTCATTACCAAGTTCTATACGATTGTCTCTATTTGTGGTAGATGCACTCTTTAATGGTTTATTCACATGTCTATTCATAATATTTAAGAATGGATAAACCATGCCAATACCAAGATAAGCCACAGCTTGATAAAGGACTTCCTGAATTTCATCAGCTGTGAGATATTTCAATAAATCATCTAACATATCCTTAAATAAATCCTGAGCTTTTGTGCCTACAAGTACTGCAGTAATAGATAAGTATCTACTCTTATCATCCAAAGTGGTATCATTGATTACTTCTTCACTTATAAAATGTGAATAAAAAGTCATAAAATTCTGGATCTTTGTCTTTAAAATTTTCCATAAATGTATATTTCATAGTCTTCACCTCTACAACTATTCTATTAATAATAAGTAGAAAAAAGTACAATGCCAGTTTTTTGTATTATGCTATAATGTGGGTGCATAGTGAGGAGGAACATTCAATGATTGAAATTGGACAAGTTGAACAATTATTAGCTGTTTCTAAATATGGAACATTATCTAAAGCAGCTGAAGCATTACATATCTCTCAGCCAGCACTTTCTCGTGCCATGCAGAAGCTTGAAGAAGAACTGCAGGTTTATTTTTTGACCGTGAAAAGAATCGTATTACTTTAAATGCGACTGGTAAAGTGGCTGTTGATTATGCACAGAAAGTATTATTTTCTGCAAATGATATGATTGCTCGTGTACGTGAATATAATCGTATGACTCATACAATTAGTATTGGAGCATGTGCACCTGCACCTTTATGGGATTTAGTACCTTATGCAGGAAAGATATATGAAAACATGGCTGTTTCTTCAGAAATTAAAATGCCAGATATCTTATTATCTGGTTTGGAGAATGATTTATATACATTTGTTGTATTAAATAAGATTCCTGAGAGTAAAGAATTATATTATGAGTTATATGATACAGAAACATTGTATTTCTCATTAGCACTTGATCGTTCTCTTGCAGATAGTAAAGCATTATTCTTTAAGAATCTAGATGGTCAGACAATGCTTTTTGTTTTCTAGAATCGGTGTATGGTATCCAATGCATTTAGAAACACAGCCTCATACTCATTTTATTCTTCAGGATAATAGAGAAGTATTTATGGATCGACTCAGAATTCTACTCTTCCTACATTTATTTCTGATTTATCTATAGAAAGAGATGGCAAGCCAGATAATAGAAAGATTATTCCAATCATAGATAAAGAAGCGACTAATAGTTTCTATCTTGTATGTAAGAAAAAAAGAACAAGAAACTATTAGAACCACTTTATCGTCTTTGTAGAAAAAAGATTAGAAAAGAAAAAAAGAAGTAGTTATTAAAAACTACTTCTTTTTAGAATCCTAGATAACCTAGAATAGCACTGACATAGAATAAGATACCTGCAACGATTAATAAATAGTTAGACCAAGTGTTTTTCTTCTTTAAATAGAATGTATTCGCCTGTTCCCCTAAATAAATAGGATATTCCTGTCCTTTTACATAATCTTTTTCAATCTTTTTCTACTTTAAATTCCTGGATAGATGCCTGGTTATACTTCTTTGTACCATAAGAATACTGGAAGATAGGACGACAATATAAGTTATTGACTTTCTTATAACCATGGTAAATTCCTTTAATTTCTCTTTTATCTTTCTTAAAGAAGATTTCATAGATTCCATAAGCCATGAGTAGTGTTCCTAAAATAATAGATAGGATAATCATGAATGGAGATCCTGACTTAAAAAGAGAAGAATGAAGTGTTCATATTCATATATTCTACCTCCATAGAGTATTCTACCAATATTTCGTGAGTAAACAATATTTTTTTTGATTTTTCGTGTATAATATAGAATGTAATTAAAGGGGTTCTCATGGATATTATTAAAAACTTAAAGTCACGTTTTGATTCTGTGCAATGTGATTTTCTTATTGCGATTGCTTAAATATTCCTTCCTTTCTATATTACTGTAGTGATTCATGCAATTATATTCTTTAAATGGATTAAACAGGGTGAAGTAAAGAAAGGTTATGAAGAAACAAAACGAAGCAAATATATTATTTTCTTCTCAGCACTTATTTTCTTAACAAGTGTCTTTTATCAGAACTGGCCAGGGGCTGGTGTATCTTTAGGTTATTTGATGTTATATAGTATGACACTTGTATATAGACGTCATGCAAGTGAAGAACTATTTGATACAATGTTGAATATAGTGATTGGTTTAAGTGTATTTGCAGCTGTATGGGCTATTATTGAATATATATTCATCTTAAGACAGTTTGATCTTGAGGGATGGTATTTGGTTGTATTTAATGCACCACAGTATCGTACAAATGCGATGTTCTTTAATGCGAACTACTATGCAATGATGATTGAGTTCTTTGTGGCTATTTGTTTCTATAAGTTCTTGAAGTATACTCATAATCATGGATTCATGAATCATATTAAAGAAATAGTGATTATTGGTTTAATTACATTACTTAACTTATTCTGTCTATATTTAACAGGATGTCGTACTGCATGGCCTGCACTTGCTGGTGGTCTTGCGATTATGTTGTTGTTTAATCGTAATTACAAGAGTTTTGGTGGTATTTGTCTTTGTAGGTGCGGCGGGTGTTGGTTTCTTTATTGCGAAACCTCAATATATTCCACGTATGAGCAATATTGTGAAGTACTTAGGGGTAAGAAAACATATCTGGGAAGTTGCTATTCAGAACATTAAGACACATTTCTTATTTGGTGAAGGACCTATGACATATTGGCATATTTATGCACAATATAATGGGCATCCTACACAGCATTCACATAATATCTTTATTGATCCTGTTTTATGTTTTGGGATTATAGGATTATTGGTGATCGCACCGTTCTTCATTGAAAATATTAAACGTTTATATCGCTTATTAAGAACTAAGTGTAACCCTACTCTTGTTGCTTTAATTGTAGGCTATATTGTGATGATTTATATTCATGGATTACTCGATTATACAATCTTCTTTGTATCAACTGGATTCTTATTTGCAATGATAGTAAGCAGCTTTGACATTTATAGAAAAGAAATTGATCAATAAGGCAATGATTCATTGCCTTTTTAATAAGGAGAAAAAAAATGGATAAAAAACTTTATGAGACTTATGTAAGAATCTTAAACAAGGAACTCGTAACTGCCATGGGATGTACAGAACCTATCGCAATTGCGTATGCAGGAAGTCTCGCAAGAAAGACATTAGGTGGTATGCCAAATAAGATATTAATTGAAGTCAGTGGTAACATCATCAAAGAATGTTAAGAGTGTTATTGTGCCTCATACTCATGGAAACAAAGGTATTGAAACAGCTGCCTGTATTGGTATTACAGGTGGAGATGCAGAAGCAGAATTAGAGGTTATTAGTCATGTGAAGGAAGAAGATATTATTGCGATGACTGAACTTATGAAGAGTGCTTCTATTAAAGAATACAGCCTTTTAGAATCCCTTATTCTTTAGATATTCGTTTAACTGTATCTAATGATGAACATGAAGCAATGGTACATATTGCGGGAACACATACACATATTATAGAAATGACAAAAGATAATGAAACTATTGTATGTGGAGAAGCATTAAAACAGACTATTGATGAAGACTATTTGACTCTTACTATGCATAATATTTATACTTTTTGCGAAAGAAGTAGAGATTAATGATGTAAAAAGAGTTATTAGATCAGATGATTGAATGTAATACTGCCATTGCACAAGAAGGAATGCATGGTGATTATGGGGCTAATATTGGTAAGGTGATTGCAATTAGAAAAAAGATTTACCAAGTCTATTAAAGGCCTATCACAAATTTTGGTAGTGATGCGAGAATGAATGGTTGTGAACTACCTGTAGTAATTAATTCTGGTAGTGGTAACCAGGGATTAACTGTATCCGTACCTCTTATTATTTATGCAGAAAGAGAACATTTAGATAAAGAGAAGTTATATCGTGCTCTTGTGATTTCTAACTTAACAGCCATTCATTTAAAGACTGAGATTGGTCGTTTATCTGCTTTCTGTGGAGCAGTAAGTGCGGGTCTTTGCATGTGGTGCAGGACTTGCTTATTTAAAGGATGCAAGTGAAGAAGTGATGAATCATACAATCGTGAATGCCTTGGCTATTACTTCTGGTATTATCTGTGATGGTGCTAAAGCAAGCTGTCTTTGCCAAGATTGCGGTAAGTGTAGAAGCTGGCATTCTAGGTTATGATATGTATATGAATGGTCAGCAGTTCTATGGTGGAGATGGTATTATTTCTAAGGGTATAGAAAATACAATCCATAACATCGGTGTATTAGGAAGTCAAGGTATGGCTTCTACTGACCAGGAAATTATTAAAATCATGTGTGAATAGTAAAAGGCGCCGATTGGCGCCTTTTAGTGTCCTATTTCGTCATATGTATATAAGTGTATATCATGTTCTTTAAGATACTCTTTGAGTTCTTCTGAACATAACATCTCTGCTTCTTTTGTACGATTAAGAGTAAGAGAAGAAGTACGTAGTATTTGTGCATCCAGATATCCTGGATGACAAACTAATAAGTCACAACCATCATCATGTGCATTCTCTACCATTTCTTTAAAAGATTTAAAAGGATCATACCCTTCCTTCATACTTTCCATATGCATATAGAGTTTTTCTCCTGCCAATTCAACAGGTGTCCCATCAAAAGAAATGTCATTGAACTTTAAATTGTGTCTTTTCGCAACAATTTCAATACCTTTTAATAGATTATCACTGGCTACTGCATGAGCTTCAAAATAAGAAGGCTCAAGATGAGTTATCTCTTTAAATCTTTTATATTGTGCTTCTATTTCTATAATGGCTTCTTCTAGTACTACAAAGTCTTCTTTTACTTTGTCTATATGTTCTACTTGATTTGAATTGTCCATTTTCATCTACAAGACTTGGAATAAGTTTTGGATCACTGATAGGAGTACCAATACATACATTAGTATGCTGTCCTAAACAGATATCTAAATCCTTTACAAGTTCATAGCCTTCTACAGAATCAGGCATATTCACCATAAAACCAATATTCTTAATCACACCATTTTTTTACTGTATCATATATACCATAATTCACACCTCATCAGCACCTAAAATCATCAGCACGTACCATAATCTTCATAACAAATCCTCCTAAATAAAAATGATCCTGGTTATCATACTTATTATATATATATACAATACATAATAAGATCATACCGCCAGGATAAAAGCTTTTTCTATATATAGTTTACCTTATAGTGTAAGCGTTGTCAATTAAGACAAATAAAAAACCAGGTGCACTGCCACCTGGTCTAAAACGCAATATATTTCCGCGACTAGACGAATATTATTGCGTTTTTATTATATGTGATATTCTTCTTTTTATGCAAGAGAAAGGGCTATAACGAATAGATAGTATTTTATCATCTAACCTTTTAATCGGCTTTCAATATCTGATGCA
>VOFC01000704.1_pt1 | contig 14246 bp, 25 predicted proteins | sample 5384161 | NCBI WGS metagenome assembly VOFC01 (sample SAMN12384722, study PRJNA508395) | human gut metagenome | isolation source: healthy gut B | host: Homo sapiens | reverse complement strand
TTTCTATAAGTGATTCTCTCACATAAAAAGCCGCTCCGTTGGGCATGGATAAAGCAGACATTCACTGCAGAGGATCAAAGGAGGCTTTTATGGGATCTATCTGGTCTCAGACCTGCTCTATTGGGCGCAGGCCGCCCCTCCGGGGCATTTGAAAACTCAGGCCGCAGTGGTAGGGGCGGGATGGCCGGGGTGCTGACGGCCTATGCCCTCCAGCAGGCCGGGCTTTCAGTCGTTGTCCTGGAGGCCGGCCGGATCGCCGGCGGGCAGACCCAAAACACCACGGCCAAGATCACCTCCCAGCACGGCCTGATCTATAGCAGGCTGATCCAGTCCTTTGGGGGAGGAGACCGCCAGGCGGTATGCCAAAGCTAACCAGGATGCGGTCCGGGCCTATCAGGACCTGATCGACGTCCAAGGCATTTCCTGCGACTGGGAGGAGCGATGTGCCTATCTCTACGGCCCTGACGTCACTGTCTTACAGGAGGAGGCGGAGGCCGCCCGGCGCCTGGGCCTGCCGGCCTCGTTCACCAGGGAGGTCTCTATCCCCATCCCCCACGATGGGGCGGTCTGCTTTGAAGGGCAGGCACAGTTCCACCCCCTGAAATTCCTGAAAGTGCTGGCGGACCAGCTGACCATCTACGAGCAGAGCCGGGTCCTCACCGCGGGAGGGGGACCTCCTGACCACAGAGCTGGGCTCGGTCCAGGCGGAGCACATCGTTTTCGCCTGCCATTTTCCCTTTGTCAACTTTCCGGGGATGTATTTCGCCCGGATGCACCAGGAGCGCTCCTATGTGCTGGCCCTGCAGGGCGCTCCGCCTGTGGACGGCATGTTTCTGGGAGTGGGACGGGACACCTTCTCTCTCCGCACCTATGGGGAATTGCTCCTGCTGGGCGGCGGAGGCCATCGCACCGGCGAGAACACCGAGGGGGGGCCGGTATGACCTGCTCCGGCGGAAGGCCCGGGAGTGGTTCCCCCAGAGCCAGGAGACCGCCCACTGGTCTGCCCAGGACTGCATGCCGCCTGACCATGTGCCCTATATCGGCCCTACTCTTCCAGCCATCCCGGCTGGTATGTGGCCACTGGGTTCCAGAAGTGGGGCATGACCTCCTCCATGGCGGCCGCCACCCTCCTGTGATATGATCCAGGGCAGGGACAACCCCTATGCCGGCCTTTTTCTCCCCAGCCGTCTGGACCCCGCGGCGCTGCCCGGCATCCTGACGGAGGGCGGGCAGGCCGTCAAGAGTATGGTCAAGCGATTCTTCCAGATCCCAGCAGAGGCGGCCAAAGATATCCCGGCCGGACACGGCGGGATCGTGTTCCTCAACGGGAAAAAGGCCGGGGTCTACCGGGACGAGTCGGGGGCGCTCCACCCGTGGACATCCGCTGCCCCCCACCTGGGCTGCCAGCTGGAGGGGGACCCGGACGAGAAGACCTGGGACTGCCCCCTGCCACGGCTCTCGGTTCGACTGCCTGGGCCGGCTTATCTCCGGGCCCGCACAGACAGACCTGGACTCCAGTCTCCGGACCGGCCGGCGGTCTTTACCGCCATCAGTCGAGCGGTCTCCATAATGATCGATCTGGTCCGGAAGGGCTTGTCCCTCCGCTTTACCAACCAGGCCGCAGCGCTGGTGTGCGGATCTTCGGCGGATGTCCGCCCGATGTCTCTGCTCTTCACGGCCTGGGGCCAGCGGCGCCCCCCCCTCCCCAGCTGCGGCGGGGGAGGAGGGGGCGCTGGTCCGGCTGGTCTGAAAAAACTTTTGTGAGTCTGGATTTTCCCTTGCATTGCACGCCAAGTGGTGGTATATTATACAGGCTGAAACCCATGCAGGTGTAGTTCAATGGCAGAATGTCAGCTTCCCAAGCTGAACACGGGGGTTCGATTCCCTCACCTGCTCCAAGTCGGAGCAAACGTCTATCGTTTGCTCCGACTTATTTTATAAGTCAGAGCGCACTCATTTTGCTGCTCATCCTTTACAAATCGAATCCGCTGTGCTGAGCTTGCAGTTGGGGCCGCTCTGCGGGCGATGTTTTTGACTGCAAAATTTGGCGGACCGCTTGCCCGGACTGGAGGAGTAGAGTATAATAGATGCGGGCCCGGTCGAAGACACAGGATGGTTCCAAAGATCTGTAAAATGAGTTGACGAGGCGGGCAGGATATGGTATAATTTAAAACAGTAATTATTCTCATTAAGAAACTAAAGGAGGAAATCATCATGCCTGAACTGAAGGGAAGCAAGACAGAACAGAACCTGTGGACCGCCTTTGCAGGGGAGTCCCAGGCCCGCAACAAAGTACACCTATTTTGCCTCCAAAGCGAAGAAGGACGGTTTTGTCCAGATCTCCAAGATCTTTGAGGAGACCGCCGCCAATGAGAAGGAGCATGCTGAGATCTGGTTCAAGCTGCTGGGCGGGATCGGTTCCACTGCGGAGAACCTGGCCGCCGCTGCTGAGGGGGAGAACTACGAGTGGACCGATATGTACGCCAACATGGCCCAGGAGGCCAGGGAGGAGGGCTTTGACCACATTGCTTATCTCTTTGAGGAAGTGGCCAAGATTGAGAAGGAGCACGAGGAGCGCTATCGCAAGCTGCTGGCCAATGTGGAGGGCGGGCCTGGTGTTCTCCCGGGACGGGGAGATGATCTGGCAGTGCAGCAACTGCGGCCACATCCATGTGGGCAAGCAGGCCCCGGAGGTCTGCCCCGTCTGCGCTCATCCCCGACTACTTCCAGCTGAAGGCGGAGAACTATTGATCTGCTGATCCATACATATCTCAAAGGACGCGCCTCGCATTGAGGCGCGTCCTTTCTGCGTCTGGTCAGTTCTCCTCCGGACCGGGCCGGGGGCTCCAGCCCGATTTTGCGGTAGTAGTCATTGAATAGGATCTTCTCCGAATAGCTGCGGATATACCGGGCCTCCCAGTAGGTGTCCTGGGCGTAGTTTTCCGGCACCTGCGCCCCTCATTTGGGGGTGAAGGTGTCCGTGTCCGCATTGTAACGCCCCAGTTCGGTGAGATAGCTGTAATCGTTAAAGATGACTAGCCCAGGGGCGTCGGAGAGGATATCCCGGCCGGCCAGCAGGCGGGAGTCATATTCCAGGCCGAACAGATTGGACAGGGTGGGGATGATGTCCACGCTGTAACAGGGCTTGTCCACTACCACAGGCTCCTCCATGTCACCGGACCAGAGGATCAGCGTGGAGCGGTACTTCTCAAAGGGATCGGCCTCCGTGCCTTCCCCCGCCAGCTCGTCGATGGCGCCGGTGCCGTCCAGGCCATAGGGTAGTGGTCCCCGGAGAGGACGATCACGGTGTTCTCCAGCTCGCCGGCCTCCTCCAGTGTCTTGATGGTGTACTCCAGAGCCTGGTCCAACTCCATGTTGCAGGCCAGATAGGCCCGGGCGGCCTCGCTCATGTCCAGATCCGCCACCTCATCCCGGTGCTTGGCGGACATGGCGTTTCCGGCGAAGCTGTAATTCATGTGGCCGCTCACCGTCATATAGTAGTTGTGGAAGGGCTTCTCTCCGGCCAGAGCCTGGGGGAGGGTCAGCTGCATCATCTCCAGGTCGGACTGGGGCCAGGTCATGGCCACATCCAGCCCGGTGTCACAGGCGTAGAAATCATAGCCCAGGTTGGGGTGGGAGAGGTTGCGGTCATAGTAGTTGGCTGTATTGTTGTGGTAGGCCAGGGTGGGATAGCCCAGGGCCCGGAGCTGGTTGCCCATGGAGAAGTACATGGAGACCCCTGTTTTTTCCTGCATACCGCTGGGAGGCATTGACCTGGTTGGTGGGGATCAGGCCGGTGGTGGCGGCATATTCCCCATCCACCGTGGAGTAATACCACAGGGGGTTGTAGAAGTTCTCAAACACAAAGCCGGAGTGGGCCAGCTTGTATAAGGTGGGGGTGTACTGCTCGTTCACTGCGCCGATCCAGAAAGCCTCGCCGGTGAAAAAGGAGCAGATTCTTGCCATGGAACATGCCGGTGTACTGATTTTTCTCCGTGGGCGTCCGGTCCCGGAAATACTCGTGCATGTCCTTCAGGGTGCTGTCCGTCTCGTTGGCGATCAGGGCGTCGAAGTCGATGTCCATGACATTGGGACCGGAGGCGGCGGGGGTCTCCCCCTTCCTCCGGCTCCTCCGGCTGGACAGAGACATTCCCCGGGGCCAGCGTGGAGACCGAGTCCTCACCCGGGTCGGGGCGGCTGGGTTCCTCCAGGCCAAAGAGGGTCTGCTCGATATCCAGCCGCAGGGTGGTGGCCAGGCCGAAGTGGGAGACCGTCAGGTCTGGGACAAAGGTCTCTCGATAGATCTGGCGGGTCGTCATGATCCGCCGGTGGGCAGGGCGATCGCCAGCACTGCTGCGGCCTGCACGATGATCACGCCGCCGATCACTCCCAGCAGCACCCGGCCGTCCGGGCGGTTCAGGAGGGCGAACCGTGGCTGGAAGAAGTACACCACCAGAGGGACGGCCAGCAGGAGCAGGGCGGGCAGGGCCTCCCAGATGCCCAGCAGGGTCTCCTTCCAGTAGCTGCCCAGGGGCCTGACCGGCCATGTTGAAGGACTTGGTGACCAGCACGGTGGCAAAGATCGTGTGGTACACCGACTGGATCATGTACCACAGGGTCAGCACGCCAAGCACGGCGAAGCCGGCCTTGCGGTTCCCCTTCTTGCCCCAGAGAGAGGTCAAAAGGGCACACATCCCGGCCAGCGGCAGGGAGAAAAAGCAGGATATAGACCAGCCCCACATCAAAAAAGGGCCGGACATAGAAAGCCCGGTAGATCCCCTCCAGCCAGAGGATAGAGCCCAGGAAAAACAGGAGCGGTTTTACGATGTCCCAGGGAGTTTCTCTCCGATACATGATATCAAATCCTCGCTGCTCTGCCCGACCCGGGGCAGATGCTTGATCTCAGTGTGCGCGGACCCCAGGAGGCCCGCAGTGCTTACCTCTTTATCATACCTCCTGCCGGGACTTCTGTCCAGAGGGTTCTCCCTTTTTCTCTGCCCTGTTTCCCGGGGGAATAGGGATGACGGCCGAGTCCCTCTGTGATATAATAGGGAAACAACAGGGAAACGGGTTTGCTTTGTTCCCAAAACGGACATACTGACCACTGTATCGACAGAAGGGGAGGACCACCATGACCTTTGAGGAACTTTACCGCACTATGCTGAAACAGGCTGTTGAGAGGGTTCCGTCCAGGCAGATGATCTGGAGGCCAGTGCCGGGCATCTGGACTGCCTGCTCCACCCTCAGGACCACCCCTTGGTCTGGCCGCTCAACCCCTGCACCTGTCCCAAAGAGGAGACACACTGCGCCGCCGCCTGCCTGTTTGACGCCATCGTGCGCAGGGACGACGGTACGCTTGCCGTGGACCCGGACCGCTGCTCCGGATGCGGCGCGCCTGTATCCAGGCCTGCCAGTCTGGAAACCTGACTGCCAGCCGGGACGTGCTGCCTGCCCTGGACGCAGTCAAGCATGCCAAAGGGCCCGTCTACGCCCTGATCGCCCCTGCCTTCCTGGGCCAATTCTCCACTGTGGTGACGCCGGGCCGGCTGCGCTCGGCTTTCAAGCTGCTGGGCTTCACCGGGATGGTGGAGGTGGCCCTCTTCGCGGACCTGCTGACGTTGAAGGAGGCGCTGGAGTTTGACCGGAACATTCACACAGAGACGGATTTCCAGCTCACAAGCTGCTGCTGCCCCATGTGGATCGGCATGATCCGAAAGCTGTATCATGAGCTGATGCCACACGTTCCCGGGGCGGTATCCCCTATGATCGCCGCCGGCCGGACGGTAAAAAAGCTGCACCCAGATGCGGTCACCATCTTTGTGGGGCCCTGCATTGCCAAAAAGGCGGAGGCCCGGGAGGCAGACCTGGCCGGCGCGGTGGACTATGTGCTTACCTTCCAGGAGATGCAGGATATTTTCCAGGCGGCGGATATCCACCCGGAGCTGCTGGAGGAGAGCGAGGCGGGACCACTCCTCCCGAGCGGGGCGGATCTACGCCCGTACCGGCGGAGTCAGCGAGGCGGTTCGGACCACGGTGGCCCGTCTGCACCCGGAGCGGCCCATCCAGGTCCGGACCCGGCAGGCAGACGGCGTGCCGGCGTGCAGGGCGATGATCGAGGACATCCGCTCCGGCCAGAACCAGGCGAATTTCTTTGAAGGGATGGGCTGTACCGGCGGCTGCGTAGGCGGGCCGAAGGTCCTGCTGGACCGGGAGACCGGACGGGAGAATGTAGACCGTTACGGAGACGAGGCGGAGTTCGGCACTCCGCTGGACAACCCCTATGTCCTCAAGCTGCTCCGCCTGCTGGGCTTTGATACGGTGGAGGAATTTTTGGAGCAGAGCGATATTTTCATCCGGCATTTTTAAAGGAAGCACAGAGCGCAAGGGCAGGGCTGTGATCTTCCGGCTGTCCCCGGCAAAAGTCCGTCCCGGCTCCTAGAGCCGGAAAAGGGGGGAGAGCAAAAAAGGAGCGGAAGCAAAAAGAGGAAAGACATCTGCACAAGCAGATGTCTTTCTTTTGTGAAGGGCGGTTAAGACTGATATTTCTGTCAGAAACGAAAATGCCGCCCGCAGGGCGGCCCACCAACTGCGAGCCCAGCACAGCGGGTCGCAGTTGGAAAGGAGGAGCAGCGGCGTGAGCGCGCTCTGACTTATAAAATAAGTCGGAGCAAGCGATACAAAGCTTGCTCCGACGTGGTGCGCGAGGCGGACTTGAACCCGCACGTGCGTAATGCACACTAGAACCTGAATCTAGCGAGTCTGCCAATTCCACCACTCGCGCATGGGGGACTGCGCTCTTCAGCGCAAGTGGTATCATACCATATAAGGGCCTGCCTGTCAACACTTTTTTGGCCCTCCCTGGATCTTTTGTTTGTCCCCGCCCGCGAGAGCGGGGACAAACGGAGGGCTTTCCGCTGGGAGCCGGAGAAAAGAGGGACTTTTGAGCGAGCAGAGGGATCGGCCCGCCCGGGCCAAGGAGAGGCCGGGATTCAGGTGGATGGGGTGGAGCCTGCCAGGCGGTTCTCCGGGTAGCGGCGCAGATCGATGTGGCTGATGACAAAGAGCTCATAGAGGCGGGCCAGAATATCCCAGGTCTCTCGGTCCAGCTCACCAGTCTGGGGCAGCATAGCCTTCTCCTGGAGCCACTGGGTATTCCGGACCGAAGCAGCATCGTGGATGCCGTCGATGGACTCCGGCTCCAGCCCATCCAGGACATGGGAGAGGCTCTGAAACATGGCCTGTACCGGGAGAAGGTAGTTGTGGGAGGAACCGGCCTGAACTTTAGCACTGGGAGGAAAAGCACGTATCTGTCTGGGATCGGCAAGCTCTCGCTCCAGATCCAGCCACTCGTCCAGAATGGCCTGCCAGGTCTCACGGTCCACCACGCCGGTGACAGGGGGTGGAGCTCCCGCTGGAAGAGCATCACCGCCTCCAGGGTACGCTCCCCGAACACACCGTCCGGGACCAGAGCGGGCAGAAAGTCATAGCGCAGAGACAGGCGGTTCAGCATATACTGAAGACTCCGTATGGGCTGGGCCACCATCTCGCGTTCCAGCTGCTGTAAGGTCATGACAAGGACACCTCCTGTTGATCCGACTGCCCCAAACGCAGATCGGTGCCGGGATGCTGCCCGAAGCGGGCGTCTCACTGTGTCCGCTGACCGCCGCCAGGGTCAGGTCCACCAGCGAGGGATGAGCTCGGAGGCCTGAAAGGGGAAGCGAGCCACATCCTGTTGGAGCACGGCTTCCAGGCTGGCGAACTCACGGTACAGGACGTCCCAGGTGGCTTCCCCCACTACGCCGTCGGGGGAGGAGGTCAGTCTGCCTCTGAAAGGACTGGACCGCATTGGCGGTGGAGGGGCCGAATACGCCGTCCACCGTCAGCGGGGGATGACCTCATCAAATTCAGCCAGTACGGCCAGCATGTACTGGAGGACCTGAACCTCGGTGCCGGTGTCCCCCTCTCGGAGGACGCCAGGGTACTGGAACTGGACCTTATAGAAGGTCTGCCCTTCGCTGACCAGCTCAGAGAGCCGGGTGACGCCCACATAGAGGTAGACCAGCTTATACCAGGTGGCCTTTCCCACCACGCCGTCTGACGCCAGGTTGAAGATGCGCTGGAACTGCCGCACGGAGTATTCGGTGTCTTCCCCGAAGATGCCGGTGACGGGCTTGATCTTGGGGATGGCGGGGTAGTTCTGGGAGATGCGGTTCAGGCTGGTCTGGACCACGGCCACCTCCTCCCCACAGAGCCCAGCCGCAGGGGGCTGCCGGGATAGGACTGGGTGATGTCCTGGATGGGGGCGTTGACCACCAGCTCGATGTCGTCCCCGTAATAGTGGCGGAGGATCTCCATGGAGTTGTAGCCCGTCTGGGCCATCTCCTGGCTGCCCCACTGGGAGAGCCCGTCACAGGTGGAGGTGGTCCCGTTGCAGAACTTGGCGGAGAGGGGCTCCACAAAGCCCTGACGGCGGATGTAGTCGTTGAAGATCTCGTCCACCACTGCGCTGATGCTCTGGAAGAAGCTCCTTCCCCGAATGAACTTCTGGTCATAGGCGGTGGTGTTGGTGATTTGGAAGTTGTAGCCCCGGCTGGGGTAGAACTCGGTATATACCCGGTTCAGGGCAAAGGAAATGATAGCCAGCACATTGGCCCGGATCGTGGAGAGCTCCCAGGTGGGATAGATCTCACTGGAGGCTACGTTTTTGACGTAGTCGGGAAAGAGACCGTCACATTTTCTGCCCACTGGTCGGGCAGGGCCCAGATGCACCGTGATGGTGCTGGGGATGTAAGGAAGGACGATGACCGGCATAGGGACACCTCACAGATTCTGAGGGGAGGTGTTCAGGATGGAGCTGTCAACAAGACTGTGCTGCCCCTCGGCCAAGGGGATGAGCTCCATGTCCTGGTCGGTCTCTTCGCCGGAGAAGATCTGACGCCGTCCACCCGCAGGGCGGTGTAGCCTGGGTGTTCCGCCCAGACCTGGCAGACGGAGAAGGGGGACCATGTCCTGGGTGGGACCGGTGCTCTCCCAGCGGGGGGGCGCAGGGATGGTGAGGGGCTGGACCCGGCCCTCACGGTCGGTGATCTGGACAGACAACAGGTGATATTTCCCGGTCGGGCTGATCTGGGTCACCACAACAGTGGCGTCCTCGATGGGGAGCTGCGCCCGGGGAGGTATAGACTCTGATCTGCAGAGTCCCAAACTCTTCCTCCATATGGAGCCTCCTTCCGGCGTGATGGTGCGCCGTTTACTGGACCATCCTATGCCGGGACCGCGGAGCGTTCCCCTGTGGAAAAAGATGCCCGCCGGAGCAAAAACGCTCCCGGTCGGGCATCTTTTTTCCACAGAAACCGCATCTGCGGTGGGTTTCCCTTTTTTCTACACAGACATACCATATAATGTGGATAGATTTTTAAAAAAAGGAGAAATGGGCACAATATGATGGAACTTAAGATCGCGTCAAGATTCTTGACGGACGAGGCGGGGAAACTGCGCCGCCTCCACTATTTTCTGCTGGTGGACGAGCTGGAGGCGGGGAGCTTCTTCTGCGAACAGTACGGGAGTGAAGATCGCGGAAGAGGACGGAGACTGCGCGCAGATCCGGGGCATCACCACCAGCGCGGTGCGCATAGACGAACTGATGACCACACTGGTGGAGCAGCAGGTCAGCCCTACGGTGCTGGAGGATGTGGTGCAGGACTGGCTGTGACAGAGACACAGATCAGCATATCCCACGCCTCCCTCTCAGAGAAACGCTGTTATTTTTCTTTCCCCCTGTGGTCGATGCGCTGCATCAGCGCCACCAGCAGAGCGATGGCGCCCAGGACCACAAAGATGCCGAGCATTCCCTGCCCCATCATTTCCAAAGCATGCGTAATATTTTCCATGTTCGAATGTCCTCCTTTTTACTCCATCACAGGATGGGATTGTTGGCAAAATACTGAAGCACCACACCGCCGGCCACCACAGAGGCGATCTGGCCGGAGACGTTAGCCGCCACCGCGTGCATCAGCAGGTGGTTCTGGGAGTCGGCCTCCTGACCCAGCTTCTCGATGACCCGCGCGGACATCGGGAAGGCCGAGATACCGGCCGCACCGACCATGGGGTTGATCTTGTTCTTGGGGGTGAAGATATTGAGTACCTTGACGAAGAGCACGCCCACCATGGAGTCCAGCACAAAAGGCCACCAGGCCCAGACCCATGATCATGATGGTCTCCTTCTGGACGAACTGATCCGCTTTCATAGAGAAGGCGATGGTGATGCCCAGCAGCAGGGTGATCCAGGTTGGCCAGCTCATTCTGGGCGGTCTGGGAGAGGGAGGTGAGCACGCCGCACTCCCGGATCAGGTTGCCGAACATGAGGAAGCCTACCAGCGCCACGGAGGAGGGAGCCACCAGGCCGGCGATGACGGAGACCACGATGGGGAAGAGGATGCGCAGGCGCTTGATACGCCCTGGGCCCGGTAGGGCATGCGCATGGCCCGCTCCTTCTTGGTGGTGACCAGCTTGATGGCAAAGGGCTGGATGATAGGTACCAGAGCCATATAGGAGTAGGCAGCCACTGCGATGGCCCCCACATAGCGGGAGTCGAGGATCTGGGAGACCAGGATGGAGGTGGGGCCGTCTGCAGCGCCGATGATGCCGATGGAGGCGGCGTCCTTCAGGTCAAAGCCCAGGGCCGCAGCCAGGAGGATGGTGAGGAAAATACCGGCCTGGGCGGCGGCGCCGCACAGGAACAGCTTGGGGTTGGCCAGCAGGGGACCGAAGTCGATCATAGCGCCGATGCCGATGAAGAGCAGGATGGGGAAGGCCTCGCTGGCCTCGATGCCAACCTCAAAGAGCCACTGGATGATGCCGTGGGTCTCACCCACGCCCTCGCTGAACTGATTGATGACGCCGGACAGGGGCAGGTTGACCAGGATGGCGCCGAAGCCCATGGGCAGCAGCAGGGCGGGCTCAAACCCCCTTCTCGATGGCCAGCCAGATCAAAAGGCCGCCCACGACGTACATCAGCAGCTGCTGCCATGTGATAGACAGAAGCCCCTCCCAAAAGAAATTCCATGCTTTCTTCCTCCATTTCTTTATAGTATGTGTACCCTTTTGGAGAAAAATCGGCCCGCGCCCGGCAGACAGCCCGCAAAAAAGACCTGCGTTCCCATTGGAACGCAGGTCTGGTCATTTCAGGAAAAACCAGAATGGAACAAGCTCCATCCATGCTTGTTGGCGCTTTCCGCGCGGGAACCGCGCCGACTACTCCCTTTGTATTTACGGATTTTATCATCTTCCCCTGGGGCTGTCAAGAGAAATCTCCGCTTTTTTCACCATGCAGAAACGGCGGGCCATTCACCCCAGGGAGCGGGTCCGGAGGTGACCCAGGCCGCGGCCGGGCAGGGGCAGCCTGACGGTGAAGAGGGTGCCGGAGATGGCGGAGCTGGAGACGGAGATCCGGCCCCGATGGCCGTCTGCGATGCTCTTGGCGATGGACAGCCCCAGACCGTAGCCCCCTGGCTCCTGGCCCGGTCGCTGTCAGTGCGGTAGAAGCGCTCGAACAGGCGGGGCAGATGCTCCGGAGGGATGGGCTCGCCGGTGTTGTGGACGGAGAGGACTGCCTCGTCTCCCTGGGGGCGGAGGATCAGTGAGGCCGAGCCGCGGGGCCCGGCATACTTGACCGCGTTGTCCACCAGAATGGCCACCAGGCGGCGCAGCTGCTCCGGATCGCCCAGGAGCTCCAGATCAGGCGTGATCTGGCTGTCCAGGGCCACGCCGGCCTCAAAGGCCACCGACTCAAAGGGGAGCAGGGCCTCCCAGGCCAGGTCGCTGAAGGACACCGTCTGGAGACGGAGGAGAGCGCCGGTCATCAGAGCGGGCCAGGAAGAGCAGGTCCTCCACCAGCGACTTCATCCGCTGGGCCTCTGCCTGAATGTACTCCACCCACTTGCGCTGTCCATCAGCCATGTCTCCGGGTGGGCCAGGAGGATGCCGGCGTTGGCCAGGATGACAGTGAGGGGGTCTTCAACTCGTGGGAGGCGTCGGCTACGAACTGCTTCTGCTGCTGCCAGGACCGCTCGGCGGGGCGTAAGGCCAGGGTGGAGAGGAGCAGGGAGATGACGAAGAAACAGGCCAGCCCCAGCAGCCCCACCAGCAGGCACGTCCGCAGCAGGGGCCAGAAGATTTTCCCGCTCCCAGGTCCGGTCGGCAAGGCCAAGCGGACCGCGCCTCCCTCCGCATCCTCCCGGAGATAGCGGAGGGAGGAGACGGTGCCATCCCGGCGGCCGTCCTCCAGAGCGGCCAGGGCGGCCTGTTGGGCCACTTCCAGAGAGACATCCACTTGGTCTCCGTCGTTGATAGCGGTGACCACGCCGTCCTCCACTGTGACGGTGAACACCGGGAGCAGGGAGCGCTGAGCGCCCTGGCCGCTGGAGGGGCGGCGGGACCCATCCAGGGGAAAAGCAATCTCCGGCCGGAGGGGACTGCCTTCCTCTCCCCACATCAGGGCGGCACGCATGGCCAGCAGGCTCTGGTCCTTCAGTCGTTGAGCACTGCTTGCCATAAAGACCCCAAAGACCATAAGGAGGACCAGGGACACCAGCAGCATGTTCACCAGAATGAATTTGCGCCGCAGGGTACGGATCATGGCATGCCCCCTCCGCCAAAGCTGCCGGGCTCATCCGAGGTAGTGAGGAAATAGCCCACCTTCCGCACGGTGCCGATGGAGACCTGGGAGGCCAGGAAGGACAGCTTCTTCCGCAGGAAGGAGATGTACACCTCCACATTGTTGTCCTCCGCCTCCGAGTCCAGCCCCCACACCTTGGCAATGATGTCGTCCTTGGGGGTGACCAGCTTGGCGTTCTGGAGAAGCAGACGCAGCACCTCGAACTCCTTGAAGCCCAGCCGCACCGACTTGTCTCCCCGGCGCAGGCAGTGGGAGGAGAGGTGGAGGGACAGGTCTCCGAAGGCCAGCTCCTCGGACACCACCTCCCCTGGCGGCGGGTGAGGGCCGACCCGGGCCAGCAGCTCGGAGGTGTCAAAGGGCTTGGTCATGTAGTCGTCCGCCCCGGCAGTCCAGGCCCTTCACTTTGTCGGAGATCTCGTCACGGGCGGTGAGCATGAGGATGGGAGGGACACGTGGGCGGGGAGCGGAGGCGGCGGGCCACCTCCAGCCCGTCCAGCTTGGGCAGCATCACATCCAGGACGATGACATCGTACTGGGCGGTGAGCGCATAATCCAGGCCGTCGGCACCGTTGTGGACCTGGTCCACCTGATATTTCTGCTCTGCCATGATCTGGGCCAGGGCCTCCGCCAGCCGGAGCTCGTCCTCCACGATCAGGATACGCATAATGGGCCTCCTTTCCAATTGGGCTCTGCTTTTTCTCACTATACCACAAAAAACTGAAAATGCCCTGAAAAATTCAGAGTAATTTCAGCTTCTCCTGTTATACTGGCCCCAGAAGAGCATCAAGGGACAGGGGGATACTCGTGCGTTATCGCGTGGTGACCACCGTGGCCGCGTTGCTGCTGTGTCTGGGCCTGATCGCCTGCTTTGTCCCGGGGGGCGTCCCGGCGGCAACATCTGGGGAGGGAGACGGCAGGGCGGCCCTGACAGCGGAGGACCGGTGATGCCTCGGGACCGGCGCGGGAGCCAGGCTCCGCGCCGGTCCCTTTGGCGGTGGAGAGAGGGGGAAGGCCCCTCAGGCGGGGGAAAAAGCGCCCCGGCGGGTCAGCTGGCGGGAGAGGGAGAGCAGCACCGGGATCAGCAGGATCTGGGCCGCCACCATGCAGATAGTCTCGGTGAAGCGGGCGGGAAGCATGCCGAACAGGCCTTTGCCGTACATGATGTAGAGCCAGACGCTGTTGAGCACGAGCCGGGTCAGGCTGGCGCACAGGAGAGCCCACCACCCGCAGCCAGAGAGCGTCCATGGAAGCCCCCCCTTCTGGGTGGAGGAACAGGCCGTAGATCAGTCCCACCAAGGCGGCAGTCACAGTAAAGCCGGGGAAGAAGGCGCCGAAGGGGAAGAGGGTGGCGCCGATCAAGTCGCTTACCGCGCCCACGGCCAGAGCCCACAGGGGGCCGAAAAGGATGCCGGACAGGGCGACGGCCAGGAAGGAGAAGTTGACCACCACGAAGGTGGTGTTGATGGAGAGGAACCGGGCCAGGATGACCTGGAGGGCCACCAGAAGGGCGCAGGTGACCATGATCTTGGTGTTTTTCTGAGCTTTCATTTATCTCTTCCTTTCACGGGCT
>VOFC01006195.1_pt1 | contig 14255 bp, 14 predicted proteins | sample 5384161 | NCBI WGS metagenome assembly VOFC01 (sample SAMN12384722, study PRJNA508395) | human gut metagenome | isolation source: healthy gut B | host: Homo sapiens | reverse complement strand
TGCGCGGCTCGCTGGGCATTGTGCTGCAGGATACGCACCTGTTTAGCGGCACCATTGCGCAGAACATCCGCTTTTGGCAAGCTCGACGCGACCGACGAGGAGGTGCGCGCCGCTGCCGCCGAGGCCGCCTGCGCCGACTCGTTTATCCGCCGCCTGCCTAGAGGCTACGACACGCCGGTCACGGCCGATGGTGCCAACCTGTCGCAGGGCCAACGCCAGCTGCTCGCCATCGCGCGCGTGGCCGTTGCCGACCCGCCGGTGCTCATCTTGGACGAGGCCACGAGCTCCGTCGACACGCGTACCGAAAAGCTCATCGAGCGCGGTATGGACCGCATCATGCGCGGACGCACCACGTTTATGATCGCGCACCGCCTGTCCACCGTCCGCGACGCCGACGCCATCATGGTCCTCGAACACGGCCGCATCATCGAGCGCGGCACGCACGAGGAGCTCCTGGCCCAGCACGGCGAGTACTGGCAGCTAGCGCACGGATTGAAAGAGCTGGATTAACCCGTTTGAGCACGGTGCTTTGACTCTCCATGCCCCTCACCCCGCCTCAAACCGTCCCAACATTCGACGTTTTTTGCCAATATCGGGAAAAGCATCGAATGTTGGGACGGTTTTTCTGTCATCCGATCGGGTGGAATCACTAACTTGCATGCGAAGGTGTGCGAATCCGCGAGCAGGGGAATAAGGTTGGTTATCCGACCCATTGGAGGGCTCATGGACCTGCCGATTGTCCTGTCCCATAAGACTGCCTGGCTGTACCACAACGTGGCGCGCCTGTCCGAGCCGCTCTCGCGAGCAAGCAGCCTATACGATGAGGACTCGATTGCCGACGAGGCGGAGCCGACTGCGGGCTTGCCCAAATTGGGACTAGATGCCAAGGGGCTGAGAATATCTGCGGCGGTCGAGATTGTTACCGACTATCTGGCCTCACTTGGCATCCCACATGAGGAGCTCGACCGTATTGACACGCTGGTTAGCTTCGATTTCGAGCGCTCTCGGCCGGCGGGTCTCCGACGCCATGTGTTTGGGGCGCCCATTCCTTCGGACCATCTTATCGAGGTAGCAGAAGGCCTTCTGGTGGTTGATGAGGTCATGTGCTTCGTACAGGCGGGTTCGTGGATGAGCGAGCCCGAGCAGCTGGAATATGGCTACGAAATCTGCGCCCGATACCATTTGAATCATCTGTCGACAGGCGATTATATCGAGATGGGGCAGAGGTATACCGTTGCCGACTTGATTGCCTATTGCAATGAGAACCGATCTCGTCAGGGGGCTACGTGCGGCTGCCGTGCTCAAGCGCGTGCATGATGGCGCGCGGTCGCCCATGGAGACGGCCACCGCAATCATGGTCGTAGCAAAACGTTCCCAGGGAGGGCTGGGATACGCCAGGGTTGAGCTCAACCATCGGGTCGATGTTCCCAACGAGTTCAAGTATCTCGCAAAGGCCGGGTATTTCGAGATCGACATATATGCGCCTGCGAGCGGTACGGGGATTGAATACAACGGTTCGGACCATCTTGATAAACAGCGCAGCGCGTCGGATGCGGAGCGTATGACCGTGCTGAGCGCGCTGGGCTTTAGGATGATCGTCCTCACCGGGACTCAGTTTGCCCATCAGCTGCAATTGCACCGGGCGATGAACGCCATCGCGCTCGCTATGGGTCTCAAGTGCGACCGAAGCGAGGTGTTTCAGAAACGGCAGAATGACCTGCGGGAATTCGTGATTCGGCACTGGAATGGCGGCCTCTAGGGGCGTCTAGCTCGTCTTTCGAGCTCTGCGAACACCTAAACCGTCCCAACATTTGACGTTTTTTGCCAATATCGGGAAAAACATCGAATGTTGGGACGGTTTGAATGCTGAAGATGGGCTCGGGAAGCCCTTCTTGCTCGAATGGCATGCCCTGTCGTACGCGTGTCGGCTTGATTCTCTCGTGGGGTATTATGTTTTCCGAAGAATAAAACGCCGCGTGAGGGGAGGGCCGCGTGGACGGGCACGTGCAACATGACGGCTTTGGCCGCGACATCAACTACCTGCGCATTGCCGTTACCGACAAGTGCAATTTCCGCTGCATCTATTGCATGCCGGCCGATGGCGTGGCGCCCCGTGCACACGACGAGCTGCTCAGTGCCGAGGAAATCGCCCGCTTTGTGCGCTTGGTGGCGGGGAGGGCATTCGCCGCGTACGCCTGACGGGCGGCGAGCCGCTGGTCAGCCGCCGCATCATCCCGCTTATTCGCGACATCCGCGCGATTCCGCAGATCGAGGACATCTCGCTCACCACCAACGGTGCCCTGCTGCCCAAGCTGGCGCCGCAGCTCAAAGACGCGGGGCTTAACCGCGTCAACATCTCGCTCGACACGCTCGATCCTACGCTGTTTGGAAAGATCACTCGCCTGGGTCGACTCGAGCAAACCATGGCTGGCATCGATGCGGCGCTGGCCTGGGGCTTTGAACCAGTTAAGCTTAACTGCGTGGTCGTGCGTCGACTCAACCAGGATGTGGCAGCCCTCGCGCGCTTGACCGTCGATCGCCCCATTCATCTGCGCTTTATCGAATACATGCCCATCGGCGACGAGCGCACGAGCTCGCATTGCGCCGTGGACCCGCATGCGCCCGCGCTCAATCCCGAGTTGTGGAACGCGAGCGATACCGTGCCGAGCGACGAGCTGCGGGCGCGCATCAATGCCGGGGCCGCCGCGACGGGGCTGGGCGAGCTTGAGCCGCTCGACATCAACGACGCTCCTGCCGGCGCGGGCCCTGCGCGCTATTGGCGCTTTCCGGGCGCGGCGGGAACGGTCGGCTTTATTAGCGCCATGTCCAACCATTTTTGCGCGAGCTGCAATCGCCTGCGCCTGACGGCCGATGGCAACGTGCGTCCGTGCCTGTTCAGCGATGCCGAGTATTCGGTGCGTGAGGCGCTGCGCCGTGGTGATGATATGCAGGTACTTTCGATTTGGCGCGATGCCGTGGCCCACAAACCGCAGGAACACGCGATAATTGAGGGCACGCAACGATTTATGTCCCAAATCGGAGGATGATCATATGGCCAAGAGCAGGTACGCCGATGCCACCAAGGCCGCTCGCAGGGCCGCGATGTCTGCCCACAAAGCCTCGTCTGCCGGCAAAGACGCTGTGTCCGCGACCGCGCAGGACGCAACGGTGACCACCGATGCGCTCGCCGAGTCCGCCCGCGACGCGCGCCGCGACGAGCTGACGCACGTGGATGCCAAGGGCGAGGTACGCATGGTCGACGTGTCAGACAAGGCCGAGACCCATCGCATCGCCATCGCCGAGGGCACCATCCTCATGCATCCCGAGACGCAGACCATGGTGCTGCAGGACCGCGCCAAAAAGGGCGACGTGCTTGCCTGCGCGCGCGTGGCGGGCATCATGGCCATCAAGCGCACGAGCGACATCATTCCCATGTGCCATCCGCTGCTCATTACCAAGAGCAAGTGCGACATTGCGCCCATCGCTCCGGCGGGGGACGCCGGCCGAGGATGTGCCCGAGGGCTGGGCGCCGGCGCGCGCGGACGGGCAGGTTGGCTTTCACGTGCTGGTCACGGCGGGCGTGACGGGCAAGACGGGCATCGAGATGGAGGCGTTGACCGGCGCGAGTGCTGCGTGCCTGACCATCTACGACATGTGCAAGGCGGTCGACCGCGGCATGGAGATCGTCGACGTGCGCCTGCTGCACAAGGAAGGAGGCCGCTCGGGCGTGTGGGATCGCGCGGAGCGCCAGGTTGCTGCTGTCGAGGCTGCCGCTGCTGACGGCGCCGTGCCCGTCGCTGCACCCGCGCCCGCAGCTCCCGCCCCGGCCGTTCCAGCAATCGCGTTTATCGGCTACCAGAACTCGGGCAAGACCACGCTCGTCGAGAAGGTCATCGCCGAGCTCACCCGTCGTGGCCTGCGCGTGGGCTCGCTCAAGCATCATGGACATCACGGCTTCGACATCGACGTGCCCGCTAAGGACACCTGGCGCCATCACCAGGCAGGCTCCAAGCACGTGGGCCTCATCTGCGCCACGCGCTGGGCGGAGTACGCCGACACGCGCGAGGAGGACGAGATGACCGCGCGCGAGCTGCTGTCGCGTTACAACGATGTCGACGTGGTGATCATCGAGGGCTACAAGACCGAGGGCTTCGACAATATCGTGGTCGCGCGCTCCGGTGTCGACCGTCTGCGTGGCAAGAGCTCGCTCGATCTGGTCGACGGCCGCACATTGGCCCTAGCCTGCAACGAGGCCCTGGCACGCCAGGCTTTTGACGCCGGCTTTGCTACCCGAGCCATCAACATCAACGACGCCCGAGCCATCTGCGACCTCATCCAAGATCACCTTCAGGCTTGACGCTGCGCCGGCCCCAAGCACCCCATCTCGCCCCTCAAGCCGTCGCTCGCGTACCAAAGTACGCGTCGCTCCTCTTTCGGGGCGACCTGGGGCACTTGGAACCGGCTCGCTGCGCTGCCATAACATGCCAAAAAAAGGGACAGGTTTGTTTTGGCAGGTTTTATCTGGGCAAACGCCATTTCCACCACAAAGGGGACAGGCACCTTTGTGGTGGTTTTTGTTTTGGTAGATGTGTGGGACATGCCTTACAATCTACCAAGTAGTTCATACTGAGCGAAAAACGGAGAAGAGGGGCTTGATGCGTCCTTAATGTTTCATGCGGATAGATTGATTTGACAGATGGTGGCGAATGCCTGCCGTACGCATTCGTATGAAACAAGGAGTCTCGATGCTCGCATCTCTTCTCTCAAAACCTCAACCTTCGCTGTCCGTGCAGGCCAAGCGCCTGGTGGCGATGCGCTTTCTCATCTACACCGGGTTTCAGACCAGCTACTTTATCGGCGTCATCGGAACGCTTACCTATGCGGACGATGCCTCGGTCGTCGCGACATCGCTGGCCGTCCTGTTCATGAACGTTTTCGTGATCCTGGGATCCTTTGCGGGCGGCGCTGCGCTCGACGCATGGGGCCCGCGTCACCATTTTTTGCTGAGCATCGTCGGCACGCTCGCAACTGGCACGGCAATCATCGCCTTTGGTAGCGCGACCGGCGTCGTCCTGCTCAGCGCGGTGTTTCTGGGCTTTACGATGGGATTCGCCCAGCCCATCGCCACATCCTATCCGGCTTACCTCACCGACGATCCTGTCGAGCTCAAAGACATCAACTCCGCCATCGCCATGTTTTCAAACGTGAGTATCATTGTTGGTCCCACGCTGGGCGGCTTTGTCGCGGCGGCTGCGTCGTCGCGTGCGGTGTTCGTGCTTATGATGCTCTTTACCGTGCTGGCGTTCGTCGTCGGTTGGGGCTTTAGGCCGCAGACCAGCCATGTCGCCGGGCATGCGGATGCCGATTCGACGACAGAGGAAGGGGAGCGTGCGGGACAAAGCTCCAACCCCAGCACGTCCGCCCGCGCTACCTTCGCAGCCAGTATCAAGACAGTCTTCACCAACAGCGTCCTCGCGCTACTTTTCTGCATCATTTTTCTTTCGAACTTTGGCTACGGAGCCTTCGATCCGCTCGAGTCGTTTTTCTATCGCGATGTCCTACGCGTCGGCGTTGAGTGGATGGGCTGGCTCTCGTCGGCTTCGGGCGTGGGCGCGGTGCTGGGTGCCGTGCTCGCGCTCCGCTTGCCGCCGCACCTGGTCAACCTTAAAACGCTGCTCGTGGAGCTTATGTCCGTGGGCCTGGGAAGTCTGCTCTATGTGGGGACGCCGTACGTGGGCGTGGCCCTCGTCGGCCAGATCGCCCTGGGCATAGCTTGGGGTGTCGTCAACCCGCTCCACAACACCATCGTGCAAACGACGGCTCCGCTCGAGCAGCTTGGCCGCGTCAATTCGGTCATGGGCTTTGGCAATATGTTCGCCGGCGTGGCCCCTCTGGCGGTTGCACCGTGGCTGGCGGCAAAATTTGGCGTACAACAGACACTCGTGGGGGCGGGCATGGCCGTGACGGCGGTTCCCGCTGCATTGCTGCTGTTTGGACGCAATCACTTGGATGGCGGCCGAGGCCTCGGAGAACACGCGCTGCTGGGACCACTGCCCCTCGGTCTCCATGAGGCTCGCGCACGTCAGGCGCAGCATCGACTCCCTCGAGGGGAAGGACTGCACGACCCTGTAGCGGCGCTTGATCTCGCGGTTGGCGCGCTCCTGGACGTTGTTGGTGCGGAGCTTGGCCCAGTGCGCCCTGGGGAAGGCCGTGAACGCCAGCGCGGAGTCCTCGGCCTGCTCGAAGACCTCGCCGGCCCTGGCGGACACCGACGCCACCCAGGGCGCCGCCTCGGCCCACACGCAGCGCGCGAGGTCGGGGTCGTCCTGGTAGACCGCGGCGTGCACGAGGTCCCTGACGGCCGCCTTGGAGTCCTCGGGCCTGCCCGAGCAGGCGCTCTGGAGGTTGCGCTGCAGGTGCGTCACGCAGCGCTGCCAGGCGCAGCCCTGGAACAGGCGCGAGACGGCGGCCACGAGCCCGGCGTGGCTGTCGGAGACCACGAGGCGAACGCCGGCCAGCCCGCGCTCGCGCAGCCCGCCGAGGAATGCCGCCCAGGAGTCCTCGCTCTCGGTGTCGACCACGTCGCAGCCCAGGAAGTGCTTGCGCCCGTCGGCGCCCAGCCCGATCGCGGTCACGACGCCCTGCGAGACGACCGACGAGCCGACCCTGCAGCTCATGTAGGTGGCGTCGAGCCACAGGTAGCAGCACGGCGTGCCCGAAAGGTCGCGGCGGCGGAACTCCTCCACCTCGGCGTCGAGGTCGGAGCAGAGGCTCGAGACCTCCGAGCTCGACAGCGAGGATATGCCCAGCTTGGACGCCACGCGCTCGACCTTGCGGGTGGACACGCCGCACACGTACATCTCCTGCACGATGGAGGCCACCGAGGTGTCGACGCGCGACCATCGCGCGAGCATGCCCTCGGGGTAGTAGGTGCCGTGCCTGAGCTTGGGTATCTCGAGCTCCACGTCGCCCACGGCGGTCTTGAGCGACCTGGGGCGGTAGCCGTTGCGGCTGTTCTCCCTGCCGTCGCTGCGCTCGTTGCGGCTCGCGCCGCACATCTGCTGGGCCTCGGAGTCCATCAGCGCGTTCATCACGCCGCCCAGCACCCTGCACGCGAACTCGCGCGCGTCGCCGCACTCCTGCCAAAGCCTCGCCGCCTCGAGGGCCTCGTCGCGGTCGAGGCGCAGTACACTCTCTTTCTTGGGGCATCGCCTTTCCTTCCATTCGTCACCTTCATTACTCCAACGACGAATTCTAGGCGGTGTCCCCTCCCTTTCAAGAAAGAGAAGAGGCGGGCATGCCCCGCCTCTTACACCACATCTCTGCGCGCTACCACAACATTCGATGAAAATCGCGATTTTGCCGAAAAACGTCGAATGTTGTGATGGTTTGGCCCGTAGACGCCGCGATCACCGCAAAGGGGCCAAGCACCTTTGTGGTGGTTTTTGCTTTGACGGGCCGCGCCTGCGCCTTGGTATACCATGTACGCCGTTTGCGAATACACCCCACACCGCCGCGCAACCCAGAAAGGCCCCCATGGACACCTCCTTCAGCCACATTAAAGCCGTGTTCTGCGATATCGACGGCACGCTGCTCACGAGCCGGCACACGGTGTCCCCGCGCACCGTGGCGGCGATCCGCGCCCTGCGCGAGCGCGGCGTGCTCTTTGGCCTGTGCACCGGGCGCGACGCCCACGCGACCGAGGCCATGTACGAGCTCTGGGGCATCGACGGCCTGGTGGACGTGATGGTGGGCTGCGGTGGTGCCGAGGTCATCGACCGCGCGCACGACATCAACGAGCTGAGCTATCCGCTGCCGGGCGAGACCATCGCGCGCATCTGCGAGCACATGGCGGACCTGCCGGCAACACCCGTTTGCCCCCGGGACGGCGTACTCTATGTGCCCGAGAGCAATGCGTGCGTCGAACACCTGTCGCGCGTCGACGGCGTGCCCCCTACCAGGTGGTCGATTTTGCCGAGTTCTTGCGCGAGCCGCAGCCCAAGGTGATGTTTACCATGGCGCCCGAGGTGATGCCGCGGGTGATTGAGCGGGCGTCGACATTTGCCGATGACACCGTTAAAGCGGCGGCTCTGCAAACCACGCAGCGGCTCTACGAGTTCATGGATCCGCGCGTGTCCAAGACGCGCGGCCTTGTGCGCGTGGCGGAGCTCAACGACATGGACCTCCAGAACATCTGCGTGTTTGGCGATGCCGATAATGACACCTGCATGGTGGCCGACGCCGGCGTGGGCGTGGCCATGGCAAATGGCAGCGATGCCACCCGTGCCGCCGCCGATTTTGTAACCGCGAGCAACGACAAAGACGGCATCGCGATCTTTATCGAGGAACATCTGCTATAGCGCCGGGGGACCACCGCAAAGGGGGCAGGCTCCTTTGCGGTGGCCTCTGGCGATTTGGGCGAATTGATACCTAAAAATCTGCGCGCAAATTCAGATATGGTTGTCTGAACATTACGCTTCTAACTACCGATGGGTTAAAGATATTCTCATCAATTTGGTAGTCTATTCCTCCCGGTTAATGACCTACCGTTCACGGTCGATTTTCGACCGTTCACAGGATGCTTGCTCTTGAGCAAAATGTTGTGCAAATAAATAAAATGCTATTAAAAAAATGATAACTAGCTTAATTACCAGTAGAAATAGATATTTCATAGCGAATAAACGAAGGTAAATCCGAGTAAATGTCAAGAGAATTGAGAATTCGCTACAAAACTATCGGTATTTTTGCTCGGATGTTTAAACAATCGTTACAATAGTATTACTACGCGAGCGCAATCACAGGTTGCGCAGATACGTTTGATAGTGAAAGAGCAAGATCGCGGTCTCTTGGGGAGGAGACATCGATGAAAGCGAATTCAGAAAAAACTAAGCAGAGTAAAAAGCGACGCGCCGCGTACTGGCAGGCGTTTTGTGCGGAGCCTCCGTTTTGAGCCTGGTGCTGTCGCTCGTCATGCCTCCGATCTCGCAGGCCATTGCCAACGATTCCCAGGCAGATTCTACCGAGGAAACTGTGATGGGGGGTTCCTCAAGTGAGTCCGCTGCTGTAGATAACACCAGCGAGGATGCCGAAAACCAGATTAGCGACGACGGTGAGGGTGGCGAGACTGGCTCTTCAAATGGCGATGAGCAGGCTCAGACTGAGGATCAGCTCGAGGACGAGCTGCAGGTCGAAGATGGTGGCTCGTCGAATGACGACGCCGTAATGGCAGCTGCAGAAGGCGGCAAACCAAAACGGCAGCTAATGAGATAGCAAGTGCTAATGACCTGGATAGCAAGCTCAGGGCCGTTGGAGAGAATGGCAAAGCCAGCTTTGACCTTACGATGGATGTTGAGTGCAGCTCAACAATCCAACTCGATAAGAGCGGCAGCAATATCACACTAAATCTAAACGGTCACAAGATTAAATATACGAATCAGAGCCAGCCCCTGTTTAACATCACCGGTGGCGCGACGTTAACCGTCATGGATAGTCAGCAAGCTGAAGTGGATGATCCAACGGGCGACAAATATGTATGCTCCGACAACACATTTAGCAAAAATGGCAACCTTGCCTCTGTGGCCCCTGATGAGACTTCTAATATTCCTACAAATCTCACCTACTATGTAACCGGATCGTCCGTAAATCCAGATGGCATTAGCACTACCGAGGCTCTTTATAAACATGAAGCTACCATCGGCGGCGCCATCGTGGCGTGCAATAGTAACGACAAATTGAAGCTCATCAATCTTTATGGCACTAATGGTAAGGGCGGTACGTTCAATCTTGAAAGTGGCGTGCTGACGCAAGGACAGGGCTGTAAAGTTGCCAACTTGGTCTACGCCGAGAACGGTTCTACCGTCAATATGAGCGGTGGCTACGTTTGCGGTGCCTCTAGGGGAACCTCGGGCACCGGCGCTGGCATTATGGTGTCTAATGAAAAGGGTGCTGCTTCGACCCTTAATCTAACCGGTGGCGTTATCGCAGGTAACTACGCTCCCAATGGCGGCGGCGTGTACGCTAAGGGCTCAATGGTCAACGTGGATGGCAGCATTATCTCCGGCAACGGTACGTTTGGTAGCCAGTCTGGCTACGGCGCAGGTATCTGTGCGTTCGAATCAACCGTTAACGTTACGAGCGGCTACATCACCAATAACAAGTATCAGTTCTACCAAGATACCGATTCGACTAATTGGGTGCACAAGGGCGGCGGTTGCCACGGTGGTGGTGGTATTGCTGCTTTTAATGGCGGTAGCCTGAAGATTAACGGTGGCTACATCACCGGTAACTATTCTGCCGAGGCCGGTGGCGGTATTTATGCTGGCGCTTGGAAGCAGGCTCTTTCCACGTTTACGTTCTCTGGTGGAACCATCGCCAGCAATGTGGCGCAAAACTCAGAGGGTGGCGGTATCCGCATTGCTGCGCCTACCGTTGGTGTGTTTGAAGTTGCGAATGGTTCACACGCTTATATCACCAACAATACGACCAATACCACTAATGACTGGGGCGGTGGCGGCGTGTTCGTCCAGGGCGGCAACAGTGATGAAAACGTTAATTCAGCGACTCTTAAGATTTACAACGCGCTGATTACTAACAATTCGGCCGAGGGCTATGGCGGTGGCTTCGCTGCCTGCCCGACCGGCAAAACGGCTATTACCGATACCAATGGTATTGCGATTTTCGGAAACCGCGATGAAAACGGCGCCCACCTATCGGGTGGTACTAATGGTAAGAATGAAGATCAGCCCACAACCGTTAAGGGCGGCGAAATCACTGATACCTTCAAGCAAAACGGCCATAAGGATCTATTCCTGATTCGCAAGTCAGATAATAGCGACTACATCGCTGCCGTAACTGGTCAGATGCTTGGTGGCGGCGCTGCCAACTGGAGGGGCACGATCGACGGTCAGCCGCCTACGACCATCGGCAAGTACGAGGGCGCCCAGGCTAAGTACATGATTGGCCTCGATGCAGATCCTTCCGATGGTGATCAAGGGCTTGCCCGTGATAATGCCACGCTCTTCATCACGGGCAACAAATCCAACATCCACGGCGGCGGCATCATGACCAACGGCGACGTTGTCGCTGGTTCCACCATGCAGGTGAGCGTGTACCCCAAGATGAAGCTCAATGGCACTAAGGCGCTAATGGGTCGTGCGCTTAAAGACGGAGAGTTCAAGTTCCAGCTGCTCAAACAGGGTACAAACAAGCAGGATCCCTCGTTTGCCGATCACAAGCTGCGACTCAATGGCTGCACAAAAGTTGGCAATGGGGTCACGAATGATGGCGGCGGCAACTTTGCCTTTAATCTGGGCGAGGTCTATTCCGATGACTCGATCGTCTACTACCTCGTTGAGGACCCCGGTGACAATCCGTTTCTGGCGTGACTTGCGACGAGACTATCTACAAGATAGATCCTAAGGTCGTAAAGGATGAAAAAAGTCGCATAAGGTGCTTGATATCGAGTACACGTACTATACGGTCAGTAGTGTGGCAATCACCACAATCGCCGCTAATGGTACTACGTCTGTTGCTACGGTTTATCCAATACCCGAAGGTGACGTTGCAAACGTCGCGCTAACAAGCTCAAAGACTTTCACCAACACATACACGCCGTACGACTCCAAGGGTTCCTGGACTCCGGCGGCTACGAAGGTTGTCAAGGGTGGCGAGATGAAGAAGTTTACGCTTCAGCTCGCGACCGACAAGGAGTTCACGAGCATCGTCAACGATAAGTCGACCAAGGCTGACGGCTCCAAGTCCCAGACCTTGGACTTCGACGAGATTGAGTACAAACCAATCAACTCAAAAGCTCGAATCTGACCCTACCGGTCGTGGTGCAAAAGCAAGACCTTCACCTATTACGTCCGTGAACAGCGGCCGACGACGCCGTTCACGAACTACGAGTATGACCAGTCGGTCTATCAAATTACGGTCAAGGCGGCTGATAACTCTAAAGGCAAGATAGACATCTCTGCAACCTACAAGCAGATTCAAGATCGTAATGGTAATCTGGTGACCGACGACACTGAGCATACGTTCACCGACTCCACCCCCACCTTCACCAACACCTACTCCCACCACATTACCCCTTTCTGGTATGTCGGGCGTCACTCTGACGTACCTTGCCGGCGCGGCGGTGCTTTGCGCTGCTGCGGCCTGGATGCACATTCGTCGCAAGGCGAATGCGAAGGAGGTAAGCGTCGTGAATAAGAAAGTTTGCTCCTTCCCGATCTTGTTTGCGCTGCTTGCCCTCCTGATCGGCACCTGCGCGGTTGTGTTCCCCCGCTTCCGCGCAGGCCGCGCCGACCTCAATCGGTTCCATCACGGTGAGCGGCACCGTGGCGAGCAGCTACGATGCCTACCAGATCTTTAGCGCCAACGTCGTCGACGGCGACAGCGACGCCAAGACCGCCACCGATCTCGCCTGGGCAAGCGACGCCGTGCGCGACGCCGCGCTGCCTGTGCTGCACAGCGCCGGCATGTCCAAATCCCAGACCACCGCGCAGGAAGCTGCCGAGTGGCTCAACACCGATTCCCACCTTACGACGCGCGCTGAGCGCAGCTCGCTCGTTCCCTTCAGAGCTCTGGCGCCGTGTTTGTGGCCCTTAACGCGGGCACGGCGGCCGAGCTGCCCTGCGGCTACTGGCTCATCGTCGCCGACGACGACGCCATCGCCCAGGGCGAGGCCGGCACCGCGCCGATCATGGCCCTGGTGGGCGGCGGCGCCGTCACCGTCAAGCCCAAGGCGGCGACCCCCAAGGTCGCCAAGCATGTGCTGGAGGACGGCACCGCCGCATGGCAGAAGGCCGCCGACGCCACGGTTGCCGACGACCTGTACTGGCGCCTCTCTGCTACGGTCCCGGCGGGGCTCACGGCCTACGAAAACTATACGGTGCAGTTTGTCGACACCATGAGCGCGGGGCTCGACCTCTCAAGGTCGCCGCGAGCATGCGCGTGTACGTGGCGGCGGGCGCGGACGGCGGCTTCGACGCCGTTTCGGCCGGCAAGGACGGCGCGCCGGCACCGAGTCCGCGAAGGGCTGGACCGACATCACGGCCCAGTGCAGGGTCTCCGGTCGACGGCAAGACCTTCACCGTGCGCACCGGCGACCTCATCGCCGCGCTCGGCGGGGCCGACGCCTTCACCGCTGGCGCCCGCGTGGTCGCCGTGTACAACGCGCCGCTCGCCAGCGGCTGCAACCACGGCATCGCCCGAAGGGCAACCCCAACGAGGTCTACCTGCGCTACCCGCGCTCTCCCTTTGCCGACCAGTCCGGCGACGCCGGCTTCACCCGCACGCCGAGCGATGACGCGACGGCCTACACCTGGGATCTCGCGCTCACCAAGCGCGGCAGCGACGGCGACAAGCCGCTGCCCGGGAGCGGTCCTGAGCATCGCCGACGACCGCGGTCGTACACTGGCGGCCGACGGCAGCGTGGGATGCAGAGGGCAAGCCACCGTCACCACGGGCGAGGACGGCCGCGTGACCGTCTCGGGCGTGGACTCGGGCAAGCTGGAGATCAGCGAGCTCAAGGCGCCCAAGGGCTACACCGCCTTTAAGGGCACGCGCTCCGTGACGGTCAAGGCCGAGGGCCTGGACGTCGACCAGGTGGCCGCCGCCAAGCCCAAACTCACCATCACGGCCGAGTCGCCCCTGCGCGCCGACAGCGCGGACGGGTCGACAGGCAGCCTGGAGGCGTCGCTCATCAATACGCCCACCGGCACACCCCCTAGCATTTCCACCGGAGGCTTTATGCCCTTGACTGGCGATATGGCAATGTTCACCGCGGCCGCCGCAGCGGTCGCCGGAGCCGCGCTCATCGTGGTCGCGCTCCTGGTCAAGCGGGGAGGTGGCAGCCATAAAGAATAGCTGGCAGCCCCACAGAGAGCGGGGCGAGACATAGCCAAGCAGATGCTTAGACACAGACAGATGATGACCGATCGAATGGGAATCAAACGGAAAACGGAGGAAAAGAAGATGAGCATGAGCAAGAACATCGCACGCCTGGCAGTGACGGCAGGCCTCACCGCAGCCTTGAGCTTCGGTGGCGTGATGGCCCCGGTGACCATGGCGTTTGCGGCGGGCACGCCGACGGTGGCCACGGAGAAGGGTAAGGTGGCTATCACCGACGAAACATACACCGGCACGACATTCAAGGGCATTCAGATGTCTTCACCGCGAAGGTCACGCAGAATCAGAAGGGCGATGGGAGCTGGGATGGCTCGGCCGCTAAGACTCTTTCCGATATTCAGTGG
>VOFC01003484.1_pt1 | contig 14260 bp, 23 predicted proteins | sample 5384161 | NCBI WGS metagenome assembly VOFC01 (sample SAMN12384722, study PRJNA508395) | human gut metagenome | isolation source: healthy gut B | host: Homo sapiens | reverse complement strand
TATTGAACAGATTCGTGATGGTGGAGGCAATGTTCAGTCCCGCCACCACGTTCAGACCTCTGACAGAATAGAACTGGGTCACCGTTGTCATGCCCGCTGCCCACAGCACCTCGTTCATCATCAGCGGAAATCCCTTGATCAGGATCGCCTTCAATTCCGCAAGCGGAATACCAAAGCCGGTGTAAGCTCCCTCCAGATAGCGGTTTTTTCCCCGATGGATGTGTGCCCAGATCACCACGATCAGTGCCTCAATGTAACGGGCAATAACGGTAGCCAGCGCCGCCCCTGCACTCCCAGCTCCGGGAAAAGGACCGATGCCGAAGATCATCAGATAGTCCAGAATCGCATTAGTACCCACCGCCACAAACTGGCCAGCATCGGGATAAAGGTCTGCCCGGTCTCTTTTATATTTGTCGCGTAGGACTGGTTCACCGCAAAAGGGATCAGGCCTACCATCATGATCGCCAGATACTCCTGACCGTATTTCAATGCCACATCCGTAGCTCCGTTCCCCACCGTATCCGTCAGATACAGGGAGATCAGCGCGGAACCTTTCGTCAGGAACAGAAGGATCGCTCCTCCTGTCACCAACAGCGTGGCATACAGCTTAAACCGAAAGGAATACATATGTCCCTTATGATTGCCCTTGCCGAAATACTGGGCACCGAAGATGCTGGCAGCTGACACAGCTCCGAAGATTGCCAGATTGTATACAAAGATCAGCTGATTCACAATAGCAACGCCGGACATCTGCTCCGTTCCCAGCTGTCCTACCATAATGTTATCCAGAAAGCTTACCAGATTGGTAATGGCATTCTGCAGGATCATGGGAACCGGTCTCCAATATATTTTTCTTTCAACTCCTGCAACCGACCGCTTATAACGGTTCTTCCTGTGGCATGGTACTGTGTACTTTTTTCCTTACAAAATAGAAACATACCGCCTGCAGGATCGTTGCCAGCCAGGAGGCCGGATAAGATAAAAACAGTACCATCAACGACCGGTGCGTTGGGAATACTCCGTAGATCCAGAAGATTCTCGTTCCCACCGTACCGATAATGGACAATATCATAGGTACCGCCAATGTCCCATGTCGTCCGGAATATCCATGATGCCGCATAAAAAGTAAGTCAACGTCGTATACAGCAGAATCTCCGTTCCACAGGCAATAACGTCCGCATCCGTTGTGTAAATGTGAAGCAGCTGCGGACCGAAGAGATTGGCGCTTCCACCCAGCGTTACCGCTACGATCACCGACAGGATCATACAATCGATCAGTACCCTGTCCATACGTTTTTTCTTCCCGGCACCGTAGTTCTGACTGGTGAAGCTCATACACGCCTGGGTAATGGAATTCACCGACACGAACAGGAATCCAAAAGATATTATTGGCCGCCGTATAGCCTGCCATGGCGATGGAGCCGAAGGAATTCACCGAAGGACTGCAGCAAACATTGGAGAAATTGATGACAACGCTCTGGATCCCCGCCGGAACCCCCACCTGAAAGATCTGCAGCAGATACTCCCCTTTTATTCCCATTTGGTGGTGCAGGTGCATTTTCAGATGGAAAATACAACATCACTAATGACTTCGGAGGTACCCTCTACGAATATATCGGAAAAAAACAGGCCATAAACCTTATGAAGTATGTTGATGACATCAACATGGAATATGGCGGTGAAGGAACAAAGCTCTACTCTACTGCAGGAACGAAATTCAAAAAGATATGTATGCAGAACAAGCTGAAGCTTCTTGACGCTTCCGTGAGACATCTTGGAACAGATGTTAATTACATCGTACTTAAGAACCTGTATGAATATCTTGAGGATAAGGCAGACTTCTATTTCAACACTCCGGTCACATCCATCGGACATCCTGATGATGGCTATGTAATACACACAGATGCTGGTGACTACAGTTGCAAGAACTGCATAGTCTCCGTTGGAAGAAGCGGCAGCAAATGGATGGAGCAGGTATGTCATACCCTTGATATACCAACCAGGTCCAACCGTGTGGATATAGGTGTCCGGGTTGAACTTCCGGCAGTTATATTCTCACATCTCACCGACGAATTATATGAAAGCAAGATCGTATACCGCACACAACAATTCGAAGACAATGTCCGCACCTTCTGTATGAACCCACATGGTATAGTGGTAAATGAAAATACCAACGGGATCGTTACAGTAAACGGTCATAGCTACGAGGATGAGGAAATGCAGACAGAGAACACCAACTTTGCTCTTCTGGTTTCAAAGCATTTCTCAGAGCCATTTAAGGACAGCAACGGCTATGGAGAAAGTATAGCCAGACTGTCAAATATGTTAGGCGGCGGCGTAATAGTCCAGCGTTTCGGCGACCTGGTAAGAGGTCGTAGAAGTACTGAAAGCAGGATCAGGGAAGGTCTTGTAACTCCTACCCTTTCCGCAACCCCGGGAGACTTAAGTCTTGTACTTCCTAAGAGAATACTGGACGGTATCATGGAGATGATCTACGCCCTTGACAAGATTGCTCCGGGAACTGCAAATGACGACACTCTCCTCTATGGTGTAGAGGTTTCGTTGTATTATTTGTTGTATTATTCCTGATCCTGTCCACTCCGTTAATGCTGGTGGAATGGATCATCGGCAAATTTAACCCCGGTCTTAAGGACCGCAGTTCCCTGGCCATTGTAAACTGGGCCTTCCGCTGGGTCATCCGTCTTTCCGGCACGAAAGTCATTGCCATCGGGGAAGAGAACATTCCCACCGATACTGCTGTGCTGTACGTGGGCAATCACCGCAGCTTTTTCGATGTGGTCCTGACCTACGTCCGCGTTCCCAGACCTACCGGCTACGTTGCGAAAAAAGAAATGCTGAAATGGCCCCTGTTAAATATCTGGATGAAAAATCTTCACTGTCTGTTTCTGGATCGCCAGGACATCAAGGCAGGACTGAAAACCATTCTGCAGGCCATTGAGAAAGCCAAAAACGGGATTTCCATCTGCATCTTCCCGGAGGGCACCCGCAACAAGACCCAGGATACCTTCCTTCCCTTCCACGAAGGCAGCTTCAAGATCGCCGAAAAAGGCAATGTTCCCATCATTCCCATGACCATTGTGAACTCTGCCGCTATTTTTGAAGACCATTTTCCCAAAATAAAAAAGGCCACCGTAGTCATTGAATACGGTAAGCCTATTTATATGAAGGATCTGGACAAGGAAACCCGCAAGAGCATGGGTACCTATGTACAGAATATAATCTCCGAGACCTATTTCAAAAACAAAGAACTGATCTAATATTTCTAATGTTTTCCCGTGAGGGAGACCTGTTGGGCTATCAGAAGAAGATAATCCGACGTTTTTCCCTCTTCGGGATAATAACTCACCGAATCCCGGTTCCGTCCCATCAGGTAATGCAGAAAATCCTCTAAAATCTCCGTGTACTGATAACTGTATAACACATAATTAGCACAGGACAATTCTTCTGCCCGCTTCAGCAGATCCTCGGTACCGTTGTTGACGGAAGTCACGGCATCGATCATGTTATGGGAACGTTTGGCCAGCTCCTCGCCCCGATTCCGGATGCTTTCCATGAATACAGTGCACAGGTCCACATCCACCGGCTGTCTGGTGGCCAGATACGTCATGGAGCCATACAGATAGGCCGTTTCTTCCAGATAACTGGTATTGTCCTCGAAAAAGTCCTTATACTCCAAAATCTGCGAACGATAGGAAGGATAGTCCCGCCGCCCGGTACAGCTCCGTCAGCGCCATGAATTTCTCCGCATCTCTGCCGGATGTCGACATCAGCTTGGTGTACACCGACGACGCATGCTGAAGACATTGTGTGGCATATTGCACATCATATTTCTGATACAGATAACTGAATTTTTTGCCATCACCGCCACGTAACACATGTTCTCCGGTTCCGGCTTTTCTGTATCGTTGGCCGTTTTTTCCAGCCAGTCGGCAATAGATTCCAGCAGATCCGGGATATCATTGCCATTATCATCCGCAAGCACCTGCGGATACCACTCACAGGCCTCCAGCAAAGTGATGATCTCATCCTCGGTAATACTGCGATCCTGACATCTGTCATGAACATCCGTGCACAACGCTTCCAACAGTTCCTGATAGTGGTCTTCTTTCAGAGAAAATGTCAGGGGATCTTCCCACATTGTCACACTCCAGATAGAACTCACCTTCCCGGTATAGTCCGTGAAATCCGCTGTTCCGATGTACAGAGACAGCTCCCCGTTGTAATCAGTCTGCTTTACCGTGCCTTCATAGACCGTCTCTCCGGTCTCCCGGTCCACCAGCCGGAAAGTCTCTACCGACTGTCTGCCCTTCACCACTGCCTGTTTTTCACCGACCGCGGCATACCCCTGCTGATCCACCAGCACATTAGGTAAGTGTCGGAATGGTATAATTTGATTATCGGGGTATTTTCCATGCCATATCCGCAATACTGACATGTCCCTGTCTCGGCAGTTGCCTGCCACAGGCGGTCATTCCCTCATGATATTCACGATGAACAGCAGCGACAATATTGCTGCATATTTTCTGTTGTATTTCAAATTGGTCCTCCGGTCATTCCCTGGGGTACATTTTTCAGTACGGTCCACGAAAATTTCCATAGGTATTCTGTATATACATCCAGTGGAACAATGCCTCCCCCGTTTACGGATCCCCCATTATGCGTCAGGGCAAAATACACATTGCTCCCCTCAGCACTGTAATATTTTGTAGGCGCTGCTACACACTGCCGATCGTTTCACCGGATTCACATAAGCATTTTCCTTGACGGTAATCTCCGTCAGCTGTCCATAAGTGGCCTCATAGCCGTCACCCAGATCCAGCGTCACCGCCTTACCGATCTCCTCATTTTCAAAAATCGAAGTTACTTTTCCCTGCGCACAGGCGGTTACCGTCGTACCTTCTTCCGCGGAAAAGATCGTAGCGGGATTGTACTTGTACTGATCCAGTGTGGCAAAGTAAGTGCTCTTGTCCATAGAGTAATGCATCAGAATATCACTCTGCACCGGTTGCTGTAATCCGTCGCTTTCTGCAAAGTGCAGTGTCTTCTCAACGACCACATCGGGAAGATAGTCCAGATCATCCTCGGTGACAGGAGCTCCCGCGATCTCATTTCCGGCTGTGTTATTCGCGGTCAGTTCCGGAATATTCTCTTCCTCCTTCAGCAAATGCTCCTCATTATATTCGGATATTTCCTGCATTTTGTCATCCGCATTGTTTTCAAGCGCAGTGAAGTCCAAGGTATAACCATCATCCCTGGACTCCACATTCTGCCCCTTCATATAGACCCCCGTCATGGTCAACGCTGCCAGAACAAAGGCTGAAGAGGCTAACATTATAATACGCTCTTTATGAATACCGCTTTTTTTATTTCTTCTCATATCCGCATCCTTCCTGTTCCCTGAGTCAACTGCCTGCTATACAATCGTTTCAACCACTTTCCCTGGTTTATCCTATAGTCTTGCCCGATTCGAAGGTTTTATTCAGGATGCATTTTCCATTGATCTTTCATTGGTGTTACGCTTTTTGGGCATAACTGAATGCCATGTCTATTCTATGCATGCTGCACAGATACCCACATTTCCGTTTTCGTATAAGAAAATACCGGTCTTACGGACCGCTCCGTTGGTCGCATTGGCATTGTGTCGTAGTGCCGTCCTGAGCCTTACGGTCTCCCTGTAGGGTAAAATCCGTAGAAGCGTTTTTGCAGACAGATAGCACCGACACCCTTGTCAGAAAGTTTGTACAGTACGTCGTTGCCGTTTTCATCCTTTGCACCAGATTTTTAATTTTGACCAGATGGAATCGTTCTCATCGATCCATCCATTGCCATCCTCATCATACTGCGCCAGGTCCGCAAATCCATCCCCATTCCGGGTGCCGAACAGCTCACTGCCGTCATTGATAGTGCCATCACCGTTCTTGTCCAGTGCAAGATAACCGCTGCCATTCAGCACGGAGATCTCTTCTTCCTTGCCATCGGCATCCAGATCAAAATAAAAGGTCTGATCCGACAGCTCCGCCGCATCGGTATCCAGATTGATCACCAGCGGATCATATAGGGCGAAACTGCGCTACATTGAGTTCTCTTTGTAGTATTCCTCGCACCTGCGGCTCATATTTACATTTACATTAAAATTGATCTCTCTGCCGTCCTTGGTACGCACGGTTCCCACGGTGGAGAAGCTGGTGTCCTCCTGCTCTATGCTCCAGCTCTCTCTCACATAGTTCAATACTTTTACGGGACGTCACCTGATTGAAATACATCCGATGCAGGTGTTGCCATAGCTGCCGGTTTCCTGCGTGCCGCCACTCCATCCGTTTTCCTGCATCCAGTCCCGCAAAGTGCTGTTCCTGGACGGGAATAATAAATCAAAAATATAACGCACCGTATATTCCCGGATGGTAGACAATGTCTGTTCACTGGCACTGCTTCGCATATCCCATCTGGCAGAAGATACCAGCAAACGACTCTGCCAGTCTTTTTTGCGGTCATTGCGGTATTCTCTGCGGTATTCTCCTGTTCCCCGGTGTTGGAACGATATCTCTTGGTTGCGTACTCCTTGGCGATATTCGCCCAGCCGCCTAATACCTTCTGGCATGAAGCAGCCTGCTCACGGGCCGAACCGTCTCCCGGCTTTACAGCGTAAAATGGTGGAACCAATCCGGTGTTCCTTGGTCTTTGCCTCAGGATACTGTTTCTTTCGGTTTTCCCCATGACATCCTTCAGTACAGGAACCGCCTCTGGCAGGGATGTCCGCCGTTCATACGCTCTTTTCTCTGCCTTCTGGACTCTTTGGCACGTCCTACATACTGCCGGATCCTTTTCTGGAAAATGTGAACTCTGCCAGTCCCAGAGGATTGGAGCGGTAGGAAGAGGTCTCACCGGACGGAATCAACTCATCTGTGGTGGTTACAGGATCGTGGATCTCGGATACCACCTTTCAGAATCAGATGCTCCGCCAGGGCCTCATTCGGCCAGTCCTTGATATTGGGACCAAACTTGATCTCTACGCTCCGGATCTGCCACACCGTGGGAATCGAAGACACGGTTCTTGTAAATATTGCTATCGAAATGATATTTATATTTTGGAATTCTCCGTCCAGAGTCTCTGCGGCTGGAGTCAGATAACCCTTTGTTGGCTGCAGTGGCTGCGATGGAACGGGCATCCATCAGAGCTACGGAAGCGATCTGGCCGTTCTGCAGCTTGGAGCCTTCACGGTTCGGGAATTTCTGGTAGAGTGACGGATACTGAATGCGTTATTGGCAGGGGTATCTCCGGCACCGAAGCAGGGGCCACAGAAGGCTGTCTTCATGACTGCACCGGTCTCTAGAGGTCAGCAGCACAACCGTTACGGATCAGCTCCATGTATACGGGCATAGATGCGGGATATACGCTTAAGGTAAATTCATCGGCATCCAATGTATCTGCCCTTCAGAATATCGGCTGCTGCACAGATATTCTCGAATCCGCCGCCGGCACAGCCTGCGATAATACCCTGATCTACGATGAACTCTGCCATTCTTTACTTTATTCTTCAAAGTAAAGTCTACGGCACCGTCCAGGCTTACTCAGGGCACTTTTTCTCCACTCATCCAGAATATCCATCAGGTTCGCATTCAGCTCTTCGATGGTGTAAGTATTGCTGGGATGGAACGGCATGGCGATCATGGGACGGATCTTGTCCAGATCCACCTCGATCAGTCCGTCGTAGTATGCCACCTGGCCGGGATTCAGTTCCTTATAGTCTTCCGGTACGTCCGTGGATCTCATAGAACTCACGGATCTGGTCGTCGGTCTTCCAGATAGAGGACAGACAAGTAGTCTCCGTGGTCATGACATCAATGCCAATACGGAAATCCGCGCTTAAGGAAGCCACACCGGGACCTACGAACTCCATCACTTTATTCTTCACATAACCGTTCTTGAATACAGCACCGATAATCGCCAGTGCCACGTCCTGAGGACCTACACCCCACGGGAGCACCCTTTAAGTATACAGCTACCACGCCGGGCATGTTGATATCATAGGTCTGGTTCAGCAGCTGTTTTACCAGCTCGGGACCACCCTCGCCCATAGCCATGGTACCCAGTGCACCGTAACGGGTATGGGAATCGGAACCCAGGATCATCTTGCCACCGCCGGCTAACATCTCTCTGGCAAACTGATGGATAACTGCCTGATGAGGGGGTACATAGACTCCGCCGTACTTTTTCGCACAGGTCAGGCCAAACATGTGGTCATCCTCATTGATGGTGCCGCCTACGGCACACAGAGAGTTATGACAGTTGGTCAGTACATAGGGCATGGGGAACTTCTGCAGTCCGGATGCTCTTGCGGTCTGAATGATACCTACAAAGGTAATATCATGGCCATGAACTTCATGTTACCGGTACCGGAAGCCTCTTTACTTGCGGTGGAAATCTGCTCGGAAACATCAGCAGCGGCAAAGATCAGCTCTGCGTTGCTGACACGATAATCCTCGATAAATACAACTTTGATCTTTCCTTTGATGGTCGGATCGTTGTTTACGACATCCCCAACGGAATTGATCAGTTTGATGATCGCTTTTGCACGCTCATAGCCTGCGGAAGCTTTTGCTCCAAAGATGAAGGTTCTTGGGTAGAACGGCATATCCGGGTTCTTTTTCAGACGGTCATACAGGTACATGATATGAAGAATGTTCATAAACTGACGTTTGTACTCATGCAGACGTTTTACCTGAACATCGAAAATGGAGTTCGGATCTACATCAATGCCGTTATGCTCTTTGATGTATTTTGCCAGGCGGACTTTATTTTTGTATTTAATCTCCATAAATTCCTTCTGTGCCTGTGTATCATCTGCAAGCTCAGCAATCTTTTTGATCTTCGGCAGATCGGTGATCCAGCCATTTCCGGCATACTCAGTTACCCAGTCAGCCAGAAGCGGATTTCCGTGAAGCAGGAAACGACGCTGTGTAATACCGTTCGTCTTATTGTTGAACTTCTCCGGAGTCATTTCGTAGAAGTCTTGGTCTGTTTTTCAGGATCTCGGTATGAAGCTTTGCAACACCGTTGACAGAATATCCGCCTACGATAGCCAGACGAGCCATATGAACCTGTCCGTCATAGATCACTGCCATCTGGCGGACTTTTTCCTCATCACCCGGGTACTGCTCTCTTACCTGGATCAGGAAGCGGCGGTTGATCTCCTTCTACGATCTGATAGATACGATCGGTGAATACCACTTCCTTGACGTTCAACTCATCCTCAATGATCTCTAGAACTCACTTAAGGTGAAATCTGCCTTGATATACATTCTGCTGATGGGCTGGCATGCACGCACCCCATTACGACAGCATCCAGTACATCCTCCATATCCTCTTCCAGCTTCTTGTCGATGTGATCCTTGTTGACTACAGGGAAGTCACACAGATGGATACTCTCGGGTGCGGATGCATCATTGCTTCTTACCAGATTCTGGTAAATATCCTCGGTCATGAAGGGGATCATGGGTGCGGCTGCCTTACAGATGGTCACCAGTGCGGTGTACAGCGTCATGTAGGCATTGATCTTATCCTGCTCCATACCCTTTGCCCAGAAACGCTCACGGCTGCGTCTTACATACCAGTTACTCATTTCATCGACGAAGTCCTGCAGAGCCTTGGCAGCCTCGGGGATACGGTACTGGTCCAGATTGCTGTCTACTTCTGCAACGGTAGAGTTCAGCTTGGACAGCAGCCACTTATCCATTACGGGCAGTTTGTCGTATTCCAGTGTATATTTGGAAGCGTCAAAATTATCAATATTCGCATACAGTACGAAGAATGCGTAGGTGTTCCACAGAGTACCCATGAATTTACGCTGTCCTTCCTGTACGGCTTGCCGGAGAATCTCTTCGGCAGCCAGGGTGCGGAACTGGTGTAGAAATACCAACGGATGGCATCTGCACCGTAGGTCTCCAATGCGTTGAAAGGATCTACCGCATTGCCCTTATCTTACTCATCTTCTGGCCATTCTCATCCTGTACATGACCCATAACGATGACGTTCTCGTAAGGAGCCTTATTGAACAGAAGAGTAGACTCTGCCAACAGTGAATAGAACCATCCACGGGTCTGGTCTACTGCCTCGGAGATAAAGTTGGCAGGGAACTGCTGCTCGAACAGCTCCTTATTCTCAAACGGGTAATGATGCTGTGCGAACGGCATTGCTCCGGAGTCGAACCAGCAGTCGATCACCTCGGGAACACGCTGCATCTGCTTGCCGCACTCGGGGCAGGTGATGGTGATCTCGTCAATGTAAGGGCGATGGAATTCTACAGTCTTCGCCTTCTCATTGCCGCTCATCTTGTACAGCTCTTCACGGCTGCCGATGGAATGCTGGTGTCCGCATTCGCACTCCCAGATATTTAACGGAGTACCCCAGTAACGGTTACGGGATACGCCCCAGTCCTGAATATTCTCCAGCCAGTTGCCGAAACGTCCCTCACCGATGGAAGCGGGGATCCAGTTGACCGTATTATTGTTACGTACCAGATCATCCTTCACAGCGGTCATCTTGATGAACCAGGACTCTCTCGCATAGTAGATGAGCGGAGTATCGCATCTCCAGCAGAAAGGATAATCATGCTCGAACTTCGGTGCATCGAACAGCTTGCCCTCTGCGTCCAGATCCTTAAACCAGAGGATCTGCATCTTTTACGAATTTACCGGCATAAGGGGTCTCTGCGGTCAGGACACCCTTGCCGTCTACGAACTGTACGAAGGGCAGCCCGTAGTTACGTCCGATACGGCTGTCGTCTTCACCGAAAGCCGGTGCGATATGAACGATACCGGTACCGTCGGTCATGGTTACATAACCGTCGCAGGTCACGAAATGTGCCTTTTTCTTCTGCTTCTTGGCGGCATCTCCCGCACACTTGTACAGAGGCTCGTACTCCTTGTACTCCAGATCCTTACCAACATAAGTCTCCAGTACTTCGTAAGCTGCTTTACCTTCTTCTGCCAGGCCGCCCCAGTACCTTGTCTGCCAATGCCTTTGCAATATAATAGGTATAACCGTCAGCTGCCTTTACCTTGCAGTAGGTCTCCTCCGGGTTCACGCAGAGTGCCACGTTGGAAGGAAGAGTCCAGGGGGTGGTGGTCCACGCCAGGAAGTACGCATCCTCGCCCTTTACCTTGAAACGTACGATAGCGGAGCGCTCTTTGACATCTTTATATCCCTGTGCTACCTCGTGACTGGAAAGCGGGGTACCACATCTCGGGCAGTAAGGTACGATCTTAAAGCCCTTGTACAGCAGTCCTTTATCCCAAATCGTCTTCAACGCCCACCATTCGGACTCGATGAAGTTGTCATCATAGGTAACATACGGGTTATCCATATCCGCCCAGAAACCAACGGTATGGGAGAAATCTTCCCACATTCCCTTATATTTCCATACGCTCTCTTTACATTTGTCGATGAAAGGTCCAGACCGTACTGCTCGATCTGCTCCTTACCATCTAAGCCCAGCGCCTTCTCAACCTCCAGTTCAACCGGCAGTCCATGGGTATCCCAGCCTGCCTTTCTTGGTGAACCTTGTAGCCCTTCATGGTGCGGTATCTCGGGATCATATCCTTGATCGTACGCGTCTCCACATGACCGATATGCGGCTTGCCGTTGGCGGTAGGCGGTCCGTCGTAGAAGGTATAGGTTTCGCCTTCCTTACGATGCTCCATACTTTGATATGTGCCGGTAAGCATTTCCGTTCAGAATCACGTGCTTTTTCTGACAGCTCAATTTTCATTCCCCTCTGGCATATATTTTCGTCTATTATATATCTTCGTCACTTCCATTTTTGCAAGCCTATAGAAAATGTTATGATTTGATAGAGTGCGCCCATTGGAGAGTCCAGGATACCAGCAGAGCTATGAACACGCACTCCTGACGTTTCCGTTCGGAAGTTCCGGCGTTTGTCAAATCAGGAATGCGCTTCCGTAAGCTTTTTCCGGAATACGGACCCCTGCGACTTTTCGATGGTCGTGATAATGGAAATCCACTCCTCATGCGTCCCCTGTTTGGACGCGCATGATATCCCTCGGTTCCTGCGTCACCGCCATGGCGCCGGTACTTTTACCAGTTCCGGCGATCTTTTTCTTCTCCAGTGAAACTTCACATAGCATCTCATCACATCGCATCCGAAAATCAGGATCGCTCCAACCCATCGGACGGGGAACTCATCCGGTCGGAATCATATGCCCCACATGACCTTCTGCACTGCATCCATAGACTTTCTCGCATCCTGCATTCTTCTCACTGCGCTATCCCAGTTGTTCAGCAGGTATTCCATCACAGCGAAGTCATTCACTGCTTTTTCGTTCACGTTCGCGGATAAACTGTCTTTACAAACTTTTTCTTCTTGCCCTTACTGCACCAGGGCCTTCGCCATCCGTCCTTTGATCATCTGCCTCATCCAGCATCTGGTTGGCCGCCTTGTTGATATATTTTCATCATGTGGAACTTATCCAGTACCGGAACTCCCTTTTCAATATATTCGCATCTTTGATCCATGCTCCTCCATCTCCCCTGATAACCACTTCAGATACCGGCCTCGTAGTTCGTGTCGATGTATTCCTGCATCCCGTTCAAACAGATGTCTGTTTGCTTCTCCTCCCAATCGCAAAGACCTCCAGGTAGAAGCCGATTCTTCAGTTCCTTCCCCGTACCTTCTTTTCACCATATCGCTTAATATGTATAGATACAAGCCCTCCGATTCCCCGATCATCTTTGAATCTTCTCTTTCCGTTTTTCTCCAGTCGATAATGTGATCCTCGTCTGCCTCAACATAAAGGTATTCCACACACTTTTTCTTCTCCGGCTTCAAGGAAGGGCAGTTCTATGCCAGAATCCGTAAGCGTAATCCATGACGGCAATCGTCTCCGACAACGAATCTTCTCCCAAAATACCCACAGGCGGCACCATAGCTGGTCCCTACCGCAATTCCGGCCAGCAATCAAGCAACAGCTGGAAGCTCGGTCCATGGGCATCCCCGATCCATTCATCCAGAAGATAATGGCAGGTTCCATCCTTACAGCTTCGGAACCACCGTGGGTAAAGCAACCGGTCCGCACTGTAGTCAGCAGCTGGCGTTCATCATGCCTCTGGATGGTATCTTTTTTCAGCTCTGGAAATATCCTCACACAGCCGACGATTGCAAATCGCTTCTTCACTTTCTCCCACATTTTTTCCCTCTTCCTTTTCTTTAACCTCACGCAAAATTGCTTCTCATCGTGCAATTCCATGTCCTTCATCCGGATAGAGAGAAAAAAGAAAGGATTCATCTATAGCATACTTCCAAATCTTTTTGTGGCAAACTTTTCCATTGAATAATAACATATTGTTTTTCATGAGTGCACTCCATCGTCTGTAGTACACGATTCTTAAATAATCCATTATAACTGAAGATGTTGGTACTCTCTTTTCTTTATTCAACTGGCAAAACTTTACTCCTCGATTTGCTTGGCTTTCTTTTCCAAACATTTCATATAATTATTTTAAAGACTGATATGTACCGATGATCTTACCGGAAGGGCAGCGATTCTATGGAAAATACGCAAAATACGCCGAAAAGCGGCGGTAAAATATCATATACTCTGCAGGGCGATCGGCCTGATTCCCTACTGGCGCTAGGGATCATGATGTTGTTTTCACTTCCTTGGTTCACAAAACATGTATCAGAGTGGAACGTAGTGTATGATGCCACCAAAGTGCCACTACACTTCTGACACGCTGCCTATCCCGGCGATTACCGGCTGGAAGGTGATGTTGCCTACCTTCTGTATAAGGGCGATGTAGATATCACCCGTGAATATTCTCTATTTGATCAATTCAAGAGGATACCGGACTGGACATCACCCTGTTCTATCAGGATACCCGCATTCTGACGACTCTGTATAACGCCCAGAGTGACCGCATTATCGGCTCCGGTGCTCCGGACGTGGTGATCCGTGATGTCCTGAATACCGGTGAAGATCATTTTTATACCCACACTCTGATCAACGGAAAGACTTATTTTTCCTATTATGAGTCCTGTCCGCAATCAGGGACGGCATAGTTATATGCTTTTTATAGGAAAATCCAGTGCCGCCGTATCTCAATCCATTCAACGTTATGTCTATCCGCTGACATGGCTGATCATCAGTTTTGTGGCTCTCGTGGCTTATCTGCATCTATTTTTACACAGAAGATTCTAAATGGCTGTATTTATCATATTTCACG